>Ga0209204_1001486_pt1 | contig 21775 bp, 23 predicted proteins | sample AD_JPNMR2_MetaG_FD_184425 | JGI IMG/M metagenome (GOLD analysis project Ga0209204, IMG submission 184425) | Active sludge microbial communities of municipal wastewater-treating anaerobic digesters from Japan - AD_JPNMR2_MetaG (SPAdes) (version 2) | ecosystem: Engineered > Bioreactor > Anaerobic...
TTTTTATGAATACAAAATTAAATTACAAAAAAGATCATGAACTACATTTTGTAGTTACTTCTACTATGAAAAAAAAGATTGCAAACATAGCAAAAAAAGAGAATATTTCTCTATCAAAATTGATCTGCTATGTATTGCAAAAGTTCTCTGATAGGATCAAAAAAAGATACTGTTTCGGAAATGAGGATGGAAATTTTTACGAAAGACTAAATGCGGATGACTCTATTCATTTTTATTTGTCAAACGAAGATTATAGGTTTTTAAAGAAAATTCATGCTGATTTAAATTTTTTCAGCATGGCAAAACTGATTAGGACAATTCTTGAAGTTTTCATTGAAGAATATGAGAAAATGGGTATGCTTGGATTTGAAAAGAAATGCAGTCTTATGACGTTGAGGTTATGGGTGAAATTGACAGGGGTAAAGAGGTGGTGGAAGAGTAGAGAATTGTCCCACTTTAAAGGGAATTTCACCCCATTTTATAAAGCAATCTACAACAATTGCTACCAGGTTATCGGTTTTGAGACCTATTATTGACGGAATTTATTTAAAATTCTATTCGAAAAATAAATTATCATATTACAATCTTTTCTCAAAAAAAATTAACCATTGGATAATTCTATCTTTTTATCTACCTAAATAAAATCGCACCCGAATAAATATACTTTAAATATAAATTTTTGACAAAATAAAGTATTTTTAGTATAGTTTATTAAAGTATATTAAATATTTTAAAAAGAGGTTAAAATGAAATCAGAAGCTGTATATCCAGGAACATTTGATCCTTTAACAAATGGGCATTTAGATATTATTAAAAGAAGTCTAAAGATATTTGATCATATTACTGTTTTATTAGCCAGAAATAGTCTAAAAAAAACACTTTTTACTCTTGAAGAGAGAAAAGATTTTATTGTAAAGGCTATCAAGAGTGAAAAACTGGAAGATTTTATAACTATAGATTTTTTTGATGGCTTACTTGTTGATTATTGTAAGGCAAGAAATATTAATATTATAATAAGAGGATTAAGACCATTAGTAGATTTTGAGTATGAATTTGAAATGGCAATGGCAAACAGAGAGATGAACAATAACATTGAAACTGTTTTTATTTTGACTGATCAAAAATATTTTTATTTACGAAGTTCTATGATTAAAGATCTTGCAAAACTTAATGCTAATATAAAAGAAAAATTGCCATCATGTATTGAGAGTGATGTTGTAAGGATTATAAAAGAGAGATATTAGAGTTTTTTAAAATATCTCTCACAGCATTCTGATCAGACCATTCAAATTCTTTTGTTCCAAAACAGAGGCTTTTTTCATGCCCTTTACCACAAATAACAATGATATCCCCTTTATTTGCATCAGAAATAGCCTTTCTTATAGCATTATATCTTGCCTGAGGGGAAAACTCCTGAAATAAAAATATATTTTTATTTTTAAAATTAATAAACTCAATATATTCTTTTTTTATATCTTCTTCAGTAACTTCAATCCCAATTCCTTTTAAAATTTCTCTATTTATGTCATGTAAACTCTCTAATCGCGGATCTTCAGGGCAGATATATATAGAATCAGCAAATGAAATTGCAACATTTCCCATTTTTTCTCTCTTTGTTTTATCACGCATTCCAGCACAACCAAAGACAACTCTTAATTTTGAATTATCTTTTAATCTATTTTTTAAATTTTTTAATAATACTTTTAAAGCGTTTTCTGTATGAGCAAAATCCACAATAATAGTAAAAGGCTCTTTCTGAATATATTCCATTCTACCTGATATACCTTTAAAGTCTGATAGAATATCAAAATCAATTCTTTCTTTTGTTAAAGTTGAGACAATTTTATACGCAATAGATGCGTTGAGTCTATTATATTCTGTATCTATATCTTTTAAAAGTAAAATTTTTTTTGCAAAATTTTTGTCTATTGTTTCAAATTTAATATTATTATCTAAAGCAATTTTTTTAAGTTTATTGAATGATTTATCTTCTTTATTTAATATAACAATGCCATTATCTTTTAAATGTTCTGTGATGATTCTTGTCTTTGCTTGAAAATACGCCTCTACATTTTTATGATAATCAAGATGTTCTGTGGTAATATTTGTTATGCCAGCAACATCAAATTTCGCTCCAGCTACCCTTCCCATTGCCAGAGCATGAGAAGTTACCTCAAGAATGATATATTCTATATCTTTCATTTCTTCTTTTGAAAGAAGATTATATAGATCCTGAGAAGAGGGGGTAGTAGTATGTAAACCTGTTTCAATAAATTTATCATCAATAAGACACCCAATTGTTGAAATTACAGCGACTCTTTTATCCAATTTTTTTAAAATATGATAGATCATATTAACTGTTGTTGTCTTACCATCTGTGCCGGTAATTGCTATATATTTTTTATTATTCCATTCTATTTTTAATAAAGGAGCAAGATTGGACTCAATAAGAGCATTTTTTTCATTTTCAGATAATCTATTTTTTAGATAGTCTTTAATTATTAGATCTGTTAATTCCCCTATTTCATACTGATTAATATTTTTTTTATTTATAAATACTCTTTCCGGATGATCATCTTTTAAGGCACTCGAGTATAGATATAAATCAATGCCTTCATTATTTTCTTTATTATTTATAAAATTATCGTTAGGTTTACCAATATATATATCTATACCATAAGTTATAAGATCTTCTATTCTTTTATTTTTTTCTAAATCAGAACCGCTTACTTTATTGCCAGAAAGACTATAGTATTTTGCAAGATAGTATGCACCACTACCACCTATTCCAGATATAAATATATTCATTATATTTCCTTTTGAGATAAAGTATGTTTTATTTATTTTTAAAATATACCTAAAATTTTTCCTTTTGTCAAAAAAAAGAGGATTAAATAGGAATTAGTGTTGCTAGTATCTTTGCAATTATAAAATAACACTAATTTTATAAAATTATGAGACAATTGTTTTAATAAACTATACTAAAAATAATTCTTTCTTCTCTTTTAATAGGCAATCTTTCCCTACCTATATCTATTTGTAAGAAAATAATTTAATACCCAATATTTTTAACCAAATGGCATAAAGGGAGATGTAGGAGAACTGCCAGGGTTACTCGATATCTCTTCATTTAGATTACTTGCAAGAAATTTTATTAATTCCTGACTCCCTATCTGTTGAAATAATTGATCTGCGCCTGAGGCCTTCATTATCAAAGCAAATTGGTCATCAGTTAACATCCATTCCTCATCTATATTTTCAGATACATTATCTCGCGGTGTTCTTGCCGGATTTGATCTTAGAAGAGTAATAAAATTTCCATTTTTAAAATAACCATAATCAATTATAAAATTTCTATTTGGAGATGGGAGTTTTATATACCAGTTATTTGCTTCATTATTAACTTTTATATCAAAGAAAGAGTCTGGTGCATCTGGTGTATTATTACTGGTAATATCATACACTCTTAAAAATTTATCAATATTTAATAAATTATGTTCTTTCTTTAACTCTTCCGAAATATCCCAATAAGCAAACCCCCAGTAAGGATCTCTAATCATAAAAATAATTTTATTTTTACCATAAGAGGATGGTAATTCTGGCATATCCGAAAAATATTTATTCTCTGTTTTGTAATCATAATATTGCGAGGAAGATTGACTTGTTGGATTGTTAGCTAAATCATTTTTCTTTTGCTCAGCGATCTCATTAAATTTAGCCTGATCCAGAATTAATCCAATAAGATCATCTTTTTTTGTGTTTTTTTCGCATTTAATTTTTAATTCCTCTGCTATCTTTTTTAATTCTGATATAGTTAATTTTGTCAACTCTTTTTTATTATACATTTTACATCCTCATTATTTTTTTTTATTTCCCCTCACCATTTTTATAATATAATATTTTTTTTATAAAATGTCAAAAAAAATTAAAATAATTTACCTTTTTTTATGATCTCTTTATCTTTTATGCATTCAAAAAAGCCATTTTTATCTATTTTTATTTTCTCATATTCAACTGGAATTAAAAATTTTATATCACCATAAATAACCTCAATAATTCCTTCTTTATTATTTGAGATAACAAGATATATATTTTTTGAAATTTTTCTTATCTCATCATAATTAATATTTAGTAACCATTTTATAGCATCAAAATATGAATATATTAATCCCTTTTTATTATTTTTAGTTATTATATAATAGTTATCATCTATTAAAACAATCTCTTCATAATTTGTATCAAGTAATTTTGTTGCTTTTTTATCATCCACATGGATCAAACCAGTTAAATTATCTAATTTTACCTTATAATAAAACCATCCCTCTCTCTGAATATCATCGTAAAGTGGCTCTATCAATATTTTACCACAATGCGTCAAACCATATTTATTATTTTTATCTTTTATTTTATAAAAATGAGTATCCATTCTCTCTAATTCTAAGAATTCTAAATTTAATAACCATTTTATCTCTTCATCTAAAAAAAAGATTAAACCATAATGATTATCCTTTTTAACTCTGAAATAATTTAAATCAAGTGGTATTATTTCGTCAAATTCTGGATTTAATATCCATTTTTTTCTGATAAAATATTTTAAAATAATTCCATATTTATTATTTTTCTTTTTTATCTTTAATTTCATAATATCCTCAATATTTTGTATAATCTATAAAAAATATATAACAAAAGTTTCTCATTTTGTCAAAATTTTTGATTAGATATCAAGCCAATGAATAAAATTTTATTTTTATGCAATTTTTTTTATTTTTTTAAAAAAACTTGTAAAGGATTTTCTCAAAAAATTTGTGATTAATATATAGAAATATTTTTTTATTATTGGAGGTAAATAAAATGCTGCAATTTGATTTTGTGATTAATGATAATTTATTTGGTAAGATTAAAATTTTAACAGAGAAAAGTAGTAAAGGAGTATCTGAAATAATAAGAGAAGTAATAAATACAATGTTACCCTTTTTGAAGAAAAAGCATTTAACAGAGGAAAGAAGAAAGAGAGACTATCCCTGTGTAAATGCTACAAAAAGAGTAAGAGTATTTCTGGAAGAGAGGGTTTATAATGAATTAAAACAGATACACGATACTTTGAATACTTTTAGTATCGCTGTATTGGTAAGAGAGATATTAGAATTATATTTTGATCTTGTGGAAAAGTATGGGGTTGATGGGTTTAAAAAGAGGCTTGAGAAAGTAAAAAACAAAATAGAATATATGAGAGCAAGGAAGATGAAATGGTATAAAGATAAGGATGAGAGGATTCATCCAGATATCCCCTTTTATATAGACCAGGAAGTATATTATTACCTTGTTTTTGGCACGGACTTTTGCTTAAAACAGATTCAATTTCTATAAAGACTGGCATTTTTTAAAATTTTCTCTTTCTATTACTCTTCCTTCAAATTAATCTTAGGATAAGTCTGCTTTAAACACTATAATAATAGTTTAATTATTTGAATATAAGATTAAACCTAAAATTTATAAAATTTTATCTTTTTTACTATTTTTAAAGTAATTTTATTTTGATTATTATTTTACAAGGAAAAAAATTAATCTTGAGAATTGTCCTATTTTTTTTATACAGAAAAAATTATAGATTTTTAATAAAACTAAATTTTATAAAAAAATATTATTGCAATTTTTATAAAAATTTATTAAAATCATAAAAAGTTTTTAATAAAAATAGAGATATATAAAGGACGCAAAATGCTTACATTAGAATCTGTTGGTTTAAAAAAGATTGATGGGCCTATTTTAATCTTAGAAAGAAATATAGATGTAAAATATGATGAAGTTGTTAAAGTATATAATCCAGATAGAAGTTTTCAAATCGGTAAGGTTCTTGCTGTAAATGAAAAAAATATAGTCCTTCAAGTTTTTGGTAATACAACAGGTCTTTCTATCCAGAATACAACAGTAGAATTTACCGGCAAACCGATGACAATCCCTGTTAGTAGAGATATGCTTGGTCGTGTTTTTAATGGATTGGGAGAACCTTTTGATGGTTTGCCACAATTGTTTACAACTGACTATAGAGATGTAAATGGTTCAGCAATAAACCCTTATATAAGAGAGTATCCAAGAGATTTTATTCAAACTGGAATAAGTGTAATAGATGGGCTTACCACTCTTATAAGGGGCCAGAAATTACCTATTTTTAGTGGAAATGGGCTACCTCATAATATACTCGCTGCTCAAATAGTAAGACAAGCAAGATTAAAAAATAGCACAGAGGATTTTACCATAGTATTTGCTGGCATGGGAGTAAAATATGATGTTGCACGATATTTTATAGATAGTTTTGAAAAATCTGGTGTATTATCAAATGTAGTTATGTATCTATCTCTGGCTGATGCGCCATCTGTTGAAAGACTTTTAACACCAAGAGCAGCACTTACTGCTGCTGAATATCTTGCATTTGATCTTGGTATGCATGTTCTTGTTATAATGACTGATATGACAAATTATTGTGAAGCATTAAGAGAAGTTTCTACTACAAGAGGGCAGATCCCATCAAGAAAGGGCTATCCGGGTTATTTATATTCTGATCTTGCATCTTTATATGAGAGGGCAGGTAGAATTAAAGGTAAGAAAGGTAGTATTACACAAATACCAATTCTCTCAATGCCAAATGATGATATAACTCATCCTATCCCGGATTTAACCGGTTATATTACAGAAGGACAGATTGTTCTTGAAAGAGAATTATATCAAAAGAATATCTATCCACCAGTAGCAGGACTTCCCTCACTTTCAAGATTGATGAAGGATGGTATAGGTGAAGGTATGACAAGAGAGGATCATAAGGAACTTTCATCTCAGCTTTTTGCCTGTTATGCAAAAGTAAAGGAATTGAGAGCACTGGCATCTGTTATTGGTGAAGAGGAATTAAGTGATCTTGATAAGAAATATCTTTATTTTGGGGATGAGTTTGAAAAGAAATTTTTGACTCAGGACGAGTTTGAAAATAGAAGTATAGAAGAGACTCTTGATATTGGTTGGGAGTTATTAAAAATTTTGCCAGAAGCAGAATTGTATAGAATTAGCGAGAAATACATAAAAAAATATTTAAGAAAGGAAACATAATATATGGCTAAATTGAATATTCCACCAACAAAGAGTAATTTATTTAAAATAAGACAATCTCATAGTATAGCAAAAGAGGGATATAGTCTATTAAGTCAGAAGAGAGAAATTCTTGTTATAGAATTGATGAGTTATTTAGAAAGAGTAAAAAGAGTTGAAAAGGATTTATCTAAATTATTGAATGATGCCTATAATTCTTTTAAAAAAGCCATATATAGATTTGGCCATAAAGAGGTAGAAGATAAAGTAAAATTTATAAAATATGATTTTATAATGAAAAAAAAGACAAATAAATTAATGGGAATGATTTTACTTTCTGTGCATATTGATCCGCCTAAAATTAATTTACAATACTCTTTTTTAAATTCAAATGCTATTATTGATGAGACAACAAATAAATTTTTAAAACTTTTGACAGTTATATGTGAAATGGCAGAAATAAGAGCCATAGTATGGAGATTATCAAGAGAGGTGAAGAAAACACAAAGAAGGGTAAATGCTCTTGAAAAAATAGTGTTGCCAGAAAATGAAGAGACATTAAAATATATTGAAAGCTCATTGGAAGAGAGAGAAAGGGATGAACTTTTTATAAGTAAATTAGTTAAAACAAGAATGGAGCAAAATTAAAGGGGGAAATAATGAAGCCATTAATAAAAAAAATACTTGTAGCAATAAGTGGCTCAAATTCATCTTTAAATGCGGCAAAATATGCAATAATGCTTGCAAAAACATTTAAATTTGATCTATATGCTATTTATGTAATAGATACTTCAACTTTAAATGAGCTTTTGTTATTAAAAATATTCATTCAGGACGAATCTATGGAATATGAAAAAAGCCTTGAAACAAACGGGCAGAGATATTTAAACTATGTTGAAGAACTTGCAAAATCTAAAGGGGTAAAAATAGAAAAAATCTTAAAAAGAGGAAATGTCTCTATTCAAATTCTTGAAACAGCAGAAGAAATGAATATTGATCTTATATTATTAGGTGGCTGGGATATCAATAGATCTAAAAGAGATCTTTTATCAAGATCTCACATGGAAGTTTTAATGGATGCCAAAACTCCTGTTTTAATTGTAAAAGAAGAGGATATAGAGAATATATTCAAAAGATTTTAGATTATATAAAATAGGACAATTCTTCTATTATAAACACCTAAAATTTATCTTGCTTTCTGATAGTTTTTATCTACTATGTTAATTTACGATGATAAAGATGATTTAATTATCTAAAATTATAGTATATGAAAAACTTTGGGCAAAGTGCCTTCTCTATTTATTGACAAATCTTCTCTTTTAAGTTATATAAAAAAATCATGAAAACAGAACTATTTAATTTTGATATTCCAGAACATTTAATTGCTCAAAAACCCTCTGATAAAAGGTCAAATTCAAGACTACTTGTATATTATAAAGATAAGGATATAATTATTGATAGTTATACCAGAAATATAATTGATTTTTTAGATGAGAATTACTTTTTAATCTTTAATAACTCAAAGGTAATACCGGCAAGAATCAAGATAATAAAAAAAAAGAGTAATAATCAGGGTGAGGCCCTATTATTGAAAATAATAGACAAAAATACAATTCAATGTCTTATGGATAAAGCAAAAAGATATAAAAATGGCGAAGTTATAATATTTCCAGATGGAACAGAATGTTATGTTGCCGAAGAGATAGAGGATTCAATAAAGATAATAAAATGTGATAAAGAGATATTTAATTATCAATATTTTGAAAAATTCGGACAAATTCCCCTACCCCCTTACATAAAAAAGTATCCAACAGAAGAAGATAAAGAGAGATATCAAACAATTTATAGTAAATATTATGGATCTGTTGCTGCACCTACAGCTGGACTACATTTTGATAATCATATCTTTGAATCATTAAAAAAAAAATCAATAGAGTATGCCTTTGTATCACTCCATGTTGGATTGGGAACATTTAAACCTATATATACTGAACATATAGAAGATCATAAAATGCATACAGAAGAATATTTTATTGAAAAAGAAGAAGCAATAAAAATAAACAATGCAATTAAAAATAATAAAATAATAACGGCAATTGGAACAACAAGCTTAAGAGTGCTTGAAAGTGCATTTATTGATAATGAAATAAAAGAAGGATATAACACCACAGATATATACATATATCCTCCTTACAATTTTAAAGTTGTTAAATCTATATTTACAAATTTTCATACTCCAAAATCCTCACTTATTATCTTAATGGCTGCCTTTGTAGGTAGAGAAAAAATTCTTGAACTATATCAATATGCTATAAAAAAAGAGTATAGATTTTTTAGTTATGGCGATGCAATGTTAATATTATGATTCTTTTACTCTTCTTAATACTAAAATAGTCACATCATCGGCAAAAGAACCATTGTATTTTTTTAGATCTCCATTCTTACAAAATTCTTTTAATTCCATTAATATTACCTCTTTTATCTCTTCAACCGGCCTTCTTGCATTTTTAAAGAACACCTCTTTGAGTCTTTTTACATCAAACTGTTCCCCTTTTTCATTCTTAGCCTCAATAAGACCATCAGTATACAATAGCAAAACATCATCATATTCCATTCTAAAAGTAAACTGGGTATTTGTAAGATTTATATTATCAACTATTCCTAAAAATGGGACATTTCCAGCAAGATCTTTTAACTCTTCTACCCTATTTTCTTTACTTCTATATAAAAGCCCTATTTCATGCGCCCCAGAACAATAAAATACACCATTTTTCTCAAATAGATAATTTTCTGTCATAAAGGCATCATTTTCTGCTCTTATTCTATTAAGTAACACCATTGTCTTATTTACATAATTATACATTAAAATTTCTGGACTCTCTATATTCATTTTCTCAAATAAATATGCTCCATAATTAAATGATGATTGAGCAATCAAAGCAATAATACCAGCCTGTAAACCATGCCCAGAAACATCCCCTATTGCTATCCAGTTGCCATTTCTTGTTGCTCTAAAATCATAACTATCTCCACCAACTTCTGTCGCTGTGATAGTCTTATGTGCAATATCATATCCTTTTAACTTCTCATAATATTTAGGCAGGATTGAACTCTGAATCTTTGCAGCAGCTTCCATTTCAGACTCAAGCCTTGTCATCTCCTTTGTCTTCTCAAGCAATTCTACTATAGAGGCTGACATCTTATTATAAGTTTTCGCAAGAATATCTTTATCTGATCTCTCTCTTATTTTATAATTATAGTTTCCTTTTATAATCTCATTTGCACCAACCGTAAGATCTTTTAAATAACCAGCAATCTTTAAAAATGCATTACCCATAACATCTTTCTCTGATTTTGGAAGAAGCGTTATATCTGTATCGCCAAGAGAAAATTTTGTGGCAATTTGCGACAATTCTTTATAATAATTTAAAAGTATGTTTATACTATCGGTTAATCTTATAATTTCATCTCTTGTTCTTTCCTCTTTTCTTCTTTCAAGACTCTCACCAACAAAGTCTATTAACTTCTTAGTAGCATTAACAATCGGCTTTGAAATTCTATTACCATTATTTATTGAAAAGATAACACCAAGTAATATTTGAAGAAAGATTAATATTGGTACTATAAATAATACTATTCTATTTACTCTCGTTGATATATCTTTTGTTAATTGAAGAGTATTTTTTACCTTTTTAGAATATCCCTCAGAAGAACTGAAAAAAAGATCAACTTTTTCTATTATTCTTAATCCTTTTGTAATATATTTGCCTTTCTCTTTATCCTCAATAAGATTATAATTTTTATATATAAGTTCTCTTAGATTAAGTTTTTTATAATAATTTATCTCTTGAAGTCTTATAATATCTTTCATTTCGTCTGGTTCAAGATTCTCAACCTCTTTTGAAACTACAAAATCATTAATTTCTGTGATAATCGGCACAATAATCTCATCTTTTGTGAATTTCCATAATTCTTGAGCAAGTTTTATCTCTTTTCTTAACTCTTTTGTCTCAAGAAAAGAGATCCGCCCTTTATTTAAATTAGAAATTTTATCATCAATATTCTTTACATTTTCTTGGACATCACTAAATGGCTTACCACTAAGCCATCGATTTGCTAAAAGGTAGAGGTTATTTTCAACATTTAACCAGGATATATTAATATCGTTCATATACTCAACTCTGTTAGAATAATATCCCCTTAGTAAAAACATGAAAATTGTTATCATAAGCATAAAAAATGCAAGAATTACTATAATCATATTTGAAATTATAATACTTTTTTTAATCGTTCTTTTCATATTTTTCCTCTCTTTTCATAGTAATAATTTAAAAAGAATATTATAATATCTATTCCTACCATTATAAGGTTAATTATATAGAATATTATAACAATATTCATATTGTATAAAATTTTGTGTATTACTCCAGAAATATAACCAATAAAAATTATTATGAGAAAAATAATACTTTTGCCTTTTGTAGATTTTGACTTTAAAGACTTATATATTGAGACCGGCCAGGCAACACCAAAACATATTAACATAATTATTTCAAAAATACTTAAATTCATGTTTTATTTATAGATGAGAAAAAATAGTTTGTCAACAAATAAATAAAATATTTTTTTGTTATTTTCTATTTTTTATAAAAAATAGAAAAAATAAATATTATTTTTTTAATCTTTAACCACTCTTTCTATCTCTTTTATAGAGATCCTATTACCTCTTGCATTTGGAGATTTAATCTCTACCTTTGAAAAATCAAAATTTTCCTCATTTATTTTCTGTTTTGGCTTTTTTACATATACTATTTTGACCTTTTCTTTTGGAGATATAGTAAAATAATTAATAATTGCCTTTTCTGTTGGAGATACATTGTATAATTTATTTGTTAAAAATTTCTTAACCTGAAATTTCTTAACATAAGGAGTATTTGTTTCAAGATCTGTATAGATAACAGAATATACTCTCTTTGGATCATAAATATCAACATACACTGTATCTATATCAATAAAATTTTTCCCTTCACTAGAGATAACTTTATAATTACCATTTTTTAGAAAGACAATAAATTTATCCAATGGAGAAGCAGTAAAATATGTATCACCCTTAACATCTGTTCCTAAAAATCCCCCTTTTTTATCCCAGTATACCTTTATCTCATAATTTGCAACATCCTTTATTGATATCTCCTCAAGTTTTTCTATCTTTGTCTTTCTTGAAAATTGATTTCCATACTTTTTAATAAGATTTTCAAGATACTCAATAGCCCATTTTTTAACGTCTTTTAGTCTTGTTCTTACCAATTCAAGTTGCCTTACTATATCATCTATATTTTTCTTATGATTCTCAATATCATATCTTGATATTCTCTTTATTTTTATCTCAAGAAGTTTTTCTATATCCTCTTTTGTTAAATTTCTTATAAATAACTTCTTAAATTTATTCATTTCATTAGTCACTGTCTCAATTATTTTATCATATTCTGTTAATTCTTCTATTTTTTTATAAATCCTATTCTCAATAAATATCTGCTCAAGAGTCAAATCATGAAGTCTTTGTTCCAGTTTATCTTCTTCAATTTCAAGTTCTCTTTTAAGATCATTGACCAATTTTTTTGTATTATATTCTAAAACCTCTGTAACAGACATCTGTTTTGGTTTATTATTCACAATAACAATCAAATTTACTGGAATAGAAATCTCGCAATCTGTATAAGCATATAAAGCCTTGATTGTATCAGAAGCAGATTCACCTCTTGCTACTTTTATCTCAATCTCTATATTTTCTGCTGTATAATCTGTAATAGAATTTATCTTAATCTTACCCTTTTTTGCTTCACTCTCTATGGAAGCAATAATTGATTCAGTGGTAGTCCCATAAGGAATCTCTTTAATAACAATTGTCTTATCATTTGGGGTCTCTAATACTGCTCTTACCCTAACCTTACCATTGCCATCCTGATATTCTGAAACATCAATTATCCCACCCTGTTGAAAATCTGGATACAATTTAACCTTTTTACCCTTTAAAAGAGATATCTGAGCATTTAATACCTCATTAAAATTATGTGGTAAAATTTTTGTTGACATACCAACAGCAATACCTTCTGCACCTAATAATAAAACATTTGGGATTTTTGCTGGAAGAGTAACCGGCTCTTTATTTCTACCGTCATAACTATCAATATATTCAGTTATCTCTTTATTAAATAAGACCTCTTTTGCAAGAGGAGTCAAACGACACTCAATATATCTGGGAGCTGATGGCTCATCGCCAGTTAAAATGTTACCAAAATTCCCCTGTTTTTCAATATAATAATCTTTATTTGCAAGCACAACAAGGGATGAGAATATTGAAGCATCTCCATGAGGATGATATTTCATAGTATTACCAATGACATTTGCTACCTTATTAAATTTACCATCATCAATCTCATACATAGAATGTAAAATTCTTCTTTGAACTGGTTTAAGTCCATCATTAATATCTGGAATTGCTCTATCTTTAATAACATACGAGGCATATTCTATAAAATTTGAACTTATCATTGATTTAGCATAAGACATTGAGTAAACCCTCCCATTCTTTCTATACTAAAAAATTAAATTCTTGTCAAAAAAATATTAAAAAGAATTTGTCTTAATTACATAGGCAAGTATTGATGCAACAATCTCGTATATCTCTTCTGGAATCTCTTTGCCAACAATAAATAGATCCTCATATTTAAAAATATCACTATTCTTAACAACCTCAATCCCATTCTTAATGGCCTCATCTATTATCTTTTTTGCAAAATCCCCTTCCCCTTTTGCCACAATTACTGGAACATCAAGATTTTCTTTAAGATACTTTATTGCCACAGCCTTTTTCTTCATATTATAATGTCTATCCTATTGTTATCCAAAATTGTAAAAATTTTATTAAGATATTCATCTCTATCATCATCAAATATTACTATACTGTCAAAATTAATGTGATTTAAATTTTCTCTCATATCATTTAATATTTTTTCTTTATTTTTTAATCTTTTTTTTAAATATAAAAATAGAGAAACAATCTTTTTTTCAGAAATCTTTAAAAAAAGAGAGGCAGGTATATTACAGAATAGAATCTGAAATATAAAGAAAAATTCATTTCTATTATTTTTCAATATAAAATCATTTGGCTTTCTTTTATTTTTTTCTTCCACTTTTTGTATATCACTATTTAAATAATTTAAATAGTTCTCTACATCAAGATTATCCAATTCATTTAAATTGATTAGATTATCAAAAAAAGAATTTAAGATATTATCTTTTATTTTTATAATATTATCTGATTTTTTTTCAATTATCTTTAAATTTTTATTCTCTTTATCATAAGAAAGGAGATAGATCTTATTTTTATCAAGGACATAAGGGATCTCAACCTTATGTCCTTTTATTAAAATTACTGTTGATTTTTCTTTAACTGAAACTATCTTTATTCTTAGATTATTTAATCTTTGAATAAAATCTGGCTTAAATAAATCGTTTAAATTTATTAGCATTAATTTATGCTAAAATATCCTCTTTAATCTGAGACTTTTTACCCTTTAATTTTCTTAGATAATAAAGTTTTGCTCTTCTAACCCTACCATGTCTAACTAATTCAAATTTTTCAACATAAGGAGAATAAATAAGAAAAGTCTTTTCAACACCAACTCCAAATGAATTCTTTCTTACTTTTACAGTTCTTGATAAGCCACTACCTTTTTTAGCAATTACATATCCTTCAAAAATCTGTGTTCTCTCTTTTTTACCCTCAATAATCTTAATATAAACCTTAACAAGATCCCCTATTACCAAATTTTTATCTCTATTAAAAAATTCTTCTTTAATTTTCTCTATTTTTTCTTTATCCTTCTCCTTATCAAGATCTTTTATTAAACTCTCTAAAATAGTATTAAGCTGAGTTTTCTCTACTTCATTTATTAGATTCATTTTCTAACTCCTTTAATATTTTATTTATTATATTTTTTATATTTTCATCAAAATCATTTTTTAATATCAAATCTTTTCTATACTTTAAAGTCTCTCTAATAGAATCTTCTAATTTAAACTTCTCTATCTCTTTATGATTGCCACTTATAAGAACGTCTGGCACTCTCATACCCATAAACTCTCTTGGTCTTGTCCACTGTCTGTACTCTAACAGATTATTAGAAAAAGACTCTTCTTTAAGAGAACTCTCTTTTATAACCCCATCAATCTGTCTTGCAACAGCATCTATTAATGCCATTGCTGGTATTTCACCACTAGTTAAAACAAAATCCCCTAAACTAATCTCTTCATCAACGAGTAAATCAATAATTCTCTGGTCTATCCCTTCGTAATGTCCACAGATTAAAACAATATTTTCGTATTTTGTCAAGGAATTTATATACTTTTGTTCTAAAATTCTACCTTTTGGTGAAAAATACAAAACTATTTTATTTGTTTCAGGGATATTAAGACTTTTATATGCCTCATAAATTGGCTCTGGCCTTAATAACATTCCCTTCCCAATACCAAAAGGGATATCATCCACCTGACCATGTCTGTTGATAGCATGATCTCTAATATTTTTTATTATTACTCTTAAAAGTTCTTTCTCAATTCCCTTTTTTACTATACTTGTATTTATAAAAGAAAAAAAAAATCAGGGAATAGAGTCAATACATAAAAATTAATCAAAAAAACCCTCGTATTGATTTACTACAATAGTCTTATTATCAATATCAACTTTTTCTAAAAAAAATCTTAAAAATGGATATACCACCTCTCTATTATCCAATGTCTTTATAACAAGATTATCATTTGCACCAACATTAAAAACATCAATAACTTTACCAATGTTCTTTCCATTATATGCAACTATACATCCAATCAGATCCTGAGTAAAAAACTCCCATTCCTGAAGAGGCTCGGCATCCTTTCTATCAATATAGATATAACATCCTTTAAATGGAATTACACTATCTATATCATTATAGTTCTTTAATTTTAACAAAATAAATTCATTAGCAAAAGAGACCTTTTCTATCTCTTCTTTTTTATAATCACCATTTATAAAAACAAAAATCTCTTTTAACTTTTTGAATCTTTTAATATTATCGGTTAAAGGGAGAACTTTTAATTCCCCCTTTATACCGTGTGTTTTTCTTATAAAGCCGATTTTCAAATAATTCATTGAATTAATCAATGATGTCTAATAATACCCTCTTATTAGTCTTATTTGATACTGCACTTAAAATAGTTCTTATGGCTTTTGCTATTCTACCATGCTTACCTATTATTTTACCGATATCCCCTTCATCAACAGAAAGTTCTAATATTGTGGATTTCTCACTCTCAATCATATTAACCTGAACCTTATCAGCCTTATCAACTAAGGATTTTGCAATAAATTCAACTAATTCTTTTTCGTTCATTTTCTACTCCTTTTTGTTTTTAAAATTTATGTATATTTTTTGGTTTCAAAACCATTTTAAGTAAAAATTAATTCTCTTTTTTTGATAATAGAATCCTATCAAATCTAAAACTCTTTTTGTTCAAAAGTTTCCTCACAATATCACTTGGTTGGGCACCATTTAAAAACCATTTTTTAACCTTTTCTGCATCAAATCTTAGCTGTTTATCAGGTGTTTCGAGTGGATGATAAATTCCTACCTGTTCAATAAATTTACCATCTCTCTTTTCTCTTGAATCAACAACTACTATTCTGTAAAAAGGTCTTTTGTTTGTTCCCATTCTCTTTAATCTAATCTTTACCAATTTCCTTACCTCCTTGATTATAAAAAATATATATTTTTTTAAAAAAATTACATAAAGTTACTTAAATCAAAGTTGCCAATTTTACCTTTATTTTTCAACGCATTCTTCATCATCTGTCTTGATTTTAGAAAATTTTTTAATAAATTATCCACTTCCAGAATCGATACCCCAGCACCTTTTGCTATTCTTCTTTTTCTTGAACCTATAATCAATCTATAGTCTAATCTCTCCTTCATTGTCATTGATTGAATTATTGCCTTTTGTCTCTTTATCTTTTTTTCATCTATATTTATGTATTGCATATTCTGCTTCATTCCGGGAAGCATCTCTAAAATGTTTTCAAGAGGACCTAATTTACTCATCTGTTCCAATTGAACTAAAAAATCCTGTAATGTAAACTCCTCTTTTCTTATCTTTTTCTCTAATTTTAAAGCCTCTTCCTCATCTATAATCTCTTGAGCCTTTTCTACAAGAGAAACAACGTCCCCCATCCCAAGAATTCTTGAAGCAATTCTATCTGGATGAAATACCTCTATTCCATCAATTTTTTCAGATATCCCTATAAATTTAATTGGTTTACCTATTAATTGCTTTATAGAAAAGGCTGCTCCACCTCTTGTGTCAGAGTCAAATTTTGTCAAGATTACACCAGTTATATCAAGATAACTGTTAAATTCAGAAGCTATATCTGCTGCTGTTTGGCCAGTCATTGAATCTGCTACAAACAAAATTTCATCTGGCTTAACCTCTTTTGCTATTCTCTGCACCTCATTCATCATCTCTTTATCAATATGAAGTCTTCCAGCAGTATCTATTATGAGTGTATCAAAAGCGTTATCCTTAGCAAATTTAACAGACTCTTTTGCAATCTTTACCGGATCCTTTCTATCACCTGTAAAAACTTCAACCCCAGCAATTTGTCCAACTCTAATTAATTGTTCGATAGCAGCAGGCCTATAAACATCACAGGCTGAAAGTAATATTTTTCTATCATGATTTTTCTTTATCAAATGTGCCAATTTACCAGCCGTTGTGGTCTTACCAGAACCCTGTAAACCAGCAAGAAGTATAATGGAAAGTGTATCTTTTGGTTTCAGATTTAATTCTTGAGTTTTACTCCCAAGAATATCAACTAATTTATCATAAACTATCTTTACAAATTGCTCACCAGGTCGAACAGATCTTAAAACTTTTTCACCTAATGCCTCTTCTGTAACAGTAGAGATAAAATTCTTTACTACTGAAATATTTACATCTGCATCAAGTAATGCAATCTTTATTTCCGATAGAGTCTTTTTAATATTATTCTCTGTAATAACAGAAGAGCCACTTATAAATTTAAAAGCATCTGTTAATGACTTTGTAATCCCGTCTAACATCCACTATCCCTGCTTTACCCATTTCCTAATTATTATAAAAACTATTCAGTATATTATTTCTATGAAAATAAAAAATATAATATTTTATAAACATTGTCAAGAAAATTATAACAAATGTTCTAATAAAAATCCAGAATTTTGACAATTTTTTAATTAAAAAAATTAAAATTATTCTTATAGAATTCATATATTCTATAGTAGTTTCTTTTTGAATATTCTATATCTTTACTCTTATCAAAAATAAAAAAAAATGCATTTAAAATATTATTATTAAATATTGGAACTATAATAAGAATAGAGAGTTTATTAAAATCATTTTTTGATATTTTATTATAAAAAATAGGCTGATTTAGACCTTTTTTTGAAAATGCAATAATTCTTTTCTCTTTATTCAAAATAGATATAAATTTACTTTCTACTCTATATCTAACATTATAAAATGTCTCATCATCGATTCCCTGATATGAAAAAATATTAAACTCATCTTTATCCTTTTTAAGATAACACCAGACATTAATACCAATACTGTTTATAAATTTAACAAAATCCTGTTCTTTTTTAGAAAGTAATTCAAAATAATGAATGTTTTTCTTTTTTTCTTCCTCATACTGCTGGATATCTATTTTTTCTCCTATCACAAAATTTCCAATATCATTCTGGGATATATTTATCTTATCCTTTGCTTTTAATAAGTTCTCTACAAGTTTTTCTGCATAATTATCATCAACCCTTTGATCTTCTATATTACCACTCTCCAACTCTTCAATAATCTTATCCGGTGGCTTAAAATATCCTTTAAGAAAATTATAGCCATTAGATAAAATTCTCATACTTATTACAGATAAAAATGAGATAAATCCGAGTTTACCTCCAACTCCTATAAAAATATTTCTTGTTAGTATAAAGTATATTCCAGCAAAGAGACCAGATATAAAAAAATGTCTTTTTAACATTAAAACATAGTAAGAACTCATTCCTACAAAAGCACCAGTATACCATGCCAAACCATAATCAAGCCCATACTCTGGAATTTTTGTAATCAATATTCCACCTATTAATCCAGTTGTCGCGACTGTTATTACTTTATAATTCTCATTTAAAGATGAAACTGTGTTTTTTATCTCCATTGAAATAAGAGAAGCAATTATCGAAGAAACTATTGCAAACAATAAAAAATAATCCAGTTTTGTCTTAAATATATTCTCATTAGAAAAAAAGTTAAAATTTTTATTAAATCCAAATTTTAATATTAAAATATATAAAATAACAGAAATAAAGGCTATTGTCCCCAATCTTCCACCATAACCATCAAAAGATACTTTAGGAAATTTATAAGAGATAAACTCACTGAGAGCATATATAAAAGAAGTTATTGTAGCAAGAACCAAAGAATTAAGAATAAAATTAATTGATAAAGAAGAATAATTAGCCTCTAAAATAGCCAACGACGTCATCCCAGCAAAAGAGCCGCAAAAAGTAGCCCAGGAAAAATGATTTTCATCATTTATAGTAACAGTAAAAAATGCGACAATAATACTAACTAAAGAGGAAGCCACAATAGAATTTATATCTAATAAAACTACGACAATTGTCCCAATTGTTCCAATAAAACAGTAAAAGAAATATAAAAAAAGTTTTAATATTATTAAATAAACTTTTTTTTTATCTTCTAGCATAATTTCAATAATCTAAAGAACCGGTTCTTATCTTCTGAATAATACTTTGTGGTAAAAAACTATAAGGTCTTACATCGTCAGCATAGTATCTTGTCTCAACATCACACTTTCTAAAATACTCTCTCGGATTTATAGACTTAGAAGCATAAGACAAAGCCCACCAATAACCAGTATAGATAGGAGTAATAAAAGTAATAATATCTACTATTGGAAATACCTTTAAAAGTGCATTCTGAACATCCTTAACTATATTCTTATGATACCATATTGACTCATTCTGACAGGAAATAATTCCTTTTTCTGAAAGAATATTATAAACATCTCTGTAAAATGGCTCTTCAAACAAGGGTTTTGCAGGACCTACTGGATCTGTTAAATCGATTAAAACAACATCGAATTTTTCTTTATATTCTTTAACAAATTTCATCCCATCCTGATGTAAAACAGTCAACCTTCTATCATTAAATACATCTCTGAATTGAGGAAAAAACTCTTTTGTAACATCTGTTACCATTTTATCAATATCTACTAAAAACAATCTTTTTACACAGTTATGTTTCAAAACTTCTCTTGCAACTCCACCGTCTCCTCCACCTATAATTAAAACATTTTTTGGATCTGGATGAGAAAAAAGAGGGACATGGGCTAATGTCTCATGATATATAAACTCCTCTTTTTCTGTAAATTGAACAACATCATCAAGAATTAAAGCCTTCCCATATCCATCCAGAACAACTACTTTTACCTCCTGATATTCAGAAGAGCCAGTATATAAAATCTCTTTTACTCTGTACATATGATTTACTGGAGAATACGGATCATTATCAATAAAAACTATATCTCTCTTCATTATCTACCCCCAGAATAATATTCTTATGAGTATGTTTTATCATAGTTTTTTATTAAATTCAAGAAATTCATTTTAAATTTTATATATAAATATTGTTATATACCTTAAAAATATATTTTAAAACCTAATGCCTGATGCCGATAGTTATAAATTACCTTATAACAGAGAATGGTTTCACGTTGAAAATGCGACAATTCTTTTTTCTTCCAACACCTTTTTAAATTTAATATCTTTAAAAATAATTTTTCCACCATGCCAGTGCATCTTTTAAAAACTTTCTCAATCCCAAATTTTTCATACTCTTCCAAAAATTCTTCAATAATAAAACGCATTAATACCGCAATACTAAAAAAATTTAAATCAGAATGAATTTTCTTTAAATAATGAGATAATATTAATTTGAAATATAAACATACATATCACTATCTACGTTTATTCTTTGATACTTATTATAATCCTCTTTACCAAAATAATATCTTTTCTCAATTCTGTTAAAAAAGAGTTTTATAATATAAACAATAAGTTTGGATAATGAAAGTCCAAAAGAATGAGATATCTTTTCTAATTTTTTTTCATCTCAGAATTGATGACAAAATGAAGATCATGTTCGGATTTATAACCCAAAATATAAATTTTCATAAATTTTTTTTTGAAAAGTTAAAAATTATTTTCTATAATATACTAACAAAATTTTAATTTGTAAGTTATCCTATATATATAAAAATTGGTTTTTCAATCATGATAAGCGCAGGTCTGTCCCTGTTTTGATCATAAAAAATTTATAGGTCTGTCCCTATTTTAATCATAAGAAAATTGTATGTCTGTCCCTCACTTTAATTTTTTTCAAAAAAACTAAATTTTTTCTCAAAAATTGTAAAGGATTTTCTTTAAAAATTTGTGATTAATATATAGAAATACTTTTTTAAAAAAAAGGAGGATTTTTTATGAGAAGAAATAGAATATTAAAAAAGGGGGCTAGCTATTATATTACCTGTACAATCAACAGGGACAGACCT
>Ga0209204_1001492_pt1 | contig 21721 bp, 20 predicted proteins | sample AD_JPNMR2_MetaG_FD_184425 | JGI IMG/M metagenome (GOLD analysis project Ga0209204, IMG submission 184425) | Active sludge microbial communities of municipal wastewater-treating anaerobic digesters from Japan - AD_JPNMR2_MetaG (SPAdes) (version 2) | ecosystem: Engineered > Bioreactor > Anaerobic...
GTGGTGGTGAACGAGAGGATAGGTCTTTTTGCTTCAAAAAAGGATTTTTCTGTTGTCGCCTTCAATGAAATCAGGGCGATGGGATACAATCCAGTAGTGATTAGTTTTACTGAAAAGAGTTTTCCTGAATATTCAGATGAAATTGTTCTTGAATTTGGAGACATTGAAAGTTTTGTGAGGGTACTCAAGGAAAAGAACATCAAAAAGGTTGTTTTTGCAGGGAAAATAGAAGCATCAGATATTTTTACAAAAAGAATCGCAATGTCAGGCGCAAAATTTTTAAGTACAACAGGTAATTTAAGTCCTGACAATATATTGAAAAAACTTTCTGAATTTCTGACTGAAAGGGGTATAGAAATTTTGCCATTGACAGAAGTGTTCAAACGTTATCTTGTGGAGGAAAAAATCTATACGAACACAAAACCTGATAGTTTTCAATGGAACGATATACTAATGGGCTGGAACATTGCAAAATCTGTTGCTGCTCTTGGTATCGGTCAGGCAGTTGCAATAAAAAATGGCATGGTGATTGCCGTTGAAGGAATTGAAGGAACAGACAGGATGATTGCAAGGGCAGGCGAATTTTGCAGGGATTTTGTCGTGGTAAAAGTGATAAAAACTGAACAGAGCGACAGGTTTGATCTACCGACAATAGGTCCTGAAACGATAGAAACGCTTGGTCATTCTGGTGGAAGAGTTATTGCACTTGAAGCAGGTAAAACCATTATGCTTAAACAGGAGGAAACAATTCAGATTGCCAATGAACACAAGATTATTATCGTGGGTTTTAGAGGAAAGGAGATAGGGGATGATTGTTAAGGAGAATCGTGATGAAATTTTGAGTTACCTTGAGGATTCCTCAAATTTCTCAGGCGGTAATTGTGACAGTGTTTATATTGTTGAAAATGAACAGGAAGTGATTGAAATTGTTCAGACGGCAAACGCAAAAAAAATTCCGTTGACAGTTTCCGGAGGTGGTACAGGTACTGTTGGCGGCAGGATTCCAGTAGAAGGTTCAGTAATTTCTGTAGAAAAACTCAACAGAATTATTGATATTAATAAAGACAGGGCAATACTTGATGCAGGAGTTATTGTGAATAACTTTCTCGTTGAAGCCGATAGCATCAGCAAATTCTATCCTCCTTTTCCCACTGAGAGAAATGCATTCATTGGCGGAAATGTGTCTACAAATGCTTCTGGCGAATATAGTTTCAGGTTTGGTTCAACGCGAAAATATGTACTGAAAATTAGAATGGTAACCGGTAGTGGTAAACTCGTTGAGATACCAAGGGGAAAATTTTTTGCAAACGAAAAAGGAGAAATAAAAACAGATTTTTTGAATGTACAAATCCCTTCTTATGTGACGCCACCGATTAAATGTTCTGCCGGTTATTATTCAGCGCCGAACATGGATCTCATTGATTTGATTATTGGGGCAGAGGGCACTCTTGGAGTTATCACACAGGTTGAGGTAATGCTGATAGATAAATTGCCAGAGAGATTTATCATGATTTTCTTTCTGCCAGGTGAAAGCAGGATGTTTGAATTTCTTTCAGAAGTGAAAACCAGTTTTATCAAGGATATGTATAATCTGGAGTTTTTTGACCAGGCAAGTCTTTTTTTTCTGAAACAGGACTTCCCAGAGATACCCTCTGACACCTGCGCTTTTTATGTGGAAAGTACTGACAATATTGAACTGATGGAACAATGGTTACAACTTTCTGAAAAATATCAGGCAAAAGATGTGTGGGTGGGAAGCGACCCGAAAAGTTATCAGAGAATGATCGACTTCAGACATAGATTACCTGAAAATATCAATGCTTATTTTAGAAAACTGGGAATTACAAAAATTTCTCTTGACATTGCGGTTCCAGAAAAAAACTTCAGAGAACTTGTAGGTTTTTACAGGGAATTTTCAGAGTGTTCAGGTATTCGAACAGTGTTATTCGGTCATATCGGTGAAAACCATCTTCATTTTAACCTTTTTCCTGTTGACGATAGAGAAAAAGCACTGGCAAAACAGATTTATCTAAGTTGTGTGGAAAAAGCCCTATCTCTTGGAGGTACTATTGCTGCTGAGCATGGAATTGGTAAGATTAAGTATCCATATCTGAGAATGATGTACACTGACAATGGCATTAAAGAAATGGTAAGGATTAAAAAGACATTTGATTCAAATGGTTTAATGGGAAGAAATAATCTGTTTCCATCCAGTTTGCTTTTTGAATAATAACATGCGACATATCACTCGCATTTTCTATGACACAGTTTATGGAATTGGACTGTTGCTTTCACTGCCGATTTTTGGAAAACGACTGTTTGGAAGGGATGAGGTTTTTCACGATTTTTTTGAAAGGTTTGGGGTTTATGACCCTGCAGTTGTTTCAAAATTAAAGGGAAAAAGAAACATCTGGATGCACACGGTTTCAATTGGAGAGTTGCTTGCAAGTTTACCCCTGATTTATGAAATACTAAACAGGTTTAAGGACAAACAGCTTGTTATTTCGTGTGTAAGCAGAACAGGCAGAATGATTGCAGCGGAAAAATTACCTGATGATGTGGTAAAAATTTTTCTTCCATTTGACTTTTCGTTTGTTACCCAACAAGCAGTGAAAAAAGTAAATCCGATTCTTTTCGTATCAATGGAAACAGAAATCTGGTGTAACCTATTTCACAAATTAAAACAACGAAATGTTCCGATTATGATTATCAATGGCAGAATTTCTGAAAAATCATTCAGGGGATATTCCAGGTTCAGGTTTTTTACAAAAATAATTCTTGATATGGTTGATTGTTTTATCATGAGAAGTCAGAAGGACGCCGAGCGCATTATTTGTCTTGGCGCAGATGGTAAAAAGGTTTCAATTGCAAAAAGCATGAAATTTGACCAGGCATATAACTTAAGCAATGTTGTTCAACAGGATAGTGTTTATAAAACAATTGGAAAAACAATTGTGTTTGGTTCCATTCATAAAGGAGAAGAAAAGCAACTGGGTGGTATATGCAAAAAACTGTTGAATAAATATCAGAATATCAATCTGGTTATCGCTCCCAGGGCTCTTGATAGAACGAACATTTATCAGTTGTTGACACAATTTGATATCCCGTTTTATCGTTTCAGCCAGTTGAAGGGTGAGAAAAGCAGGGTGTTAGTTGTCGACAGATATGGTGTACTGACAGAGTTTTATAGAATTGCTGACATTGTGTTCATTGGTGGTTCTCTGGTACCTGCTGGAGGCCAGAATCCAATAGAACCACTTGCATTCAAAAAACCTGTGATTTATGGTGTATTTCACTGGGATTTTGAAGAAGAATGGGAAAAAATAAAGAAGGCGCAGGCAGGGATTGAGGTAAATTCTTTTGATGAATTATTTGAAAAAATCGAATTTTTGCTCAACAGTCCTGAATTGTGCCAGAAAATGGGAGAATCCGGATATCAGGTAATTCTGGAAAATAAGGGAGCCACTGAAGACACGATGAAGATGCTTGAAAAATATCTTACTCGTTAATTGACCTCACTTCATGTTTCAGGTAATATATTTCTTATGGAAAAAGAGAAGAAACTGTTAATCGCCTGCAAGTATTCTTCAATTGTTTTGATTATTCTCTTGATTCTTTCTTATGCGGGATACATTCAGCCGCTCAATTCCTTGAAGAGTTTGTTTCGTTCAGCATGGATATTAATACTGGTTTGTGGCGGTTTGCTTTATCTTGTTTTTACCCTTGTTGAATACTACTACAAAAAGATTCTTGATTACAATCTGTACCTGAAAAGTTTCCACGATTTTCAAATAGAGACCCTGCCAACCATGAAAATTGAAGAAATTTCAGTGAAGGTACTGAACATGCTTGTCGAAATTTTCAAGGGAAAAAGAGCGATTTTTATTATCAATGATCCTGAGTTGAAAAAGTTTACAACCAATCAAGAGTTTGTGCTCAATCATGGAGAAAAAAAACAGGTTCGGAAAAGTTCTGAAAAGGTGTATCATGTCAGAACTTTTTACCCTGGTGTGATTGATTCTCAAACAAAAGCTTGCATTGAGGACATTATTGGAAAATATTCTTTGAAAGATTTTTCAACAGTTGCCATCGTTCCTTTTGCCGACGAAAATCGTGTACTGGCAACGGGCATTGTTGCATTTGATTCGCCTGGCAGAGATTTTTTTGAGTATGTCAAAAATCCTGTCGAAATTTTTTCAAAACAGGTTTCGTCAATTTTTGAAAGTGCGGTGCTGCATCAGAAAATTACACTGGCGTCCATTACAGATTCTCTGACGGGTCTTTATAACAAGCGATATTTTCAGCAGAGAATAAAGGAGGAATTTGCCAAGGCAAAAAGAAATCATTTTCCGATTTCTGTGCTCATTTCTGCCCTTGACAATTTTAAAAATTACGTGGACAAATTTGGACATCCCCTGACAGACACTTTACTCGCTCAATTTGGCACTTTTGTTCGCGGATTGTTGAGGGAATCAGATATTATCTGCAGGTTTGGCGGGGATGAATTCATATATCTGCTTCCTTTTTCTGATAGCCTTGAAGCATATAAGGTGGCAGAAAGAATAAAATCTGAAATTGTTGCTCACCAGTTTTGCCTCGACCAGGAGAATAGCGTTTTCATCACGATGAGTTTTGGAATAGCGTCCTATCCTGAACACGGAGATACCTGGGAAGAAGTTGTGAAGAGCGCTGACAGGGCTCTTTTTGTTTCAAAAGAAAACGGGAAAAACAGAATATCTGTTTACAGGGTGGATTAATGACTGAAAAGAACAGGAAACGGCAGGCACACATATTGCGTAAGACGAAAGAAACATCAGTTGATCTTACTGTTGTTGTTGATGGAAAGGGTAAGGCAGATATTAGTTGTCCGTCTGGTTTCTGGTGTCATATGCTGACTCTGTTTTCATTTTTCGGTGGATTTGACATCAAGTTGAAAGCAGAGGGAGATATTCATGTTGATGACCATCATCTTGTTGAAGACATTGGTATCTGTCTTGGAGAAGCATTCAAACAGGCGCTTGGCGACCGCAGGGGAATAAACAGGTTTGGATTTACTATTATTCCGATGGATGAAAGTTTGATTCAGGTGGCAATTGATATTTCCGGAAGGCCATTTCTTGGTTTTGCTATTCCAGTGGTGAGAAACAAAACTGGTTTTTCTAACATTGAAAATTTGCAGGAATTTATGAGGGCGTTTTCAAATCATGCCTGTATCAATCTTCATCTGCGACTTTTTTCAGGCGAAAACATTCATCATATATGCGAGGCTGCTTTTAAGGGTTTAGGTCTTGCTATGAAACATGCAGTGAGAATTGAAGGCAGGCAGATTTCTTCCACCAAGGGTAAAATCGATTGAAATGCCTGATAACAAAAAAAATGCCGCAAAACTTTTAAACGAATTTATCCGTTACATCTCATATCAAAAGAATTATTCACAGCATACTGTTTCAGCATACAGAGCAGACCTTGAGCAATTCATTTCTTTTGCAGGACAGAATCTTGATGCCATTGACCTTGAAGTACTGAGAAATTTTCTTTTTTATTTGAAGAACAGGCAGTATAATCCGAGAAGCAGTGGAAGAAAAATCGCTGCGATCAAATCTTTTTTTAATTTTCTGGTCAGACGCGGATATGTGAAAAAAAATCCAGCCCTGCTCATTTCTTCACCAAAATTGCCTGAAAGATTACCATCATTTTTGACTTATGAAGAGGTTGAAAAAATCCTTGATGCAGCAAATGGTACAGACCAGCAGGGGTTAAGAGATAGAGCGATGATGGAACTTCTTTATTCGTCAGGTCTTCGAGTTGGCGAGCTTGTTTCCCTTAAAATTCATGACATCAACATTCTGGAAGGGACAGTAAAAGTAAAAGGAAAAGGAAGCAAAGAACGAATTGTTCCTGTTGGTTCCTATGCATTGAATTATCTATTTGACTATCTCAAAAAACGCAGTGGATTTCGCTCTGATTTTGTATTTCTCAACAAAAAAGGAAAGGTTCTGACAACGAGGTCTGTTGAAAGGATAGTAAAAAAATATGCGAAAAAGGCAGGTATTATAAAGAAAATAACACCGCACACATTCAGGCACAGTTTTGCGACCCATTTACTTGACAGGGGTGCAGATTTGAGGACTGTTCAGGAAATGCTCGGTCATAGCGACATTGCAACAACGCAAATTTATACACATATCACCATTCAGAGATTGAAAGAATTATATGAGAAACATCATCCAAGATACAGGATTGAAATCAGGGAAACAGATAATCGTCTGTAATTCAAGGGGAAATATTTGATTTTTTTTAATACTGCAATAAAATATAAATAATAAACCCCTAACACGGAGGGATTATGGGAGCAGAAGGAAGCGTATTTGAGCCGTTGAAGCAGGTGTCAGCCAGTTTCTGGCTCGGACTGGCAAAGTTGCTCGCTGCGGTCTTGACATTTGTGGTTGGATGGCTTGTTGCAAAATTGATATATGTGCTTGTGGTAAAAGGATTACAGAAAATCAATCTTGATAAATTTGCTGAAGATTCTGGTTTAAAAACGTTTCTTGACAAGGGTAAAATAGAAAAAACAGTATCTGAACTGATAGGTATTGCGGTTTACTGGATTGTGATACTGGTTGTGATTTTCCTGGCTGTGAATGTTGCAGGTCTGAGTTTGCCACCCTCAGTTATTGATTCAATCATTGGTTTTATTCCACGATTCATTATCGGATTGGTGATTTTTATAGTGAGTTTGTTCGCAGGGAAATTGTTCAGGGGCATTGTTTTCACAGCAGCATCAAATGCAGGTATCAAGGAAGCAGAATTCCTTGCAAGAATTACCCAGATTGCGATTGTTGTGTTTGGTGTCGTCATTGCGATTCAGGAATTCAATATTGCCGCTGAGTTCATTGCAAGTGTATTTATCATTGTGCTCGCTTCAGTATGCTTTGGTCTTGCTCTTACCTTTGCTCTTGGCGCAAAAGACCTTGCAAAGCAGTGGCTTGAAGGAATATTTCAGAAAAAATCAGATTGACAGAACAGAAGCTTCTGGCTAAAGGAGGTGTATGTTACGGCTGGTGATAGCCGTATCAATACTGGTTGCCAGTGGCTGTGCTATCCTGCAAACTGACATTCCGCCTTCTCACCCGGATTTTTTTGTATGCAACTGGTGTGTGGATAGAAATCAGAACGGAAAAATTGATGATGGTGAATGGGAAGGAATTAAGGATGATTTTAGAGAATGTGAACACATATCATTTGTCGGTTACTTTCATCAGAAACCTGGCACTGAACTGGCGTTTAAATTGATTGGTCCTGATGGATCAATTTATAAACAGAAATCACTCAAACAAACTGCAAAAACCACCATCTGGTGCCAGGAATACGAAGCGAAAGACCTTGTAAATGCCTGTGGCGCGGGTATGTGGACTATTGAGTGGTATGCAGGTGGTAAACTGGTGAACATTACAGCAATAAGAATTTTGAAAAATCTTGATTAGTTTTCCTGACGCAGTGTTATTTTTCCATTGGATGGGTCATAGGAATAACTATATCCTTTTGGCGCAGCAGGAATTTCCTTTACATAATTTTTCTCCACGAGTTCCTGAAGAGATGAGGGGTATCTTCCTTCCTGCACATAAAACGAGTCAATCAATTGTTTCATTGGAAGTACTGTATCCATACCCTTTGCTTTTTGAATGGTTTTAGACATCACACCGCCATACTGGTCTATAGGATTCCCACCTGTTCCTGGTTGATTTTGTGGTTGTTGTTTTTTTCCGCATGAAAAGGAAAAAATCACGCAGAAAAGTACTATCGCAAAAAGTATGTATTTCATTGTTCCTCCTCGTAGACAGTTGACTTTATTATATGTTTTGATACCATAATAAGCAAATTCTGTCAATGTTTTTTTTGATGCAGTTTGATGCAAGAGGTAAACCCATGAAAGCCATCTTTCAAGAGTATTTCAGACCAGGTATTGTTCATTTTATGGCATTTCCTGAAACAATGGATGGAAAAACAAACATTGAACATACAATCAAGAAAATTGCCTGTGATGAGTATTTTGAAGTGATGGAAATTACCTGGATAGATGACCCTGACACAAGAAAGAGAGTGAAAAATATTCTTGAGAGTGCAAAGATTGAACCTGTTTTTGGAGCACAACCGGTACTGCTAAAAAATCAGTTAAACCTTAATGACGAAAACACCAATAAACGAAAGAAATCTGTTGCGACAATAAAAGAGTGTATTGACCAGGCATACAGCATAGGTGCGAAAGGAATTTCCTTTTTAAGTGGAACCTATCAAGAGCAAAATAAACACCGCGCTTTTGACCATCTTGTTGAATCCACTGAGGAAATTTGCTATTACGCAAAAGAGAAAAATTCCATGATTGTAGAACTTGAAATTTTTGACTATGACATAGATAAAAAAAGTTTAATAGGTCCAGCAAAATTGGCAGGAAATTTTGCGAGAAAAATAAGAGAAAAATTTGATAACTTTGGTTTGATGATTGATCTCAGTCACCTTCCATTATTAAGGGAATCTCCTGCAGAAGCAATTGTACCAATTAAAGATTTCATTACTCACATTCATATTGGGAATTGTTTTATGTCTGACAAAAACTCCCCCCTTTACGGAGACCAGCATGTTCCATTTGGAACGCGTGGTAGTGAAAATGATGTTGAACAACTTGCTGAGTTCTTACAGGTACTTATGGACACAGGATTTTTTGATAAAAAACAAAGGCCAATAGTGAGTTTTGAAGTAAAACCCTTAAAGGGGCAGGACCCAGAGATTGTTATTGCAAATTCAAAGAGAACACTGAACCAGGCATGGTTACTTATTGAATAGGAGTGAACATGCAAGAAAGAAAACAGGTGTTTATCACAAGGATGATACCAGAGCCAGCGATTGAACTTCTCAAAAAAACGTGTAATGTTGAAGTAAATATGGAAGACAGAGTGCTTACGAAGCATGAACTTATAAGCAAAGTAAAAGGAAAAGATGCAGTACTCTGTCTTCTCACTGACACCATAGACGATGAGGTACTTCAAGCAGCAGATAGGTGTAAAATTTTTGCTAATTACGCTGTTGGGTACAACAACATTGATGTGGAATCTGCAACCCGTAGGAAAATTATCATTACCAATACGCCAGGGGTGCTCACTGATGCGACAAGTGATCTCGCATGGGCACTTTTGTTTGCTGTGGCAAGAAGAATTGTTGAAGCCGATGCATTTACAAGGCAGGGCAAATTTAAGGGCTGGGCACCTCAATTATTTCTTGGTCAGGACATTACAGGAAAAACACTGGGTATCATAGGTGCTGGCAGAATAGGAAATAACTTTGCGAGAAAGTCAAAGGGCTTTTCAATGAGAGTATTATATTACGATGTCAAAAGAAATTTTGAACTTGAAAAGGACATCGGTGCAACCTTTGTTGACCTTGATACACTGCTGAAGGAATCTGATTTTGTTTCAATTCATGTGCCGCTTGTCCCAGATACACGACATCTGATTGGGGCAAGAGAACTATCCTTGATGAAAAAAACTGCCATACTCATCAATACCTCCCGGGGACCTGTGGTTGATGAAAAGGCACTTGTGGATGCTCTGAAGAATAGAAAAATCTGGGGCGCAGGACTTGATGTATACGAAAATGAACCTGATATAGAACCTGAACTATTAAATCTTTCAAATGTGGTACTACTGCCTCACATAGCAAGCGCGACATTTGAAACAAGGACAAAGATGGCGATAATGGCTGCTGAAAATATTCTTGCTGTATTAAGAGGAGAAATACCACCAAATATTGTGAATCCTGAGGTTATAAGAAAATAGGAGCGCTATGCGTATAGAAAAGCAGGGTTTTATTTTTGAGGCAGAAAAGCGGTCAAGTACAAAAAAGGTCTGTACTTTTACCAGCTTATTCAGACATTCAAGCGGAAAAATCTTTTCAAGTTTTCGACTTGGTACGAGGAAGGATTCGACTGACGGAAATGGAGTGATTCTTGCATCTTCACTAAGTACTGACTGGACTATGGTTTTTTCGAATTTCAAAAACGAATTTAACGGTCACAGGGGAGATATTAAGGTTGTTGAACTTTTTGAAAGGCCTGATGGAAATATATCCGCTTTTCTTTCCTGGTTTGACTGTTCAAAGAGTAAAAAATTGTATGATGCTTCGAGTGACACAATACAGGACTCAAAATTGATTCTGGTTGATTCATTTGATATGGGAAAGACCTGGGAAAATTATAAAATCGTCGATACACAGAATTTGCCAGGTCCTGCTCTAACCGGGCGAGTGCTGAGAACCTACAACGGATACTTTGCCTTTTTTGAAAGTTATGGCCCAGAAAAACCGGGTTTACCGTCATCCCATGCTGCACATGCCATTTTTAGCTCGGATGGCATAAATTTTACAAAGATTGTTACAGTGGCAAGGCATCCTGAAAATGAGTTGTATTACTGGGACCAGAGGAATGCATATGATACAGCAACAGGAAACATTATTACGATGTTCTGGACTTATAACAGAATGCAGGAAAAGGATATAGATATTCATATTTCATTCGGCAATCCTGAAACATTTACCTGGTCAGTTCCAGCACCCACAGGAATTAAAGGACAGATCGCTGCACCAATCCCACTACCGGACGGAAGATTGTTATGCTTTTATGTGCACAGGCATTATCCTGGTTCAATGCGGCTTGTGATGTCCCCGGATAGTGGAAAAACATGGAAACTGGACGAAGAATTGATTATTTATCAAAATCCCGAAAGAAGAGAAAAAATTTCAGAAGGCAAAAGTTCCTACGCTGAGTACTGGGAAGATATGAATACCTGGAGTTTTGGTCATCCATGTGGTATTCTGCTTGATAAAAATCTTGTGCTTGTTGCTTACTACGCAGGGAAAGATGTTTCGTGTTTAAGTGCAAGATACGCAATTATTTCGGTTTGAACATTTATTCAGGGTCAAAGATTTTCCCTGGATTGAGAATAAAGAAGGGGTCAAAAACCTTCTTAATTTTTCTTAAAATTTCAATGTAATCAGCATTGAAACACATATCAAGATACTGCTTTTTTACCAGTCCGATACCATGTTCTCCTGATATTCTTCCTCCTCGTTTTATCCCATCAACAATAATAAATTGTCTGATTTTTGTGTACATTTCCTTCCAGTTTTCTATGTCACATCCATCTAGTGTTTTTTTCGTAATATGTGTATGAAGATTACCGTCTCCCGCATGCCCATAAGTTGGAAGCCAGATATTATGAGTGTTTGAAAGTTGTTCCACAAAATCTATGTGACAAGCCATTTCAGCAGGTGGCACCGTGATATCCAGGATTTCAATAGTATTGGATTTTAACGCCTGATATACAATGCTTCTTACATGAAGGATCTCTTGCTGTTTTTCTTCTGCCTGAGCAACAAATATATCAACCGCTTTATTTTCCATACAGATACTGGCAATTGTTTCACAGTCGTGTTCAATCTGATTGTTGGTCCCTTCCAGAATAATCATCAGAAAAATTTCACCAGGTATTGATGGCCAGTGCTTACCACAGTAATCCCCGGCGATGGAAATGACTTGTTTACTAATAAATTCAATGGCAAGTGGTCTTGCAGAAGATTTCAGAATAAAAGGCACACACTTAAGAGCATCTTTTGTACTGTGAAATGGAGCAATAACTGTCAGGTATGCGTCTGGTTCTGGCATGACACTGAGAATTGCTTCAGTAATAATACCCAGTGTTCCCTCAGAGCCAGTAAAAAGTTGAATAAGGTTGTAACCAGTGCTGTCTTTAATAATTTTACCGCCTGCCTGAATGATTTTTCCGTCAGAACAAACCACTGTCAAGCCCCTGATGAAATTTCTGACTGTACCATATTTTACTGCCCTTGCGCCACCAGCATTTGTACTAACCAGTCCTCCAATGGTTGCACTTTCTTCACCAGGATGTGGCGGGAAAAACAATTTCCTTATTTTCAGCGCCTGGTAAAATTCTTTCAATGTTACACCTGATTCAAGATGAGCCATGAGATTATTCTGATCAATCTCAAGGATTTTATTTATTTTTTCTGTACTTACCACAATGCCACCATAAGAAGGAATACACCCACCGCAAAGTCCTGTTCCTCCGCCTCTTGCAACAACAGGGATTTTTTCACGCGTCGCAATCTTTACAATTTCTGCGACCTGTTGTGTATTTGCAACTTTTACCACAATTTCTGGAAAGCTGAATGCTTCTGAGAGAGCAAATTCATCATGACTATAATCAATAAGTTTTTCTTTATCTCTTAAAACGTTTTCTTTACCCACGATTCCTTCGATTTCTGAAACTATGGGTTCAGTTAATTTTTTGTACATGTTTCTCCCTCTTTGGATCGATGAACAGACAGAGATTTTGCCTCTTCCATTGTTCTGCTTGTTCAAGGTATGGATATTTTTTCTCCATATTTTTGAATGTTTTTGTATGGCAAGTGGTTTTGAAATCTGAAAGATACAGGTACGCGTGCAGCATTTCATGAAAAACTATGTATTCAACAAAAAATTCTGGTACAGAGTCACTGTCAAGAACTCTGTTGATTCTGATGAGATTTATTTCAGGACAGTAATTTCCGAAGACAATTGAACGATGTCTTTTGCCGTTATAACGTTTTCCAAAGGTAATGTTCACGGATGATAACCTACGGTCAAAAAATTGTGCATTAATTTTATCAAATATCTGTTTCAGGTTATAAAATTTTCCAGTATAATTGATTCTTGTTTTGTATTGTTTTAAGAAAAGGTGCTGGTTTTTTTTTACATACTCTATAATCAACCTCCTGTTTTTCTTTTTTTCTTTTCCTGCGATGAAATCCGCAATTGCAATAAGGATTTCAGGAGGTCCTTTAACAAGATGGTGGTGAATTTTTACTGTTTTTTCACCACCAGGTCCTGTAATTACTTGAACGAGTGTTTTTCTGTGAGATGTGGTTTCAATATGAATTTTTGTTCCTGTTTTTTCTTTAAGAAATTTTTCAAAATCAATCATAAATTCCTACTTGACAGAAAAGACATTTCCAAGCGTTGCATAAATGGGTTTGGGATAACCAATATTGAAAATTGCCTGTGCTTTTACAACATCAAGGCCACCATCGTCAGCAATGAAATTTTCATCAATATGACCTGCAACACATTTGACAATGACAAATGAATGATAATTGATTTCGATTTCTTTTTCATATTTACATTCTATGTTTGCCACGCACTCTTTGATAGTGGGAGTAGAAATTTTTTTAGACGGCTCAGTGGTAAGGCCTGACTCTTCAATTTCGCTTCTGGCAGGAGGGATACTTTGGCCACAAATTTCTGCTGCGCTGGCAATAGGCCTTGTCACAACATTGATTGTGAGTTCACCTGTTCTTTTGATGTTTTTGTAAGTATGGGATGGCTTACCTATTGCGATGCCAATTTCTGAACCAGAGACATTTGTATAGGCGCCAAAAGTACCACCATTGATGGTTCCGTCAGGATGAAGAGTTACAATAATAATGATTGGTCTTGTTCTTACAAGGTTTGTCAGTCCTGTTTCAATATATCGTTTTCCCATATTCTGCCTCCTTGAAATCTATTTTTTGCTAATTTCTTTCATTTTCATCATAAAATAACGAAAGTTTTCAAATGAAATGTCTGGTGGAGCACTGTGGTCCATTCCACAAATATATCCTCCTTCTTCAACAAGGCCTGCTAATCTTTTTGCTTCCTGGTCTATTGCATGTTTGCCTTTGGCGACAATTCTTTTATCGAATCCTCCCCACATTTTCAGAGATTTTCCGTACTTTTTTCTTAAAGCAACCACATCCATTCCTGCCTGTACTTCAAATGGATAGATAATATCAATGCCTGCATCGAGCCAGATTGGAATAAGAGAATCTACATTTCCATCACTGTCAAGCGCAATAAAAGAAACCTTCTTACCATAATTTTTTACAAAATCCACAAGTTTCCTGTACCGTGGAAACATGAAAGATTTTACCATTGATGGTGAAATCAATGGGCCGCTGTGGTATGCCATGTCCTCCCATATAATGAGAATGTCGACATGAACGATTTCAAGGACCTGTTTCATCGTAGTGATAATATGTTGCAGAAAACATTCCATCGTTTCTTCCACAAATGCCGGTTCATCATAAAAAAGCGTGCAGAGTTTTTCAATTCCTACAAGATTTCTGAGGGGTCCGAAAAATCCTACCCATCTATCTGCAGTGATAAAAAATGGACAATTACTTTCCTCAGCTGAGATGAGTTTTTGTTTCCAATCAGGGCCCAATCTTATAGAAACATTAGATGTCATCCTCTGTTTCCAGAAGGAATTGAATTCATCGCGTGTTTCAACAGGAAATTTTATAAATTGGGGCATCGAACTTCTTTCATGTTTTTTAAATTCTTTCATCACAACCCCATCCTCATTGATAATGACTCTGTGGTTGTCGTCTTCTGACAAAAGTTTTTTTTCAAAAGGAGGATAAGGGTCGAAAATATGACGGATCTGGACAAGCTTGTCAGTACCGAAATTGTCCACTCCATCATAACCTTCTTTCATCCATCTTTCAAGTGTTTCCTGCCATGGTCCGAAAAGGTCCCAGTATGGATGGCGCTGCCTTTCCTGGTAATTCATCGAAGCATAGAAACACTCTCTGTCTGTCATGGATGCTCCTTGTTATTTTTTCCCGACAGGCATTAGATACAGAATATCCTGAGGAATATTTAAAATCTCTTTTACCATTTTATCATTAAATGCACCAATGGCAACAGTTGCCAATCCAAGGGATTCTGCCTGAAGATATATATTTTCTGCCGCATGTCCTACTTCAATAAATACATATTGTCTGGCTCTATCTCCATATCGTCTTTCAGTTCTGGAAAAATTAGCAGCAATAACAACTACTGCAGGCGCCTGTTTGATTGATTGCTGTCCAAGTGCTGCAAATGCAAGTTTTTCGCGAATATCTTGAGATGAGGAAACCTTTTTCAAACTGTGGGTAAGGACGTTATAATAGTAAATCGCTGGTTCAATTGATTTAACATTTCCTGCAACGATGTAAATTTCCAGAGGATATGTGGCACCTGCAGATGGTGCCGTTCTTCCACCCCAGTTTGCAGTAATACCCTGAGCTGCCCACAGAATTTGACCAAGCTCTTTAAGGGTTAAGGGTTCGTTTTTATATTGTCTCACACTGCGTCTGGTTGCAAGGGCTTCCTCGACTGATAATGTTCCCTTTGTTTCAGGCGCAGGTAATTTCACTGTAATGTCTGGTTCTTCTAAGTTGACAATCTTTTTTTCCTGCGCAGGTATCACACCACAGGCAATAATGAAAATAAAAGATATTGAGAAAATTTTTTTGATTGACGGCATCGGCTGTCTCCTTTTTACAATATTTGAAATGTCTTTGCCTTCTTATTTGCAAGCATATGCGCAACTCTCAACGGTTCTGGTATTCTATATCCAGAACTACACGCCAGAATGATTTTTATGGAATTTTCAAGGTCAATTTTATTCCCAGGCGAAACAAACACAACCTTTGCATCAGGTCTGGTTCTCACAGCTGCGCCAACAATTTTTTCGTCATCCATTATAAAAGTATAATCGCCCTTATTATTCCCTGGAATTTTATACCTTCCAGTCAACAGGGATTTTGCACATCCAATAACTGGTTTGTTGATGCAGACCCCAATATAACTGGCAAGTCCCATTCTTTCCGGGTGCGCAATACCATGACCGTCAACAATAAAAACATCAGGATTGCACCTGATTTTTTTCATTGCTTTGATAATGAGTTTGCCTTCTCTAAAAGCAAGAAATCCCGGGATGTAAGGAAACGAAATTGTTTCTGTGTGAAACGATGACTCAATAGTAACATATTCGAAAATTTCCATAACAACCACGCAGGAGATAGCATGATTGCCCACATAAGATACATCGCATCCAGCTACAAGATTGTATTTTTTTGCAGAAAATCTCAGGTCTAACTTTTTTCTGAGAGATTTCTGGGTTTGCAACAATTCCTTTAGCTCCATAAAATAGATTTTATACTGAGATTTTGAAAAGCAAAAACCGGCGGTTGCACAAATTTGGATGGCTGGTAAAATGTGGTTAAATAATCGAACAAGGAGATACAGATGGAAAAATGGAGTGTTCTGAGTTTCTGTGCTTTTCTTTTTCTTTCCTCAATTTCTTATGGTTATGAACTTCCCATTGAAGCAGAATCATTTAAACTGATCAAGGGTTGGAAGATTACTGACCAGGGTTATTTCCCATCTCTTCCAAATTTCTGGAGCAGACAGAAAATAGAGGCAGATGCTTCAGACAATCCTGCTGAGGCGCGGTATTTCTTTACTATTCCAGAAACCAGGAAATACAAACTATGGGCAAGGTACGAAAGTTGCTATGGATTTGGTTCTGTCTTCAGTGTGGAAATTATTCAAAATGGTACTGTTAGAGCATCTGGTGAATTTGGCAGGATGGAAGATAAAAAGTTTTTCCCGTTTGGAAGAGGAGAAACAATTCAGGGACCATGGGACTGGCATAACACTGATTATGTTTATCAGGGCATGGAAGCAGAACTTGAAAAAGGTCCTGCCACAATAGTACTGAAAAAAGGGAAAAATCAAAAACCAGTAGCAAGAAGAATTGTTGATTTATTTTATCTAACTGACGATCTGAATCTTGTTCCTGGAAATGACTGGGCGTGGAGCAGAGGAAATAGGCCACCAATTCTTTCTCGTTTCACTGAGCCGGCTTTCGTGAGAGCATATGTGATTGAGGGTTCAGGGCTGATTAAAGTAACCACTGGATTTGCAATGTTAGGCAACCACCCATATGCTCCAAGAGAAACTCATTATATTGGGAAATCTGGGTTGTCTGAGAAAATTCCTGAAGAAAAAGATTATTTGAGACCAGGAATGTCAACGCCATGGTATCAACTAAAACTTTATACTGTCCAGGTTCCTGAAATTGTTGTTTCCCAGAAAGGGAATGCAAAAATTAAACTTGATATTGCTGTTGGCTCAACATCCAGCATTGTAAAAAGTGTAAACATAGGTCCAGGAAATGATGAAACAACAGTGTTTGTTGCTGTGGGATTAAAAAAGTATGAAAAGGGACTCCTTGGAAATAGCAAAGCGCTCACATTTGATGAGATGATTAAAAAACAAATAAGTATTCTGAAAAAGTATAATCCACCCGGAAAGGTTGCAAAAAAGATTTTGCTGACAGGAGTTATCAGGGATATATTTCCTCAGTTGCAGTTCAATCTCGCAGTGGCATCTGGTCTGAATGGTCAGGCATACAGCACGCATCCTCTTATTTATGGTAAAGACAGTCAACTGAAAGGTTTTAATACAGATATCGGTTTTTATTCACTTCAGAACATGCATCTTTCAAGGGAATGCTATGAGGGTGATTTTTCAAAACTTCAAAAACGGTACCAGCAGATAGCAGATGACCTTTACAGAAAACTTGGAAGAAGATTTCCTTTGCATATCAAACTTCTTGAAGAAACAGGGCCTCCTTCTTTCGAAACACTCATGAGCTGGCCAAAATGTAAGGAAATGTTTCAATCGTATTTAGAAAAGCAGTCATTGAAATTGGATGATGTGATGAGTGATTCTGATCTTTTCCATTATTACTCAATAAGATTTAGAACTTATCTATTTGCCAGGGTTAATGCTGAAGCAACAAAACTTATTGAAAAGATATTTCCTGAAGGGAGTTATGTCCATTCTGGCAGTATCTTTCCTACAATTGGAGGATTTCCTGCTATTGCAAGAGGAGATGATGTCTTCTTACTGTTTAAGGAAAGGGGTGTTACAGAATACAGCTCAGAAATTTCCTGGGGTTTGTGTGGAACACCTGATTATATTGGTCCTCAAACTCAATCTTACGAGGCAGCGCTTGCCAGGTCTCTTTCAAAATATCACAACTGTCCTGTTGGCTCTTATTTAATTACTGCAGGAACATATGGATACAATCCAGAATTTGTTGAACTTGCCAGTTATATTATGTATGGTTCAGGATTCAAATGGCTTCACTACTATGTGTTTGGATGGCCTGATGGGTGCAGTTATATGGGACATCCAGAGATCATGAAGGCAACAAAGCGGGTCAACAGGACAATTGGAATGGTCGAGGATGATCTTGTGGATGCAAAAGTAGTACCAGGTAACATTGCAATTGGGTGGAGTTCAAGTACTGATATCTGGGATTTGGCGAGAAAGCCATCATACCAGCATTCTCCTGGCAACTGTGTTTATCCTCAGGAAAGACAGAATCTCTATCTGATGCTACGACATCTACAATATCCTGTCGAAATACTGTCTGAAGAAGACCTGATTGAAGGATATTTAAAAAATTATCGGGTTTATTTTCTTGTCGGTGACCACTTAAGACCAGAGGCAGCAGAAGCTCTGAAAAACTGGGTCAGAAACGGTGGAATATTAATTTCTGTTGCTGGTGGAGGGCTTTACGACCAATACAACAAACCGATGAATATCATGAAAGAAGTCTTTGGAATTAACAGCGCAAAACTGGAAAAAACTGTTGATGCAATCAGGCCAAAACTTGAACTTGTTCATCTTCAACCAATGGATGAAATCACATTTACAGATGGGAAGAAGATGAAGGTTTTTGGATACAAACAGGTATTTACTGTTGATAGTGGAAAAGTTATCGGCAGATTTCAGGATGGTTCTGTTGCTGCGGTGGAAAACCAATATGGAAATGGTAGAGCAATTATTATTGGAGCGCTTGTCGGGCCTGCCTATTTGAAGGATGCGATACCGGTTTGTCCCTACGGCAGGGGCGGAGATAAAGATGAATTGTCTTTGTTTTTCCCGACTGAATTTAATGAACAGGTAAGATCTATCATCAAGGATATGCTGAAAGATGTAAAAAGTGACATTACCTGTTCCCATCCTCTTGTGGAATCAGTTTTGCTTGAAAGAAAAGAAGGTTACACAATTACACTTACAAATTTTTCGATGAAGAAACAGAAAAATGTGACTGTGGAATTTATACCGAAAAAAAATGTTAAAAAGGTGTTCAGCGTCTTTGATAAAATTTCAGTGACAAAAGTTGGCGAAAAATTTGTAATAAGAATCCCTGAAATTGATAAATTTTACTGTATTGTGGCAGAATAATTTCAGCGCGTCATTTTCAGGTACATTTTTACTTTTTCAGGCAAAAGCTTGCGGATGGGTAGTTTATAAGGACATCGTGTTTCACACATTCCGCACCTGCTGCATTTTTCAATTGACTTCAAAACCTTTTCAGACACAGTTCTTCTTAAATTTGCCTGAAATGCAAGAGTTTCAAGCATCATGATGGTTCTTACTGGAATTTCATTGGGGCATGGTTCCGGAAAAATGCAGTGGCCACAATATCTACAAAATACTTTTCCCAGTTTTTTGCGGATTTTCTTATAAACAGATATGTCTTTTTCGGTAATTTCTAAATTTTGAAGTACTCTGAGATTCTGTCTTACCTCGGTGATTCTCGCCATCCCAATCAGGGCAGTTGAAACATCTTTATCCAGTACATATTTGATGGCAGATTCGTATTCCCTGATATTGCCGCCAGCCATTGGTTTCATGGCGATAATGCCGATGCCTTTGTCTTTTGCTTTTTGAAAGATTTCCTGTTGAATCTCATCGACACAATTTAGTGGCAACATCATGACCTGAAAGGCCCCACATTGTAAAATATCTAAATAGAGACAAGGATTATGTGTGGCTATTCCAAGAATTTTAAACTTTCCCTGTTTGCGGAATTTTTCAAGTTTTTCAGCATCTTCAATGGCCTGCTTGAGCTGCTGGTTGCTATCTACCATGCTTAAAAGAAAAATATCAAAATAATCAATTTCAAAAAATTGTAGATACTGGTCTATGGTTTTTGGTGTGCCGCGTGTAGATATAATAATGTTATCTCTGTATTTCTTCAGGGAATTCCGTATTTTTTCATGAGTGCCAGCATAGACATCAAAGTAATTGATTCCACTTTCAACGCAGAAATCGATCAACTGTTGAGAACTTTTTTTACCAAGCCAGGTGAAGGCGACACCACCCAATGAAATCGCACTGATCTGGATACCTGTGTTTCCTAAATTTCTGGTTTCCATTTTACCAGTTTTTCACCCCAGTTTGAATTTTTCAGTTTTTCAAAATCCGTATCAGAAATAAAGTGCCTTTTTTCATCTTTTGTGACCAAATTTTTCTTTAAACGCTTGCGCATCATTTTATACCAGTTTTCCTGCATTTTTTTCTGGCATTTCATAAATGCAATTTCTGCCATTTTATGGCTTTTTTCTGTTGCTTTTACAGGGATGTCAATGAAACCTGTGGTAATCTTATTCTTCCCAAAATCGTAAGCGACGATCTCACCCCTGTTGATGATTAAGTTGGCTCCAACATTTGCCTGGACGACTGGAACTCCATTTTCCCTTGCCCTGGATAACACTGCTTGATTCTGCGCCTTATTTTTTGAACCATAGGTCGGAATAAGAAAAAATTCAGCTCCATCAAGTGCGAGTGTTCGTGCAACTATTGCATACCACCTATCACTGCAGATTAAAATTCCGCATTTACCAAATGGAGTTTCAAACGCTCTGATTGTTGAGCCCTGCCTTGAGAACTTCCAGGTAGTGTATGTGCTCTCAGATACTTTATTGTAAACACCGCATATTTTCCCATCATAATCAATAAAAATTGCACTATTGAAAATTTCATCATTAACCCTTCTGGCGAATCCAAAGCAGAAACATGTTTTTAATTTTTTTGCGAGGGATTGAAAATATTTGATATATTTGCCGTCCAAGGGTTCAGCAATATCATAAAATGCTTCAACTCTTTCCCTGTGCCATATTACATCGGAAATTACATAGCCCTCAAGAATTCCTTCTGGTGCCACAATAATTTCACAGCCCCTCTTCGCAGCGAGTGATAAATAATGTTCAAGTTTTTCTGCATTTTTTGCCTTGTTCCATTTTTCAGGGACGAAATTGATTGCAGCAACTTTATGCCTTGAAAACATTAAGGAAATGTCAATTTTTATGCTGTCAAATGGCGATATTTTTTCGAGATATTTCATGGCACTATTTTTTTGCAAAAAACATAATAATCAAACTGATAATGATGCTGATTAGAATACATGTTGTAAGTGGAAAATAAAAATGGAAATTGTCACGATGGTAGGAAATATCCCCTGGTAATTTCCCAAAAGGAAACTTTAACTGAATCATCAAGCCTACCACTATCAGTAAAATCCCAGCAACAATAAGAATTTTTCCCATTACAAAATATTTTACCATAACCAGGTGAGAAAATAGTAAATTTCGCCTTCTTGACACCCCCTTGTTGGCCGGGTAATATCAGAGTGGAGAAACAAGAAAAGATATGAAAATCAATAAATTTCACTCAAGTATTTTTCTATTGATATTTTGTTTTGAGATGGTAGGTCTGGGATATTATGATGGTGGTACAGATAAAAGAGCTAATATTTTGCAGGATGAGCCATTGGTAATAATCATGGGTCCCACAAGTATGCCCCTGGTAGGTATTGGCTCAGGATTGGAAGCATGGGTATTTCCAGAGCAACAGGGCAGTTACCAGTGGTCAATCATACAGGGCGCAGATAAGGCGCACATCACATTGCAATATAATGAATATGTATGGATAGAGCCGTTAGAA
>Ga0209204_1001505_pt1 | contig 21614 bp, 21 predicted proteins | sample AD_JPNMR2_MetaG_FD_184425 | JGI IMG/M metagenome (GOLD analysis project Ga0209204, IMG submission 184425) | Active sludge microbial communities of municipal wastewater-treating anaerobic digesters from Japan - AD_JPNMR2_MetaG (SPAdes) (version 2) | ecosystem: Engineered > Bioreactor > Anaerobic...
TCGCTCCGGCCGCAAGCGGCCTACGCCCCGGCCGCCTTCGGCGTCCTTCCCACCCGGCATCCCCCAGGGCTAACGCCCTCGCGCTGCGCGCTCACCCAATCCAGGCCCCCCCAAGGGGGCCGAACAAAGACAGCCCCCCGACAAGCCACGCCCTGATCAAGCCACAACTGTGAATTCAAACGCTGAACTGCTTATCAGGACGCGGGGCAAGTTGCGTGCCAGCCAGCGGCGTGCCCCGCGCTCAGACGTCTGTGGTGTGCGTAGGCTGCGGGAACCCTCAGTGACGACCAACAAGGCCGCGCCCCAAGGAGACTGCGGGCGCGGATAAGCGCTGCGCCCTATGGGCTGGGCACGTGCGCGTTCAGGCGGTGACATGGGCTTCGCCCATACCCAATACCGCCAGGTGCAAGCACCTGGCCAAGCGGGTGCGGTTTCTCGGGGAGAAAAGAAGGCCGCTCGATGGCGGCCGAATCGGCGCTCCGTTTGGGGAGGAGGGAGGGAGGAGAAGGAGCGCCGGATCGCATGATATCCACGCGGTTGCCTGGAATCGGCATTTCTGTATCGTTGAACAAAACATATAATCTGCCTATGTTTTGTTAAACATGAGGTTTGCCGTGAAAGCGCTTTTCCTTGCCGCCGCCGCGGGCTGGCTCGCCGCGTGTACCTCGCCCGGCCCGGCGCTGGAGGCCGCCCGGCCGACCGTTCGCCATCAGTATGTCATCGACGTGCAGCCCAATATCGCGTTGCACCGCGCCTACAACGACGACGGGCACACCTACCTCGAATTCCTTGATGCTAGGCGCATGAATCCGGTAGTCACCACCGTCGATGGCACGGCCCTACCCTACGCCTGGACCGACCGGCTACTGGTCTTGGAAGGGGTCTACGACAACCTCACCGTGACGACGCCGCATGGCGTGGCGCACGTCTACGCCAGGATGCCGGCGCCGCCGGCGCGCGTGGCCGCGCCGGTGCCGGCGCGTGCGCTGGAGTATGGCGCTCCGGTGCCTGCGGTGCGCCCGCCGGCGCCCGACAACTACGGCGACGCGGCCGAGTTGCCGGCCCGGGGCGACGCGACGACGCCAGATCGCATCAGCGTGGTCCTCAACGGCAGTTTCTCGGAGTCGCTGGGCGAAGGGCGAGCCAGCCAGCTGGTGGCCGCATCGCGCGAGGCCAGCCGCGTCACCATCGGCGCGGCCGTGGCCCGGGGCGGCCACCTGGCCGAGGCCCGGGCCTACTCACGCATCGCCGAGGCGCGCCAGTTCCTGATCGACAACGGCGTGCCAGCCGAGCGGATTCGCACCACCCGGGCGGTGGTCGGCGGCGCCCGGGACAGCCAAGTCGATTTCGTGATCGCGTACTGAGGGCGGGTGGCATGATCGGCGCGAGAAAAGTCGTCCGCCGGGCGTTTGGGCTGATGGTGCCGCGCACGTCGCAGAAGATGCGGCGCAACGAGGTGTACCGCTGGACGAACCGGCTGGTCTGGCTGGTCATCGTGCTGCTGGGCCTGGCGGCGGCCCTATTCGGCACGCTGGGCAGAAGCTGAGGCGCGGGCGCGGCCGCCGGGGCGGCGGTCGCTAGACTCTCGGCCATGACTGATGACCAATGGGCCGGGCTTTCCCTGGCAGAGCTTCTTGCGGCACGCGAGGCGCTGGACGCGAAGATCCAGGCCGTGCGCTCCGAGGCGCGCGACGCCGCCATCGCGCAGATCCGCGAACTGATGGCCACCTACGACCTGAGCCAGGCGGACGTGATGCCCGGTGCCGCTGCGGCGGCACGCACCCGGAAGATCGAGCCCAGGAAGAAGGCGCCGGCCAGGTACTACGACCCGAACAGCGGCAAGACATGGACCGGGCGCGGCAAGGCGCCGCGATGGATCGCCGGCCAGGACTACACGAACTTCCTCATCCCGGCCGAGGGGATATTGCGGAAGATGGCCCAGCAGGTGCCGGCGGGCGCTTGAGCGCATCCTTGTAGCGGCGAAAGAGCGCCGCGCACTCGTCGTTCAACGCCGGTGACAACCGGATCTCGTCTCCCCGGCCGCCGCCGGCGCGGGCTTCATCGGCGAACTGGCGAAGGTGGGCGCTGGTCTGCGACTGGCCGAAGCGGTCCAACTGCCACTTGCGCACATGCTCGCGGCCGGGCCGAATCGAGCCCAGCACCGCCAGGGTGATGCCCTGCTTGAGGTACTGGCGCCAAGACTTGACCACGCCGCCGAGCCGGGCGAATTCCGCCTTCGCCTGCACGGGGGTGGCTTCGCGCAGGCGCTGCAGCTGGGCGTCGTACCGATCGGCGTAGGTGGTCAGGCCGCCGACGCCGGGGAGCAGCTGGCGGCGGAATTCGCGTTCCAGGGCACGAAGGGGCGGCGAGGACATGCTCGCACTTTATTCAGTAATCGTACAGGTACGCAAACTTAATTTGGCGTCAAGGTAGTTTAAACGGGCAAGCCTGACCGACGATCCGACACCTCGCCATGCTAGACTGTGATGATGCGTCGCTGGATCGCCATTTTCATACTGATACTACCGCTCCAGTTCAGCTGGGCAGCGGTGGCTTCGTATTGCCAGCATGAAAGTGAGCCAGCGAAGACGGAGCACATCGGTCACCACGAGCATAAGCATGCTGACACCGATACAGTCGGCAAGACCAAGAAGAGTGAGCCAAGCCTCGACAAGTCCGATCGCGACTGCCGCCTTTGCGGTGGCTTGGGCTTGGGTGTAACTCAGCTCCATGTGGCCAAGCAATCCGTGGACCGTGGCAACACCATGGTTGCTCATATCTCCACGCCTTTCACTGGCGTGAACCCCTCTCCGCCCGATCGCCCTCAGTGGCCCGTCCTCGCCTGATCGGCGGGGCGCCTACTTCTCTTTTCAGCCAACTAGCCAGTCAGCCTGCACGTCTTCGTGACGTGCTTGGGCGTGCGCGGTAAGGCGAAACGAACCACAGGCCACCAAGCAGACCTGTGTCTGCCCTCCCGCCGATGTCTTCGTATTTCGAGGTCATTGGAGAATCGGATGTTAAAGGGTAATCACGGTAACAAGGGTCAGCGCGCCGCGCGCGGCCACAAGAAATTCGCGCTCGCAACGGTGGCTGCCACCATATTGCTGGGTACCACCGGAGCTTGGTCCCAAGTGATGGCTCCCAGCATGCAAAGCCCTCAATCGGTGCTGGGTACCACTTCTGTGTTGTCCGCCACGCCGTTGTCGCTCGCCAGGGCCATCGAGCTTGCGATGGAAAGCAACCCCGAGGTGGCTGCCGCCACACGCCAAGTCGAAGCCTCCGAAGGACAGGTGATCCAGGGCCGAGTTAGACCTAACCCGGAACTGGCCTACTCGCTTGAAGACACACGTTCGCAGACGCGCACGCAGAGTTGGCAGCTGAACCTGCCCATCGAACTGGGGGGAAAGCGCGCTGCACGCACAAAGGCCGCTGAAAAGGCCCGTGAGCAAGCCCTGGCACAGTTGGCAGACGTGCGCGCCACCGTTCGCGCCAACGTGGTGGCAGCTTTTTTCGATGTGCTGACCGCGCAGGAGCGGCTTGCTTTGGCAAAGGACAGTTCGGCGCTGGCCAAGTCGTCCACGGACGCTGTGGCCAAACGGGTTGCGGCAGGCAAGGTCTCTCCTGTCGAGGAAACCAAGGCCAGGGTGGCGGAGTCCGGTATCCGCGTTGAGTTGAGCCAGGCCGCCAGCGAAGAACGCAATGCCTTGACGCGCCTGAATGCGCTGCTCGGCAGAACCACTGCCGTCGCCGGTGCGCTGGAGGGTAAGGCTGACGACCTGCCTGTTGATTCATCAGCACAACTGAGCCAGTGATCACGTTGAATATTGAGCCACTGGGTTGATGGATTCTTTGACTATTCGGTTGTGGATAAGTCTATCGGGTCTGCTGTTTTTCGATCTCCTTTCTGGCTCTTTGGGCGTTGCTTTGGGGGAGCCGCGCCAGCGGCACTGGAGTGCTTGAATCGCCAGCTCTCGTTGCCCGTCTCGACGATGTGGCAATGGTGCGTGAGCCGGTCAAGCAAGGCCGTGGTCATCTTGGCGTCTCCAAAGACGCTGCTCCACTCCGAGAAGGTGAGGTTGGTGGTGATCACCACGCTCGTTCGCTCATAGAGTTTGGAGAGCAGGTGGAACAGCATCGCGCCGCCCGACTGCGTGAATGGCAGGTAGCCCAGTTCATCCAGGATCACCAGATCGACGTACATCAGGCGGTGCGCCATTTGCCCGGCCTTGTTCTGCGCCTTCTCCAGCTCCAGGGCGTTGACCAGCTCCACCGTTGAGAAGAAGCGCACCCGCTTGCCATGCATGCGAATGGCCTCGATCCCCAGGCTCGTGGCCAGGTGGGTTTTACCCGTGCCGGGGCCACCAACCAGCACCACGTTGTGCGCCGACTCCACGAAGCGAAGGGTGTGCAACTGGCGCACCAGTGCTTCGTCGAGCTGCGCGTGGGCGAAGTCAAAGCCGGCGAGGTCACGGTGCGAAGGGAAGCGCGCCACGCGCATCTGGTAAGCCATGGAACGCACCTCACGCTGAGCGGTCTCGGCCTTGATGAGCTGGTGCAGCACGGCCTCATGATCCAGCGACTTCATGCGGGCGGTGCCCAGTACCTCCGGCCAGGCACTGGCCATGCCGTGCAGGCCCAGCGCTTTGAGGGCATCAATGACGTCATGCATGGTCGGACTCCGGTGATGCCTCATGAGGCTGGACGTTGCGCAGTGCGTCGTAGCGCTGCAGGTTGGCCAGTGGCGGCGTGTTGAGCTTGAGCATCGTGGCCACCGGTGGCTCGGGCACGCGCTGCTCCTTCAGACGCGAGAGCACGTTGAGCACGTGCTCGGCACTCACCCGCCCGGACTGCAGCGCCAGCTCTACCGCCACCACCACGGCCTCCAGTCCATGCAGGCTCACCCCCATGAGCACCTGCGCCATCACCCTGTCGCCACCGCTGTGGCGCAGCAACTGGCGCTGCATTTCCTGCAGTGGCTCGGGCATGGTCTTGAAGGGCGCGCCGTTGCGCAGCGCGCCGGGCTTTCGCTCGATGAGCGCGATGTAATGCATCCAGTCGTAGAGCGTCTGATCACGTTCGAAGCTGCGCGCCAGGCGCACCTGTCGCCCATCGGGCCCGACCACCAGCAGGCCATCCGCGTAGGCCCGCAGACTGACCACCGCATGAATCCATTCACACGGCACGCTGTAGCGGTTGCGCTGGAAGTGGATCAGTGCGGTCGCAGAGACCCGTACCGGCTGCTCCACGTAGCCATCAAACGCACGGGGGTTGGGCATGAGACGAGCACGTTCGTCCTGCCAGACATCGGCCACCGTGAGCTGAGTCCATTCCGGGTGACTCATCTCAGCCCAGGCCTTCACGCAGGCCTGCTGCAACCAGTCGTTGAGTTCACCAAGCGTCCCCCAGCGCCGCTCGCTGGCCTCACGCCAGATGTCCTTGCGCCGATCCTGAACGTTCTTCTCCACGACCCCCTTCTCCCAGCCGGCGGCCCGGTTGCAGAACTCCGGCTCGAACAGGTAGTGCCCGGTCATCGCCTCGAAGCGTGCATTGACGCTGCGCTGTTTGCCATGGCCGACCTTGTCCACAGCGGTCTTCATGTTGTCGTAGATGCCCCGCCGGGGCACGCCACCGAAGAGGGCGAACGCCCGTGCGTGCGCATCGAACAGCATCTCGTGCGCTTGGCTGTAGTACGCCACCAGGCAGAAGGCGCGACTGGCCGCCAGCTTGGTGTGTGCCACTTCCAGGCGGCGGCGCAGCCCGCCGATGAACAGGTACTCGCAGCTCCAGTCGAACTGGAACGCCTCGCCCAACTCGAAGCTCAGCGGCACGAACCCCGCACCACGCGCAGCGTTGCCTTGCTCTTGCTGCCAGCGCTGGGCAAAGGCGTAGACCGGCCCTCGGCTGCCGCTGTAGCCCTGCGCGCGCAGCGCCTCAAACATGGCCTTGATCCCGCGTCGATCGCGTTTGCTGCGATGGCTATCGGCCTTGAGCCATTGGCTCAACTGCTCCTTGTACGGATCCAGGATGCTGGGGCCCGACACCCGCTGCGGGTATCGGGGTTCGGCCATCTGCCCGTCTTTGAGCCACTTGGTGGCTGTGTTGCGCGAGATGCCCAGGCGCCGGCTGGCCTCGCGCACCGACACGTCCTGCCTCAGCACGAGGCGGCGTAACTTGCTCAATGTGCTCACGTTGATCACTCCTGCTCCCCCGTGCTGAAAAATTCAGCAGGATAGAGCGGCAACGTGGCTCAAATTTCAACGTGAATGCGTCCCGAAATGGCCCAGCTTTGGAAATGAATCAACATCAGAGCGGCGAGCAGTTCGGAGACGTTGAATTTCATGGCGTTCTGTCCTTGTTCTGTGGGGCTTGAGATTCAAGATAAAACAGGTCGTCTGTCTGTCAAGGGCCTGAATCGGTCTTTCTGCAGAACATTTTTTCGTCGCCGATAAACGGCAATGCTCTGTAGAAAGACCTCGCTTCTCAGCGAGGTCTGGTTTTTTTGGGATGGAGTGGAGGGGCACCGCCGCACCGGGGTTTCCTGATGCGGCAGTTGATTTGCGAAGGTGGAATCAACTCGGTCCGCAGGACTCGCCGAACGCGCCATCCGGCAAGACCCATGGGTCCACGAAGATGGGCTGTTCGTATGTCCGGGACATGGCGATGTGCTTCCAGCGAAGCGCACTGGGAAACGGCTCGGCCAGGTCTGCCTGTTCAATCACCGAGCGTTTGCGGTGGATGGTCATCCCGAACTGGACTTCGTAGTCGGCAATACGCTTGAACTGCTCGGGAGCAATGGCGCGCATCGTCGCCCATTGGCGGGGACTTCCGAAAATGCAGCCCAGGCATGAGGCCCGGCCGGCACCGACCCAGTACGCGGGGTGTGGATTGACCCGATGCTTGCGCATCAGAGCCCATACCTGCCGTTCTGTCCACTGATGTACGGGCCGCCAGTGGTCGATCCAACGCGGAACGCGACCTTTGCGGTTGTCGGCCCTGTGCGCTTCGAATTGAGCGTACCGTGCCCGGTTCGCGCTTTCTTCTGCGCGCTCGCCGGTGATGACCAAGGTTTGTCCTTCAGTGAAGCGCGGATCGTTGATCAGCATGCGTTGGCCAACTTCTATCTTGAGGACAGAGGAGCACCAGCGCACACTCAAGTTGGCACTGACCTGGGGAAACTTCAGCCGTGTATTGGGCTTGGATCTCTCGCCGCCCATGGTGACCACTGTGCCGTCGCCGCGTGTGAAAACGATGGGCGCGGTGCCACAGTTCTCACGCAGCATTTCACCTTCAAATCCACCTTGCTTGTAGGAAAAGTAGACAGGTGACCCAAAGGCACTGCCCAGCGCTTGCATGTAGCTGTGCGTGACCGGGTAGTCCATCAGGTGTTGGGGGTTCGCACCATCAACGCCATGGTGGTGGAGCTCAATCCGATGTGGCTCAACCCCCAGCTCCAGGAGGTAGAGCATGCACGCCATTGAGTCTTTGCCGCCGCTGTGGAAGAGCACGATTCGGTCATAGGCGTTGAGGTCGGGGATAGCCTGTTGAGGCAACACAAAAGAACCGACCAGGTGGTCGAGCTCGTCGTTGCGCTGCACGAGGCCTTCGAAGATGTCGAGGTCTTTGCTCATGGTGCAGCCCGGGCGAACCGCACCGTGGACTGCATAGGTCCAAGTGAAAATTTTGTGCACCGGCGCGAGCGGTTCGCCTGCCGTCACGTCGTCGAAGCGGCGCTGGGTCATGGTGTTCCTGTCATGCCGGACTCGACCCGGCATCGTGTGCGCTCGCGGGCCCACGACCCCGGGTCGAGCCCCGGGTGACAGGCTCGGCGCGCAGCACGTTGTAGCGGAAGAACGTCGTGCGCAGCAGCGCGACCCGCTCGCGGCGCTGGTTGATCACCTCGGTTTGCCAAGAGATGAAGGCGCCCTGTCCCACCCGCGTCTCTTTCGGTTTGCACGACAGCAGCAATGCGCCGCGCCTGCACAGCCGGTCGCCGACGACCACCGGCAGCAGGTAGTCCGCTTCCGCGTCGACGCCGAAGAAATGCGTGGTGGGCGGCTCCAGGCCGAAGCGCACGCCGCCGATGTGGCTGCGCGTGGGTTGCGCGTCCCGCGCCGCGTCGTCGAAGAGCGGCGAATCGCCGGGGTTCCACAGCAGGGGCATCGCGAAGCTCGCGATGGCGGTGCTCGGCACGACGATGTCCGCGTAGCCGTGCGCGCGCGCGAAGGCCGCGTCGGAATGCAGCTTCGAGTCGAGCTCGAGCGGCTCGATGTAGCGGCGCACCATGCTCGCTTCGATCGTCTCGCCCCACACCTCGGTGCGCCCCTCGCCGAAGTCGCGGCCGACGGCATCGACCATCGGCTGCCACGCGTGCGTCCAGTCGCCTTTCACTGCAGCAGCGCCTCCAGCTCGGAGCGCACGATCTTGCCGGTGGTGCTGCGCGGCATGTCTTCGTTGCGGATGAAGCGCACCTCGCGCGGCAGCTTGTAGTTCGCGATGCGGCCGCGGCACAGCGCGACGACTTCTTCCGCCGAGAGCGTTTCGTCGCGCACGGCGACGAATGCGACGGGCACTTCGCCCCACTTCGCGTCGCGCTTGCGCACCACGGCGGCGTCGGCGATGCGCGGGGACGCGAGCAGCAGCTGTTCGATCTCGGCAGGGTAGATGTTCTCGCCGCCGGACTTGATCAGGTATTTGCGTCGGTCGACGAACTGCAGCGTGCCATCGGGCTGGCGCGTGAACACGTCGCCCGTGTGGAACCATCCCCCAGCGAAGGCTTCGGCTGTCGCCTCAGGCATGCCCCAGTAGCCGGAAAAGAGCGTGGGGCTGCGCAGCAGCAGCTCGCCGGGCTCGCCCGGTGCGACATCCTGGCCCGCCTCGTCCACCAGTCGCACGCGGCACAGCGAACTCTGGTTCTTGGCGAGGTTCTCCGGGGCGACACCCACGGGAACACGCCCGCCGCTGCCCGGCGCGGGGCCGGCTTCGGTCGATCCGAAGGTGTTGCGAAACGGTGCGTTGAACAGCCGCGTGACGTCGACGATCTGCTGGCGCGGCACGAGGTCCGCCATGCAGCCCACCGAATCCGCCGGGTGCGGACGCGTGCCTCGGCGCGCGTATTCGTCCAGCACCTTGTCGATCATGCCGGGCATCAGCACGAACCAGCCGACGTTGTCCTCGCGCTCGCCAAGGTCGCAAAGCACGCCCACGTCGAGGCCGTCCATCACGATCACCTTGCCGCCGCCGATGAGGGTGACGAGCATGCTGTCGGCGGAGGCCATGTGGAACATCGGCGGCCAGGCGATGAAGGTCGCGCCCCGCCGCACGCCACGGTCCATGGTGTTGACCGCGCCGCGTGCAACGAGCGCGCGGTGGCTCACGAGCGCAGCCTTGGGTTTGCCGGTCGTGCCGCTGGTGTACAGGATGTAGAGGCCGTCCTCCGGCTCCACGACGTCGCCGTTCCCGCAGGGTGGGGTCGAAGCGAAGCGCACCCCACCGATGTCGCTTTCGAGCTCCTCGCCGATCATCGTGACCGCAACTTCGCCGAACAGCTTCACATGCTGCTCGTACCGTGGCGACACCAGCGCGATCCTCGGCGTGACGAGCGTGATGCAATGCGCGAGCTCCTCCGCCGTCTGCCGCCAGTTCATGCACGCGACGATCGCGCCGACCTTCGCGGCCGCCAGCAGGGTCAGCACGAACTCGCGCCGGTTCTCCGAGAGGATCGCCACGCGGTCGCCTCGCGCAACGCCTTGTACGCGCAGCCACGCGGACATGCGCGCGACCTGCTCGCCGAGCTGCGCATACGTCCAGTCCCCCTGTGGCGACTGGACCGCCACGGCCTGCGGCTTGAGCGCGACCTGGTCTTCGAACACATGCCGTTGGCGGCCGGCATCGGCTCGACCGCGACGGGCTGCCCCAGTGCAGCGGTCAGGCCCGTGCCGATCATGCGCGCGATCATGTCCGATGCGCCGCCGGCGGCGTTCGTCACGATGATGCGGATGGGGCGGCTCGGATAGCGGTCCTGCGCCCATGCGCCAGGAACGGCAGCCGCCGCGAAGGCGGCCAGGGCGTTGCGTCGATTCATCTGCATCGTCATTCCCCGAACTTGACGGTTGTCGTTTCCATGATGGTCTTGAGAAAGGTACGCACGTTCATAGGAGGCTTTCGTTACGTGTTTCCAGTGCCGCCGCGGATCCGGCTTTGCCGGTCCGCTGGGGGCGACCCCTTGAGGGGGTAGCGCCGCAGGCGCTTCGGGGGTGGGTCGACCTCACTCGAACTTGATCGGCACGGTTTCCATGATCTTCTTGATGTTGTTCGACTCGCGCGTGGTGATGCGGGTCACTTCATCGGGCCCGGCCACTGCAAGCGGCACGGAGAACGCGACGAACTTCTCGGCCATGCCCGGTGCCGACAGGCCCTTGCGCACGGTCTCGGTCAGCTTGGCGGCCACGTCGGCCGGCGTGCCGGGCGGCGCCCACAGCGCGAAGTTGATGTCCTGCACATAGCCCGGCACGAATTTGTTGAGCGGCACCGCGCCAGGCACCGCGGGGCTGGGCTGCGCGCTCGTCACGCCGATCACCTTGAGCTTGCCCTGCTTGATGAACTCCATCATCTGCACCGACGGCATCATGAAGATGACCTTGGTGTCGCCGGCCAGCACCGACTGCAGCGCGGGGCCGTAGCCGCGGAAAGGCACGGTCACGAGATTGAGCTTGGCCTGCTGCGCGAGCAGCGCGGTCGCCACCTCCGGCGTAGGGCCGGCGACGGCGATGTCCACGCCCTTGGCCTGCTGCTTCGCCCACGTGACGAAGCCCGGGAAGTCGTTGGCGGGAACGCTCTGGTGCACGAGCAGAACCATTGGCGCCATTGCGAGGTTGGCGATCGGCGTGAGGCCCTTGACCGGGTCGAAGCTCGCGTCCTTGGTCACCATCGGCGCCAGCACGACGGTGCCGATGGTCGTCACCAGCAGCGTATGGCCGTCAGGGGGTGCCTGCTTCACGGCCATGGTGCCGATGGAGCCGAAAGCGCCGGTCTTGTTTTCCACCACCACCGGCTGGCCGAGCAGCTCGCTCATCGACGTGGCAAGCGTGCGCGCGATCACGTCACCCGTGCCGCCGGGCGCGTACGTGATGACGATCTTGATCGGCTTCGTGGGGAAGCCTTGCGCGTGGGCGAGAGGCGCGAGGGGCGCGAGCGCCAGCAGCGATGCCGCCAGCAAGAGGGAACGTCGGAAGCCTTGCATGAGAGAGTCTCCAGGATGAGGATCTAGTTGGAATGAAACAGCCGGATCAACGAGGCAGGTCCAGCCCTCGCAGCGCGATCAGGGTGCGCTGGATCTCGTTGGTGCCGCCACCGATCGTGTAAAGCAGCGCATCGCGCACGCCGTACTCGAACACGCTGTCGCACAGCGCGCCTTGCGCGCCCTCGGCGAGCGTGGCGCCGGGGCCGAGCAGGTCGAACGCCGTCTCGGACAGGCGCTCCATCAGCTCGCTCGCGTACACCTTCAGCATGGCGGCCTGCCACAGCGGCACCTCGCCCTGCTCCACCACCTGCGCGGTGCGCACGGCGAGCAGGCGCGACGCCTCGATCTCCGCGCCCAGCCCGCCGATGCGGTCGAGCACCAGCGGGTCGCTGCGCAGCGAAGCGTCGGCCTTCACGTGCGCGAGCAGCTTGTCGAAGTAACCCCGCGCACGTGCGCCGATCGCGCCCACCGTTTCGCGCTCGAAGGCGAGTGCATCGGTGATGAGCTTCCAGCCGCCGTTCTCCGGCCCGACGAGCGCGTCGGCGGGCAGCTTCACGTCATCGAAGAACACCACGTTCGCGCGGTGGCCGTTGAGGCCGCTCATGGGCTGGATCGTGATGCCGGGCGTGTCCAGCGGCACAAGGAAGACGCTGATGCCGCCGTGCCGCTGGTTGGCCGGGTCGGTGCGCGCGGCCAGCCACACGTATTGCGAGAACCCGGCGGTCGACGTGAATATCTTCTGACCGTTCACCACCCAGCCGCCGTCCTCGGTGCGCTTCGCGGATGTTCTGATGCCCGCGAGGTCGGAGCCGTGGTCCGGCTCGCTGTAGCCGAGGGCGATCGAGATGTCGCCGCGCGCGATGCCGGGCAGGAAGAACGCCTTCTGCGCGTCGCTGCCGTGGATGACGAGCGTCGGGCCGATCATGTTGGCCGAGGTGTTGTGGAAGGTGACGGGCGCCTCCGCGTAGGCCATCTCCTCCTCGAAGGCGAGATGTTCGAAGGCCGTGCGTCCCTGTCCGCCGTAGGCCTTGGGCCAGTTGACGCCGAGCCAGCCCTTGGCGCCCACCTTGCGGCTGAAGTCCTGACGCGCCTTGCGGTGATTCACCGGGAGCGCATACGTTTCGGGCGGATAGGCATGGTCCCAGTTGTGCGCCAGCCACTCGCGCACCTCGGCGCGGAAGGCATCGGCCGCCGGCGTGAGCGCCATGTCGGGGACGGCGCCGCGTTCGAGCAGCAGGGCCGCGACGTCGCGCCGGGCCTGCTGCACGCCACCGAGCCGCGTGAGGTCGCCGTGGATGCGGCGGAAGTGGCGCGGCAGCTCGTGCTCGTCCCAGAACGAAATGCCGCCGAAGCCGTGATGCAGTTCGCGCACCACGTCGCGCAGCAGCTGGCCCGCATTCGCGGCCGCGACGGCGGCGCTGTAGGCGCGCTCGTGCTGCGATGCACGGCCCGCCGCGACGAGCGCGAGCCGGCAGATCTCCACGCTGGTGAAGCAGTTCGCGAGCTTGTGCTGGATGGCCTGGTAGCTGCCGATCTTGTGGCCGAACTGCGAGCGCACCTTGGCGTAGTCGGTCAGCAGCTCCAGGCCATAGCCCGCCGAACCCGTGGCGCGTGCTGCAAGCAGCAGGCGCATCAGGGGCGTGAGCGTGCCGACGTCGAACGACGTGGTGACGCGCTGGAACGTGTCCACCCGCGTGAAGCGCAGCTGCGACAGGGGCGGCACGTTCAGGCCGGGCGTGGCATCGATCGCGAGCCCCGCGGCCTCGCGCGGCACGATCGCGATTTCGCCTTTGCCGGTCGCGACGAGAAAGTGCGTGGCGATGGCGCCGTGCTCGACGAAGGAGACGGTGCCATCGAGTGTGGCCCCATCCGTCACCCTGCCGCCGTGCGGATCGGCCGCCCACGCGACGATGGCCTCGCCCGACTGCACGCTTGCCAGCAGTTGCGCGGCCGCCTCGCCCTGCGCCTGGGCGAGCACCGCGTTCGCGAGCACCGCATCCGCCAGCGGCAGCGGGCAGGCCGCACGGCCGAGTTCCTGCATCAGCACGATGGACGCGGCAAGTCCCATCTCGTCCTGCGACGGCGCGAGCGCAGTCCAGCCCTGCAGCGCGGCCTTGCGCCACATGTCCTTCAGCGCGGCCGCGTCCTTCGCAGCGGCGACGGCGCGCGATGCGGGCCAGGCGTCCTGCAGCAGGCCGCGCGCCGAATCGCGCACGAGGACGAGGTCCTCGCTCTCCACCAGGGGAAGGGCCTCGCTCATGTGTTGGTCCAGTTCGGCTTGCGCTTCTCGGCGAAGGCGCGCGGGCCTTCGACGTAGTCGTTGCTGGTGCGCAGGCGCTTGGCCGCCGGGAACTCGCGCGCGTCCACCAGCTTGCGCTCGAAGTCCTCACCCAGCATGGTCTTGCGCGCGACTTCCTTGGTGGCGCGCAGCGCGAGCGGCGAGCACTCCAGCATCTGCGCGGCCCACTTGCGCGCCTCTTCCATCGCGCCGCCTGCCGGCGCCACCGCGGTGACGAAGCCGAGTTCGTAGCCCTCTTTCGCCGGCACGCGGCGCCCCGTGAGCAGGATGCCCATGGCGCGCGGCAGGCCGATGGCGCGCGGCAGGTACTGCACGCCCCCCGCGAGTGCCGACAGGCCCACGCGCGGCTCGGACAAGGCGAAGAACGCGTTCTCCGCCGCGATGACGAGGTCGCACGCCAGCGCGAGCTCGAAGCCACCGCCCATGGCGATGCCGTTCACCGCGGCGATGACGGGCTTGTCCAGGTCGAATCGCGTGGTCAGGCCGGCGAAGCCGCCCTTGGGAATCTGCCGCACGCCGCGCTTGGCGTGCATCTTCAGGTCGTTGCCGGTGCTGAACGCGCGGTCGCCCGCGCCGGTGATGATGCCGACCCACTGCTCGGGGTCCTCTGCGAACTCGTCCCACACCTGGTCGAGTTCGAGGTCCGCCTCGTAGTGCGTGGAGTTCATCACGTCGGGACGGTTGATCGTGACGATGGTGAGGTGTCCGTCTTTCTCGACGGTGCAGAACTCGCGTTGCGTGATGGCCATGGTGTGTCTCTTTCAGTGGTTGTAGGTGGCGAGGGCATCGAGTGCCTCGATGCGCGCGCCGTCGGCGAGCAGCGGGTTGACTTCCAGCGTGTCCAGCGTGGCGCCGAGCGCGAGCGCGGCGTCGCCGATGCGCGCCACGGCGTCGGCGAGCTTCGCGACATCGACCGGCGGCGCGCCGCGAAAGCCTTGCAGCAGCTTCGCGCCGCGCAGCTCGGACACCATCTGTTCCACGTCGGCTGGCGTCACGGGCAGGAGGCGCAGGCTCACGTCCTGCAGCGCCTCGATCCACACGCCGCCCAGTCCGAGCGCGATGACGGGGCCCCACTGGGCGTCGACGCGCACGCCCGTGAAGAGCTCGATGCCGCCCTTGCGCATGGGCGAAACGATCACGCCGTCGAGCCGTGCCTTCGGCATCGCGGAGGCGGCCGCGTCCATGATCCTGCGGAACGCCGCTTCGACCGCGTCGTCGCCCTGCAGGTTGAGCACGACGCCGCCGACCTCGGTCTTGTGCGCGATGTCCGGCGAGGCGATCTTGAGGACGACCGGGCCGTTCATGTCGCGCGCCGCGGCGACGGCCTGCTTCGCGTCGGTGGCGAGCACCTGGGGAACCACGGGGACGCCGAAGCGCTTGAGGTAGTCCACCGTTTCGCGCTCGGATTGCGGCAAGTCGGCGCCTGCCGTCGACGCCGCACCCGGCAAGGCGCGTGCCGCGCGCTCGCCCCCTGCACTGCGGGACATCCGGGACCAGTCCGCGGCGTAGCGCAACGCGCGCAACGCGATGTCCAGCCCGCAGGCGAGGTACGGAATCTGCGCCTTCTCCACTTCTTCGCGGCTCTTGTCCGACACCGCCTTCACCGTGTTGCTCACCACGAGGTAGCGCGCGCGTCCGTCCGGCTTGAACTGCCCGATGGCCTGCAGCGTTCCCACCGCAAACGGCGCCCAGTCGTTGTTGTTCGCCGTGGGCACGTCGGCCACGCAGACCAGCACGGAGACGGCCGGATCGCGCTGCATCGCATCCATGCAGCGGGTGAAGAGCGCCCAATCGTTGACGACTGCGCCCGTCAGGTCCAGCGGGTTGGCGGGTGTGGCCATCGGCGGAAGGATCTCGCGCAGCGCCGAGAGCGTTTCATTCGACAAGGCGGGCAGGCGCAGTGTTTCCAGCTGCGCATAGTCCGCGGCCAGCTCGCCCATGCCGCCCGAGGACGACAGCACCGCGACCCCGCCTTCGGCCAGCACGCCGGTTTTCTCGAGCAGCGCCGCGGTGAACACGAGCTCCTCGATGCTGCGCACGCGCACCAGCCCGAGCTGGCGGCACACGCCGTCGAACACGCTGTCGTCGCCCACGAGCGAGCCCGTGTGCGACTGCGCAGCCTGCGTCGCGATGTCGGAGCGGCCCACCTTGAGCACCACGATCGGCTTGGCCTTCGCGAGCGCGCGCTCGGCGGCGGCGCGGAACAGGCGCGTGTCACGCACCGTCTCCGCGAACACCGCGATCACCTTCGTGCTCTCGTCGTCCACGAGGTAGTCCACGCATTCGGCCAGGCCCAGCATTGCCTCGTTGCCGGTGGCGGCGACCACGTTCATGCCTACGCCGTGCTGGTGCGCGAAGTGCTTCATCACGGTGGCGACCGCGCCGCTTTGCGACACGATGCTGATGCCGCCCTTCAGGGGTGGCGTGCGCATGGCGCCCGTCCAGCACACCGCGCCGGTCGTGAAGTTGATGAAGCCCAGGCAGTTGGGCCCCAGCAGCGTGATGCCGAGTTCACGCGCCGTGGCGACCATGCGCTCCTGCATCGTGCGGCCTTCGCTGCCGGTTTCCGCGAAGCCGCCGGCGAGCACCACGGCGTGGCGGATGCCCGCGGCGCCCAGGTCGCGCAGTGCGTCCTCCATCGCGGGGTTGGGCACCATGAGCAGCGCGACGTCGACGCTCTCGCCGATGTCGACTGCCGTCTTGAACGACTGCTGCCCATGCACGACGCCGCCGCTGCGGTTGACGAGATGGACCTTCCCCTCGAAGCCCAGCAGCTTCAGGTTGTCGAAGGCCATCTTCGACCACGTGGAGCGGTCGGTCGCGCCCACGAGCGCGACGGACCGCGGGTTGAAGAGGCGTGCGAGGCCTGTGTCCGGTGCCGCCATCGCGTTTATCCGAAGCGCGGCGTGAACACGTTGCGGCCGTCCACCTGCGTCACGGTGCCGGGCAGCCCGATGCCTTCGACCTGCTCCAGCTTCGCGAGCGTTGCCGCATCGGCGGGCGTGTTCGCGACGAAGCGCTCGCCCGTAGCAGCCAGGCGCCCGAGCAGCACGCCGCTTTCGGGACCGTTCTTGCCGTGCAGCACGGCATAGGTCTCGATGGTCGCGTCACCCTGCGGTGCCTCGGTGAAGCGCACCTTGGTCTGCGCGTCGATCTCGCGCTGGATGGCGTCGGAATCCGCGCGCATGAAGGGCTTGTTCGGCCGCTCGGTGGAAAACAGACCGACCGCCGCCTTGGTGACGAGGCCGACGTTGGCCATGACGAGGCCATAGGCGCCGGGCTTCGCACGCACGCGCTGCACCATCTCGGCGATGGCGTGCGTCACGTAGTTGTTGCCCGGTCCGCCGAAGTACGGCAGGCCGCCCGTGACGGTGAGGCCGCGCTTGTCGTCGGGCGAGATGCCCAGCTCCTTGCAGGCGATCTGCACTACCGACGGGAAGCAGCTGTAGATGTCGAACACATCCACGTCGGCGATGGTCTTGCCCGCCTGCGCCAGAGCGGCGCGCGAGGTCAGGCGCATCGCGGGCGACTGGTCGAGGCGCTCGCGGTCGCTCACGAACCACGTGTTGTGCGCATGCGCTTCGCCGTGCAGGTACACGCGCTTGTCCTGCGGGATGCCGAGCTCGTCGGCACGCGCTTCGGACACCACGATGAACGCGGCCGACTGGTCGACGAAGACGCTGGCCGTCATGAGCTTGGTGTACGGGAAGCCCACGAAGGGGTTCTCCGCGTTCACCTCGGCGATCTGCTCGGCGCTGTACCCCTTGCGGCGCGTGGCGAGCGGGTTGTCCCTGGCCACGGCGGCGAAGCGTGCAAAGAGCTTGGCGCTGGCTTCGCGGTACTGGTCGACCGTCTGCCCCGCGGCGTGGCGCAGGGCCTGCCCGATGAGCGCGTACATTGCGATGGCCGAGCGCATGCCGTGCTTCTCTTCGGCCTTGGTGTACATGTCCTCAGGGCGTGTGGACCGGAACGATCTCACGCCCGTGAGCTGGTTGGGCGTGGTGGGGGCGTCCTCGCCCCACTGCAGCTGCAGACCAGCGCGCTTGGCCGCGAGCTCGGTGCGCAGCGCCTCGCCGCCCACGACCAGCGCCGCCTGCGACTCTCCCTGCGCGATGCGTTCGCACGCGCGCGCGAGCATCACCAGCGAATCGCCGCCTTGCGGGGGACACACGAGGTCCGTGGCGTTCGCCGCGCCCACGCGCTGCGCGATGGACCACGGCGCATTCGCGAGCTTGCCGAAGGGCGATGCGAAACGCGGCAGCGTGTCGGCAAACAGGCGGATCACCGTGACGGAGTCCAGCCCGCGCAGCAGTGCGGCGCCCTGGTCCTGCGCGCCACTGTCCGCCGCGGCGAGCTTGACCGCGTCGTGCATCAGCTGCAGCGGCGAACGGCCCTCTTCGGGCTTCGAAGTGGTGTCGGTGACCTGGCCGGTGCCGACGATGACGGGGATGCGTGTCTTGTCCATCTGTGCTTTCAGAGGTTGATCAAGGGAGAGATGCGCTCGGCGGTGTCGATGTACTCCTGCATCAGGTCCTGCATGACCTGGCGCACGGAGGTCTCTTCCTTCATGTTCCCGACGACCTGCCCGGCGGGGAACGAGCACAGGTCGTCGCGATGCGCCTTCTCGATGCGGATGCGCGCGCCGTGGTACAGGATGTTCTGCAGCGGCGGCTTCAGGTGCCTGGGCGCACCGGGCTGTTCCCACGCTTCCGAGGCCTTGCTGCGGATCATGCGAACGGTCTTCCCCGTCATCCACTTGCGCTGCACGGCGTCTTCGGACTTCGCCTTGAAAAGCACCTCTTTTTCCATGGGCGTGAGCTCGCTCTCGCGCGTGCCCAGCCAGATCGTTCCGGTCCACACGCCCTGCGCGCCGAGCGCAAAGGCTGCCGCGATCTGCCTGCCGCGGCTGATGCCGCCGGCGGCGAGCACCGCGATGTCGGGGCCGGCGACATCGACCACCTGCGGCACGAGCACCATGGTGGCGATCTGCCCCGTGTGGCCGCCGGCTTCGGTGCCCTGCGCGACGATGATGTCCACGCCCACCGCGCGCTGCGCCTTCGCGTGCTCGGCCTTTCCGCACAGCGAGCCGACGAGGATGCCGCGGCCGTGCAGCTCGTCGACCAGTTCCTTCGGCGGCGCACCCAGGGCGCTGACCACCAGCTTGACCTGCGGGTGGCGCAGCGCCACGTCGATCAGCCTGCGCGCGCCCAGCGGCGTGGTGTTGCGCCCGCGCCCGATCAGCTCGCGGCGCGCTTCGGCCGCGTCGTCGGCGGACAGCGGGGGCACGCCTTCCGCATCCAGCAGCTTGTCGACGAACTGCCTCTGCTCGGCGGGGATGAGGTCGATCACCTCCTCGGTCGATGCTTCGGCCTCGCGGTCGTAGACGACGGGAATGAGCACGTCCACGCCGTAGGGCCGGCCGCCCACGTGCTCGTCGATCCACTTGAGTTCGCGCTCGAGCTGTTCGGGCGAGTGCGTGACCGCGCCCAGCACGCCGAAGCCGCCGGCCTTGGTGACCTCGACCACGACGTCGCGGCAGTGCGTGAAGGCGAAGATGGGCACCTCGCAGCCGAGGCGCTCGCAGATGGGAGTCTTCATTTCGTCTCCTGGCTCTCTATGGTTGGGAAGTTCTTTTGGTTGACCAAATATGTGTTGCATGGATCATATATTCATCGATCACAAATCGCAAGCCTGCCCGTACACTGCCCCCATGCCCATCACAAACGTCAAGAAGATGCGCAGGTCCCCGGGCTTCCTCCTGCGCTGCGCGAACTAGTTCGCCGTGGCGATCGTGGCGGAGCACTTCACGCCGCTGAACCTCACGTCGATCCAGTTCGCCGCCCTCGTGGCGATCAACGATTCGCCCGGCCTGGACGCCACGCGCCTGGCCGCGCTGATCGACTACGACCGCCCCACGATGACGGGCGTGATCGACCGGCTCGAGGCCAAGGGCCTCGTGATGCGCGAGGTCGACCCGAACGACCGGCGCGCCCGCCTGCTCTTCCTGACACCGGAAGGTTTGCGCGTGCTGGAAGCCGCCGACCGCGCCGCGCACGAAAGCCGCGACGTGCTGCTGGGCCCCCTGCCGCCCGAAGAACGCAGGCAGTTCATGCAGCTGCTGGAAAAGCTGGTGGAGCTGCACACGAGCCGGCATTCGCCGAGCGTGCAGGCCGAGCTCACAGGGAAGTAGGAGAACACATTGACGATCCGCCAACGCATTTCGGACGCCGAATGGCAGGCCCGCCTCGACCTTGCCGCGTGCTACCGCCTGGTCGCGCGCTACGGCATGGCGGACCTGATCTACAACCACATCACCGTGCGCGTGCCGGGTGAGGCGGGCCACATCCTCATCAACCCCTTCGGCTACCTGTACGAGGAGATCACGGCGTCGTGCCTCTACAAGATCGACCTGGCGGGCAACGTGGTCGACAAGCCCGGGGACGTGCCGTACGAGGTGAACCAGGCCGGCTACGTGATCCACAGCGCGATCCATTCCGCGCGGCACGACATTGCCTGCGTGCTGCACACGCACACGCGCGCGGGCATGGCGGTCGCGACGATGGAGTGCGGCCTGATGCCCGCGACGCAGGGGGCGTTGCGCTTCCATGACCGCATCGCGTATCACGCGTTCGAGGGGCCGGCGGTCGACGAGGCCGAGCGCGAACGCCTCGTCGCAGACCTGGGCGACAAGGACGTGATGATCCTGCGCAACCACGGCCTGCTCACCTGCGGGCGCAGCGTGGCCGAGACGTTCCTGCTCATGCAGCGGCTGGAGACGGCCTGCAAGGTGCAGGTGGACTTCCTCGCGGCGAACACGCCGCTGCACATGCCGAGCCCCGAGGCTGTTGCGAAGACCGCGCGCATTCTCGCGCCGCCCACGGTGACGGACCGCAAGGGCAGCGAGGCGAGCCTGGGCAACTGGAACGGCCAGCGCGAATGGTCGGCGCTGCTGCGCCAGCTGGATCGCGACGATCCGTCGTGGCGCGAGTGACCGCCATGCGTGCGATGCGCGTCTGCGTCTTCGGGGCCGGCGCCGTCGGGGGGAACATCGCCGTGATGCTCGCGCGCGCCGGCGCCGACGTGAGCGTGCTCGTGCGCGGCGCCACGCTGCAGGCGGTGCGGGCGCGCGGGCTCGAACTGCACACGCCAGACGGCGTGGTGCGTGCGAACGTGCGCGCGAGCGACGACCCGCGCGAACTGGGCGAGCAGGATGCGGTGCTGGTCACCGTCAAGCAGACCGCGCTCACCGCGTCCGCGCCGGCCATCACCGCATTGCTCGGCAGGGACACGCCGGCCGTGTTCCTGCAGAACGGCATCCCGTGGTGGTACTTCCACGGGCAGGGGAATGCGGACGAAGGCAAGCGGATTCCCGAGCTCGACCCGGGGGACGTGTTGTGGAACACAGTCGGACCGCAGCGCGCGGTCGGCGGCGTCACGTCGAGCCCGTGCACGGTGGTCGAACCTGGCGTGGTGAAGCTCGCGGGGAAGAACGGCACGATGGTGTTCGGCGAACCCGATGGCTCGATGTCGCCGCGCCTCATGGCGATCGCCGAGTTGTTCAAGGCGGCGGGGCTGCCAGCGGAGGCGACCCCGCGCATCCGCGATGCGATCTGGCAGAAGCTCGCGCTCAATCTCGGCTCGGGCCCGCTCGCGGTGCTCGCCCCCGTCTCGCTCGCGGCGCTCTATGCCGAAGAGGCGTGCGTGCAGGCACGGTTTCGCATCCAGGACGAGGTGGAAGCGATCGCCGCCGCCATGGGTTGCCCCGTCACGGTGAGCCGGTCCATCGAGGCCACGCGGAAATTGCCGCACGTGCCCAGCATCGGGCAGGACGTCGCAGCGGGCCGCAAGCCGGAGCTGGAAGCGATGTTCCGCGCGCCGCTGGCGATGGCGCGCGAAAAGGGCGTGGCAACGCCGACGCTGGACTTGCTGGTGGCGCTGTGCACGCTCAAGTTGCGGGCGGCGGGGATGTATCCGTGAGCTGGCGGTGGGGCGCGCGCTTCGCGCTTCGACCCCACCCTACCCGTGCCGGGGGGGTGGATTGCCCGGCCCGCGGGTGGGTCACCCGTGGCTCAAACG
>Ga0209204_1001513_pt1 | contig 21468 bp, 23 predicted proteins | sample AD_JPNMR2_MetaG_FD_184425 | JGI IMG/M metagenome (GOLD analysis project Ga0209204, IMG submission 184425) | Active sludge microbial communities of municipal wastewater-treating anaerobic digesters from Japan - AD_JPNMR2_MetaG (SPAdes) (version 2) | ecosystem: Engineered > Bioreactor > Anaerobic...
CAATGTCAGTATCAGACTTTGTTATCATCGTATCTATCACATCACTTAACATTCCCCTAACAATGTCAGTATCAGACTTTGTTAAATAATCTTGTAAAATATTATTTAAACTATTACTATCCACCAAATCAGTATCATTTATCAATTCTTCTTTCAATGTATTTATATTTATTTTATAATCCCCTATTATTATTTCACCATCTCTTATTGTCACACTATCACCTATATTTATTGTATCACTTCTTATTGATTTACTTATCAAATCTGTCACTACATTTATTGCATATAAATAATTACAACATACTAATATTATTAAAAATAATTTCATTTTCACTTTCTTTCTCCTATATTATAATCTTTTAATACTTCTTTTAACAAATTATAATCTTCTTCATTTAATTCTTCTTCAAAATCAAATTCTATCTTCTCTTGTCCCTCATCAAAAAATAAACCATAATAATTAAAAAAAAGATTATGAATTTGATAATCCAACATATCAAAATCTAAATCTTTATTATTGCATTTAAATACATATTTCATTCTAAACCTCCAATATATCTTACTCTAATAAATATATCTTTTATTTTTGCTGTATAATTTTGTTTTGCAAATTTTATCTTAAATGATGTTGATTGCGAATGTGATAATGTATATATCATACTTTTATTTATATTCAACCATTTAGGTTCATTATAAGCATCTATTCTACTATAATAATAAGTATCATTATTTATATAAAAACCAATATGATTAATTGATTCACTAGAATTAACAGTCAATAAATCAAAATATACTTCATATTTTCCGGTATCTAATTGAACTACAAAAGTGCAAGCCTCTACCATTAAAGGATATGTCTCAGTAGTTGTTTTTAAAGTTGTATCGTAATAATAATATTGTTTAGTTATTAAGGGTGTCAATAAATTTAAATTATTAGTTAAATTATTTAAATTTATACCTAAATTACCTAAACTATCTAACAATCCTACATAACTATCATTAAAAATATTATCATTTGATTTTAATTGTGCTATTGTATCAATCATAACACTATCCATTGCTTTCAGTTGTATTAATGTATCTATTAGAACATTATCCATTGCTTTTAGTTGTATTATTGTATCTGTTAAAACATTATACATTGCTTTTAATTGCATTATTGTATCAATCATAACATTATCCATTTCCTTCAATTGTATTATTGTATCGGTTATAGTATTAACCATTTCTTTCAATTGTGTTATTGTATCAATCATAACACTATCCATTGCTTTCAATTGTATCATTGTATCGGTTATAACATTTCCCATTTCTTCTAATTGTATCATTGTATCAGTTATTTGACTTATTTTATCATTAAAATCTTTATCAATTGCAAAATTAAAATTACCATTATTATAAAACTCAATACCACTTGATTTTAAATAAATTGTTGATGTCCCTATCTTTATCTCATGACAATATATTGTATCTGCTTGTATAAATGAACTATATAATTTATTTAAACTAAATTGAAAATTTGTCTGTTTTATTATAAAAATAATATATGTATCTGGAATTGTTGCTTTTACTCTTACTGTCAATGTATCTATCACACTTACATCTGATATTACTAAATTTCTATCCGTGTCAAATATTTGAATTATTAAACTATCTGATCCTAAATTATGTCTTATATCAACATAAGTATCTATATAAACAACACAAGAATAGTTTGAATTTGTATATAACCATATTAGATATGTAAATTTTGAATCTATCTCTTCCTTTAAATAAACATAATCCTTATAATTTAACCATTTCTTATTTGGATTTATATAATTGTATGTATCCTCTGATACCATTGTATCACCAAATACCATTCTTGTAACTAAATTTGTATCTTCTTTTAACACACAAGTATCCTTTACATATCCTAAATAAACTACATCAGTGTCATATTTTATATCTATTAAATCCTTATATCGTAAATTTTTTGTCACATATACACTATCAAATTCTGATATCCCATATACTTTTAATACATTTTTTGTATCATCCAAATAACTAATCTCTAAGTATTTACAATATATTGTATCTATGTAATCTGTTTTATCTGCCATTAAACTTCTTATAAATCTTGTATCCTCTGTTGTTAATATTAAATACCCATTCCTCATCATTGTATCGTATGATAATTCTATATATCTTGTATCTGTTTCATATATCTTCATCCCTCTATTTGATATTTCTAACTTTATCATGGTATCTAAATCATTTACCACAACAAATGAATCATGTAATTCAAATGCATTTAATATTGTCTTTACTATTATTGTATCAAATTCTGATATCCCATATACTTTTAATACATTTTTTGTATCATCCAAATAACTAATCTCTAAGTATTTACAATATATTGTATCTATGTAATCTGTTTTATCTGCCATTAAACTTCTTATAAATCTTGTATCCTCTGTTGTTAATATTAAATACCCATTCCTCATCATTGTATCGTATGATAATTCTATATATCTTGTATCTGTTTCATATATCTTCATCCCTCTATTTGATATTTCTAACTTTATCATGGTATCTAAATCATTTACCACAACAAATGAATCATGTAATTCAAATGCATTTGATATTGTCTTTACTATTATTGTATCAAAATAACTATTATTCTTACTAATTATTGATGGATTTGCATAAAAATATATTGGCTCATAATACTTTTGATAAGAATATAATGAAACTGTCATTATCATTATTAATATTATAATTATATTTTTCATACTTTATACCCCAACTATTTTTACAACATAATTACCTAATTCAAGAAAATTTATCCTAATTCTATTTAAATCTACCTCTTCTATTTCAAAATAACATAAATTCTTGTTCATATCAAAAATATATATTATTAAACTTTCTCGAGGTAGATTAAAATTATGAATAAATTCCCTTTCGTCAGGAATTGTATTTATACTAACATTAAATGTCTTTTTCATGAAATTTCTTATCTTCTCGATAACATTTTTATTTATAACATTTTTATTTATTAGAGGCATATTTTTTATCTCCTATTAAACTTTATTCATTATTATATATATCATTTTCTTTTTTCACAATAACTCAAACAATTTTTTAATGCTCCTACTACCGCATCTGCAACATCCTTTGAACCCCTTGAACCATCATAAAACTTCTTTGGATGATCTACTTTATTCTTCTCTAAATCTAAAACTAAATTAAAATATTCTGTCTTAAATATGTCATAATAATAAAATCTTATCCTATTCTCTACAAGCATTTGATTGAATAACAACCAATTATCCAATCCCTCATTAGATACTATTATAAACTTAAAATTCCCTTTTTCAAATATCTCTTGAAATGAATAATATTGATGTGTATCTTGTGATATCCTAACTATATTATATCCACAAAAATCCCTTAACCAAAATATGAAATTTCTTATCTTCTCGTGACTTATTTTATCTGGAAATTGAGGTGGTTTTATTTGTATCATAAAATCATAATATATTATCGGTAACTCAACATCAGAAAACTCATCATATCTATACTCCCCTATATGACACATTGCTATTCCACAACAATCTACTGATTCCGATAAATCTATATGAACAAACCTTTCTGCGTCTGGATGTATTATTGGTCTATTCTCATATTCCCCTGTATTATTATTCATCTCCCCATAAAAATTAAATGATTTTAATAACTCATTCTTAAACTCATCTTTATTCTGTTCTATATCAAATTCTGTATCTGTTTCATATACCAAATATTTTTTTACTACCGAATTATATAAAAAACTATTTATTAATTCATTCGATTCATTAAACTTTGAAACAATTATACTTGTTGTTACAAATGGATGATTTAATTCTACATCTATACATTTATTCCATGAACCAACATCCGAAAAAAATGATGATATTGAACTTACTGGTATTCCTGATATGTTCTGCAATGATATTATTAAATTCTGTTGAAAATTACTATAAAAATCATTTGGAACATATTCTATCAAATTCCCTATTTTTAGTTCCTCATTTATATACTTATTAAATACTTCTTCATAACTTAATTGAAAATCATTCTTATTAAACTTTTTATTAAATAATTTAACTAACCTATATATATCATCTATTGTCCTTAATATCATTGGTTCTATATTCTTATACCCTATAAATACAGCAAATTTTTTATTACTATATCTTTCAGGATATACCTTATACACACATCCATAAACTACATATGGCTCTCCTTGTTTTATTCTTTCGTTCGTAAATGATGTATCATATGTTGATGATGATACTATCTGAAATAATGCCCCATTCCTTGCTGTCTTATTTTTCATCTTTTCTAATAATGGATGCATTTTACAACCCTCAAACCTTGATAATATTCTTGTTACACATGAATCGTATATGTCCCTTGCTTTCTCTAAATCCCCTATGTTCTTTGTCTCTTTCCCTGATCGTGTATAAAAATTCGCTTCGTCCAATATCACTGATATTAAATCCGATGATATAAAATCTGATACAGTTGAGGTCGGAATTATTATTATGTTTGGAAATTTTATTATTGATGACACACTTGTGTCCCTTTTATATACATCACGCCAATATATCGATGAATCCATTATGTTTATTAATTTACCAAATTCTCGTTTTGCTACTGTATTCTTTACTGATATATATCCTATTACTATTTCTGATGTCCCAGGAAAACCCCATAATTTTGCAGGATACATAAAACATGATAATACATATAACTTATATAATAAATTTACCCAACTAAAACTTGTCTTACCTGAACCTAATGAACCTGATATCACTACCTCGTATTTTCCAGAATTCCAAAAATCTATGTTGCATTTCTTCCAAAAATCCTTATATTTATACGCTAAATTTCCTATGTAGTATGGTGTGAAAAATTCCTCTATCGGTATGACTTCTCTTATCTGAATCGGGTCTTCTGAAATTTCCCTACTCTTTTTCTCTTCTACTAATAAATCCCTTAATAACTTATAATTTTGATTCTTCTTCTGATTCATATGAAGAAAGTTCCCTTAATAACTCATCTATTTTATCACTTGGTATTGATTTTATTATCTGAATTAATCTCATATGTTTCTCTGACATAAAATTCTTTGCGTCTGTTGATATTTTTTTGTCCACATATGATACATATTCTGTTATGTATTTTAATTTCTCATTCAACGCTGTATAAAATCGTATTTTATCTGAAAATTCCAAATCATACGATTTCTCTACTTCCTTATATAATAACTCTTCCACAAAGTTTATCTTTTTTAATAATTCTGATACTTCCGACATTTGTATACCACATAACGCAACCAATAACGAACTTAAAAATTGTGATACATTTATTAAATCAAATTTCGTATACTCGTTTGAATATAGTATCTTATTTATTGAATGCTTTATATCTTCTGAAAAATCTATCTTATATACCTTTTCTGTTATCTCATCTTTTATCAATGTTTTCTTTATATCATCATTTTTTATTTTTGGCATCTTCAAACTCCTTATACAAATTATAAAAACAATCTTTTTTTGATAAATTTTCCAAACTTGTCTTTATTTCGTCAAATATGTTTTTTAATTCCTCATATTTTAATGTATATTTTTTCATACTACTTTCAAATCCATTACATAATATGTTGTAAAATATTTTCACTTTCTTCTCTATTAATTTTAATTCCCTATATGAAAAAAATTTCATATTTGAATATAGAAAACAATTACATATTATCTCATAATCTACATTATATAAATCACGAAGGTAAAATAATATTAATGACCCTATTTTTGATGATACTACATATAAAAATATCTCTTCCTCTTCTTCATTTAAATCTGGAATAAATATTTTTTTTTCTTCCACATCAAATATAACATTACCCCTTTCATATTTTCATCAAACTTTTCAAATCGAAAGGATTCCAAATAATCAAAATTAAAATCTATTTTTGTTTCAAAACTAAAATTCAAATTGTAGTAATACTTCCTTACTTTTCTATAACTTAACATCCTTATTTCATTTGATACCTTGTCCCTTATTAATGAATATACATAATTCAATATATTATTTACATTTATATTTTTATTCTTTTTAAATGATTCTATCATTTTAAATAGTATATAATCTACCATCTCATCTATATCCATTGACATTTTATATACATATTTCCTTAATATCTTATTTATATACTTTTTTAATTCTTCCAATTCAATATCTGTTATGTAATTTTCCAAATATATTCTTCTTAATATCTTTGTTATATCTATATTTTTCATCTCTTCTTAAAAAATGATAAATTCATATTATTCTCTACTTTTGACTTTTTTGAGAAAACCTCTTTAAATAATATTAACAAACTGATTATTTTTGAATACTCATTATAAACATTTTGACAATATGGTTGGTTGAAAAATTTAAATATCTCAAATATTTCATTAGAATATTTATTACTTACTTCTTTGTATAAACTTATATATGGAGAGTAAAAATTATACCCAACTTTTACTTTTATCAATTTCTCTATTACTGAAAATATTGTATTCACTAATATTACCCTATTATAATTATATATATTTTCTATATATTTAAAAAATTCCTCTTTGTCAATATTTAAAAATAAATTTAATATGTCTAATTCTGGAACTTTTATTAACTCCTTAAACATCTCTTTATTTTCAAATGAAAAATATGAACATAACATCTTTACAGCGTCCCTTATATGACCATTTGAATATAATATTATATCATTTATTACCTTTTTTACCTCTTCGGTTATTTCATATTCAGGTTTGTATTTCTTTATCAAGTTTATCAAATACTCATATAAATATCTTGTATCACATTTGTTAACTTGTAATAGTATTGACCTTGAATGTATTGTCTGTATTATCTTATTTAATTCTGTTGTCGTTATTAGAAAAAAAGCATTCACTTTACAATCCTCAAATATTTTTAAGAAATCCTCTTGCACAGATTTGTTTATAACTTGAAACTCATCAAAACAATATACTATATATTTATACCTACTTAATTCATATGTCATCAATTGATTACTTATTTGTCTTATTGTTTCTGCATTTATAAATGAACAATTATATTCAAAATAATATGGTTTTATATCTGTCTCTTCTTTACAAACTTCACATTCGTTACATAAATCCTCTTTAAAATCCTTACAATTTACTGATTTTGAAAATATCCTTGATAGTGTCGTATTATGATTCATTACCCCTTGTGCATAAAATGATTTTATCTCCGGAACTGTAAAATCATATACATCTAATTTTAAACATCTATCCCGTTTCCGATATACAACTGAATAGTAAAAATCTAATATATTCACCCTTCCATACCCATTTGTATCTTCTATAAATAACTTATCATAGTATCCTATTAATTTCTCCCTTCTTATATATCCCTTATTGTAATTATACTCTTTTAATACTTCCTTTAATCCTCGTTTTTCCAAAAATTCACTTGTTATAAATATTAAATCATTACATTCATATTTCTGATTTAAAAATTTAAATTTGTATATATCTATTTTATTAAATTCCTCAATTATTTTTTTCACAAATAATGTCTTAAATTTATAAAAATATCTTATCCCTATTAAACTTCCCTCACTACCATAATCATAATTCCTTTCTAATCTTGGATATAATCCCAATATGTGAAATACATCAAATAGTAAATAACTTTTATCAAAATTCATATTACTATCTAATAGTATACAATCATCTAATATATGTATCCTTGAAAATAAAAATATTCCATATACAAAATACCAAATCAATTCATTTTCAAAACTTAATACATAATCTATTATCGCTTCATACAAATTCTCTTGCTCAAAATCAAAAAATTTACCCATCTCATTATAGTAATATTCCAAATAATATGTCTTTATATTTATGTAATTCTTTTTGAAGTATCCAAAAATTTTATTAAAACTTGATATTATATTTAATGAATCTGATCTTATTCTTATCGTATATTTGTAATCGTTCTTTATTATCTCTCCTGATACAAAAAATGCCCCTAAAAACATTAAAAATAAATTTATATTCTCTAAATCAGTTTTCTTTACACTTCTTTTTATTTCTAATGGATGACATATACAATCCCCTATCTTTATATCATCTATTTTTATATATTCAAATTCATTTAATATTTTATTAAAACATACTATCGAATGCTCTGGCGTCCCATAATAAAAAAATCCATCTGAATCTTCAAAAAATGAACATATACAATTCTTCTTGAAATATATCTTACTTGTTTTATATTCGTCTTTTATATTTGATAATTTTATTGTATAATCTTTATAGTATTCCTCTTCACTATTTTTTAATTCTATTTCCTTATTAAACCTTGAAAATTTTACATACCCCTCCTCACAATCTACCCTAACAAATCCAGGAACACATTTACCTAATCCATATTCACCATGTATTATTATTGACTTTGGAAAATACTTTGGATTTTTTGATATTGTCTTTAATGCATTTTTTACCCCATCTTGTCCTAATACCTCTGTATAATTCTTTGGTCTTAAATCCTTTAAATTCATCTTTTTTACCTCCTTATTTCTTTCCTTTATCCATATACATATTTAAATACTCCAAACTCATTATTATTGAACTTATTTCATTCCTTTTTATTTCCTGTCCCTTACTATAATTTATTAATAAAAATGGATCCTTTATCCATCTCGGTAATTTTATTACTTCTATATTATGTCTTTTTATTGTTCTTCCTTTTTCTTTTATCACATAATCTATTGCATCACTATCTGGTATCATTATCAATTTTCTTGATATCCTTTTAAATAATTCTATTACATTTTTCGACATAAACTTTCCAAGATATGCAACTACTAATGGATAGATCTCTGATACAGCTTCACAATCCAATACACCCTCTACAAATACTATTGGATAATTCATATCTAATTTCTCTTCACTTTCCAATATGTCTATAAATCTTGATGATAAATATATATTGTATGGATACTTATAATTCTTTATTATTCTATATGACCCAGTATTATAATCCCTTACTACAAATCCTAATATGTCTCTCTTATAGTATAACTTAAATACAAAATATTTGTTTTCTTTATCTTCAATATATATATAATTCAAACTTGGATTATTCCTTGAAAATAACCATCTGTTCTTAAATTTTATTGTATCGTATTCTTTGTATTTGAATTCCTTATAATCCAGTTCGCTTCTGTATACTTTATTACTCCTATCAAATATGTCATATCCATTTTCACTAATTATTTCCCTTATCTTGTCGTAATTCATTCTTACATCCTATATAGTATTTTGCATAACATTTAAAACATATTGGTGATTTATTATTTAATAAATCTATAAATGTTTTCTCCCCACATATCTTACATCTTTCAACATTATCTTCTTTTATTATTGTAACTAAATTCGTAAATATGTAATTATATATAACCTTATCATTCTTTAATATTGATCGCATCATCTCATGAGGTGATACCCTAAATGGAACTTTAAAAACAAAATATTGTTTCATTCCATAATAAAATAATTCATATTCTATCTCTTCTTTATTGTATTCAACCTCTATTATCTTTACATTTCGTGACCTTTTATTTATATCCACTTTGTAATCAAATTTTTCTATTTTACTCTTAAAATCATAATCATTTACTTCTACCAAAAATACATTGTATAATTTTATATTTATATATGACCTATTCTTTATCTCTTTATATTTTACATTATATATTGTTGTAAACTCATTTATCTTACTCGTATCTATTTCTAACTTATTATTCATTTTTAATAAGAAATATACCTTTCCATCTATAAATGCTATTATATCTCTATATTTTAAATACGGAAAATTTATTAAAAATAAATCATTAAAATCCTTTTTGTTCTTTATTGCCTTTACCAAAAAATGTTTTATTACTGAACTTTTATTAACAAAATAATTCTTAAAATTTGCAGATATTATATAAAAATGAGTCGGTTTTATCTTTTCTATATTTGTTAGTATATCATATATTGTATATTTATTCCCTAATGACCGCTCAGTCATTCTTTTTACTTCTTCTTTATTTTTACACCATCCACATACATAACATTTGTTTACTTCCTTTATCCCATTTTTTTTCATTTCTTCTTTTACAGGCGTGTTTAAACAATACATTTTATTTTTATAATCATATACATTTCCACATGATTTTAACTCCTTATATAATCTATTATTGTATTCATTCAAATAATGTTTTAACATTGGAAATATTCGATTTTCATCTTCTTCCATCTCTCCATATATATCGTCAAAACTAAATTCAAAATAATTTGTCTTTAATTTATTATAAAAATCCTCATATATATGTCGTCCACATACATTCGTTGCCCAAAAATGTTTATTTATCGAATATTCATATACTAACGGTGTCGCTTTTCTTCCTGCTGATAAAAAGAATTGTTCTACTAATACAGAATGTCCCTTTTGATTTATTTTCACTTTTATATCTAATTTTTTTAATTCTACTATTATATCACATATATAATTTCTTACTTCCCCCTCATTATAAAAATCCCTATAACAATTCTCCTTCTTTAACCTATATATCATTGTTCCAGGATAATAAAATAATGAATTTATATATACTATAAATGTTGTTTTTGCTTTCATCTCTTCTTTTAATTTTATTATATCTCGCATCATTTCTAAAAATTCTTCTATGTCCTCTTTTTGCTCGTATCCTGTATTTATAAAATTTAATTTAACTAACATTACTGAATTCTCAAGTATCATCCTAATTGCATTCATTAATTGTTCTTTATTTAAGTTTTTATTTAAAAATCCCCTTAATCGTTCAGAAAATCCTTCCACTCCCAATGTTATCTTTTTTATCCCCAATTTCTTTAATAAATACATTAACTCCCTTCCATATTCTGTTGCTATTATATCTGCCCGCATTGAAAATGTGCTAAATCGTGGTAAATATCTTGTCTCATATTCAAGTATATCTATATATCTACTATAATAATTTTGATTTGATGAAGAAAATGTTATTGATACAGGCAATGAATTTTCTATTGCACAATCTATCTCTTTTGTTATATATTCATATGATTTCTCACTCCAACTACCTTGAACATATGGTAAATAACAAAAACTACAACTGCCTCCTGATGAACATCCATTTGATAATATTATATCTATTGTTGCATAATTTGAATATGCTGAACTTTGAAAAAAATTCCTTGCTGTTGTATAAAATTTCTCATTTATATCGTATTTTACACAATATTCAACTTCCTTCTTGAAACCATCTTTTACTTTTACATTCTTTATCTTTAATGGTTTCTTCTCTTCATACTCATATTCATACGCAAGTGGATATAAATAAAAACTATATTTGTCCAATTCCCTTGCTACTTCTATCTGATTTTTTAATTTACCTTCTTCTTTTAATTTAAAAAATGATGGAAATATCTTTGGTATTATTACCTCTCCAGCTCCAAATAATAGCCCATCTACAAATGAACGCTTTTCTTCCCCTTTTATTTTTACTGATCCAGTTAAACTATCTACTATTGATACCACCCCACCTCCCATCAATATCGGTGAGTATGAACCTTTTTGCCTATCTGATGCAAATACCGGTATCCCTATACTTTTTAGTATTATTGGTATCTGTAATATTTCTAATCCAGTCGCTATTGAAAATAATACTACATCAAAATCACTTATCACTTTTTGCGTTAATACCCCTATCATTAATGGTATCTTTTTCTTTACAAAATAATGTGCTAACTTTACCCCAGGAAAATACGCAAAATCCACAAACACATCATCCCCATAATTCTGTTTTATTATATCATATAGTAACTTTTCAGTTAATGCTATACATCTTACTGAAAATGGTGATAAAAAACATAATACCACCCTTAATTTCGCTGTTTCATATATTTTTGGATTATTTAATGTCGTATCCTCATTTATAAACACTCCTATATCTTTTATTACAGATTTATGTTTTAGTATAACTTCCCTATAATCTTTCATTTTTATTCATTTTCCTCTTCTTTATTTATTTTATTTTGTATGTTATATTTCGCCCAATTAAATGGTATCACATACTGAACATTTGTATTATATATCACTACATTATCTTTTACTACTGATATTATTATATCTGAACTATCCACTTTTAGATTTTTTAAATATTCAACTAATATTGGTATCCTATATTCCCCTTTAAATTCTTTGTTCTCTCCTGATAATTGAAATTTTGATATCTCATTCTTTTTTGATACTATTTCTACATACAAACCATTCTTACTTAAATAAAATGTCATTACTCCTGTCGATGATTCCAATACAGAAAATAAATTTGATATTGTATTTAATACTATATATGGAACTGTAAAACCAACTTTTGTATCTAAATATTTTATCTCTTCACTTACTTTCATCTCAACCCGTGGTATATAATAACAACTTTTATTTATATTAAATTCTATATGATATGGATATACATTTATTTTCATATAATCATTCTCATCATACTCCTTTATCTTATTTAATATTGATACATAATATTGTGATATTACTATCGGTTTTCTTGGATTTATTCCTATATATCCATATCCAGACATTACCCCATCTGTTGCATATATGTATCCATCTTTTATTATTATATTTGACCTATCTATTACTATTGACCTTTGTATTATCTTATAAAAATATTCAAAATAACACATTATTTCTTTGGCTCTTATTTCGTATGTTTCTACTTCTTCTTCTGTCATTTTACCAAATATCGTCTCTATATTATATAATCCCTTATCAACTTTATATTCAGGTAAATGTATTTCCCCATTAAAAAATTCTATATATAATTTTTTATCCCGTTCAAATATTACAACTGATGTCGATGGATTGCATCTTATTATATTATAAAATTCTACTATGTTTATTACAAAGTCCCTTTTAAAATTTTTTGTCTCCACCTCAAATTCTGTCTCTACTAAAAACTTCTGATCTGTATATGTTAATTTAACTTTATCTTCTGATAATAATGTTATATTTACCAATGATCCTATATAATCAAATGTTGTTATCCTTTTTGAATGTAAAAATTGAAAAAATTGCATTAATCTTTGTTTCATTGGAAATTTTATATACGGATATTTCTCATTTTTATTTACATTTACAAAATTTTTTACCACATCCTCTATGCCTTCTACCTCTTTTATTTCATCAATATCTATATCTATATCCATTCCCGTCCCTCCTAAATTATTTTATTTATGTAATATTCACATTTCTTTATCACTTCTTCATCATCTGTTAATGACCTTAATATCTCTTGATACTTATTCTCTCTTTTTAAATTTTTACACTCTGATATTATTGAAAAAAATTTCGTTATTTTTTGATCTATTATTTCCTTCTTCTTACTTTCTGATACTATTGCTTTTTCTAATTCAAATTCATAAAATTGTAACTCCCCTTTATCATATAACATTGCTCCTGTTACAAAACCTTCCTCAAAATATATTATTGATTTCCTTATAATTATCGGTAAAAATATAAATTTCTTTCCCCCATATTCCTTTATCTCTAAATGATGTGAATGTCCAAATATAAATACATCATATTTTGTCTTTAATAATTCTTTTAAATTTACATATCCACTTCGCTCTTCTTCACTTTCTTCATTTAAAAAATAATGAAACATTGCTATTTTATTCTTATATCCTTCTACTTCTCTTAATTCTATTTGTTTATCATAATGATAAAAATCTATTATATACTCGTCATTTATTATTAACCTATCTGGAAATTCAAAATTTATTAACCTTAATAATGATACTATCGATGTTTCAAAATTGTTTATATTAAATCTATAATCATGATTCCCTATTAATGAGTATTTTTTTACATTATAAAACTTCTCATTTTTCATCATTAAATTTATTACATAACAAAAATATTCCTTTGACACACTTAATCTATTAAATATATCACCTGTAAAAAATACAAATTCTATTCCAAGTAACTCTATCAACTCTGTTATTAAATTTATTTTCCTTTCTACCACTTTATCCTTATCCGTCCTAAAATCATATTGGTCTATATGTAAATCACCTATAAATAAAAATTTGTCATTTCCATTAACTCGTATTATTTTCATATTTTCTTTATCTCCCCATTTTCTATTTGATATATTACTGAATTTGTTAATTCCAAATACTCTTCTATATGTGTCACAAATAATATATGAAATCCTAATTCATTTACCAAATACTCAAAAAACTCATTCAATTTGGTTATGTATTTCTTTGCCACTCCTGAAAATGGCTCATCTAATATTAATATCCTGGCTTTACCAAAATATAGTATCGAATATATCCTTATTAATAATGATATTACTTCTCTTAAACCACCACCACATGAATCTGATATGTTATAGTATGGTGATTGCTTTTTTATCTTTTTATCAAATTTTGAATATAATATCTTTGCTTCCTTACTTTTTTGTGTGTCCCTTATCAGTATGTCTATATCATATTTATCTTCGTCTTCTGAAAATATTAAATTTAACATCTTATTTATAAATTCCTTACAATATTTTAATGTCTCAAACATTGATTTGTTCACAAATTCCGATAACACAGGCTGGCATCTTATTACCAAATCTAACTCCTTACTTAATACCTCATTCCTCTTCTCATACTCACTTTTTGTCTTTTTTAAATTCTCTTTATTCATTTGTAATGTCTTTTTTAAATAATCCATCTCTAATTTAAATTCTTGTATCTCTTTGTTATATTCTTTTATTTTCATTCTATTTTATACTCCTTTATGTTTTCACATTTATTTTCTAAATCTTTTATGTAATTATATTCATATCCCTCTAACCTTGATAGTTTGTAAAATATGTTACTTACTAAATAAAAATATTTACATAAATGACAATTAAAATCCTTATCAAATGGATTTATCTCTTTATTTGAAAATAAGTAACTATAATATCCCTTCTCATATGTCACTAATATTAAATACCTACTACCTTCTAATAAATAATATGATAATTTTAGATTTGAATTTATCTTCTTTAATAACTTTTCAAATCTATTAAACTTTTGATATGGATATTTATATGTATTAAATAAACATATACTATATTCATCTCTTCTCATTTAAAGTATTATACTCCCTCTTTAACTCCTTAAACTTTTCGTATTCTTCATTTATCTTTGCTTCTATGTTTGTTAGTTCCTCTTCTATATTTTCTTCTGTTACCCCATATTGTTTTAATGACTCTTTTATTTCTTCTAATTCCTTCTCCCTTTCTTTGATGTTTGTTTTCAATATCTCTAACCTAACTTTTAATGAATTTTTAAACTCATCTAATTCTTTAATCATTGTTTTTACATCTTCTTCTGTGTATTTTACCCCCATTTACATTCCTCCTTATTTTATATAATCAAATTTTTCTAAACAATTTATAAATTTTATTTCAAAATCTTCTATCTTTACATATATTATATCTTTATTATAATAAAATTCATATTTAAATCGCTTCATTATTTCATATATAAACTCTACATAAAAACTATATAAATAAAAATTATTTTTTATCATCCATACTATAAACTCATCTTTTGATAAAAACTTATACTCCAACTTGTTAAATATATCATCTTTTAAAAATATTGAGTTCTTTTTAAAATAATTCATTCCATCAAATAAATCATTTACCAATATCTTATCCAAATATATACTATATATCCCATCACTTTCACTTAAATATGGCATCCTTATTTTAAAATAATGATCTGTTGAAAAATAATATAAATAATCTTTCTCATAGTATAATTGATTTGTTACTTCTATGTAATTTTCTACATTCCTTAAATATATTGATATTATATCAAAATATATCATATCAATTTCCTCCTATAAACCCCTTTTACATACCGGGCATTTTCCATACTCCTTTAATATATCCATATATTTTTTGTTCGCTTCCTCTATCGATTTTTCCCCTTCTTCTATTTTCTTCTTCATTTCTTCTATCTCTTTCTTTATCTTTATATATCTACCTATTTTTGCTTTTTTCTCTATTATTTCCTTCATGTTGTTTATAAACTTCATATACATTAATATCTTTAAATATTCCACACCCATATTTTTATATGTATTTAATTTCTTACATTTATTATACAAATCAAATATTCCATAATCAAATTTTGACACACCAACATTTATTTCTCTATATGTATCCTCTACATCATATAACTTCTTTATTTTATCTAATTTTAATTTGTATTCATATACTTTTACCACTTTCTTTATTTTATCTATACTTTTATCATATCCATTATATTGTTCATATAAAATTATTTTATTTCTATAATCCTTTACCTTTACCTGATACTTTTCATTATACTCACTTAACTTTTCATAGTATTCATATAATTCATTAAATGTCACATAAAATGTATTAAATTTTTCCTCACAAAATCTATCTATAAAACTTATATTTTCTTCTATCTCTTTTATATTCTTGTTAACTTCATCTAATTTTATGCTGTTTATATTTATCTCTTCTTTTAAATACTTCTGATCCTCTTTAACTAAATCTATCAATTTCCTAAAATCATAATCTATAAAGTTCGAAAAATATTTAAATTTAAATGCAGAATTATATGCCACATCATTTATTAAAAATATTGGCTCAAACTGAAAATGAAAGTTTAAATATAAATCCTTATCATCTATTGTTATTGGATATAGTATCTCTGGTATAAAGGGCGGATATAGTTTATTTAATCTTTCATACTTTTCATCTTTTATCCTATCATAATAATAGATCTTGCCTTTCTCGTTCCTTACATATTCAAAATCTAAATTCAAAAAATCCATATTTAATCTTATTTTAAACTCTTTATCTAAATAGGATATGTAATCTACTGTTGATTTGTTATATATCGCTGAATATATTGCCCTACATAATGATGATTTACCAGTATCATTTAACCCTACTATAAAGCAACATTTGTCAAATTCCAATTTCACATCTCTTAACGCTTGAAAATTCTTTATTTCTATTCCTACCATATCTTATCATTCCCCTTCTTCGTCTATTTCACCATATATTAATGTCCTTTTATCATAATTTTTTAATACTTCTGATACTAAATATTCTAACACCTCTTCGTTCTTATGTAAATACCTTATCAATTCTATAAATGATCCTATCTTCTCATTATTCTTTTCTATTAAATATCCCCTTCCTTGTCTTTGTATTAATTTTAATGCTTCACAATAATTATAAATAAATCTTATTACAGATAATCCATATCCATAATCTATTGGTATCACTACTTTCTTTAAGTTACCTAATTTGTTTTTTTGCTCCTTTACATACACATCCACATATATTGTCATGTTACTTTTATCGTAATACCTTTTTACTACTGATAAATCAAAAAATACATCCATATTATGATTAAATGGATACCCACCAGCCCATTTTATCCCTTGATTGTTCCTCCAATAACTATTTATATTTATATTTGCTCGATGCTGTTGAACAAATAGAAATGTCTTTTTTAGCAATGAAAATTTTGGCTTGAAAAATTTTATAAAATTCTTAAAATCTTCTGATTGACATCCTATTCTTGGACGTAATATATCTTCCTTTGATTTTATAAATGATGTTGATGGTAGTATTGACGCTTCAGAATCTATTATTATTAGTTTGTATGTATCATCTTTTAATATATTATAACATACATCAACTAAATCATCATATGTCTCTACAAATGGAACATAAAATAAATTATTATAATACTTCTCTAAATTAAATGAATTTATTAATGTCTTTTCTAATCCATGCTCGAAATCTAAATATATTACCTTATATCCACTATCACATATTGCTTTCGCATGGGCTAATGCTATATGTGTTTTTCCTACTCCAGGCTCTGATGTCACTCCTATACATTTACCAAGTGGTATTCCATTAAATCCATATATGTAATCTAATACTATATTATTACATGGTAAACTTGAATTCGGTATTGAAAATACATCTCGCTCTTTTAATATATCCTCTACTACCTTTCCTCCCTTATTCGTTGCCTTCATGCTCTCCTCCCATTCTTGTTATTTGTTTTGCATATTTCTTAAACTCATCATAAAAATCGACAAATATCAATAAATATAAAAATGACTCACATATGTCTGATTTTAACCGCTTTTTTAATAACTCTTCCACATTTATACACTCTTTTAGTTTCGTTTCCACATTCGTTATGTATGACTTAAATAAATTTATTGAATCACTTTTCTTCCATTTCCTATCTCCTGTCATCTTCATATTCTCATACCGCTTCCTATATATACCCTGATGAAATCTTATTATAAATGGATAGTATAAATATATATCGTATTTACTAAATTTCATTATGATAAAATCTATTAAATGTATTATATGATATGAATATTCTATCGGTGGTGGACATTCACATATTATGCATACCTGCTCCGTTTGTTCTAAATACCTCTTACAATACTCGTATATGTCTTCTACCACTTCCTTTGCTATTTGTATTAAATCTATTGTATGTATATTCTTTACCCTATAATTATACTTCTTTAATTCATATTTCACCTCTTTATCATAAAATATTGTTATCCCAAAATTCGTATATGAAGGATCAAATGATATTATTAATTTGTATCCATTTAAATACATTAATTTCTTCCCTACCTTATTCTATTGGTAATGATGTTGTTATTGTTGACCCAGGTATTCTTCCAGCTGATATTAAATATTTTTCTATTTCTGAACTTGTTATTGTCTTTGCTATTGAATTCTTTAATTGATTCTTTTTAAAATCATATATCTTCATTGCATTCTCAAATATTGAACTATCTCTTATTATTGGTGCTACCATTCCTTGTCTTATCATATGTGTTGCATTCTGATATGCATCATTTGCTGATTTTAATTGACTTACTATTACACATTTTAACATTTCTTCTTCTGTCTCTATTCCCTGAAATAATATCTCGTTCTCTGATGGTGACAAATATAGTAATTTTAATTCAACTTCATTTGATGCAAGTTCCCCTACTTTATTGAAATCGTATACAACTATGATATATACTATTTTTATTATCTTATTAAAATTCTCGCAACAAATCGGCTCTCCTAAACAATAGAATGATTTTAGTTCATCATCCCAATGTAACTCCACTATTATCGGTGTTGGAAATAACACTGATGTATATATCTTTTGTCCAAATGGTATTTTTAACCTTTCAAAATACGGTAATGATATTTTTGAATTAAATGGTGCTATTAACATATTTGATTGTACTACTTGTTTCTTAAATGTTTCCTTAAAATCCAATAAGTATTTTGTAAAATCTGGCTTCCCATTTGCCGTTGGACTTTTTATCACTACATGATTTGGTTTCTTTACTAAATCTGTATTCACCTTTTTTGTTTCTTCTTTTACTTCCTCCACTACATTTACATTACCATTACCATTTCCATTACCTACTCCTTCTAATTTTAACTCTTGCTCGTTTTCTTCCCTAACATTCTCCCCTCCCTTTACCATCTTTTTTAACTCTGCTAAATTTCGTTTTACTATTGTTTGCATTTTCTCTTTCCTCCTTATTTTATTAATTTAAATAACTCTATCCTATCTTTTATCTTAAAACTCATATCATTTATATACCTATTTATATCACTTATTAACCCATTATATTTATGTAATAATGATATCACATTCGGATTCTGATTCATCTTTAACCTAAATATAAATACTCGAAACTTATTAACATAGTAATAAAATTTATCTATATCACATATCCATTCCTTTAAGTAATCATTTATAAAATTATATCCAAGTTCGTCTTTCTCAAAAATATTTGTATATACATTTATCCCTTCAAATGCATTCAGTAACTCATTTATTATTCCTATAAATTCCTTCTCTATATTCATTTACCCATCCCTTATTTCTTATTTTTATTCTTTATTTCCTTTAACTCCTTTACACTTAATGGTGAGAATTCTATCATTGATACTAAATCCGATGGCTTATAATATGGATACCTTTTATGATATGTCTTCTTGTTCTCATCCTTCACAAATGTCTTTGGTATTTCCCCATATTTATCCTTATAGAAAAATGTCCCAATTCCAGGTAATACCACCTTCGTGTTTCTTGCATATTTCAATATCAATCTTAAATACTCAAATAGTATCTCTCTTGCCACTTTTCTTGATACACGAACACCTAATTTCTTTACTAATACCTTTACCAAATTTGTTTGTAACTCTTTTGTATAGTTTATGTATTTCATCACATCATCTCCTTCCTTTCTTCCTTCCTTTTTCTTTTCCTTCTATTTATTATTACCATTTACACACTTGCTTTTTTCTTTTTTCTTTCCTCATTACCTACCTCCTTTCTTTTTTGTTTTATTTCGCTTCTATCTATTATTATCATTTATCCATTTGTGTTTTCTTTTTTCTTTCCTCGTATACTTCTTATATATTCATAAATAAATTCAATAACGAATAGTAAAAGTTTATTGTATAATTATCTATAAATTTATTAACAAATTTCAAATAATTTATATTTGATGATTTTAATTTCATTAATAACTCTTTATAGTATTCTGTAAACATCATACTATCTTTTTCTAAATTCTTTAAGAATGTTAAAAAACTTGAAAATATATACTCCGGACAATTGTTTTCTAAATAGTTAAATATCTTTTTAAAAAATTCATTCCTGTTGTTAAAATAATCATTAAATAATTCATACATCTTTATTGTCTCTTCTGAACTTTCTATTCCTAATCTTTTTAACCTTATTCTTGGATATAATTTGAAATCCTCATATGTTGTTACTATCCTTCTTATCTCCCTTTTTGAGTATTTTACTTTATAGTAATCTAAATAAAATATAACTAATTCGTATATATCTTTTATTATTTTTACATTTATATCATTTACTATTCCTATTATGTTGTCCCTTATTAATAATTTATTTTCCTTTACTTCCTTCCTTGATACCCCTTTTAAATTTATTATACATAAATTGTCCTCATAAAATTCGTTATTTAACTTATTATAAGTATCAAAATAATAAAATTCAGAAAATAAATTCCTTAACCCTTCTTTATCATAGACATTTACTAACATTTTTTTCTTTTCCTATTTGTTATTTTTGAATATCCTGAAACTCTGCGTGGCTAAAGCCAGCAGGTTCTAACGTACTTTCCGACTTCTGCACTAACCCGAAAGTATAGTGCCACTAATTGGTTTCCGTTAGACTTTTACCACCAATTGTTCCTACGAACAAA
>Ga0209204_1001535_pt1 | contig 21281 bp, 20 predicted proteins | sample AD_JPNMR2_MetaG_FD_184425 | JGI IMG/M metagenome (GOLD analysis project Ga0209204, IMG submission 184425) | Active sludge microbial communities of municipal wastewater-treating anaerobic digesters from Japan - AD_JPNMR2_MetaG (SPAdes) (version 2) | ecosystem: Engineered > Bioreactor > Anaerobic...
GAGCTCCTGGTAAGTCTCGTATTCGTATGCGAGGCAACACATAAGGCGGCCGCAGAGACCGGATATCTTTTCCGGATTCAGGGCCATGTTTTGCTCCTTGGCCATCTTCACGGAAACGCGATCGAGGCTTTGCAGGAGGGTGGCGCAGCACACCTCCCGTCCACAGATACCCAAGCCCTTTAGGATCCTCGTTTCTTGGCGGGCACCGATTTGCCTCAATTCGATGCGCGTGCGGTATTGCTGGACTAAGTCTTTGACCAATTCCCGGAAGTCTACCCTGTTTTCGGCCGTAAAGTAGAAGATGATTTTCGTCCGATCGAAGAGGTATTCTGTGGCGACGAGTTTCATGGGTAAGGCTCGGCTTTTTATCCTCTCCCGGCAAAACTCACAGGCTTTCTGCTCTAAAACCTGATTTTCTTTGAGGATTTGCAAATCATCTTCAGTTGCCTTGCGCACGATGGGCTTTAGGGTCTCCGTCACCGCCTCGTCGGCCGCCTCTCTTATTTCCGAGACCACCTGCCCGAAGACGAGCCCCTGATCGGTCTCACATATAACCGCGTCCCCTTTTTTCAAGGCGAGTTCGCCGGGATCGAAGTAATAAACCTTACCTTCCCTTTTGAATTTAACTCCCACTACTTTGGCCATGTGTTAACACCTTCACGGGAAGGTTAAACTAACGAGTGAGGCTTCTAAAGTCAACGATTTATTTACGTTCTGTTCGAGGTTCAGGCGGGCCTGGGTGAGGGCTTGAATATTTTTGATGATTTGCCCGGGGGCGAGCCTCTCCGCGATCGTTTTTACCGTTTCGAAGAAGTCCAGGTTTACTATGCCTTCTTTGGCGCGCGTTTCTTGGAACCACAGGGCGTCGCGGAATAGGGTGGCCAGGAAGTGCAGTTTCTCTTCGAGCTCGATCTTGTCTTGGCCCAAGGCGCGGCTCAAAACGACGGGGGCCATGGGGCCCGCCGCCAGGACCGTTTTCCAGATGGATTGCATCTTTTCGCGAAAGGACAGGTAGTCAGGATGGCTTAATTTAAGGGCCTCGCTTACGCTTCCCCCCGCGCAGGCCGCGATAATTTCGGCTTTTTCTTCGGGTAATTTGAGGTTTTCCTTAAGGAACCCCATAAGCTGTGCCTTGGAAAGGGGCGAAAACATAAGGGGTTGGCAGCGTGAAACGATGGTGGCAGGGAGCTTGTAAGGCCGGGCGGTAATGAGGAGAAAAAAATTACCGCGGGGAGGCTCTTCTAACGTCTTTAAGACGGCATTGGCCGCCGGTTCACTCATGCGTTCCGCCTCGTCGATGATAACCACCCGGTTGGAACCTTCCAGCGGTCGTACCTTGATTGCCGTGATGGCATCCCTGATCTCTTGGATCCTGATGGAGGTCCCGATGGCCGAAATGGTAATGATATCGGGGTGGGTGCCCTTTAATACCCTCTTGCACGAGGAACACGCACCGCAACCCTCGCCCGCTCTGGCGGGGGTAGGACACAGGAGGCTTGCGGCAAAGGATAGGGCGACCTTTTTCTTTCCTATTCCCTCAGGGCCGAAGAACAGATAGGCATGGGCCGTTCTCTGAGAGGAAACCACCTCTTTAAGAAAGGCTATTGGCGCTTCATGGCCGTGAATGTGGGCGTAGGTCATAGCCTTTTTCTCGAAAGAGCTGCTCTAAAAGAGCCATCACCTGCTCATGGATCGAAGATATATCTGGCGAAGCCTCGATGACACGAATTCTTTGGGGCTCTTTACCCGCTAACGTTAGATAGCCTTCGCGCACCCGTTGATGAAAAAACACTTCTTCCCTCTCCATCCGGTCTATTTCCTCGGTCCTTCGGGTCAGGCGATGGAGCCCTTCATCCACTTTCAGGTCGAAAAGGAACGTGAGGTCCGGGTAGAGATTACCCTCCCAGCGGGCGAAAGTCTCTCTTATCGCTGCGATGGAGAGGCCACGACCGTAGCCCTGATAGGCCATGGTCGCATCGAAAAAGCGGTCGCAAAGCACCACTTTGCCCGCCGTAAGGGCTGGCCTGATTACTTCCCTTATGTGTTGGGCCCGATCGGCGAGGAAGAGGAAAAGCTCTGCCTCAGGGGAGATGGTTATTTTGTTTGCCCCGAGGAGGACTTCTCTGATTTTTTTTCCCAGGGCCGTTCCTCCTGGTTCAGCCGTGGCGAGAACGGGGTAGCCTTTTTTAATTAGCGCCTGGGCCGCTAAGTTGAGTTGAGTGGTCTTTCCGCACCCCTCAATGCCTTCAAAAGTTATAAAAAGCCCCATCTCGGTTAGTCATTGCCCGGTACAATGGCCTCTACCGGACACAATTCGGCACAGGTCCCGCAATCGGTACAGAGGGAAGGATCGATTACATATTTGTCTTCCCCTTCGGAGATGGCCCCGACGGGGCATTCTCCTTCGCAGGATCCACACGCAATGCAATCATCGGTAATCTTGTATGCCATTTTGCAACCTCCCTATGATGAATCTTCTCAAGCTGATCTCACTTCTTTGACCTCCGGTACCTCTTGTTTCAGATACCGTTCGATGCCGTTCCTCAAAGTCATCTGGGACATGGGACAACCCCGGCAGGCGCCGGTCAGCTTAACCGTGACGATCCCATCCTCGGAAACGTCTACGAGTTCCACGTCTCCCCCGTCGGCCTGAAGATTGGGCCTGATCTTAGACAGGGCCGCAGTTACCTTTTCTTTCATTTCTGGTCCTCCTTCAATGGGGCATTTCATCCAACATCATCTTGGCCAAACTGGTAGCCACACTTTCCAACTTCGGGGCGAAAAAGGAGTAAGACTCATCTACGTGGTGGCTCCCCTTCCACATGATCTTTCCCGTTTTGACCTCCACTAATTTAAGGCTCAATCCCACTTTGGCAATTTTTTTTCCACTTTCTTTCGAATAGAGCCAGTAATCCACATTACCGATGAGGATGGCATCCACCCGGGCAATCTCCCCCATTTTACTGCTCAGGGCGGGATCGGAAAAGTTTACCATCTTTAGCTTGGTGGTGTAATCGGAAGCCACGCGCCGGAACTCCTCATTGGAATTGAGCATGTTCGTCATGGCCTCTCCGGCAATGATATCTTCGAACCACTTCCGGTCGGCGAGGATACCAGCGATGATGACGTCGATTTTCCCCCTCGCTTCTTCATACGGTCCTACCTCCATAGGCAAGACGGCCAGTCTCTTCGGTTTGAAATTTTTGGCGGCGGGATCCAACTGGGAGTACCTGATCCCCCCACAGCCTACTATCATCGTAACCGAAAGTAAAAACGCGAAGAAAGTTAGATAACGGCGCTTTCCTTTCATATTCCCCTCCTTTCCGCTTAGGACCAAACCATCCAAGCGAAAGTTATCATGCCCGTTACGTAATAAGCCGTCTCCAGCAGACCCTCCTTAATCAACCCGGAAAACTGTGGTTTCCTAACATAAAGACGGTTACAAATCCATAGATAAAAAATGACGGGTGAAAGAAAGAGGGATAAGGCAGGCATCCGGGCGGCCAAGTAGGATATCCATAAGAGCAAGAGAAGCATGACTGAGACGATATTGATCACGTAGGTCGTGTATTTTTGTCCTATGAGCACGGGGATCGTTTCCCGACCGATGAATTTGTCGCTCTGGATGTCTTGGAGGTCGGAGATAATGGAGCGCAGGAAAACGAAGCCGGCCACGAAAAGGGCGGCTATTAATGCCCTGAGGAACGAGGTTTCCCCGGCGAGAGAGGGGATGACGGCTGTAACTAATGCCCAGGCCGTGGCCATGACCATGTTTTTTGAGCCCGGTATATCCCGGAAGCTCCTGAATTTCCATCGGGGAGGAAAGAGCCGTATCGTGTAAAGTAATCCTCCCGCGAGGAGGACGAGGATGAGGATGAGGGTGGGATAACCCAAATGGGCGCTGAAAGAAACGGAAACGAGGAGGGAAAAGATGGCGGCAAATAGTAGCAATCGTTGCCGGCGTAAGTAGACCTCTTCCCGGAAGGAACCGATGATGGTGCTCGCTTCGCGATCTATGAACCTGTTTATCGTGTGCATGGAAAACACGTAGGTGGCAGCTATGAGGAAGGGAAAGAAGGAGAGCTCAATCCCCTCCAGGGCGCAGGCCATCCAGGTAAGCAGGCCTGCCCCCAAGGAGGAGTACACATCCGTCTTTATAGCCCACGTCCAGAGGGAAAAGAAAAAATGGGCGAGGCTCCTTCGGTGAGGGCGATGCGATGAGATGGCTTCTATGACCCGCTCGATGATCCAATTCGGGGTGGAGGCCCCCGCCGAAATCCCTATGTTTTCCGCCCTTTTTAGTTGATTCAAGGGTAACTCGGAAGCCGTCTCTACGTGATAAACGGGCTTCCCGGCGCGAGCGGCCAGGGTTGCCAGGTGACGGGTATTGGCGCTGTTTCTGCCTCCCACGATGACGGTTGCATCCATATCTTGCGCCAGTTCCTCCACTTCCTTCTGGCGCCTTTCCGTGGAATCGCAGATGGTATCGAAAACGATAGCTTCGGGAAACCTTTCTTTAATGGCCGTGACAAGACTTTCGTATTGTTCGTGATTCTGAGTTGTCTGAGAAACGACGCAGATCGGCCGGTCGATGGGAATCGTCTCCACATCTTCCAGCCTTTCTATGACCAAGCCGTTATTTCCGGCATAGCCCAGGAGACCTACGACTTCCGGGTGGGCCTTGTCTCCGGCAATAACAACAAGATAGTCCCGCAGGGCGTATTTCTTAATAATGCCTTGAACCTTGCCTACTCGAGGGCAAGTGGCATCCACAATCTTCAACCCCCGTTCTTTGAGGCGTTTTCTTTCTGCCGGCGGTATCCCATGAGCCCTGATAACGATGAGAGTTCCTTTCGGCAGGTTTTCCAATTCTTTTTCGTCGTTGATGGCAATAATGCCCCGCCTTTTGAGTAGTTCCACCGTTTGGGGATTGTGGATGAGGGGCCCATAGGTGAAAATTTTCTCGCCCCCCTTTTTCCGGGCGAGATCCAGGACCAGGTCTACGGCCCTTTTGACACCCATGCAAAAGCCCGCCGAAGGGGCAACTCTAATGGCCATTTTCGTTCCTTTTCTTCCGGGCGTAGAGGAAGAACTCCTGATTGCCCGCCGGGCCGAAAAGAGGTGAGGGGACGCTTCCTAAGATGAGGAACCCTTCTTGTTCGCTAAAATTTTTTATCTCCCAAACGATGGCCGCTCTTAGGTTCGGGTCTTTCACGACCCCTCCCTTTTCTACTCCTTCTTTCGGGGCTTCGAATTGGGGTTTGATAAGGGCAAGGAGGTGCCCGTCCGGGGAGAGGAGATCCTTTATCCTTGGTATGACCAGGCGAAGGGAGATGAAGGATACGTCTATGACCGCGAGGTCGATGGCTTCGGTGATTATGCGCTGCGGTCGAAAGGTGCGGATATTCGTTCTCTCCAAGACGACCACACGTTTGTCCTGCCTGAGCTTCCAGGCGAGCTGCCCGTATCCTACGTCAATGGCGTAGACTTTTTTCGCCCCTTCCTGAAGGAGGCAGTCGGTAAAACCCCCGGTAGAGGCTCCTACGTCCATTGCCACCTTGTTTTTTACCTTGACGCCGAAGTAGTCGAGGGCAAATTTGAGTTTGATGCCCCCGCGGCTTACGTAAGGATGCCCTTCCGCCTCCTCGCGCAGGCGGATTGGCACGTCCGCGGGGAAAATGCTGCCTACCTTGTCCACCGGTTTTCCATTGACAAGCACTTTGCCCGAGAGGATGAGTGCCTGAGCCGTCTTTTCATCCGGGGCGAGCCCCCGCTTCAAGAGGAGGCTATCCAACCGCTCCTTAGCCCTTTCCATGACTTAGTATGTTCTTTGCCGCCGAGAGGATGCCTGCCTTGTCCACCCCCTGCTCCCTTCTTTGCTCCTCCGGGGTCGCGTGTTCGACGAAGGTATCTTTCACTCCCAGGCATATGATGCGCCGATCCGTAATTCCTTCTGCCGCGAAAAGTTCAAGGACGGCACTGCCGAAGCCCCCCATGAGCACGTTCTCCTCTACGGTAAGGATGTTTTTGGTCTTTTTGGCCGTCTCTACGAGGAGGTCCCGATCCAGGGGTTTCACGAAGCGGGCGTTTACGATGCGGGTAGATATGCCTTCCTTCGCCAGCTCATCGGCGGCGCTTATCGCCTCGTAAACGGAAGGGCCGACGGCGCAAATGGCGAGATCTTCTCCTTCCCTGACGATTTCCCCCTTTCCCACCTCCAGGGTGCGAAGGGGACTACTTAGGTCGCATCCCCGGCCGGCGCCTCGGGGATAGCGGATGGCGACGGGTCCCGGGAGGTGAATGGCCGTCTTCAGCATATGACGAAGCTCGTCCTCATCGGCCGGTGCCATGATGGACATCTTCGGGATGGCCCTTAAGTAGGAAAGGTCGAAGAGGCCCTGGTGCGTGGCCCCATCCTCCCCCACGAATCCGGCCCTGTCGATGGCAAAGATGACGTGAAGCCCCGGCAGACAGACATCGTGTATTATCTGGTCGTAGGCCCGCTGGAGGAAGGTGGAGTAGATGGCAACGACCGGGATGAATCCTTCCCGCGCCAGGCCGGCGGCAAAGGTGACCCCGTGCTGTTCGGCAATACCCACATCGAAGAAGCGGTCCGGAAACTTACGGGCAAAGCAGTCGAGGCCGGTGCCCAGGCTCATGGCCGCCGTTATCGCTACGATACGTTCCTCTTCTTGGGCGAGCTTGATGATCGTTTCCCCGAATACCTGGGTGTAAGAGGGGGCGGGGGTTTTTCTTTCGCATGTTCGGCCTGTTGCGAGATCGAACGGTGGGGTGCCGTGGAATTTCTCCGGTTCCCGCTCGGCATAGTTATAACCCTTCCCTTTTTTGGTGATTACGTGGAGCAATACAGGGCCGGGGAATTCCTTCACATTCTCCAGCGTCCTTACGAGGTAATCGAGGCGGTGACCGTCTATGGGGCCTACATAGGTGAATCCCAGGTCCTCGAAGAGGGCGCCAGGGAGAAAGAGGTTTTTCAGGACTTCTTCCACCTGGCGGATGAGCCTTATCACCGGTTCGCCCACAACCGGCGTATTGAGGAGGAGGTGTTTCACCTCGGCCCTCATTTTGCGCGCCTTTTCTCCCGTCATGATACTGTTTAAATAGGCGCTTAAAGCCCCCACATTGGGGGAGATGGACATTTCGTTGTCGTTCAAGATGATGATGAGGTCCTCTTTTCTGTAACCGCTAAAGTTCATGCCCTCGAAGGCCATTCCGGCCCCCATGGAGCCGTCCCCGATGATCGCCACGACCTTGTGATGCTGTTTCTTGAGCTTGCGCGCCTCGACCAGGCCGGCGGCAACGGAGATGGAAGTGCTGCTGTGGCCCGTGTTGAAGACGTCATAAGGGCTTTCCTCCATCCGGGGAAAGCCGCTTATGCCCCCTTTCTGGCGCAGGGTGTGGAATTTCTCCCGGCGTCCGGTGATGATCTTGTGTGCGTAAGCCTGGTGCCCCACATCCCAGACGATGAGGTCTTCGGGGGTGTTGAATACATAGTGAACGGCCAACGTCAGCTCCACCGCGCCCAGGGATGATGCGAGATGGCCGCCCGTCGTGGAGACGGTCTTCGTTATAAAATCGCGTATCTCTTCCGCGAGCTTCGAGAGGGTCTCTACGTCGAGACCCCTTAGGTCTTTTGGGTCCGAGATGTTGTCCAAGATGCTGTATGCCAATTTCAATGCTCCCTTTCCATTACATAAGTAGCCAGATGCCTTAAAGGATCCGCCTTTTCGTCGAATCCGCTTATGGCTTCAAGCGATTTTAGCACCTCTTCCTCCAATTTGCGCTTCGATTCCTCCAGACCGAGGAGGGAGGGGAAGGTCGGTTTTCCCCGGGAAGCATCACTACCCGTCGTCTTTCCCATCAGGTTCTTGTCTCCGATGACATTTAAGATGTCATCGGCAATCTGAAAGGCCAGCCCCAAATGCCCGCCGTATTCTTCGAGGGCCGAAATTTCCCCTTCCGTTCCCCCTCCCAGATAGGCTCCGGAAAAGACGGAGACCCTGATCATGGCCCCCGTCTTTAGCCTGTGCATTTCCTCGAGGGTGGAGAAAAGAAGCCCTTTTCCCTCAGACTCGATATCCATCACCTGCCCACCTACCATGCCTTCCACCCCGGCGGCCTGGGCGATGGCCTTGGTAACTCTCAGAAACATATGCGCTTTATTTGGATGGGCCAAACCCGCCTGGGCGATCATGGCAAAGGCCTCGGTAAGAAGGGCATCGCCGGCGAGAATGGCCAGCCCTTCACCAAAGGCGCGGTGACACGTGGGGCGCCCCCGACGAAAATCGTCGTTATCCATGGCCGGCAGGTCGTCGTGGATGAGGGAGTACGTGTGAATGCACTCGATGGCGCACGCGACCGGTAAAACGGACGTGATTTCACCCCCCACCGCTTCGGCACTGGCGAGGCACAGGATAGGGCGAATCCTCTTCCCCCCGGCAAGAAGGCTATATCTCATGGCTTCGTACACAGATCGGCGTTCATTCGACGCAAGCGGGATGGTGGCCTCGAGGGTCTTTTCGATCAAGGACTTGCGCTCTTCAAGGTAGGAGAAGAAGGCTTCTTTATTCATCTCTGCCCACCTTTTCTTCCGGAAAGGGGGTAAGTGTGAGAGCGCCTTCCTCGTTTTTGATCAACATTTCCACCTTTCTTTCCGCTTCTTCTAATTTTTTCGTGCAGATGCGCACTAACTTTACCCCCTCTTCGAAGGCCTTGAGCGATTCTTCTAGCGTCAAATCTCCCCGCTCCATAGTTTCGACGATCTCTTCCAATCTCTTTATGGCGTCCTCGAACTTATCCTTAGCCATTTTTGCCTCCTATGTTACTTCCTTGACCTGGGCGGTTATGTAGCCTCGGTGCAACCTGATTCCTACCTCGTCATCTCGACGGATGCTACCCGAATCCCTTACCACCCAGCCTTCGGGCAGTTTGACGGTCATGCTGTAGCCGCGCTCCAAGATGGCCAGGGGACTTAAGGCATCGAGGGTCTGTCGGTAAAGGGTGAGCGCCTGCTTCCACTGATTGAGTCGGTGCCCGGTAGATTGATACAATAAATCTCGCTTGGATGAGACGGTGAGCTTGAGATTTTCTATTTTCCTGGCGGGATTGGCAGCAAAAAGGCGCTGCGAGAGGTGAAATACCTCAATTTGGAATCTTTTTACATGGTTCGTTGTATGATGGTAAAGGCGCCTTTCTCCTTCTTCCAGGCGGGCTTTCAGCTCTTCCAGTAGCTCCTTGGGGTGGCGGAGGCGCCTTTCCAGGTCTAAGATTTGAAGCTGGCGCCGATCCATTTCCCTCTGCCAAGCATTTTGCAGCCGGCCGCTTAGGGTCTTTACCCTAATGATTAAGTCGTCTCTTGCGGGCACCACCAGTTCGGCGGCCGCCGATGGGGTAGGGGCCCTGAGGTCCGCCACGAAATCGGTAATCGTGAAATCCGTTTCATGGCCGATGGCCGATACGATGGGTACCCGGGAGGCAAATACGGCCCGGGCCACCTCTTCCGTATTGAAGGGATAGAGGTCCTCGAACGAGCCGCCACCCCGGGCGATAATTATGACATCCACCCCGATGATGTTGAGGTGTTCGATGGCGGCTACTATCTCCGGGGGGGCCTCCATGCCCTGAACCCGCACCGGAGCTACCACGATATCGACCGTGGGGAACCGGCGGGCCGTGATCGTCAAGATGTCGCGGATAACGGCACCGGAAGGCGAAGTCACCACCCCGATACGACTGGGCAGGAAGGGAAGGCGTCTTTTTTTCGCCACATCGAAGAGGCCTTCTTTTTCCAGTCGGGCCTTCAACTGCTCGAATGCCTTCTTGAGGGCCCCCAGACCTACAGGTTCCACCCGATCCACGATGAGCTGGTATTCTCCCCGAGGGCTGTATACCGAAAGGCGGGCGCGACAGGTTATGTGCATCCCGTCTTCCAGTTCAAAGGGGAGGTTCGCACCTGCATTGGCGGAGCGGAAAATGACGGCGCGGATGCGGCTCTTTTCGTCTTTGAGATAGAAATACAAATGACCCGAAGAGGGTTGTCGAAGGTCGGAGACCTCTCCCTCGACCCAGAGGAACCCGTAGTGGTCGTAAAGAAGGTTTTTTAGGTCTTCATTCAGTTCTGAAACGGTCCAGACGTCTTTCATGAAATGTCCTCTTTATGGGTGATGGGTAACACAAAAGGGAAGGGGGGCGCAAGTATCCCCGCCGGGTAAAGATCAGCCGTATTTGAGGATGATGCCTTCTATCACGTTGGATACGTCTTCACATATGTCCGTTGCCTTTTCGATCTCTTCGAGGATCTCTTTTACCTTGATCAATTCCACCACCTCTTTCTCCTGCTCAAATAGGTTTTCCAGTGCCCGGTGGAGTACGCCATCCGCTTTATTTTCCAGGGAATTTATTTCGATGCACAGGGCAAGGATGGTGGCGGCGTTTTCCGCGTGATGGGAAAAACATTTGAAGGCGCTTTCGATCAAGTTGGTGGACTGGCAGAGGATCTGGGCGAGTTCGTTGAGTTCCTTTAAAGGGCGCTTGGGTCGGTAAAGGCAAAAATTGGTAGCGGCCGACTCTACCATATCCATTATATCGTCCAGGTTGGTTGTGAGGCTGAAGATATCTTCCCGGTCAAAGGGCGTGATGAAAGTGGAGTGAAGGTCCCGATAGATGGAGTTGGCTATTCCATCGGATTCGTGCTCTACCTCTTTCATGCGGTGGCACTTTCTTTCCAAGTCCGCGTTCTGTGATAGTATTTCCGCGAGCAAGTTGCTACCCTCGGCGATCTTCTTTGCCAAGTGCTCGAATTTATCGAAGAATTTGGCTTCCCGTGGGAAAATTTTCATGATGGTTAATCTTTCGCGGTGACCTCTTTTATAGCCTAATTGAGAGCAAGTAATTTTGTCAACGGAATTGTCAAACCCCTACTTGCTGAAGGTTAGTCGCAAAACGAGGTTTGTCATATGATTTTGGGGTCGGATAGCCTGTGCCCCAGCCATTGTGACTAAATTGGCGAAGAATCTGAAAGATCAAGGGTTGCAGGAGTAAAACAACTTTGGCCTAACACGGTTAAGTAGCCTTTGCCCTTGCCAGTACGCCTGGAATTGCCTGCCCCGGACGATCATCAAATCCCTTGACCCCATCTGCTACTGACAGTAAATTGCACTAATCAGACGAGATGCATAGAAACCAAATCTGCCTTGCGGCCTGACTTGCCCGCCGTGGGCCGGGGGGGTGTTTCCGATGGATGATAAATCAGACGAAGTCCTCACCATCGATGAGTCGTCTTCCTACCTGAAAATATCAAAATCTACGCTCTACAAGCTCGTTCGGGAAGGCAAAATCCCAGGCCAAGAGGTTGGTCGCCATTGGCGATTCTTAAAAGTTGCCATTGACTGCGGGTTGGAAAACAGATCGGCCGCAACCTCGGCACAGGCGGGGACGCCTTCTTCTGCCAGGGGCAACTATCAGGCAAGCGTTGATACGACAAACTGGCCAGACCACCGCTTTGGGTATACCGAAGATTTGCCTGACCTTTCTGTACCACGAAAACGAGGGGCAGGAAGATGAGGAAAGGCGTAAGGTAAAGACGGAAGGAACGAATAATGGCAGATCCCTTGATGTACCTGGTCCTGCAAAAGAACAGTGAGTCTTGCGAGCACTATCACTGCCTGACCCCTCCATGGTATGCGTTCTGGCATTTAAAGCAGCTGGAACCGCCGGAACACAAGGCAGCAAGAAAAAGCTTTCTCTTCTTTGGCCGTCCCGATAAACGTTCGGCAAAGGCATCTGAACATTTGAACTTTGAAAGGAAAGATAGAGGATGGAAGCCTCTCAATTGACGTGGATCACCAATTTCATTTGGGGCATCGCCGACGACGTATTGCGGGACCTCTACGTGCGCGGCAAGTACCGCGACGTCATTCTCCCGATGACCGTACTCCGCCGACTGGATGCGGTATTGGAGCCCACCAAGCAGGCGGTGCTTGACATGAAGGCCTCGCTCGACAAGGCAGGTATTACGAATCAAGATCTAGCCCTCCGCCAGGCCGCTGGTCAATCCTTCTACAATACCTCCCCCTTCACGCTCCGCGACCTCAAGGCGCGCGCCAGCCGCCAGCAACTCGAGGCAGATTTTCGCGTCTACCTCGATGGCTTCTCGCCCAACGTGCAGGAGATCATCGACAACTTCGAGTTCCGCCACCAGATCCCCCGCCTGGCCAAAGCCGACGCCCTGGGCACGCTCATCGAGAAGTTCCTCGACCCGTCCATCAACCTGAGTCCTGACCCTGTGCGGGGCAGCGACGGCACCGTCCGGCTGCCCGGCCTCGACAATCACGCAATGGGCACCATCTTCGAGGAGCTGGTGCGCCGCTTCAACGAGGAAAACAACGAAGAAGCCGGCGAGCATTGGACCCCGCGCGATGCTGTGAGGCTGATGGCCCGCCTGATCTTAGAGCCGATCGCCGACCAGATCACGGACGGCACCTACCTGCTCTACGACGGCGCCTGTGGCACCGGCGGGATGCTCACGGTGGCCGAGGAAACCCTGTTGCAACTGGCGAAAGAACGCGGCAAACAGGTCTCGGTGCATCTTTTCGGCCAGGAGATCAGCGCCGAGACCTACGCCATCTGCAAAGCTGACCTTTTGCTCAAGGGCGAGGGCGATGCCGCCGACAACATCGTCGGCGGGCCGGAGCATTCGACCCTCTCCAACGACGCCTTCCCCGGCCGCACCTTCGACTTCATGCTCTCCAATCCGCCCTACGGGAAGAGTTGGAAGAGCGACCTGGAACGCATGGGCGGCAAGGCTGGCATCACGGACCCGCGCTTTGTCGTGCAGCACCGGGGCGAGGAGCTTTCGCTAATCACCCGCACCAGCGACGGCCAGATGCTGTTCCTGGTGAACATGCTCTCCAAGATGAAGCACGACACCCCGCTCGGCAGTCGTATCGCCGAGGTGCACAACGGCTCGTCGCTGTTGGCAGTTTACACGCCTAAAGAGACGCCTTGTTCGCAACCATTCAGGATTGGGTCGTGCAACGCTGATCCAGGATGTCCAGCGTTAGCATTGCAAGCAAGCGCGTGAGACAAAATACCAGGAGGAATCCATGGCACGAGATAAGACAACTGGAACCAAACGCCCGATCGAATCCTACGAGCATCGGGACAAGCAGCGCGTCAACAACCCGCCCGTCGGCCTGGTGACGCCGGATACGGACCCAGACGCCGGGCAGAAGAAGCGCGACGTGAAGGACGGCAGGGACGAAGTATTGACCGGGGAGGTGAAGTGAAATGAACAAGAATTCCATTTGGGGTTCCGACAACCCGCATCCGCTCTCCCGCATGAAGACCGAACTGGTCTGGGAAGGCAAGTACGACGAATACGGCAACCGCCGGCCGGTGCGCCTGCCAGAGACGCCGCTGCTGCTGCAGCGTATCGAGACGATTGACGAGCCGCGCGATGCCCGGAAAGCCCAGGCGCGCCAGTTGGGCTTGCCGTTTTCCGAAGAGGAGTTCCACCAGAAGGCCCACCGCGACGACTGGCGCAACATGCTCATCTGGGGCGATAACAAGCTGGTGATGGCCGCCCTGCTGGAGGAGTTCCGCGGCAAGATTGACCTGATCTACATTGACCCGCCCTTCGACGTGGGCGCCGACTTTACCATGCAGGTGCAGATCGGCGAAGAAGGCGACGAGGTGCAGAAGGAGCAGTCCATCCTGGAGGCAGTTGCCTACCGCGACACCTGGGGCAGGGGCACGGACTCCTACCTGCACATGATGTACGAGCGCCTGACGCTGATGCGGGAGTTGCTCAGCGAGCGAGGGAGTATTTTTATCCACGTAGGCACCAAGGTGGTCCATCATATTGGTGCCATTGCCGACGAGGTTTTCGGTGTTGATAATTGTCGCAATCAAATTGTGGTTAAGAGAATCACAAAAAACCTACAGAGACAGTTTAATACAGTGCAGGCGCTACCTCAAGGGCATGACGCGTTATTCTGGTATTCTCGTAATCCTACTACACGGTTCAAGCCAATTTACGTCAGGCAAACCCCGACACATCCTGAAGGTTACTGGAAAGATTTCTGGAGTACTGCCGACCGTCCTACAATGAGGTACGAACTATTGGGTGTCACACCGGCTTTTGGGCAATGGAAATGGAGCTACGAACGAGCACAGAGGGCAGTCGAAAATTATGAGCGCTATGTACGGCATGTTCAACCACAGGGCATTAGTTTGCTGGAGCACTGGATTGAAAACAACAGGGAACCCGAATTCATTCGCAAGTCTCCAACAGGAAAGATAGAACACTGGGTACCACCACTCGACACAAAATTCGCTGACACTGTTTGGGTAGATATTTCGGCATATTCATTTACTACGAGCTATGATACCGAAAAGAGTGAACAGCTACTGGATCGCATAATTCAAAATTTTACCAACGAAGGCGATCTGGTGGCCGATTTCTTCTGTGGCAGCGGCACCACCCTGGCAGTGGCGGAGAAGCTGGGGCGGCGCTGGATCGGCGTGGATTTGGGGCGCTATGCCATCCACACCACGCGCAAACGCCTGATTCAGGTGCAGCGCGAACTGCACGCCGCGGGCAAACCTTACCGTTCCTTTGACGTCTATAACCTGGGGCGCTACGAGCGCCAGTGGTGGCAACTGGATCGCCTGAAGGGCGCCGACGGCGAGCACCGCCGCATCGTGTTGCGCTTCTACAATGCCGCCGGGTTGGATAACCCGCCCCATCCGCTGTTGCACGGCAAGAAAGGCGCGGCCTACGTCCATGTGGATCAGATTGACAGCATCTTCTCCTACGAGGAACTGCGCGCCGTGGCCGAGGCGGTGCGTCAGGTCGGCGGCCGCGAGGTCCACTGCCTGGCATGGGAGTTCGAAATGGAACTCTCCCGCAAGAAGGAGGCGCTGGAAGCCGAAACCGGCGTGACGATCCGCCTGAAGTACATACCGCGCGAGATCATGGAGCCGAACCGCGCCGAGGTGCAGTTCTTCGAGGCCGGCGCGCTGGAAGCCCGCCCCATCGTCAAAGAGGGCAAGGTGGATGTGGAACTGGTGCGTTTCATGCCGGCCCTGGCCGAAGCCCCGGAGAAGGAGCTGGAGGCCCTGCGTGAGCGGGCGATCAAGTCTCCCTTCGATTTCATTGACTTCTGGGCGGTAGATTTTGACTACTCGCCCGACAAACCGTTTGAACACCACTGGCAGGACTTCCGCACGCGCAAAGACCGTTCGCTCAAGACGCGCAGCGACCTGGGCTGGAAGTACGAAACGCCCGGCAAACATCACATCGCGGTCAAGGTGATAGATGTCTTTGGCGTGGATACGACCGCAGTGCTGGATGTGGAGGTGTAGCCATGCCCTTTGAAGTCACCGAAAAGAATGCCTCTGCTTTAGAGCCGCTCTTCAAGCCCTGGGAAGAGCCGATCAAGCACCGCCTGCCTAACCCTCAGCCGGGGCAACCGGCCATCATCGCGCCAGGGCGGCGGCCCAGCAAGGTACCGTTGGTGCGCGCCATCCGCGCCGAGGTGGATGCCTGGCGACGCGGCGGCTATGCCGGCGTCAGCGAGACCTCGCGTACCCTGCTCAATCACTGGTTCAATAACGAGCATCTGATTAAAAACGACGCCGGCGACCTCATCCCCTTCCGCTATCACTGGGCGCAGCGGGAGGCCATCGAAACCTTCATCTACCTCTACGAACTGCGCCGCGTGCGCAACGTGGCCGAATTGCTCTTCGAGTTTGGGGATGACCAACTGGCCGACCTGGCGTTGGGCATCCCGCCGGAGCAGGATCGCTGGGCCAGATACTGCGCCAAGATCGCCACCGGCGCCGGCAAGACCAAGATCATGAGCCTGGCCATCGTCTGGAGTTACTTCCACAGCCTCTACGAACCGGCGTCAGACCTGGCGCGCCATTTCGTCGTCATCGCGCCCAACCTGACCGTCTATGAGCGACTGAAGGATGACTTTGAAAACTGCGCCATCTTTTACGCCGACCCGCTGATACCGGAAGAATGGCGGCCTGACTTTCAGATGCAGGTGGTGCTGCAGGACGAACCGGGCGGTGCCACCACGACCGGCGCGCTCTACCTAACCAACATCCACCGCCTCTACCCCAGCCGCGACAACGGCGGCCAAGAAGATGAGGAAGTGGCTGCCTCCATTTTTGGCCCGCCGGTGGTGCGCGGTCGGGCGCTGGATACCGGCGAAAGCCTGCGGGCACGGATCACGGCTCATCCGCGCCTGATGGTGCTCAACGACGAAGCCCACCACCTGCACGATCCCGACCTGGCCTGGAACCGCGCCATTGATGCCCTGCACGAAGAAAGCCTGCAGCGGGGCAATCGCGGCCTGTGTGCGCAATTGGACTTTACCGCCACGCCCAAGCACAACGACGGCTCGCTCTTCCGTCACATCGTGGTGGACTTTCCCCTGGGCGAAGCGGTGGACGCCGGCATCGTCAAAGTGCCGGTGCTGGGCGAATCGGACGAACTCATCGTGCGCGGCGACAAGAAGACGCCGGCCCACGAGCGCTACGGCATGCACCTGCAATTAGGCTACCAGCGCTATGCCAGGACGTATGACGAACTGGGCAAAGTACGCAAACCCGTGCTCTTTGTGATGACGGAAGACGCCCAGGCTGCCAACGAGGTCGCCGACTATCTCGACAGCGATGCCTTCCCCTTGATCAAAGGGCGCGTGCTCAACATCCACACCCGGCTGAAAGGGCGCATCAAAACCGTCACGCGGGGGGGTAAGACCTTCAAGGAGTTCGTGGAAAACGAAACCGCGATGAAGCCAGAGGACCTGCGCGCCCTGCGTGAGATGTCTCGCGAGTTAGACAGTCCCGATAGCAAATTCCGCTGTGTAGTCTCGGTGATGATGCTGCGCGAGGGCTGGGATGTGCGCAACGTGACCACCATTGTTCCCCTACGGCCCTATTCGGCGAAATCGGGCATCCTGCCGGAACAAACCCTGGGGCGCGGCCTGCGGCGCATGTTCCAGCTGGGCGAGACGCCCGAGCTCGTCACCGTGATTGAGCATCCCGCCTTTCGCAAACTCTACGAGGATGAACTGGCGCAGGAAGGGCTGGATATCGCCTTCCTGCCGGTGCGGGATGCCTTCAAGCAGACCGTCACCATTTTTGTAGATCACGAGCACAAGCCGGTGGCCAACCTGGATATTGAGATCCCGCAGGTATCCGATGCGGTCGAGACGACCCGTGAATTGAAGGGGCTTACTTTTGAAGAAGTGCGTGATGCCTTCCGAAGCCAGTTCAAGCCTCTGCCCATTGGCAGCAAGAAAGCAGGCCCCATTGAATACAAAGAGCGGCACCTGTTCACCGATGAGATCGTGGCCACGATGAAGCTGGATGCGGGCCTGTTGAACAACGCCTGGTCGGCGCCGGCCTATTTTGCCCAGATGTTGGGACGCGCCTGTCGCGTCAGCAACCCGCATCAGGTCCTGGCCCCGCTGATCGAGAGGCTTATTGCCGAAGTGCTGTTCGAGCGCCCGGTGGATTTGTATAGCGGCGAAGTAGACCACCGGATGCGCGACCTGGATGTGCTCGAACACATCCGCGCTACCTTTACGCCGCTGATCCTGAGCAAAACGGTGCGTCAACAGAAGCGTCAGCGCATCAGCCGCGGGCAGCGCCTTTCGGCCTGGAAACCCTATCAGGCCACCAGCACGGCGCAACGTCCGGCCCTGCCGGCGCAACGCACCGTGTTCAATCTTGTGCCGTGCGACAACGACTTTGAGCAGTCGTTTACCGATTTCCTTGACTTCGCGCAGGATGTGGTCGCCTTTGCCAAGAACGCCGGTCCCCAGAAGTTGATGTTGGATTACTTGAAGCCGGATGGTCAGCGTGGCCTTTATGTCCCTGATTTCTTTGTGCGCACCTCCAACGGCGATCACTATCTGGTGGAATTGAAAGGCCGCCAGGATGAACTGGTGCCGCTCAAAGCCAGTGCGACGGTGGAATGGTGCAAGACCGCTTCCAGTAAGGAGATGCGCTGGCATTACCTCTACGTGCCCTATCATCTTTTCCAGCAGGGGACTGCCACGACCATCGCAGAACTGGCCCGCGCCTGCGAGCCAAGCCTGAAGGCATTGCTGGACGAATGGAAAACCAAACAACTTGCTTTACCTCTGGAAGAGGCAACAGCCGAATCGCAGGCCGAAAAGCTCTTTCAGCAGGTTCTGGCCGAAGCGGGTATCGAACAACCGCCCCAAGAAGTCGCCGGCATCATGCGTCAGGCCGTCCTGCTGCTGGATCACGCGATTCGATCCCGACATCCCACCCTGGCCCATGCCTTTCAGCCGCTCCTGGGGCCGCTGGACGACTATGCCATGCGCATCTTGGAGAAACGGCTCAGGCCCGCTATCCCAGCAAACAAAGAGGACTCTATCGCCTTCTTTAACCCTGACCTGAGCCACCTGAATCCGCGCGAGCGGGCGCTGTTGCAGAAGCATCAGCGCTACCTGAGGGATAACCTGGTTTTTGGACGTTCCATCCAGCGTTTGGGGACGTTGCTCTTTTGCCTGGACTATGCACGGCAGGGCGGAAACGCCGGTTCGGGCATATGGGAAGCAATCAGGCAGCAGTTCTCGACACCAGAGTTCGAGTCCCTCTATGATGTCTTGCAGCGCGTCAACGAGTTCCGTAACACGCGTGTTGCTCATGTTGAGGTCTCGTTGAACGATGCTGACGAAGCGTGGAGTGCGATGAAGACATGGTTGCAGACGCTGGCGGAGCTCCACAAACTTGCTGCCTCTTGATGACTCCCGCAGCGCATCCTGCACATAGACTCGAAGGTATTGGGAGAAGCCGAAGCGAAAGAGGAGTTTTTAGTTTCTAGTAGTCAGTTTTCAGTTGCGGATGAATCGTCAGATAACCTCTTGGACGACACCGATGACTCAAAACTCAAAACTCACCAAAACCGAGCAGGCCGAACGCCTGCGCCAGATGGTGGATACCGTGGGCAAAGTCGGTCAGCCGGGCGAGAAGATCCAGAACGTCATCTCGGTCGGGATGCTCTCCGAAGGCTGGGACACCAAGACGGTGACGCACATCATGGGCCTGCGCGCCTTCACCTCGCAGCTTCTGTGTGAGCAGGTGGTGGGGCGCGGCCTGCGGCGCACCTCCTATGAGATTCGCAAACAACCGCACCCGATTACGGGCGAAGAAGTCGAACTGTTTGACCCTGAGTACGTCAACATCTTCGGCGTGCCATTTACCTTCCTGCCGCACGAAAGCACCGAAAGCGGCCCGCCCCCGCCGCCGGCGCCCAAGACACTCGTACAGGTGGAAGTGGTCAAAGCCGCCTATTAAATCCGCTGGCCGAACGTCGTGCACATCGAACACGTGCTTCAGCCCATCCTCGCGGTGGATTGGTCGCGTCTGCCTCCGTTGGAACTGGACGCGGTGCAGACCGCCCAGGTCGCCGAACTCGCACCGATTCTGGAAGGCAAGCCGGATGTGACGACTATTGACCGCATCGAGCTGGAGCGGCTGGCGCGGGAGTTCCGCACCCAGCGTATCATCTTCGAGACGGCGCGCGATGTCTTTGATCAGATGCAGGTCGCCTGGAAAGGCAGCCGCGAAGTGCTGCTGGCGCAGTTGATTCGCATTGTGGAGCAATTCATCCGCTCCGACCGCATCCGCATTATCCCGCCGCTCTTCTATCAGGACGAGCTTCGTCGGCGGCTGATCATCACGCTGAACATGTCGCGGGTCGTGCAGCATGTCTGGGAAGCCGTGAGGCAGGAGAACACCGAGCACATGGTGCCTATCTTCGACCGCGATCACCCCATCCGCTCAACGGCCGAGATGCGCACCTGGTACACGGGCAAGCCTTGCGAGCGCACGCGCAAGTCGCACATCAACGTCTGCGTTTACGACAGTACCTGGGAAGCCTCGGATGCCTATATGCTCGATACCAGCGACGAGGTGGCTGCCTGGGTGAAGAACGACCACCTAGGTTTTGAAATTCTTTACATTTATCGCGGTGTCGTACGGAAATATCGTCCCGACTTTCTGATACGGCTCAAGAGCGGCGATATGCTCGTACTGGAAACGAAAGGGCAGGACACCGAGCAGGACCGGGTGAAACGGCGTTATCTCGATGAATGGATCCAGGCCGTGAATGCGCTCGGTGGGTTTGGCCGGTGGGCGGCTGCGGTGGCGAAGAATCCGGGGGAGATACGTGACATCCTGGTGCAAGTGCGGCGGTGAGGACAAGTTGATACAGTCCTTGCAGCGCAGAGACTAACAACCGCTTGCGGCAGACGATCCGCCGTGACCCGCGCAGGTGGTACAGCCCCGAGCAACGGACACCGGCGTCCTATGGAGTGACCCCTCCACCATAAAGGCCATTCAGGAAGGGTTCATCCTGGATGTGCTGGCCCACTATACACCGGTCAAGAGCTACTATAAGCTCATCAAGACCATCGAGGACGACCCCGAATTCGACGTCAAAAAGGCGCAGAAGAAGCTGCGCCGCTTCGTCGAAGGGCACGAGTACGCCATCCGGCTCAAGGCCGAGATTATGGTGGACCACTTTCATGAGCAGGTGATCGCCAAGGGCAAGATCGGCGGCCAGGCGCGGGCCACGGTGGTGACCGGCAGCATCGAGCGAGCTATTCAATACTTCCATGCCTTTAAGGCTTACCTTGCCGAGCGCAAAAGCCCCTATCGGGCGATTGTGGCCTTCTCGGGTGAGCATGAGTATGGTGGTCAACAGGTCACCGAGGCCAGCCTTAACGGCTTTCCCTCGAACCAGATCGCCGACAAGATCCGGGAGGACCCGTACCGCTTTTTGATCTGCGCCGACAAGTTCCAGACCGGCTATGACGAGCCGCTTTTGCACACCATGTACGTGGACAAGGTGCTATCCGGGGTCAAGGCGGTACAGACACTTTCGCGCCTCAATCGCGCCCACCCCCAGAAGCACGACACCTTCGTCCTCGATTTCGTCAACGACCCGGAGACGATCCGAAAGGCCTTCGAGCCCTACTACCGGACCACCATTCTCGCCGACGAAACCGACCCGAACAAAAGGAAAATGGGGTCTGTCCCTATTTTTAAAAGGAAAAGCCCTTAAGGGCTTTCCGGACTATATGTGATTGGATTGGATGGTCAAATGGTGGAGATGAGGGGAATCGAACCCCTGGCCTTCGCATTGCGAACGCGACGCTCTCCCTGCTGAGCTACATCCCCAGGGTTTGTTTCCATATAGAAAAATA
>Ga0209204_1001537_pt1 | contig 21255 bp, 19 predicted proteins | sample AD_JPNMR2_MetaG_FD_184425 | JGI IMG/M metagenome (GOLD analysis project Ga0209204, IMG submission 184425) | Active sludge microbial communities of municipal wastewater-treating anaerobic digesters from Japan - AD_JPNMR2_MetaG (SPAdes) (version 2) | ecosystem: Engineered > Bioreactor > Anaerobic...
ACAGCAGAATGCATTATAATAAACAACTATTGAACCAACCTGATTTTAAATATGAGATTTTATCCGTCCAACAAGCTGATTTTATTGGAGGTGATTAGTGAATTTGTGGTATTTTGGACAGCAGTGAGAATTAGTCTTTTTTCAAATACAAGAAATTGCAAGGTTTTATAAAGGTCTCAAAAAATAGAAGATATATTGGCATGTTTATTGCTATTAATAAAATAAAAATTTTCAAGGAGGTTAGTATGAGAAAGTTGGCTGTTTTTATTTTAATCGCTTTTTTTGCGATTTCTATTTTCCCGGCAGGCAGTTACGCTCAGGCACAGAAAGTATACAAAATAGGTGGCATATTCTCTCTTACTGGTTACCTTTCCTGGCTTGGTGAGTATAAAAAGAAGGCAGCGGAATTAAAAGTTGAGCTTATCAATAAAGCAGGCGGTATAAACGGCATCCCATTACAGCTTATATCGTATGATGATACCTCATCCCCAGAACAGGCATCAAAGGTGGCTCAGAGACTTATATCAAAAGACAATGTAGTTGCCATGGCAGGGACAGCATCAGTTCCTATATCAGGTGCAGTGGCATCCATGGCAAACAGGTATAAGATACCTACAATTATAAATTCAGGTTATGCAGTAGATACTGCAAAAGACCCGTTTTTATTTAATACATCCCATAAGACAGACTTTGCTGTTGTAACTGCTTTTAGATATTTTCAGAAGAAGGGCATAACAAAACTCGCGCTCTTGATGCCAATAGGCCCTCTTGGTGAGCTTGGCTCTAATGTTGCAAGAAAATACGCTCAAGAATATAAGATAACCATAGTAGGAGAGGAAAAATTTGATGTAAAGGCCCCTGATGTAACATCGCAACTAGCCAAGATAAGGACAATGAATCCCCAGGCAGTCTTCTCCTTTACAACCGGTGAACCTGCAGCCCTTATTGCCCGTAATATGGAACAGCTGAATTTAAAGGTACCCTTCCTTGTTTCCCATGGCAATGCCAATCCAGGGTTTTTGAAGCTTGTGGCAAATATTAATACAGAAATTCTTGTGCCCTCAGGAAAAGTTATGAAGCCTGATGCCCTTTCAGATAATGATCCAACAAAAAAGAAGATTTTGGAATTCAACAAAAGCCATATGGAAAAGTATAAAGAGCCGGCAAACTATTTTTCTGCTGAATTAGCCGATGCTATCGATTTAATTGTAGAGGGTTTAAAGATTACAAAAAGTGCAGACCCGGTTAAGCTCCGCGATGCCATTGAGGGGATAAAAAATTATCCAGCTATGCAGGGCGTGTATACATTTACAGCAAAAGACCACCATGGGACAAAACCTGACGATATGATCCTCCTTACCATTAAACAGGGCAAGTGGGAAATCCCTAAATAAAGAGTGCTTTGATGAATGACGTGTCCCATATAATACAATTTTTATTCAGCGGCATTACAACCGGCAGTATCTATGCCCTTATCGCAGTAAGCCTTGTAATAGTATATAAGGCCTCCCAGTTAATCTGCTTTGCCCAGGGCGAATTCTTTGTCTTTGGTGCATTATCCATGATTACCCTTACCTCAAAAGGCCTGCCAATGCCCATTGCCTTTTTTGCGGCAGTGTTTATCTCGGTTTGTATAGGCTCCCTTATCCAACAGGTTCTTATAAAGCCCATACAGGGTTCTTCAGTAGGTAATCTCATTGTTATGACTATAGCCATTTCTCTTGCTCTCAGGGGGCTCGCCCTTATCATTTGGGGTAGGGAGTCATACATACTCAATCCATACACAAAAGGTGAGCCTTTATTTGTCTTTGGTGCATCCCTGCAGATACAGGTTCTGTGGATTGTGGGCATAACAATCTTGGTTCTGTTGATAATTTGGTATTTTTTTGAAAAAACATCCCTCGGTATTGCCATGAGAGCCTGCGCTGAGAATCCACTCGGCGCAAGCCTTATGGGCATTAGTGTTCAGAAGTCAGCACTTTTTGCCTGGGCATGGGGCGCCGGGATAGGCGCCCTTGCCGGGGCTGTAGTTGCACCGCTTTTGTTTATACAGTATACCAGCGGTGTTATGCCAATGATTAAAGGGTTTATTGCCATGTCCATTGGCGGCCTTGGTAGTATTGCAGGCTCTGTAATGGCAGGATTTCTTTTAGGGTTAGTTGAATCCTATACCATAGGGCTCATTTCATCAAAGTTTTCTGACACTATTGTCTTTGCCCTGCTGATGCTGGTGCTTATATTCAGACCAAATGGGCTATTTAGCAAATCATGATGGTGTGCGATGAAAATACTTAGCCGATTCTGGTGGATTCTTCCCATAATTTTTATTGCCATATACCCATTTACCCTTGGGGGAAACTCTCCATATAAAAGCGGTGTCCTGATTTTTGTAGGGATATATATTATCCTTGCTGTAAGTCTTGATTTGCTCATAGGGTATTGTGGACAGATATCTATTGGACATGCTGCTTTCTTCGCTGTTGGGGCATACACATCTGGAATATTAACAGCTAAATATGGGGTCCACCCTATGTTTGCAATGCTTATTGGCATGTTAATAAGCACTGCCCTGGCATGGGCAACAGGCAGACCTGTTCTTGCCTTAAAAGAGTATTACTTAGCTATGGCTACCTTGGCATTTAATGAGATTGTTATCACCCTTATTATTGGATTAGAAGGATTTACAGGAGGTGCTTCTGGCCTTGGTGATATACCTCCGTTTAAAATTTTTGGTTTTTCTCTGGTTAATCACATTCACTACTATTATTTTGTCTGGATTATTGTTTTCTTTATAATTGCCGGTAGCCTCGCCGTTGTTAAATCATCATTTGGAAGAACCTTAATTGCCATACACAGCGATGAGCCAGCGGCCAGGCATTTTGGTATAGATAGCCCAAGATATAAAACCCGCTTATTTATGCTTTCCAGTGCTTTTGCATCTATTGCCGGTTCACTATACGCCCATTATATGGGCTTTATTGCCCCAGATGATTTCGGTGTTATATCATCAGTCAATATAATGGTAATGCTTTATCTTGGTGGTATAGGGACAATTTACGGGCCTATTTTAGGCGCGACATTTATGAAAATACTTCCTGAGATTACATATCAATTTCAGGATTATGAACTATTAATAAATGGGATAATACTCATTATAGTGCTTGTTTTTATGCCTAAGGGCATATACGGCATAATTTTAAAGGCTATCAACAGGGTTTTGAGAAAGGTATAGGTATGAAAGGCAGTAATGATTATATACTCTGGGTTGATAATGTGATTAAGACCTTTGAGGGTATCCATGCCCTTGAGCATGTCAGCTTTGGTGTAAAAAAAGGACATATAAAGGCACTAATTGGACCAAATGGGGCAGGAAAGACAACAATGTTAAATGCCATAAGTGGTCTTTTACCGCCTGATTCAGGCTCGGTATACCTTAATAATCAACAGATTGCCGGTCTCACCCCTGATAGGATAGCTCTACTTGGTCTTTCAAGGACATTTCAACTCGTAAGACTCTTTACCATAAATAATGCCACTGTTCTTGATAATGTTTTACTCGGTGCCCATAAACATCTAAATCCATCTATTTTTGAGGCTATGTTTTACAGGGGTAGAATGAAAAGAAAAGAAAATGAGGCAAAAGAAAGGGCCTTAAATCTATTAAAGTTTGTGGGTCTGGAAGGGGCAGAGGATGCCTTACCTGGGACACTATCTTTTGGAAACCAGAGGCTCCTTGAACTTGCCCGTTCCTTGATGACAGAGCCTAAACTGCTTCTTCTTGATGAGCCAGCCTCTGGTTTAAATGATGCTGAGGTAGAGTCATTTATAAAGCTTCTCCTTGCCATACGTGATAAGGGGATTACCATATTGATTGTAGAACATAACATGAAGGTTGTTATGAAGATTGCAGACGACATAATTGTCCTTGACTTTGGAAAGAAATTAGCAGAGGGCACACCAGAGGAGATATCTAAAAATCAACAGGTTGTTGAGGCTTATTTGGGGACTCAGAAAAACTCATGTAAGGTTGAGAAATGATACTGTCTGTGAATAATCTTAATGCTGGATATGGTCGAGTTCATGTCTTAAAGGATATAAGTATTGAGGTTAATGAAGGCGAAATAGTTTGTCTAGTGGGGGCAAACGGTGCAGGCAAGTCGACTCTACTCAAGGCAATATCAGGTATTATTCCTATAATGCAAGGTAGGGTCACTTTTAGAAACCTTGATATAACAAACAGCAGGCCAAACCATATAGTAAAAGAGGGGATAAGTCATGTGCCTGAAGGCCGTCAGATATTTGGCTCCCTGACGGTGAGACAAAATCTACTTCTTGGAACATATATCCGCAAGATGAAGAAAGAAGAAATCTCGAGACTTTTTAATTTTATCTATAGCCTTTTTCCCATATTGGAAAAAAGGCTATACCAAAAGGCAGGGACAATGAGTGGTGGCGAACAGCAAATGCTTGCCATAGCAAGAGGCCTCATGTCTCAGCCAAAGCTTCTTTTGCTCGATGAACCTTCTCTTGGATTGGCACCTCTTGTGGTAGAAACCATTCTCAATGTTATCCAGCATCTCAAATCTACAGGGATATCAATACTTTTGGTGGAACAGAATGTTAATGCAGCCTTAGAAATAGCAGACAGGGCATATATAATAGAGACAGGAAGAATAATTACAACAGGAAACTCAAAAGAGCTTCGTGAGAATGATGAAATCAAAAGGTGCTATTTAGGGATGTAGATTAAAGGAAATTAAAGGAAAGAGAAATTTAAAAATCTTTTTTAGGAGGTAATGAATATGGTAATTGGTGACCTACCTACACAATGTGCGAGACGTTATCCTAATAAGATAGCATTTATATACGAAGAAAAAACAATTACCTTTTTAGAATTTAATAAAAGGGTAAATAGCTTATCTAATGCAATATTAAAACTTGGATTAAAGCCTGGAAATAAAGTGGCTGTATTGAGCAAAAACAGCCCTGAAATGGTTGAGATATGCTTTGCTGCAGCAAAGGCTGGGATGGTCTATGTGCCATTAAATTTCAGGCTTGTCCCTATAGAATTGAAGTTTGTCATAAATGACGCAGAAATAGACCTTCTTTTTGTAGGAGAATCATTTAAAAAGGAGATAGAGGAAATAAGAGATGGTATCTCTGTATCCCATATCATAAACATAAATGAGGAGTATGAAGATTTTATCTCACAGGCCAGTTATAATGAACCAGATGTTAATGTAAAACCAGGAGATTTGTTCTCTATATTCTATACCAGCGGTACAACAGGTGGTCCTAAAGGGGTTATGCTTACCCATGAAAATTTTTTAGCAGGTGTAATAAACAACACAATAGCATACAAACTCGGTCCATCTGATGTATGCCTGCATGTTCAGCCATTCTATCATACAATGCAAAAGAATATGGTCATGTGTCAATTCTATGTAGGCGGTACAAATGTAATAATGAACAATTTCGATGGCCATGAATTCTGGAGATATGTGCATAAATACGGAATAACCCATATCACGCTTGTCTATACAGGCCTTGTCATGATTATGGATGCCATGGAAGAAGGTGGCTATAAGCTTGGAACATTAAAAAGTTATGCAGTAGGTGGACAGACAACGCCCCTGCCAATACTTCAACGTGCTGTTAAACTCTTTGGGCCAGATGTAGTTTTTGTGGTCTACGGATTAACCGAGGCATCACCACTTTTAACCTATCTTCCAAAAGAAGATGTGGCATTGGAAGGCATAGGGTTGAAAAGGCTTGCATCAGTGGGAAAAGAACTTTTTAGTTGCCATGTGCGAGTAGTGGATAAAGATGGAAACGATGTTAAACCTGGAAATATGGGGGAGATAATAGCAAGGGGGCCAAATGTAATGGTTGGTTACTGGAAAAGGCCTGAAGAAACAGAAAAGACATTGGAAGGTGGCTGGCTCCATACAGGGGATATGGCAACAATCGATGAAGATGGATATATCTATGTGGTTGACCGCAAAAAAGAACTTATCATAAGTGGAGGAGAAAATATCTCACCCCATGAGATAGAGGATGTTCTTCATCTACATCCAGCTGTTCAAGAATGTGCTGCCATAGGGGTCCCTGATGAAAAGTGGGGTGAGCAGGTTAAGGCAATAGTTGTTCTTAAAAAGGATTCAAGGGCTACTGAAAGTGAGCTTATCCAGTTTTGCACAGAAAGGCTTGCACGATACAAGCTACCAAAGTCTATTGATTTTGTTGATGCCCTTCCTAAAGACCCAGTTGGTAAGATACAGAAGAAGATATTGAGAGAGAAATACTGGAGACAATCAGGTGAAAAATGAAAGCTTATAATAAAAACAAAAATGATGAGGAAGGTAATTTCATAAAAGAGTATCTTGATTTTGTTTTATGGCATTATACAGTGATAGATGGATTCTGGTTCCTTGGTGTATCTGAGGCAGTAGGCCAAAAAAAGGCAGAGGAGATTGTAGAGGTCGTATGGAAAAATGCGGCAAAGCTTGCTGCAAGGGATATAAAGCGACGTTTTAGTATAGATAAAAAGGGTTTGGAAGGTCTTTACGAGTCATTAAGGCTATTTCCCATGGCAAAAATGGTAGGTTATGAATTTGAACAAAAACCCAACGAGCTTATACTTACGGTGCCAAAATGCTCTGCACAAATGGCCCGGATAAGACATGGACTAAATGAGTTTGTATGCAAACCAATGCATTTTGCACTCTTTAATGCCTTTGCCCAGGAGATAGACCCGGCCATTGACATTAAATGTGTCTTTGCACCTCCTGACCCTCACCCTAAAGACCTTTTTTGTAAGTGGATATTTCACATGAAATAAAATCTCGGCACTTGTAGAGATATAAGTTTCTTGCATTATCTCGTTTACCTCTGTCAAGGAATAAACTCCTCCTTCACGGCAAAAGTTATTACCCACTTTTGCCGTGAGAGGTGTTTTCATTGGCCAGGCTTGGGTTTCAATTTCTTCCTGTATCAAACACCTACATCTATTACTATATGGTGAATATGGTTACTCAACCTGTCTATTGGAGAATCTATACAGTATATTGAGAACTTTCCGCCTGGTTTATTTAAATCACTGCTTGCGCCTATAATTACAATGAAATCTGGTCTAAACAAGGCTTTGTATTTTATAAAGGATTCTCTATTCATTTTATTACCCCTTTTGCTTTTTTTTCATGGTTAGAGATGTCACAGCACCTATTATTGAGATGAAGGCCGATAATGCAAAGGCGTATTTGAATGTCCCGGAGACATCCTTTAACCAACCAGAGACAAAGGGACCAAGGGCCTGACCTATACCAAAAAAGAGTGTTATAAAACCAAGAGCTGCCGGTGCAAGCCTTGCCCCCATTGCATCCCCAGCTGCTGCTGCCATTATTACAGGGACAGAAAAGGCAGTAAGCCCAAACATGATAGCAGATATATAAAACAGGACAGTGGAGTTAAAAATGATAAGCAATATACTGGATATGGCAAGGACAAGGTATGCGCACATTGTAGCGTATCTCCTTCCTATGATATCCGATAACCCGCCCCATATGACACCGCAGAAGATGGCAAAAAACCCAAGCACTGCAAAAACACGACCTGCAGAATAATCAGCAATCCCTATTTCTTTTGTTAGAAAGGCAATTATGAATGTAAGGTATATAATGTAAGAAAAGCCATACATGAAATAAACTAACCCCAGTCTCCATATCTCCTTCTCCTGCATGATATTCTTCCAGGCAGAAAAGAAAGTGAAATCTTTGTCTTTTGGATTCTGCCTCTCCACCCCTCCATACATGGTAAGGCCTTTTTCAGCAGGATTGTCCCTGAGAAGGAAATAGCATAGAAAAGAGAAGACAAATACTATTATGCCGAGGAGATGCCATGCATATCTCCATCCCTCTACCCCATACATGGATATTAACCGGGGTATTATAAGACCTGTTATGGATAGGCCTGTACCGGTTCCCAGCGTTATTATCCCTGTAGCAAGCCCTCTCTTATTTGCCACAAACCATGCTGCTGGAAGGGCCATCATTGGGACATAGCTTCCCGCATTGCCCATGCCTGTTATGAGCCTCATTAAAAAGGCAAATACAAAGGAATTGGATAACCCTGTAAGGAAAAGGCTTATACCCATGATAAGTAGAGAGATAAATATAACCCTCCTTGTGCCAAAACGTGATGCCAGAAAACCACCAATAACTGCAAGGCATAGATAACCTATGAAATTACCTGTACCTATAAGTCCGATCTGGGTATAAGAAAGGGATAATCCTTCTTTCATGCTACCCAAGATTAGGGAGTAGGACATACGGCCAAAACCATGGGATAATATAAGAACCAGTGTCCCGGTAAATGCAATAACCCAGGCATAATGAAACATAAAAGACCTCCAACAGCAGATAATTTAAAAAAATAACATAAAAGATAAAATTATTCAATATATTGAATAAATAAAATTTGAATAGATATAATTTGATTTTTTTAATTTTTCTTTAAAATTTTGTGTGGTATAATGAGGTTTATATGGCAGACAGGATCTACAAGAGCGACTTAACAAATCAGGAAAAGCTGCTTATGGCTATCATAAGGGTTGGCGAGTCATATAAGAGGATAGTCTCCTCTGTATTTCGCAGATATGGTCTCTCATTCCCCCAATACAATATACTGCGGGTCCTAAATGCATCAGAGAACAAGCAGGCAAAGACCACAACAGTAAGTAAAATAATGCTTGTGCCTCCGGCAAATATGACAGGTCTTGCAAAAAGGCTTGAAAAAAATGGCTATATTTTAAGAAAATCAGACCCCAATGATGAGCGTGCAACAATACTGGAGATTACAGAAAAAGGTATGGAAACCCTGAAGAATATTGAAATAGATAAGAATAAATGCGTTAAAACAATACTTGAAGGCCTTACTGAAAATGAGATAGATAATCTCTTAAGGGGCATGAAGATGCTTTTAAAAAAGAAGATAGGTTAAAAAAATAATCCATTTTTTCTCTTCTTTTATTGGGACAAAAGACAAGTTAATTAACCTTCCCTAATTGTCAAGAAAAAATTAACCATTTTTAATTTTGGTTCCTCATACCCAACGGGCATATTCATCCCAAAGGTTAAAGTTCTCTTCACATTAAAATAAGACCTTATCTGGGGTTTTATAGCTTAAAGCGCTGTGATGCATGTCATGGTTATAGAATCTAAAATAGTTTCCTAAGTATTCCTCTGCATACCATACATAAATATAGTCTTTTAGATTAACTTCTTCGTATTTGAGTCTTCGCATAAATCTTTCTATGCAGGAGAGGATAGAGGTGTAAATCGAAGAGGGTAGATGGTCAGCTTTAGGGTCTAAATGTAAATTGATATTGATAGAGATAATCTTTTGCTTTATCGAAGAAAATATGATAAACATGGAAAAAATATCTAAAATATTTTTATAATCAGAAAAAAATGGAAAGATATAAGACACTAAAGGGCAAGGGTTTGGCTTTTCTTTTTTTTCTCTGGTTTTTATGGTTTATTAATTTTTCTATCAGGATAGCATTTTCCCCCATTTTACCCCTTGTAGAGGATGAGTTTTCTATTAGTCATGGAAAGGCGAGCAGTATCTTTATTTTTTTGTCTGCTGGTTACGGTGTAGGTGTGCTTGCTTCGGGGCTTTTTTCTGGTAGGGTGGGATATAAGAGGTCAATTATAACATCCCTTCTCCTTTTGAGTATTGTAACCTTTTTGATTCCCTTTGTTTACAACTTTTCTCTGCTCTATCTATTTTCATTTTTACTCGGTTTTTCTGTGGGAATATATTTGCCTGCGGCAATACCTTTAATTACCGAATATTATAGTGAAAAACAATGGGGAAAGGCGATATCTATCCACGATACAGGGGCTTCAGCAGCAATCTTTGCAACGCCCCTCATCTCTATATTTCTTCTCTATTTTTTTAAGTGGAGAGATATGTTCATGGTATATGGGGTTTTCTTTCTTTTGTGTGCAGTTATCTTTTATTTTGTGAGCAGAGAGGTGAAAATCAGCAATCCTCCAAGGGCAATATTTAAAGAAATTATAAAAAGGCGTGCCCTATGGCTCCAGGCAATACTATGGATTTTTGTTGCCGGTGCGAACTTAGGTATCTACTCTATTACCCCTTTATACCTTACAAAAGAGCTGAAGATGAATATAAGTTTTGCAAATACAATACTTGCCATATCAAGGCTTGGCTCCATAGGGGTAGCGGTAGCATGCGGTTTTATCGTTGATAAATTTAATTTAAGGTATGTGATTTTAATAATGGTCTTTATTACGAGTATATTTACAATACTTCTTGGAACAATAGGTGTCAAATACATTGCCTTCGTCCTTTTTTTTCAGGCCATCTTTGTTACAGGCTTTTTTCCCATCGGGCTTGTGGCAATTGCAAGGATATTTGACCGCAAGACAAGAAGTCTTGCAACAGGTATTATCCTTGCATTGAGTATATTGTTCGGAGGCGGGTTAATTCCGTATTTTTTGGGCGTGTCCGGTGACCTATACAGCTTTGGTCTCGGCATAGTTATCCTCGGCGTATTGGTGATGCTATCGAGCACACTCCTTTTTCATATAAAAGAGCTCGAATAATGTGTTTGGGTAGGCCCCAACATCTGTGAGTAAATCGTTAAAGGCTGGAAGAAAATAATATTAACCTTTCCTATTTAAAGTCTTTGTTTTTGCGATATATACTGTTCAACAATATTGCCTCTTTTGAGATGTTCGAGATAATCACGGGTATAGTTTTCCATGATGTTTCTGAGATATTGTATATTACTCTCTATTGCTTTTTCATAGAGATTATCATTTATACCCCATCTCACCTTGAAGTGATATACGGCGTAATGGTACATGTTATCCAGTTGTTCTTTAAATCTCGTTCTTACAGAATCATAGAAGGAGATGGTCTTTTTAAAGAGGTCTATCTCACTTTTAAATCCTATTATATTACCCTCCATAAACTCACGAAATAAAAATAAAAGCTTTTCTAAATAGGTCCTATCCGCCATCTGACCTAAAAAATCTGCAGTGCCCAGCATCTTGCCTATTATCTTTGTCTCATCTGAACCAAATCTTATAGATTCTATATCAATAGATACAATAGTGCATCTCAACATGCTGGCACAGTCTTGTATCTCTTTTTGTGAAAACCCTTTGCTGGAAAGATAATCTTTTGCAAACCTTATGCTTCTTTCTACATGATTCAGTGTATATCTGGCCCCTGTCCCTTTTTTGTCACCTGTCTTCTGTATATAACCGGTATCGTGGAATAGCGCGGATATCATACCTAAAAGCACCATATTCTTGGAGAGCAACCCCATCTTTATTTTATAGCCGTGCATGAGCCTTACCATGGCAAGGAGTGTGTTCATTGTATGGATAAGGTCATGGTATTCAGTGTTACAGGGGCGATAACCGGGGTATCTGCCTTCAAAGAGCTTTACTGTATCGCTGAAAGCAGATTCAAAGGTCTCAAGATCAAAATCCCCATACATGAAGGAGATAATCTGCTTTATCTCTTTTAAAACCTCCTCAGGGTCATCCATTTTTACAAGGTCGTATAATTTAACAGGGGGGGTTGCTCTATTATGGACATCTATTTTTTTGTCCATGTCCCTATACTATCATATTATTAATCAAAAGAGAATTTTTTAATTGTTCTTCTCAACAGCCTTTAAATCCTTTATCCTCAGATGTTCTTTTAGTAGCAGCACAAACCCTAATATATTATAGGGTATATACCACGATGCATGAAAGAGGATAGAGGCAGTAAAACCCTGGGATTTGGGTATACCAAAGATGGCAAGTAGATACATTAATATGAATTGATAGACACCGATATACCCTGGTGATGATGGCACTGCCAGCCCCATGTTCAGAAGTGCACAGATAAAGGGTATATGAAAAAAGCTTATGGATACCCCTATGGTTAGGGTAACGAAATAAAGGGCAGAGCTCATGCACAGCCACTGTATAAAGGCAATACAGATGTAATATAGCGTTGTGACAGGAGACTTTATTCGACTCAGGTTCTCCTGGATCTCAATGAGCCTTTTTGCAAGTTTGATAAATATAGGCCTTTGGACTGCATGGAGCCTATCTGCTATTATCCTGGCGGTCTTTTTATAGCTCAAAAGCACAAATACAGTGATACAGAGGGTGAGGACTATTATGAGCATGTATATGGCCTTTGAGACCTGGTGGGGCATACTCTGTTTGGGGAAGAAGACAAAGGTTATGATGAGGAGTCCAATTAAATCAAAGAGCCTGTCCACGAGGACAGTGGAAAGGGCAAAGGAAAAAGAAAGACCCTCTTTTCTGGAGAGGACATAACCCCTTGCCACCTCTCCTATCCTTGCCGGCAGGACATTGTTTATAAAAAGTCCAATGATTAAAGCCACAAATGTATTTTTGACCTTCACACTGTTCCCGGCAATCCTTGACCATTTAAAAGATGATAAAAGGGCAGCGAGAAATATAAATGCTGTAGGTAGGAATACAAGCCTGTAGTCAGCATCTTTCAAGATGGCATATATATCCTGGAAGTGTATACCCCTTAAGGCCAGATAAAGAAGTATTATGCTTATTAAAAAGCCGACTATCGTAAAGATACGGTTCTTATTCAATCCCTGCCCCTTAAAAGTTTTTTGGAATTTAAAAACCCTGCAGATTGTGAATTTGTGAGGTATATACCTATACAGACGAGTATGAGACCACCTATTAGGCCTGCTGTCATCTGTTCTTTAGAGATAACTATCCCGAATAGCACACCAAATACAGGGGTCAGAAAAGTGAATATGGAGAGCTGTGCCACAGGATAATCATGGATGAGTTTGAACCATGCAAGATAGGACATAAAGGCAACAATTACAGACTGGAAAAATACAGAGCCAGCCACCTCAAGGCTTAGGTTTATAATCCATCTATCTTCTATAAGGCAGGCACTGATGAACATAATAGGCACAGAAAAGATCAACTGGTAGATGAATGTATTGATAGGATGGACACTCTCGGCCAGGTATTTTTTTATATAGATGGTTGTGGCACCCCATAGAAAAGCAGCGATTATTGCAAATATATCGCCCATGAGCATATATCTCGTGTGTTTCAGGGGCTTACCGTAGAACACAAGATATACACCTATAAAGGCAAGGACAAGACCTATGGTCTTGAGGAGGTTAAGCCTCTCTTTTAGGAATAAATGGGCCCCCAGTGCAACCACAAAGGGCGACAGATAAACAAGGACTGCGGTCCTTGAAGCACCGGTATATAATACGGCAAGATAGAAAAACACAAACTCAAGACCGAACAACATGCCGGTAATAAATCCGTGAAACAGGATAATCCCCCTGTGGAATACGGGCTGTTTTATGTAGATACAATAAATCACACCGAGGAGAGATGCAATGACTGACCTTATAAAGGTTGTAAAGATGGGGGATAAACCTGTGTTGGAGAATTTAATAGCAGAGTAGTTTAGCCCCCATAACACAGTAAGGATAAGTACAACAACAAACCCTTTTGCATCTATATGGTCCTTGGGCATGATGAGACTCCTTATGTTTTCCTTGACAATCTTATACCTTTTTTGTTCTATTAAATCACTTAAAAAGAGGAGGAGCAAGAGGATTGATGAAAAAAACAGGGATTATAGGGACAGGCTCTTACCTGCCAGAAAAGATAATGACCAATTTTGATATAGAAAAGTTCCTTGATACATCTGATGAGTGGATTTATACAAGGACAGGTATAAAGCAGAGGAGGATAGCTGCTGATGGCCAGGCAACCTCTGACCTGTGCAAGGTAGCATGTGAGAATGCCATGTCTGCCGCCGGGGTAAAGCCCGATGACATCGACCTTATTGTCCTTGCCACCATAACCCCTGATACCCATTGTCCGGCAGGGTCAAACTGGCTTGAGGCAAAGCTCGGGTGTAACAAGGCTGTTTCATTTGATGTAACAGCAGCATGTTCTGGTTTTATATTTGCCCTTCATGTAGCCGATAAGATGATAAAGTCAGGGGCTAATAAGATGGCCCTTGTTGTTGCCGGGGAGATAATGAGCAGGGTTGTAAACTGGAAGGAGAGGGAAAGCTGTATACTATGGGGTGACGGTGCCGGTGCTGCAGTTGTCACAGAGACAACACAGGGCGCAGAGATTTTATCCACTCACATACATACTGACGGTGCAAACGGAGATACACTGCTTATGCCTGGTGGTGGTTCAAAGACCACACCCATCTCCTATGAGAGTGTAGATAAAGGGCTCCATTATTTAAAGATGATAGAGGCAAACAAGTCCTTTAAGGTTGCAGTGAGCAGGTTTGCCGAGGCATGTGAAGAGGCTGTAGCTGCAAATAACTATGGCATCCATGATGTGGATGTCATAATACCACACCAGGCAAACCTGAGGATCCTACAGGGCATGGCAAAAAAACTAAAGGTCCCTGATGAAAAGGTCTACATGACTATTGAAAAATATGGTAATATATCCTCTGCCACAGTGCCCATTGCCCTTGATGAGGCGGTAAAAGACGGCACAATTAAAAAAGGCAGCCTTGTTTTACTTACTGCCTTTGGCGGAGGGCTTACCTGGGGCAGTTCTTTGATAAGATGGTAGGAAAATAGTGATGGATGTTAGGTGATGGTGTTGTATTTTACAAATCACCAATCACTATTTACTGCTCACTGTTGTCTTATTCGGAGGGATGGCTGAGCGGCCGAAAGCGGCGGTCTTGAAAACCGTTGGGCGTTTACGCGCCCCGTGGGTTCGAATCCTACTCCCTCCGCCATAATGAAGTTCATAGATGTTCACAGTTGTTCATAGTCGTTTTATAAATCCTTTATTATCAACGGTTTACGATATTTTAGTCGTTCATAGTTGTCCATATTTGTATATTGACATCCGTGTATTTTTGCGGTAACTTTTACAGTAACCAGAAAATAGTCCTCAAAAGTTACCGTAAAGGTAATTACTGTATTTTTTTTATTTTAATAGAATGCTGGATAAGGAGGAAACATGGCCTTAACAGATATAAAACTCAAAAACGCAAAGCCAAAGGATAAACCATATAAACTATATGACGAAAAAGGACTATACATAATCATTACTCCAAAAGGAAGTAAATGGTGGAGATTGGATTATTCTTTCGATGGAAAGAGAAAAACCATAAGTCTTGGAACATATCCATCTGTAAGCATTAAAGAGGCGAGAGATAAAAGAGATGAGATGAAAAAACTTGTCAAAGAAGGAATTGATCCAAAAACAAAAAAGAAAAAAGCAGATGAACATTTCTTTAAAGACATTGCCCTGGAATGGTTTGAAATAAAAAAGCAGACATGGGCAAAAGGACATGCAGAAACAGTGCTTGGAAGAATAAATAAATACATTAATCCTTTTTTTGGTTCAAGAAAGATTACAGAGATTACAGCACCGGATATTTTTAATGTCCTTCATTCGATTCGGAATAAAGGTCATGCTGAACTGGCAAAAAGAATTAAACAAGTAATGAGCATGATTTTCAGATATGCAATTGTAAAAGGCATAGCTACTGTAGATCCTGCAGCCTCTCTGGGAAGGGATATCCTGCCTGGAAAAAAAGTAAACCATTATCCAACTCTAACAGACGAAAAACAAATTGGAGCACTTATGCGGGCAATAGATGGATATGAAACACTTATTACCAGATATGCATTGAAACTACTCGCATTGACTTTTGTCAGGCCGGGAGAATTAAGACACATTGAATGGAATGAAATTGATCTTGAAGAAAGGGTATGGAAGATACCGGCTGAAAAAATGAAAATGAAAAAAGAACACCTGGTTCCCCTTTCAGAGCAGGCAGTAAATGTTCTTAAGGCATTAGAACCATTTACAAAAAATCACAGTCGATATGTTTTTCCTTCTTCCAGGGACAAAAACAGGCCAATCTCTGATATGACGTTAAACGCTGCATTAAGACGTATGGGATATAACACAACAGAAGATATAACCTCTCATGGTTTCAGGGCCATGGCAAGAACTGTTTTACATGAGAAGCTCAATTATCCCCCCGATGTTATAGAGCTTCAGTTAGCCCATGCAGTTCCTGATAGGTTAGGAGAAGCCTATAACAGAACAAAGTTTTTTGAAGAAAGAAAAAAGATGATGCAGGACTGGGCTGATTATTTAGACAAAGTCAAAACTCTTATTTAATTTCTTGAACATTCTATTTCTTTTGCTATTTCTCTGAGCTTCTTTTCGTCTGCTCCTTTAAAGAAGGCAAGCATAATTTTTTCCACTTCAGTATCCAACCATATGGATGCATTACGTCCTATCTTTTTTGGTTTTGGAAAAAGTCCTTTCCGTATATACTCATACAGCATGGTTTTGCTAATTTTCATCTTTTTTATTACATCTTTTGGTCTTAAAAATTCCATTGGTCACTCTCCTTCGCAATAAATTATTATCTATATAAATATTACCTCTGTAATACATATTACCTTTAAGTTATGCCTTTATAAGAAAATGGCCGTTTTTTTAGGAAAGCAGGGTAAGCAAAGTTATTCATATGTCTTTTGGATGAAGAATGTTTATAAAGTGAAAATTAAAAGTGTAGAGGGCTGTGGTATATGCCAGCCATGTTTGGCATATGACATAAAACCTGCTATTCGTGTTAAGAATTAAAAAAAATGCAAAAATTTCAAAAAATTTAAGTTCGACAGGCTAGCCTGTCAAAAATTCAAAAATTGTAAAAATTGACATTTTTTTCATTTTTTGCCATTTGCCATGTTTGGCATATGACATAAAACCTGCCATTCGTGTAAGGCTATTAATTATTTCTTATTTATTTTTGTGGCATTGATTTATGAATTAAAAAAAACTGCTAAATTTTAAAAATTTGCGACTAGTCCAAAATTTCAAAAAAATGCAAAAATTTCAAAAAATTTAAGTTCGACAGGCTAGCCTGTCAAAAATTCAAAAATTGTAAAAATTGACATTTTTTTCATTTTTTGCCATTTGCCATGTTTGGCATATGACATAAAACCTGCCATTCGTGTAAGGCTATTAATTATTTCTTATTTATTTTTGTGGCCTTAATTTATGAATTAAAAAATTGCTAAATTTTAAAAATTTGCGACTAGTCCAAAATTTTAAAAAAATTGCAAAAATTTTAAAAAATTTAAGTTCGACAGGCTAGCCTGTCAGAAATTCAAAAATTGTAAAAATTGACATTTTTTCATTAATGAATAAAATACCCCAATGCAAAGCACTGGGTTTATTTATTGATGCACCGTAATCATAAATCCCTTTCGCCTCAAAGGGAGAATTTACATGCAGGGATTAAATCTTTTTAATTTGGAGTTTTATCATGTTTATTGGCCGAAAACGTCCTATATGAGACAAGTTTTTTTGTTTGTTCGATGTATGGCCGTGTTGATAGAAAAAGTGCATCGTCTAATGATAAGTTTTTGTCTTTTGGTTCAATCATTGTTTGAAACTTTTTCATAAGTTCTTCTGATATTTTCTTAGATATTTGATCTTCTTCCTCTTTTAAAGACAGTAGTTTTTCTTTTAAAGGTTCTATTTCGTTGTTAATATCTTCCGATATTTTCTTAATAATTGGTTGAAATTTATGATTTATCTCTTTAAGTCTATTTTCAATATCTTCCACTTCTTTCAGATTTAGTCGGCCATTATTGTTTAACTGAACCCTAAACTCGTCCTTTAGCTTCTGTAATGCTATCTCAACTTTTGATTTAAGTTGATTATCTAAGTATTTATTAAGATTTTCCTCTACAATTTTTTTAAACAATCCCGGTTTAATAGCTTCTAATGCATCGAGTTCAGTTACAGTTCCTTGGCCCCTTTTTGCTGGATTTTTCGGGAGTCCCTGAAACTCTTTTTGTTGTAATTGTTCTTTAGTTAAAATAATTGGATATACAGCAACTACTTTATCTTTTAAATTCCCACGTCCCTTTTCAAGGGCAAGTCTATGCTGAATTGTTCTTGATACCATAATAGGCATATTTTCACCTGCTTCATCGTAATCTGAAATATACAAAATTACAGAAGGTTTATCTGTTTTAAATGCTCTTTCCTTTAGAAAACGTTCTATCCCCGTAATGCTCGAATATCCTGTATTCTGCACCAGAAGAATTTTATAATTAGTACATATTTCTGTGAGTATGTCATTCATGGTGGCTTTTTCTGTCCAAATTTCCAGATGAACCGGTTGAAGGGGACCTAAATAATTAAAAATTAATTTTTCATCAAATTCCAATTCAGGCAGTATCAATTTTACTTCCCCACTCTTGGAAGCGTCAATTCCGGGTAGCATCCAACTCATGGGTTTTACGTCCCCTTTAATATCGAACCTTTCTATGAAAATGCCCTGTGGTTCTGGATTTCTCATATCAACAATAAGAAGGGGATCAATAAGCTCGAGTTCCCTTGCGTATTTTGAGGCCTCTAAAAGATAATTCCAGAACTTATCTTCATTTTCATAGGGTATTCCATCATGGGTTTTAATGCGACTGGTTTCAGGCTGAGAAACTATCTTATAATGCAAACGTCTCAGGTGAATCTGCTTTCCTTCGGGGTTAAGTTTTTTCCATATATCCTTAAACCATTGAGCCTTTCTTACTGCAGTTTCTCTATTATGGAGATAAAAGGGATCGTTTCTTAATACCGTAAGTGATGATTTTTCTGGAAACTGTAAGTTTTCGAGCTGAAAGTATTTCTCCAGCAAGTTTCTTTGTGCCGAAATGGCGCTTTTAACTTCTAAAGCTATATTTGAATCTTGTTTATATGTTTCCGATTTTTTAGGTGACTTAATTTCCCTATTAATTTTTTTTATAATTTTTTGAAATAAGATCTCTATATCTTTAACTATTTTTTCTGGCACTTTCGGCAACTTTGAATTACCTGTTCTGGGAATAAATGGGGTTGTAATATTGACATAGAAAAATAATGGTACTTCAGGCACGTCACATGAGAAATGAACATTAATATTAATATTAACTATTATACATTGTTTTTTATGGGAAAAAAATGAAACTGGAGTGATCGGTATTGGTGTTCTGTTAATAAAGAAGTATACTTTATCCTTTTCAGAATATGAAATTCCTTCTTTTGCCCAAACTTCAACAGCATATGGAATGGTAGCTTTAATATTAGTTTCTTCATTTGGATGTTTAAAAAAATCATGTTTAAACAAATAATAAGGAAAATTTTTTAAGTTACCTACCAACTCAAATTTCTTGGGATTTATTGTCTTTGTGACTTTCTGTAATTCATTCAAAATAGCAATGGCTTCACTTTCAGAAAAATTTTTTGAGGATTTACTGTTAAATAACTGTTTTATTTTATCGTCAAGTTTACGGTATTTTAATTGATGTTTTATTCCAAAAATTTTCTTTAATACGTTTATAATTTTTTCTTCATTAGTTTCAATGCTATTTAGAAGCACATAAAAGGATTGTTCGTCATACCAGTGAGGAGAACTTGGACCGCTATAAATTTTTCCACCAGACAGTTCAATGGCATGTAAACCCCATTCTAAAGTACTTTCATAAAACGTTGTTGATTCAGGGAACATTATCTCAATCCTTGTTCCAGGTCCTTGATAATCTCCAACAACACTATATTTGGTTCCATCTTTTAGGGGGGTAAGCACTAAAATTCTACCTCTGGTTGCTACAGTCATTCTGCCCTTATAGCAGTATACAACCCCCATAACAAATCTCAAACCTCTACCCATTGCTCCTCTTCTCGGGTAGCGATCACCTTTGGTAGAATAAGTTTTTCTGTTTATTGAAAACAAATAGGCTATATCTTCATCTGTTCCATCGATGCCAGGCCCATTATCTTGAACATAGAAACCATTCTCTTCAAGTTTTCCTATTTCGCATTCTCCAGCATCTAATGCATTATCGACCAATTCTTTCACAGCCAGTTTAATATGATATTCGGATTCTACACCAGAGGCATTAGTTAAACCATCAATAGAAAGATAATCAAAATAATCATCGGAATGGAATATAAGCATAAAAACCCCCTCTTTTAATAATTCTAAATTTACTTATCGATACAAATAATAAAAAATTAAGTCTTTTATCCGATAACTTCATAATAAAAACACCCTATAAAATATAATACTTTGCCATTTTAATCCTCGAATGGCCAAGCTCTTCTGTTATTCGTTTAAAGGCTTTTTCCTGTGTTTTTTTATCATCACTTTCTTTTGTGTATTCTTTGTATTGCTTTTCAGCATAATTTGCCCTGAATGCATGGGTGCCCGTGTATACTTCATGACATTTATTTGCTGCCCTGTGGACCTCATATGTATATTTTTTAAGAAATTCTGTCCAATTTGTGTTGGTTGAATTAAAATAATCTTTTATTTCAAATGCAGCCTTTAGAACCTCTGTAAGTTCATCCATTCTTTCAGAAAAATCTATGACCCTATCTCTTCCACCTTTGGATTTTTGTATAAATATATGTCTGGCACTTGGGTTTGTTGTTATCCAGCTTACAACCTTTTTTATATCCGATACCCTTGCACTTGTTTTATATTGAATGATGGCAGCAGATTTGAATACAGGTGTCTTTATACATGAAATAACCTTTTCTGGGTTACTAAAAGGTATGGTCCTACCTGAAGGTCTTGCCATTTGAGACCACATTTGTCTACTTTCATCTATAAAATCAACGAGGTCCTTTCTGCCTAAAATAAAAAACAGCTTTATTAAGGCAGATGCATTGACCTTTATTGTTTTTTCAGTTACCTTTTTTTCAATGAGATTATTAAAGTGTACATTTATATGTTCCTTGCTAATCTTGTTTATCCTTTTTACATCTTTTAAAACCGTATCTTTAAAATTGTTGATAATGCCTATGTATCTCTCCATTGTTTCATAGCTATGGATGAAAGGAGAATATTTAAATTTATTTTTAATATTTTTCTTGGAGGTGCCGATACCTTTTTTAAAAAACTCAATTGCCTTCGAAAATGAATATGACAAACTGCTTTTGTAACTTAATTCTTCAAGCAGTGGCCTAAAATGATTCATTTTATTAACCTCCTTTCTCTGGGCATAGCAATCCCCTTTATCCTTCAGTTTCTCCACGCGGCCACTAAGGCTGGCCTCACCCCCACTTAAATTCCCCCCGAGATTTAAAAAATTGCCATTCGTGGGCCAATGGCAATGCCTTTTGTTATTTTCCATGCTAC
>Ga0209204_1001541_pt1 | contig 21205 bp, 15 predicted proteins | sample AD_JPNMR2_MetaG_FD_184425 | JGI IMG/M metagenome (GOLD analysis project Ga0209204, IMG submission 184425) | Active sludge microbial communities of municipal wastewater-treating anaerobic digesters from Japan - AD_JPNMR2_MetaG (SPAdes) (version 2) | ecosystem: Engineered > Bioreactor > Anaerobic...
CAATATATGGCAGCTATAACACTCAAGGCAAATCCTTCATATAGCCTATTATTAATATCTCGAGATATGTCGACAGACTTTTGGGCATACAAAACAGCGTGTTCAAATAAATCATTGTCAAATAAGTGAGAGGAAATTTTTCTTAACAAATCCGCTTTCATCAATTTATCTCCATTAGCATCACAATAGTCTAAGGCTGCTTGATAATTTGAGAACATCTGGTCATTGTCTTTGAGATGATAATATTCATCCCCAATATTAAGAAATCCGTCAATTGCTTTTTCCACATCTCCGATTTCCTTATACACTTCTATAGCTTTCTTATAAAACCTTATTGCTCCCCAAAAATCTTCTTTTTTATGTAATAGTTCGGAAATATTCTTATATTGTTGGGCTTCTTCATGCCTCTTGTTGGCATTTTTGTAAATATAAGCCGCTTGCATGTAGTAATTGATAAATTGTGACAGATCTCCTATTTGATAATAAATATCACCAATATAAATCAATTTGATTTCCAGACAAAAATAGTTTTGAGTTTTCTTATCTATTTCAACTGATTTTAACATGTATTCTAATACTTTATCAAAATCCTCTTTTTCATAGTATAAGATGCCATTTTTCGAAAGACAGTAGGATTCATTATCCGAGTATCCCAGTTCATTGTATATTTTTTGTGCTTGCATGGTATATTCAATTACTTCATCTATGTCATATAAATCTTTATCTTTAGATGCCAAATTAAAAAGAGCATTAGCTTCCAGTAGTTTACATCCTGTATCCCGGTATATTGGAAGAAACTTTTTGCATAATCTAAATGCATGTTCGAATTCACGTTTTGCAATATGTAAGCTAATCAGTGAATAATTATAGCTTAAGTCTATTCCACACTCCTTATAACGTGTATTGCAATATATTTCATAAGATTGCTTCTGATACATATTGTAAAGCTCATCCATGCCCTTGGCTTTAAAAATCATACTGATGTTTGCAAGATCAACAGCTTCACCTGTTTTATAGCCAAGTCTTCTATGTTCTAAAAGTGCTTCCCAAAAACAATTATATGACATATCAAGATCACCCATATCATAATATGTCAAACCCAGATTGCCGAGAATATTGGTTAAAAGCTGGTGATTACCGAAATTTTTGCAGATTTTAAGTCCATCCTCAAAGTATTTTATCGCATTTTCCAATTCTCCCTTTATCCTATAGATTAATCCTGCATTCATTAATTCCCATATCAGCAATGAGTTATGTTGAATATCATTAAATATAGAAGCTGAATCTAAATAGTATTTTAAAGATTGCTGGAAGTCTTCCATATCCAAATATGCAAGTCCTATTCCATTAAGATTTTGTGCTTCCCAATTCTTACGTTCAAACTTCCTAACAATTTCAAGTGATTCACAATAACATTTTATTGACTCATGGGGCTTTCCCGCAATTAAATAAATATTTCCCAGTCTGAAAAAATCAGCTGGAAAATTTTTTCTTCCATTCTTTCGCATTGATTCTACAGATTCTGATAGAATACTTATTTGCAAATCTATATCTTTCTTGTCACACCAGTACAATCCATTACGAAATATATCTACATCATCATCGGATCTATACCCAATAATCCTATGAAGTTCAAGAAGCCTTGAGAAGCATTGACGAGATTTTTCGTAATTACCTTTTACATTAAAGTATAAAACAAGCTCACAATAAACCAATGTAAGGTATTTGTGATTAATTTTAGATAAACTCAAATACTTTTCTATGTTTCCCTTATGTTCTTCTAAAAGGGTGTTTTTGGGTAAATTTTGATCATTGTCTGCATATTCATTTTTATTATTTATATCTTCGAGCCAGAGAGTAAGCTCTTGATTGTTTTTTGAAAAAAATTCTTTTAAATACATCATACCTCCGGATTAACATAAAAATTATTTGGTTATAAATAATACAAACATTTCTAAAAAGATTCCCCAAATATATACTATCACGCTTTTTTAATTTTGGAAACTGTTGGTTTATATAGAGGTTGGCAAATGACAGAATGGAATAAAGAATCACTAAAATAAATGGAAATATTGTTTACGGTTCTGATGGTACATCATCAGAACCGTACCATAATATTAAAGAAGTTCATTCCTAAGCTCGGCTGCCGATTTTATGGACAAGTAACCAAGTGGTATATCAAACATGGTTTTTGCTCCGCTTTGGCCTTCGCTGTTTAAACGATATGCAGCTCTGGCACAAGCAACCAACACGCTGGCTGTGAACTCCGGATTACTTTCTAGCTTAAGTGAAAATTCAATGATATGCTTGGTATTTTCACCGGTAATACCGCTGCGAATGACAAATCCTCCATGCGGCATTGAAGAATGGTTCTTTCTTAATTCTTCTTCAGAGATGAATGTTACCTTTGTTTCATAATCTGCAAAATAGTTGGGCATATTTACAATTTCTTTTTCAATGGCAGCCTTGTCTGCTCCTTCTTCAGCTACCACATAGCAATCCCTTAGATGTTTTTCGCTTGTGGAAAGGTTTGGATTTTCACCGTTTCTTACTCTTTGAATAGCTTCTTCTTTAGGAATAGTGTATTGAACACCGGCTTTAACACCTTTTACACGCCTAATGGCATCTGAATGCCCCTGACTTACGCCTTTGCCCCAGAATGTGTATTCCTTTCCCTGCGGCAATACTGCTTGAGAAAGCAATCTATTCATTGAAAATAAACCGGGATCCCAACCAGCTGAAATAACTCCGATTTTTCCTGCTGCTTTTGATGCTTGGTCAACTTTTTCAAAGTATTCGGGAATTCTAGCGTGAGTATCGAAACTGTCAACTGTATTGAACATGCCTGCAAAAACAGGGCCTTGCTCAGGTAAATCTGTTGCTGAGCCACCGCAAAGTATCATAACATCAATTTCGTCTTTCATTTTTTCTGCCTCTGATACAGACAGTACTTTAACTGATGCATCTTTTAATTTTATTTCCTGAGGTGCTCTTCTTGTAAATACATATCTTAGCTCCATGTCAGGATTTTGTTTAATTGCAAGCTCGACTCCTTTGCCGAGGTTTCCGTATCCAACAATACCAATTCGAATCATAGATTTAAATACTCCTTTGCATTTAAAAAATTATTTCTATGTCATTCTACTAGATGAATAGTGAGATTTCAATATTTTTAATTGAAAGTTGGGAAAAAATAGCTATACTACTCTTGTATTATTAAAGTGATTTACAGCATTTTATAGGCAGTTAATAGGATAAAAGTCTTTGGATATTAATTTATTTTATGTTATAGTATTGTTATATTAAATTGATATAATAAAATGTGAAGTTATAGACGGAAGAAAAGAGAGTACTTAGGAGGGTAATCATGAATTCTAGAAAGGTAATATTTTTAGCAGTGAGTATATCACTGATGCTGATTCTTTTCGCATGCAGCAAGGGCGATAAATTTACAGATGAAAACGTACCGTTGGATGTTGTAGGCAAGGTGGGGAATGAGAATATTTATGCATCGGAATTCATGTATTACCTTAATGAGCAAAAAAACATGATGGAAGAAGAGGCTGGCATTGCTGACAAAAGCACAAATGAAAAAAAGAAATTCTGGAATGAAAAAGAAGGAAATTCAACCAGAAAACAAAATCTTATCGACCAAACATTCAGTAATTTGACCGAGCTTAAAACTTTACTCATGTCTGCCAAGAGAGACAATGTCGAGCTCTCTAAAGATGAACTGGACGGTATTTCACAGCATATAGATGAATTTATTAAGAATGAGGGAAATGGAAATATTGAAGAAGCTGAAAGAGTCATGAAAGAAAAGAATGGTGTTACGATAGACGAGTATAGGAGAATGTATGAAGAATATACCCTTGCATACTTTATTTACCTGACTACATATCCTTCAAGTATAAAAATCAGTGATGACGAACTCAAAGAAGAGTATGAAAAAAATAAGGATAAATATCATAAGGTAGTTGTGAAGCATGTTCTTATATCTACTAATGATGAAAATAAACAGCCTCTTCCTGAAGATAAAGTTGCGGAAAAGAAGATACTTGCAGAACAAATCCTGCAAAGGGCAAAGGCCGGAGAAGACTTTGAAAGTCTGGTAGAACAGTATTCGGAAGATATGGGTTCGAAAGATAAAGGTGGAGAGTATACTTTTGGAAGGGGACAAATGGTTAAGGAATTTGAGGAATGGGCATTTAGTGCCAAAGAAGGAGATATTGGACTTGTAAGAAGCGAGTTTGGGTTCCATATAATGAAATTTATCAGAAATGCCACTTTTGAAGACCAAAAAATTGATTTGACAATAACAATGCAGCGGGAAAGATTTGCCCAAATGATGGAAGATACGAAAAAGCAATATCCTTTAGTTAAAAACCAGAAGGCTATTGACTCTCTAAAAATGTTTTATTAAACATCAAAAGAGGCTGCTTAAGGGATTATCGCCGAAGAATTTTTTATAAGTCGATATGGCATATGAATCCATCATGCCTGCTATATAATCTGCGATTAATCTGGTCTGAAGAGCTTTTTCATCTTCATCGATATCATATCGAATCATTATATCCTTAGCCCTATATTCAGGCGGTAAATACATAGGATGTTCCAGGTATAACTCGAATAATTTCTTTATTATTTTTCCGCCTGTCTGTTCATAAAAATAAACCTCATCATTATGATTAATGCATTGGAATGTAAGCCTTTTTAAGCCGCCGGACAGTTCGGAGTATGTTGAAAAACCAATTTCTTTATCCCAGGTGGTTTTTGTAATGGATTTTTTGCTTTCGGAAGGCTCAACCAAATCAATGTCATGTATCAAAGTATATATTATTGAGGATACAAGCTCTTTACGGAAAAGCTTTGAGTACTCGGAGGACTCAATTTTTTTCGAGCCTTTGGAAGCATTGATTCGGCAGTTATCTACAATATCCTTAAACATGTTAAATGATTCACTGTCACCATATATAACTTGGTAATCATGTAATATTTCATCTATATTAAATAATTTTTGCCTTAAGCCGTCCTCCAAATCGTGAGCTGCATATGCAATTTCATCAGCAATATCAACAATTTGAACATCAAGAGTTCTTATTTTGACCTGATGCTCATCTATAAAATCTTTTAAGAATTGATAATCATCATCATATATGAATTTCTGTTTGCTAAACTTAGGGTCATATTTAGGGATACTGCTGTCAAAGCGATTGAAATATTTGGTAACGCTTAGTAATGTCCTGAATGTTAAATTTAAACCCCTGAAATCAGGCCGCTTCTTTTCTATAGTTGTAAGTATTCTAAGGGTCTGAGCATTTCCTTCAAATCCGCCGATTTCGCTGCATAAATCATTAAGCACTTTTTCTCCATAATGACCGAAGGGTGGATTTCCTAAGTCGTGGGACAATGCACCTGCTTCTACTACATATGTGTCTACCGACGAATACCCTATTCTGGCAGCAATGGAACGGGCAATTTGTGCCACTTCAAGGCTGTGGGTCAAACGGTTGCGAAAGAATTGATCGTTTTTTATGCCTAATAACTGCATCTTTCCTTGTAATCTTCTAAAGGAAGAGGAATACATAATCCTTGTATAGTCTCTTTGAAAGTCTCCGTCATTACGGTCGCGAAAATCCTCATCATATAGCCTCCAGCTTAAAGGCTCAAATTGTAATGGGCTTAAGTAGATCATTTTCAATTTGTTTATAGTGTCCATATTCTTTTTAGGCATAGTATTTCTCCCTTATAATTATGTATTTGTAAATAATTAAACGGCAATTCATATATCAAAAGAGATGATTGCTAAATTTTAGAAACATTATAATTCTAACTTATTTTATTGGATGTTTCAATTGGAAATGGATAAGAAATAGACGCTTAATGCATTAGCTTATCCAATAAGAAAGGCAGCCCTTTCGGCCGCCTTTTCTTATTGGATATAAAAAGTATAGTTTTTTCCTGAATTATTATCCCAGTTGTTTGCACTATCTTTAAAAGCAACGTTTAATTGTCCGTTTTCTTTTACAGGAATAGATAATTCAAAAATATGTTGGTTGGTAGTGTGCATAGGGTAAGTCGATATATTTTCCCAACTTTTGTTATCGCCAAAGCCAACTACTGCATATACTTCCTTTGCACCATTCTTGGCTAGAAGTCCATCATAGGTGACTTTTATATTATCTCCTTCAGTTGAAAAAGAAACACCCTTTGAATACTCATCGTATACTATTTCATCAGCAAGCTCTGCATTAAAATTCTCACATCCGCACTCATTGCATCCGGATGATTTGCAATCAGCATTGACTACAGGTACACTATTTTTTATTCCTAAAAAATCTAATATACCCATATCTATACCTCCCAACAGTTTATATTTTTTAAACCCAATATAGTTTTTGCAGTATATTAAAAATTATCTTAAAAGAATAATGGAAATTAATACGGTGGTATAAGTGTACATAATTTGCTATAATATTGACTGTGAATTGATTTATTTTTATTTGAGAGAGAAGGAAAAAGAAATTGTTTACAAAATTGGCAGAAATGTACATAACATTGTTTCCTGTCATACTGGCAGGTATATTTAATATGATTTGGTGTAAGCTGCCTGTGTGTGATTTCATGAGAAAACCCATTGATGGCGGGATTTGTATATGGGATGGAAGAAGATTGTTTGGTGATAACAAAACATGGAAGGGATTTGTCGGAATGATGCTTGGGGGAGCTGTTCTGACCATTCTATGGGGACTTATCTGTGATACAAATGCATATCTCACTGCACACAATTATATATATGCCACAAGAGAAAACACCATTATGTATAATGCTGTAATGGGCGTAATGCTTGGCTTCGCATATGCCCTTTTCGAACTTCCCAACAGCTTTATAAAAAGAAGAATGGATATTAAGCCCGGAAAGACCACAGATGGCTTTAAAAAGGTGTTTTTTATATTTATGGACCAAGCTGATTCAATATTTGGGTGTGTATTGGTAGTTTGCTTTGTTTATACAATGTCGATACAATTTTACTTTACATATGTATTGGTTGGTGCATTAACACATATAGTTTTAAACATGTTGTTGTATTTGGTTAAGCTCAGGAAGAACATGTTTTAGGAGGATATAGTATGCTTGTTGGTTTAAGCGGTTATGTCGGGGCGGACAAGGTAGGAAATAAAGCACATTCGCTTATACATTTAAAAAATAACGGATTTTGCGTACCCGACGGCTTTGTGCTTGACAGTGATACATTTGATGAAATAATAAAAACAAATGGATTAGACGGCAAAATTAATGAATTGTTGTCAAAAATAAATAAAAATAATATAAGGGAAATCAGTTCGCAAATAATTAATCTGTTTGATGGAATAAAAATTAATGATAATATTGTATCTGAAATATCAAATTTTCTTCAAAATAAAAAATATGCGGTACGCAGCAGCGGCCTCAAGGAGGACCTTGCAGGCTTTGCTTTTGCAGGGCAATACCGCACTTTTTTAAATGTAGAAGGAATTGATGAAATATGTAAGAAAGCTTTGGAATGCTACAAGTCCATGTACAGAGAGGGAGTGTTGTCTTACCTCATTGATAACGAACTGGGCGTAAGTGACCTTAAAATGGCAGTTGTTGTTCAGGAAATGGTTGAAGCAGATGTAAGCGGTATTGTATTTACTGTAAATCCACTTACCGGAAATGATAAAGAAATTGTTGTGGAAGCGGCTAAGGGGCTTGGAGAGGAAATTGTAAGCGGCAGGGTTAACCCGGAACGCTATTTATATAATTGGTTTGACGGCAAGGAATCATATGAAGGTACCAATAAGCTTTTGACAAGAGAAAAGTTTTTGGAGCTTGCCAAAATGGCACTGGATATTCAGATTCTCTATGGATTACCATGTGACATAGAGTTTGCCATTAGAAACGGAAAAATATATTTTGTTCAGGCACGTGCCATAACAAAAATAATGTATTCAGGCATAAAGGATCAGTGGACAACAGCCGATTTTAAGGATGGAGGGGTATCGGCCGGTGTGTGCACTCCCTATATGTGGAGCCTTTATGAGTACATTTGGGAGTATACCCTTAAGAAATTTGTGTTTGATGCTAAAATCCTCAGAAAGAATGAATGGCGAAAGGCCGGTGACATGTTCTATGGACGGCCCTATTGGAATTTAAGTCTTGTAAAAACGGCCATGTCAAAGGTTCCGGGATACAAGGAGAGAGAGTTTGATAATGATTTGGGTGTTATGCCTACTTACGAGGGCGATGGAGAGGTTACAAGGATAACGCCTAAAACTCTATTGGGGATTCTAAGAATGGCTATAGCACAGAAGAAGATAGTTGCTGAAAGAAGCAAGAATGCTGAGAAAATTAAAAGTGAGCTTTTGGATAAATATTTTAACTATGTTAAAATTTACAATAATCAAGAAAAGATTGGTGATTTGGAATCCATATGGTACAAGCTTGTTAAGGAAGACTATCTCCAAAGCGAAAGTACATATTTCTGGCAGATATTCATCAATACAGTCAACCAGTCTATTTTTAAGGATAGATTGCTTAAGTATGTAAGCAGCGGAGAGTATTTTAACCTTATTGGAGGGCTTGACAACATATCTCATCTTCTTCCTTTTTACTATATGTGGGATGTATCGAGAAGGATTATCGCAGATAAAAAGGCATATGACTTTTGGAGTAACAGCGAAATATCGGCAATTAAAAAGGCGTATGATGAAAAAAGCAGTGAGAACTATATACCGAAGTTGGCTGAATTTATTGATTTGTATGGCTATCATTCCGAAAAGGAGCTGGATGTAACATATCCATGCTACTGCGAAGATGTGGAAAGCGTTATTAAAATGTTTAAGGAAACAATCGCGTTAGATGACAGCCTTAGCCCTGAAGGAGACAGAAAGCATCAGGCAGACGTTTTTGAAAAACAAAAGCAGAAATTGAAGGAACGGGTTGGCAGCAGGAAGTATTCCAAGTTGGAAGAAAGTATAGCTAAAATGCGAAGCATGCTTTGGTGGAGAGAGGAATTCAGGGATGTTTCCACAAGATTTTACTATATAATACGTATTTTTACAATGAAGCTTTCAAAAGAATATGTTAAGTCGGGAATATTAACACGTGAAGATGACATTTGGTATACAAAGATAGATGATGTTTTTAGATTTATCGACAGGAAGATTACAAAAGAGGATTTAATAAATATCATAGTAAGGAACAGAAAGTATTATCAGTCCTTTCGCAATTTTTTAAGTGAAAATGAAATTGGAGCAGCATTTAATGTGGATTCCCACAAAAGAAAGACGATATCCGGCGGGATAAAGGGAATCGGATGTAATAACGGCACGGTTACGGGAACTGCAAGGGTAATCAACAGCCTTGCTGAAATAGACCGCCTTCAGGTGGGGGATATCCTTGTGACAAAGTTTACGGACACTGGGTGGACAAGCAAGTTTGCCATTTTAAAAGGTATTGTCACCGAATATGGCGGGATATTGTGCCATGCAGCTATTGTTTCGAGGGAATACGGAATTCCCTGTGTGGTATGCACAAACGATGCCACAAGGATTATTAAAGACGGAAGCACAATAACAATAAACGGGACAACCGGAGAAATTACTGTAGAAAAGGAATAGTTAAAGGGATGTTTATAGGGTTATACAACAAATCAATAATACTTACTTATATAGGCGTGGCATTAGCGGTCACTGGGATTTATTTTTCATTTGTACCTAATATCCGTTATGCAATGCTGTGCCTTGCAATCAGCGGAGTGTGCGATCTATTTGACGGGATGGTTGCAAGACGATGCAAGAGAAATGAGGAAGAGAAATTGTTTGGAGTGGAAATAGATTCTCTTGCGGATATGATGGGCTTTGTGGCACTTCCCATAGCTGTATGCTGCGGAATGGGCTTAACAAAGTGGTATAATGTGGCGATTTATATAGCTTATACATTGGCTGCCATTTCAAGGTTGGGATATTTTAATATTGTTGCAAAGAGTTCAGCAACTGATTCTCCCGTCAAGCATTACACAGGCCTGCCTGTGACTTTTGCAGCCCTCATATTTACAACTGCATGGTTTCTTAGTTTCATATTATCGGATAGCATTTTTGCAGCTTTTTATAGCTTGGTCATGCTTATTGTGGCGTTGTTGTTTGTGCTCAAAATAAAAGTGCCCAAACCTAGAGGAATAGCCTATGTATTTTTAGGGCTTATTGCAATCGTAGTATGTTGTGCCATTATTTTTGCGGGATAAGGGAAAATAAGATGGTGGAAAAGCAAATGGTAGAAAAGAAAATGGATGTGTATATTTATAATCGTGAAACCAAAAGCCTGTATCAGGAGAAACAATTTAAAGAAAAGCAGCTTAAGTTTTTGTATGATACTGTTTTAGGGCGGATTATTTTAAGGCTTTTTATTGCAGGTAAATGGTATTCAAGATATAATGCAAAGAAAAATGGCTTAAGAAAGTCCGTTGCAAGAATTCAGCCCTTTATAGAGGAATACGGAATTGATATGACGCAGTACCAAAAAAAGGAATACAAGTCTTTTAATGATTTTTTCATAAGGACAATAATTCCCGAGAAAAGGCCAATTCCCAAGGATGAAAATGTACTGATTTCGGTTGCGGATTCTAAGCTTATGTATTATAAAATTGAAAAAGACATTGGCATTAAAATAAAAAACAGCATTTATACCGTTGAAGAGCTGCTTCATGACAGGGAGCTTGCCGGAGAATACAGAGGAGGAACATGCCTTGTATTTCGCCTTACTGTGGATGATTATCATCATTATTGCTATTGTGATGACGGTAAGCTTTTGTACAGCAAGAAAATTTCAGGCAGACTGCATACTGTAGGTCCTATTTCTGCTAAAAAATATAGGGTGTATTGTGAAAACAGCAGGGAGTATTCGGTACTTGAGACGATGCACTTTGGAAAAGTGGTGCAGATGGAAGTAGGAGCACTGCTGGTGGGAAAGATAGTTAACAATTTAAAGGAAGCTTTTAAAAAGGGTGAGGAAAAGGGCTGGTTTGAAATGGGAGGTTCCACAATAGTACTTCTATTTAGAGAGAATACAGTAACAATTGATGAAGATATTGTTTCAAACTCAGCCAAGGGCATTGAAACAAAAGTGAAGTACGGTGAGAGAATAGGTGAGAAAATAGGGGAGAGAAAATGTTAAAAAGACTTTCAATATACTTTAAAGAGATGTATCCCATAGTTCCGAGACTAATACTTGGGATTATAGTTTTCCTTGAAATATATTTCATTCTGCTTTTAAACTATGGAGTAACAGATTTTTCAATAGGAGTAGCGGAATTTGTAGGAAGCTTTACTATATTCTGTTTTCTTCTTATACTTCGAATTGCTGATGATTTCAAGGATTATGAAACAGACAAAAGATTGTTCCCGGAAAGGCCGTTGCCATCAGGGCGTGTACAAAAAAGGGACTTGAAAATATTGGTTACAGTCCTGATTGTAATAACATGTATTTTGAATTTCATTTTTATGAATAATATATTGTTTTTTCTGTTTTTGTATACATACGGCTTTCTGATGTCAGTTTGGTTTTTTAAAAAGCATAAAATTCAAAATAGCTTGCCCTTGGCACTTGTAACACATAACCCAGTACAGTTGATAATGAATATATACATAATATCTTTTACATGCATAAAGTATGATCTTTATCCATTTACACTGACAAGCTTTCTTGTTGCATTTACGTTGTATTTTCCAGCACTTATATGGGAAATATCCCGTAAAATCCGTGCTCCAAAGGATGAAACGGAATATACCACCTACTCCAAATTGTTTGGATACAAGAAATCTGTCAGATTTGTTCTCATACTGACGTGGGTTGATATTATAACCAACTTTTTGCTGGTATACAGGTTAAACAGAATAGCAATCGGTGTGTTGTTTTTAAATATAATGTGGATGACCTGGAAGTTTGTTTCATTTATGAAGGATCCTACACAATACAAAATAGTTGATAAAGTTGAAAGATACACATATATACAGGAAGCCACAATGGTTCTCGTTGTAGTTGTTTATTTGATAGTGGGGTATATTTGATGAAAATTGTTACTGATGAAAATTTTAAAAATCATATAATCGGTAAAAAGGCTCAAAATTTGTTTTTGGCAAAGTCTAACGGAATACCTGTGCCTGAGCTTTTTGCTATTTCTCATAAAGATATTGAAAGCGACCAAATGGCAGACTGTATCAATAAATACATAGAAGATAATTTTAATGATGAGCAGTTGTTTGCTGTGCGGTCCGCGGCATTGTCGGAGGACGGGACGGAAAGCTCCTTTGCCGGGCAGTTTGATACATTTTTGAATGTGCATTCCAATTTAGTGGTTGAAAAAATAAATAAATGCAGAGAGTCGATTTTCAGTGAAAATGTGGCCCTGTACTGCAAGGAGCACGGTATAACTAAAGAAATATCCATGAGTGTCATTGTACAGCAAATGGTTCAGGGAGACTACTCGGGTGTTATGTTTACCGCCAATCCCCAGGGACTATTGAATGAATCGGTAATTGTAATAGGCGAGGGAACGGGAGACGGTGTGGTTGAGGAAAGGGTTTCAACAACATCATACTTCTATAATAATACCGACAAGCTTTACTACTATGAGACTATGGATGATTCACCCGTATTAGACAGGGAAAAAATTGAGGAACTTATCGGGTATGGAGATAAGTTAAAAGAGCTTTTCGGAGAGTATTTGGACATTGAGTTTACAATCAAGGAGGGACAAATTTATATCCTTCAGATCAGGCCTATAACAACTTTAAAGAGCACAAAAACCACTATTTTGGATAACAGCAATATTGTAGAAAGTTATCCGGGTATTACACTGCCTTTGACACAATCCTTTATTGAGTTTGCATATTACAGTGTGTTTAAGGGAGTAGCTTTCAGATGCCTGAAAAATAAAAAAATGGTTGAGAAGTATGATTCTGTTTTCAGGCAGATGGTTGGAAGTGCAAATGGAAGAGTCTATTACAAAATAAGCAACTGGTATACCGTAATAAAGTTTCTACCCTTCAGCAAAAAAATTATACCTATATGGCAGGAAATGATGGGTGTATCCAATAAAGAGCATGATGATGAAAAAAACGATATATCATTAATTCAGAGGATAAGGGTATATTTTAACGCTATCTATGAAGCCTTTCATGTACAAAAAGGTATGGAAAAGCTCAACGCCAGCTTTGACCGGGTTGAAAAACTATTTTATGAAAACTATCATGAAGGCATGGAAAATGGACAATTGGTTAATCTATACAATCAAATCGGCGATGCGGTATTGAAGGATTGGGACATTACACTTTTAAACGATATGTATGGGTTTGTTTTTACTGCACTTTTAAAAAGGAAATTAAAGAAAATCGGTGTTAAAAACTACGAGCAGGAAACAAATCGGTATATCTCGGGAATAACCAATATCGAGAGCATGAAGCCGGTAAGAGAGCTGGTGGCATTGGCAAAAATGGCAGTTGATGAGGGTTGGATAAAGAAGCTTGAAGCCCTTGATAATGACACCACGGTTAAAGAGTTTATTAAGTCAAGCCAAAGTGACTTTTCAGAAAGGTTTGATAATTACATAAAGCAGTATGGGGACAGGATGACGGAGGAGCTTAAATTGGAAACCAAGACGTTCCGCTCCAATCCAAAGCTTTTAGTTGACAAAGTAATAGAGTATGGGAAGGATAGGGAAAAACTCAATAATTTGCATAATACTCTAAACTGTAAAGACACAGATGTCAAATTTTCAGACAATATTCCCAAAAGAAAGATAAAATCTGTAGAAAGACTTAGCCGACGTGCCATGCAGGGAATTAAAAACCGTGAAATATCAAGGCTTAATCGAAGCCGCATTTATGGCATGGTAAGGACCATATTTCTGACAATAGGGAGCAATATGGTAAAGGAAGGTTTATTGGATGAAACAGAAGACATATTCTATTTAAGGACGGAAGAGGTGTTCGACTCCATAAAAGGCGGTCTGTATGATTTTCGTTCCATGGTGAAAGAAAGAAAGCTAAAATATAAGCAGTTTTATAAGCTGCCTCCTTACTCGAGGCTGATTTTTGCAGGAGAGCAATTCGATAAAACAGTAAGAAACGTAAATCAGGCTGAGAATGAACTTAGTGATGAGACAGTTTTAACAGGTACACCTTGTTCCAATGGAGAAGCCAGGGGTGAGGTGCTTGTTGTTGAAGACATTACTGCGGTAAATGATGTTAAAAACAAAATACTTGTTACAAAAATGACCGACCCGGGCTGGGTCTTCTATCTCACATTATCAAAGGGGATAATAGCTGAAAAAGGATCGCTCCTTTCTCATACCGCAATTATTTCGAGAGAGTTGGGAATTCCATCTGTAGTAGGTATAAAAGGTATAACAAAGAAGCTCAAAACAGGGGATATAGTTCATATGAACGGCAGTACAGGCGAGATTAGAATAGAGGGAAGGTAAGAGTTATGGATATAATATGGTTTAACGATGAAGAAAAGTATATTGAAGATTTCCTTTCTTTACCTAAAAAGCTATATGGAAAAAAGGATATTATGCAAAATGAAGTGGAGGAACGCAAGCTTCTTACAGGAAAGCATGTTCTTAATAAATATTTCAAATTGTACAAGCTGTGTGCATATAAAAATGGAGAAATAGCGGGAAGGCTTGTTATTACTCAATATCCCGATGACGACATGGCATACGTAGGCTTTTTCGAATGTATAGACGATAAAGAGTGTGCAGGTAAAATGTTTACATCTGCAGAGAAGCTGGCAAAAGATAATGGTATGACTAAAATGGTTGGGCCTGTAGATGCCAGCTTTTGGATTAAATACAGACTCAAAGTGAATCTTTTTGACCGACCGCCATATGTATCCGAACCCTATAACAAGGATTATTATCTCAATCTGTTTTTAGATAACGGTTTTGAAATTGAAGAAAGATATGTTTCAAACATATATAGAAAGCTTCCCAAGAAAGGTTTTGAAGTAACCAAGTTCAAGGAAAGACTTAAGGAATTTTCTCAAAAAGGCTATAAAATAGTATCGCCGGATAAAAAAACATGGGACAAGGCAATTGGTGAGGTATACAAGCTTATCATGAAGCTGTACAGCAATTTTCCGGTATTCAAGTATTTAAGTGAAGATGACTTTAAGGAGATTTATTCGTCTTATAAAATGATACTCGATATGTCTATGGTAAAAATTGCCTATTATGAAGGAGAGGCAGTGGGATTTTTCATCGGTATGCCCAATTACGGGAACAGGCTGTATGGAAAGCTCAATCTGCTCACTTTATTATATATATTGCGTAAGAGAAGAAAAAGCTCCGATTATGTTCTTTTGTATATGGGTGTTGACGAAAAGCATCGAGGACTGGGAAAAGCAATTACACAGGTCATTATGGATAATCTTCAAGTAAAACAGGCTTCATCCATAGGAGCACTTATTAAAAAGGGTAAAATTATTGAGGGGTATGTGGAAGAAGCGAGGGAGGACCAGTACGAATATGTTTTGTTAAGTAAGTCACTTCAATAAAAGGCTAAAATTGGAGGTTTAATATGGCTAGGACAATACAGGGAATTTTAAAGGAAGATTATAAAAAGTGGAAGGACAGAGAATATATATTTACAAGAGTAGATGGCATATACAGGGCAAAAACATTCGGGCAGACAATATATGATGCATTAGCACTTGCTGAAGTGCTTTTGTCGTATGGACTGAAAAACGAAAATATAGCAGTATATGGAGAAAATTCCTATGAATGGATGGTTTCCGATCTTGCGATAATGGGATATGTGGGAACAAACGTGGCTATTGATAAGGAGTGGAAGGAATACTCAGTATCCGATGCAATTAAAAGAACAAATGTAAAATGCGTTATATATTCCAAAAGTAAAAAAGACATAATAGATAATTTGAGATCCAAGTTTGACATAGTTTATATATGCATGCAGGATGACTTTTACGAGCTTTTGGACAAAGGATATGGACTGCTTAAAAATAAAAAGGATATATTCTGCTTTGAAGAGAGAGAATACGATAAAATGTGTAAAATTGTGTTTTCTTCCGGGACTACCGGTGTACCGAAAGCATCCATGCTTTCACAGCGAAATATTCTGTGCGGATGGGACAATCTATATAAACGGGCACCTATGAATGATACCGATATTTGCTACTTATTTTTACCTCTGCATCATACTTATGCGGGACTTTGTAATTTTCTCTTTTCCACCATTTCGGGAATGCAGATATATTTATGCTCCGATACAAAAAAAATCGCAGAGGAGCTTCAAATTGTAAGGCCTACGGTTTTTTGTGCCGTTCCCCTTATATATGAACGTTTTTATGGTCTTGCCGTTCAAACAGGGCAGAATTTAAAGACATTGTTTGGAGGCAACATCAGGTATATGTTTTCGGGAGGAGCCCTTTTTAATGTGGATATTCGAAGGGAATACAAGAATTCAGGCCTTAACATGATGGAAGCATATGCACTTTCCGAAACATCCTCCATTTTCAGCATTCAATACAGCAATAGCCCCAATGTCAAATCTGTTGGAACAATATTTGAAAATATTGATGTGAAAGTAATAAATCCTGATGAAAACGGCTGCGGGGAGTTGGCGGTTAAAGGAGACAATGTGTTTCTTGGCTATTATGGAAATGAGAAAGCCACAAAAGAGGCGTTTGATGAAGACGGTTATTTCCTTACAGGAGATCTGGGGTACATAGATGAAAATAACGAATTGTATCTGATGGGACGTAAAAAAAGAATGATACTTACCGAAAACGGTGAAAATGTAGATCCGGAGGAAATAGAAAGGTTAATACAACAAAGTGCGGAAATTTCTAAAGTAAAAGTGTATGAAGAGGGCGGATTAATAAAAGCTGCCATATATGTTTGTCAGGATATTGACATAGAAGCTGTTATTGAAAATGTAAATCAAATGCTGCCGAAATACAAGCAGGTAAGAGAATTTAATTTGATTAGGGATTCAATTGATGCAAGGTTAAAATAAGACCTCTCTACATTAGACATGTGTTTTGTAGCTTTTATCAAAGGCTAAAGAAGCACATGTCTTTTTTTTATGTCTGGGAAATTTAAGAGGTAGTAGATGCTATGTTTTTTTGCTCTATATTTGGGTAATTATACTATATAAATGCCAGTTAATTAAGTGTCATATTAACTATTTTTTAAGTGTTTTCTTTTGTTAACTTAAAATGGTAACATATGCAATATTTAAACAGTCATTTTGTAGTTATTTTTGTATAAAATGAAATATACTATTTAGTATTGATAAAACCATTAAACTGTATTTATGGCTTGATTTCATATTAGTGAGAAAAATAGGCTTAAGTTATCTGGTGAAATTATAAGGAGGTAGGCAAGATGGTAAGAAAAAGAGTTTTGGCAACAGTTTTAGCTGTAGTAATGACTACGGTACTTTTTACAGGATGTGCTCAGACATCTGAATCACAGGATGAAATTAAAATCGGCTTGAACTATGAACTGTCAGGTACGGCTGCTTCATATGGCCAGGATACACTCAACGGTGTGCTAATGGCTATTGATGAAATTAATGCTGCAGGAGGAGTATTGGGCAAACAAATAACATATGTAAAGTTGGACAATAAAACGGATCCGGCTGAGTCCACCAGTGCAGCCACAAGGCTTGCAACTAAGGAAAATGTATCGATTATTTTAGGACCTGCTACAACAGGTGCGACCAAAGCAGCAATTCCTGTTGCAGATAAGAATAAAGTGCCTTTGATATCCGCTTCTGCAACTGCTGATGATGTCACTGTTGATGCAAAGGGTGTAAAGGAATACGCATACAGGATCTGCTTTAACGACTCATTTCAGGGTACTGTAATGGCAAACTTTGCATCAAAAAACCTTAATGCTAAAAATGCAGTAGTCCTCATGGATAATTCTAGTGACTACGGAAAAGGACTTGCAAAAACATTTACAGAGACTTTTACCAAGAACGGCGGTACTATAGTGGCTCAGGAAGCCTTTGTAAAAGATGAGAAGGATTTTAATGCCATTCTTACAAAGATAAAAGATAAAACATTTGATATTTTACTTATTGCAGGTTATTACAATGAAGCAGGGCTTATTATCAAGCAGGCGAGAGCTTTGGGAATAGATAAACCGGTGCTTGGAGGAGATGGTCTTGATTCTCCTGTTTTAGGTGAATTAGCCGGTAAAACTGCTTTAAACAAGGTTTATTTCTCAAACCACTATTCATCACTTGATAAGGATCCTTTGATCGTTAAGTTCATGGAAGAGTTTAAGAACAAGAACAGTAAAGATCCCAATGCTTTTAGCGCTCTTGGATATGACCTCGGATATTTTGCTGCTGATGCTATTAAAAGGGCAAATTCAACTGATCCTGCTAAAATAAAGGAAGCACTTGACAATACAACAGAATTTAAAGGTGTTACAGGAACATTCAGTATTGACAAGAACCATAACCCTGTAAAAACGGCAGTGGTTATTGAGCTTAAAGACGGGGTGCAATACTCTTCTGTAAAAGTCGAACCATAAATATGAAAGTATCTATCATTTTATTATATATAATCAAAAATTTAAGAGGGTGTTGCAAAACTACTTTAAAAAGTAGCCAAGCAACACTCTCTTTTATTGCTATAAAGTAAAATTGATACATAAATTTCATTATTTATATTAATTTTCTATATCACTCCTAATTTTGAGCATACTTAATAAACCTATATACTTTTTTGGAAAACTTAGGCCGATTTTAATTGATGAAGATCAATACCACATCTATCATTTTGAATTTTTGAGTGTAATTTGTTCACATTATATCCTAAACAGAGGAGAAGAAATTCGGTTTTTACACTATTCTTTCCACGCGTTAAGAATCGGTTGAAATTATAATCATTTTTTAATACTCCAAAAGCTCCTTCTACCTGGATAGAACGGTTTACCCGTAATAGTATTCCTTTCTCTGTCATGATGTTTTCATAAGATATTTGCCTCTTTTCAATGAATGTTTTGGACACTTGCATTCGTCTATTGCCTCTTGATTTAGTGCACTTTTCTTTATGTGGGCAATCACTACAATTTTCACATTCATATATACTGACCTCAGACTGGTAGCCAGTTGCAGACTTTCTATGGCCTATACCTATTAGCCTTAATTTCTTTCCATTATGACATGTATATTCATCTCTTTCTGCATCATATAGCATATTTTCACGCTTACTTATATCTTTCTTAAAGCTTTTCTTTTTCCATATATCATATGTTTGAGGCTTTATGTAATAGTTTTGTTTGTTTTCTTCTAAATATAGGTAATTTTCTTCACTTTCGTAGCCAGAATCTGCGATAACATTCTTATACTTCTCTCCAAGTTTTAATTCCATATTTTTTAAAAATGGTATTAAGGTAGCAGTATCACTTCTATCCTGAAATATCCCAACACCTGTTACATATTCACTTTCTACTGCAATCTGTACATTGTAAGCAGGCTTTAGCTGAGAGTTACGCATGTGATCATCCTTCATATGCATAAAAGTTGCATCAGGATCAGTTTTCGAATAACTGTTTCTTTCCCCAAAATAATGATTATGTATATCATATTTTTCCTGACGTACTTTAAATTCTTGAATCTTTTCAGTGTATTTTTGTAATTTTGACTTTCTTTTCCCAATTCCACTAACGAATTCAATATTACCTTCTTTTTGCTTTTCCTTCAGATATGCAAGTACTTTCCCAAGATCTTCTGCCTTGCATTCTTTTGAAATCATAAAATTAGTCTTAAATGCTTGATTTATCTCATCTATATAAGACTGTAACTTATCAAACATTTTAGTTTCATTCTTATTTACAGCCTTTTTCCATACAAACGTATAGCGGTTTGCATTTGCTTCAATTTTCGTACCATCAATAAAAAGATTCTCATATTTTACTTCATTAAGAGTATATAGATACTTTACCAGCTGATAAAATAAATCTTCTATTGTATCAGCCAAGTAATTCTTTCTAAATCGAGCTATCGTTGTATGATCTGGTGCTGGCTCTCCTTCAAGCAGCCACATAAAGTTGATATCTCTTCTACAAGCAGCCTCAATATTTCTGCTGGAATATATATTATTCATATATGCATAGGTTAATATCTTAAACATAACTCTGGGACTGACTGCTGGTTTTCTTCCGTTGGAAGAGTACGCCCGGTACAACTGTTCATAATTTAATCCCTCCAATATTTGGCTAAGCAATCTAACAGAGTCATCATTTGGTATCAACACTTCAACATTTAATGGTAAAACTAATTGATATTGTCCATTAAATTCGGTATAATTCTTTTGTTGTGTAATTTTTTTGGTCATAATTTAATTATACAACATTTGCGGGTCCTTGAGGACCCGCATTTTGCTATTTATGAATAAAAAAGGGGCTGATACAAAACTAATTTAGTTTTGCAACAGCCCCTTTTCATAATTTATTTTCTGCACTTTTTATAATAAATACCCAAATATTTACATGCTCAAATTCCATATTGCGCGATATCATCTACATCACTATAACCATATTCAATTTTATAATCTTCAACGACTTTTTTACCATATTCATCTGTAGGAACAATACCTAAATATTTATAATCCCATATAATATGCTGCTTTCTAGGACTTGTCTCTGATAAATCAGTATAATCATAGTCAATTTTTAATTTACCATCACTTTCTAAAATGAATGTAAGATTTGTCCATTGTTCTTGGTCATTATTTTTAAATTCATTCCATAATTCTGAAAGATTATCTAATAATTGAGTCCATAATTCATCGTATTCATCTTCACTAATATCAAATAACTCAGGAATATCATGACTATATACTGGTTCCTTTTTACCAACGGGATAATAATTAAAATATGCAGTTCTCATATCCTCATTTACTTCCCCATATAACAGAACTCTATCCCAATCTTCAGGAATAGTTTCATTTAATATGTCTGCAATTTTAGAATATATTTCATATAATTTATCTTCCATACTACTTACCTCCAGGTCTATTATAAAGTTCTCTAGTCTCTGTTCTTGAATTACCAATCTTATATTTTACAATAAATTTTGAAGGACGTTTTGAGTCTCCATCATAAATAGGCTTTATTTTAACTTTAACTTCTTCTGGTGGTTGA
>Ga0209204_1001545_pt1 | contig 21181 bp, 19 predicted proteins | sample AD_JPNMR2_MetaG_FD_184425 | JGI IMG/M metagenome (GOLD analysis project Ga0209204, IMG submission 184425) | Active sludge microbial communities of municipal wastewater-treating anaerobic digesters from Japan - AD_JPNMR2_MetaG (SPAdes) (version 2) | ecosystem: Engineered > Bioreactor > Anaerobic...
GAATGTAAACGGCGCAGAGCTTAAAAGTTCAGGCTTGTATGTTGTTTGCACTATCTTAGCCTCTGTAAGCTGAATTGCAAATTGCCTGAGTGCTAAAAGCTTTTCTTTAAGGTCTACCACTTTTTGTAAGGCTGTAGCCATCAATTTTCACCTCGCGAATCATAGTAATGACTCTTATTCCAAGTTTACCTAAAAAATCAGCTGAAGTTGACAAATTGATTCGCCATGAATACGTCAGGACAGGTGAACGTAGCCATAACGTAGCACTTATCTATCTTTGCACTGCCACTCATTTTTGCATAGCCGATAAATCCGCCGATGTTTTCCACTGTTGTTGCACGAACTGAACCAATGAAGTAACTGTCTGTTATCGTATAGTCATCAGTGCCGATGTACCCAATCAAACCACCTACATTCTTTTGCCCATAAACATCCACATGTCTTACTGCACACTGGCTTACACTCAGCCTATAACCAGGCTGAACAAATCCAATAAGTGCACCGCAGTAAGTACTTGAGATTGCTGTAATACTTGAATCGTATATCGCAATGCGGTATAGTGTAGCATTTTTAACTGTATTAGCCAAAATTCCTGCTCCTGCGGTTGCATTAGTCTGCACATTAGCTCCGATTATCTTCACATTTTTTACTGTTGCACCATCGAGCACGTCAAAAAACGGAGCACTCAGCCCCGTGATTTTGTGATAGTTCCCATCAAAAGTACCTTTAAATGTCTTCGGTGTGTATGTGTATCCTGTCAAATCTATTGAGCTTGTTAAATACACCGTTTCGGTGGTGTTATTCGGCAGGTCTATGAGCTCCTGCGCTGTTGATATATAGATTGCCATAATTACCACCTCACTTTTCAGGGAAGTATCTGCTTGTTCCAATTATCCAAGCAGCATTCGGACTATTGAAGCCTGTCAGCTTAGACCTATCGCCACTTGCAGCACCAAACGACAAGTTCTGCGCAATACGACCTGTTGTAAGTTTGTGGAGCCAGTCGCTTCTGTAGGCTGGTTGCGTCTGGCTACCTGCAAGCGCAATCTTGTATTTAATGACGTCTCTATACGTCTTAACTTTCTTAAAGCCCTGCTGCTCTAGTTCTTTTGCAATTGCCTGGTCTATGAGCGTACCTGCCATGACTGTACCGTAGTGTTCTGCTGTACGCTCACCAATTGCTTTTGAAACCTCTTTAGTACCACTTGCACCATGCTTGCGGTTAAGAGCATCAAGATGCTGAACAGGATAGTATTCTCCGACCTGCACTTCGTGAATGCCACCGTTATCAGTTACGATAGCAGTTGACATCAGTCCACGTGCTATAGGCTCAGTTGCGACCATCGGCACTTTGATACCACCTTCGTTCAGTACCTTAGTCAGTTGCTCGGTAGTCTTCAGCATTGCTTCGTATGGATTGTTTCTCACTTCAAGGAATTTAGCTGGGTGTATAGGACCGCTTGAGAGCGGGTCGCCTTTCTTGACAATATCGCCGACCTTCACAATCACCTCAAGCCTTGGACTGACAAAGTGCGGTTTATCCTCAACATATACATTCCAACCGCCAGTAGCTAACTTCTCTATTTTGGTTACTCTACCGTACAGCGTAGAAAGCGTAGCACTGATGTCCATTTTGCTTGCCGGCATTCTTGTGAAGAACTCGACTTCCTCAAGGATATTACCTATCGCTTTGGATTTTCTGGCAGCTCCGCCAGTATGGAACAAGTTGAGTGTACCTTGCGAGAGCGGTTCGGTTATCGCTTGAACGTATTGAACACCAATGTTTGTACCTTTTTGTGGCAGTTTACCTTCAGCAGTAATACCAACTGCAGTTGCTGGTATACCTGCTGGAGTTGTGGCAGTCAGTATTGACTTGACATATACTTCCTTGAGCTTTTCCTTACGTAGCGCTTCAAGTACCTTAGGCGTTATGGGTTCCCCTTCTTTTACTAAGATGCGGTTGCCTTTCTTGATTGTCTGGGCTGCAATGCGACCAAGAATGTCTTTGTCAGGCTTGCTCAGAGATATTGGCACGCCCATATCGTTCGGGTCGTCGTCCTCGATTACTATTAAGTCGGATGTACTGACAAGCAGTTCTTTATTTACAGCTCCAGGCTCGGCAACACCCATCTTCTTGGAAATCATAGATGCACGAGCGCCGAAGCTGGTTGCAAAGTATTCCGAAGGTTTAAGTCCTTCAGAGTATGAACGCTCAACTGCGAATGGGAATACATTACCTTTCGAGTCTGAAGTAGCGAGCGGTGTAACCAAAAGCTGCCTAACCTGCTCTGGATTACCTTTTGCACCTGATACCATCATCCTGAGCACGTCGTTCTTTTCACTGTCCTGTTCTGCCTTCTGCTTGATTGTTTCATCTATTTTTCCAGCAAGTTCAACTAATTTATCTGGATTGGTGAGTGCTACTTTCTTAGCTTGCCTGATAAGTGGCTGAAGCTCCTGTTTGTACTTCTTGTCATCTATGTCGCTAATACCGATTGTTACTGGATACATCGTCATTGCAAGCCTGCCTATTTCTTTCAGCATATCGGATGTGTGCGCAACATCAAAGTTCTTGCCAGTCCTCATTGCAAGCATGTACATCTGGGTCAGTTCTTTGTTGCTTATCGGCTTTTTGTAGTTTCGAACCATCTTCGGGAATAAGCCGTTCACAAGGTGCTGACCAACAGTTGCCGGAATGCCATAAAAGACTACATAGTCGTCGCCTTTAATCATTCTTGCCTTCCAGTCACGGAAAAGCTTTTCATAGTTCTGCCCGTAGTTTGCTATTGGTTTGTTCTGCTTTGGTTTAAGAGCAGTAATGTTGTATATTCCCTGAATGTATTCAGCTCTCGGAATTACCATTATATCCCCGTACACTGGTCGAATTACGTTCTTGCTCGGCATCAGCTTTTCAATTGCTTCCCTTCTTGCAGCATCGGTGACAGGCACAAAAACTGCCACCGTGTCGCCGTCGTTGTCTGCGTTGAACCCTTTCATCACAAGTGGGTTCATTCGCAGAACCAGTTCCTGCCTTTTAACAGGTTCAGCTGACTGCTCAGGTTTTTTCTCACTTGACGACGGTATGAGTACAGGCTTGAATGCCATGATGTTGAACTTGTGCAAAGATGGTGGTCTGTTAACAAGTACAGGTCTTCTCTCCGTTTCTTGAATGAGCGCCTTTTTAGCTACTTCATCCTTTTGTTCAATCAGTTCCTTTGCCTTGATTATGTCATACCCCATTGTCGTAAGCTGTTTGATTACAAATGGTTTGTATAGGTTCCAAGCCATTTCTTCTGGAATAGCAACTTCATCAACACCGAGCTCAGGACCATTTTGCAGAACAGCTGTAGATGAAAGTTCTTGACGCTTCCTGAAGATTTTCGAATGCACAAGTCCTGTTTTAGGACCGCCGTGCCCTGCAATTATCGGCATTATACCTTTCGGTTCCATTGCGCTCCTGCCTGTCGGAACAGCAAACATAAGTTTTTCAACCTGTCTGCTCAACAAGTTGCTGGCTAATTGTTTGAACTGCTTTTCGTTAGTCACAACTCTTGTCTTCTTTGCATTCTCTAATGTCTGTTTGGCAAGTAGTAAGTCACGATAGGCATAGTTGAGCGGTGAAACAGCTACGCCACCTTCTTCAAGTTCAACTGCCGGCCTGAATTTCGGAGGTACAACCAATACTTCAGACATCACAAAGTCTTCAGGATTGACCGGTTTGTTTTTTACCGCATTGAGCATTCTGAACTGCTTAGCAAGTGTGCCGACCTCTTTAGGATTAGTTGTGCTTTCTAATTTCTGCCTTACTTCTTTAAGTGCTTTGTCGATATCGCCGTTTTTTATTTTGTGCTTTATGAGCTTCTGTATTGCTTCACCGCCGAAATATTTAGCCTTCGGGCTTGAAGCCGGAACGATTTCATTATCTTCTGTGACTGCCAATTCACCGCTATTAAGCTTTTCAACAGTAGTGAGCGGTAGCCCGAGCAGTACGGAAGTCTGCTGCTTGAACACAGGATTGAGTACTGGCTGTGGCAGTTTTATACCCCCCCACTTATCACCGTACATGCCACCAAGCTTTTCTGGGTCGAAAAGCCCGCCTTTCTCAGGCAACATATTCACCGCATTCAGCATTGTCGGTTTTTCTATCTCAACTGGCTTGAGCTTTTCAATATCATCCTTGCTAACTGGGCGTATCAGTAGCTCGTCGCCTTTCTTTTCCACATTGATTCCAGCGGCTTTGAGCTGGCTTTCGAATTTTCTGAACACGAACGTAGGTTTCGGTGCTGGTGGCACCTTACCGAGCTCAATGCTGAGCCAGAACTCGTCATTCTTTTCTGCTTTATAAGTCGCCATTTCTTGTATGTTCTTTTCAGCGCCGTGGGCAAGTAAGCTGTAGAACGTAAGCGGGTCGATAGTACGAGCACCGCCCTTTTCACTCGAACCTTTAAGCGGTTGCAGGTCTATGTCGTATCCCCATTCTTTTCGTATTGTAGTCTTCATATGCGCCATCTGTGGTAGCTTAACAAAATACTCCACACCTGTGAAAACCGGACGTTCAAGCCTTTCACCTTTGTATGTCAGGTACTCTTTTTCCTTCAGACCGTGTTCTTTAAGTAGCTTTCTGACTTCAGATGCCATGTCTTTTTCATCGAAGTTGTCAACGCTTATCGGCTTGCCTATTTTTCTTGCAACTTTTCCAAGTGCACTTTCGAACAGCTGAGATGGATTCAATCTGCTTACTACACCAATTGGGTTGTATATCACTTCCATCGGTTCACCATTTTCATCTTTCGGCATTTCTTCATTAGGAATAACCGCAGCGATTGTACCTTTGTTTCCATGTCTTGCTACTATTTTGTCTCCAACTGATGCTGGAATAGTTGTTTTGACAAGTACCTTGACTGTATTACCTGTTCGAATTACGTCTACTACTTCACCTCTACTGGGTTCTTCATATTCAATTGTTGCATTGCTGAACGATGACAATTTCTGTTTGAACTTCTCGCCCACCATCGCTTCATGCAGGGTCGGTTTGACACTGCGCACTGCAAGTATAAGTGGCGTGTTCGGTTCGACAACTGCGCCTTTTTTGATAACTCCTGACGGTTCTATATTGCTGAGCTTTGACATTTCATACGTGCGTGGGAATAAGCTTCTGAATTCAGCAGGTGAAATCAATTTCGTGTCATCATCTAACTTGAGCTCATATGTATAGACGTGCTCGCTTGCAAGTTTTTTGGCTGCCCATTCTGAGATTACTATACCATCTTCGTAGTTCAAGCCTTCAAACGGCATGTACGCTATCTTGAGGTTGGTACCGTAAGCAAATACCCCGTTGTCTTCGTTATTTGAAAAGGCGATTATCTGACCAACTCGTACTCTATCGCCCGGCTTGTCCAGAACCCTATGCGAGAAGAAGTTACCTTCAGCAAGCGGATAATCTTTAAAGAACTCAACTTTATGTATCTTGCCGTCGTCGCCTTTTATTTTGATTACTTTGTTTTCTTCATCGATTTCTTGCACTGTTCCATTAACAGGAGACCTGAGGTGGAAGAAGGTAGCAATTGCCTGTTCGTATGTATATGGCGTACCGGCAAAGCGTGTCTGAACAAGTGGCTGTTCCGACTTGGCAAGTGAAACCACATGTGTCATGTGTTTTGCAGCCATCATTGCTCGGTTAGCCTGCAAGCTCTGGAGTGCAGGTAGCATGTTTGTCGCAGGACCGAACATCTGGTATGCATTGAAGATGACATAATCAACTTCCGAAGGCTTGACCTTTGTGATTTTGCCATCTTTCATAGCAGGAACAAGCCCTTGCTCATCAAGTTGCCACATTCCACTGCTTACCTTTACCTTCGGCGTCTTCGAGCTTGAAAGGAGCTCGGTTATATCTATGCTATCTCTGAATTGTTTTTTCAGCGCATCGGGAAACGCAACAACCTTGTCATGCAAATCGATAGGAGCTTTCAGCTCAAGCTCACCTGTTTTGGGATTCAAGAACCAATTCAGTATTTCGCCAGGTCGACCACGGTGCAATCCGAAAATACTAGTGAATGTCATGAAGGTGGTAGCGCCTATCTTATCGGTTTCAGGTGTATGCACCGGGTCAATGAAACCTAAACTGTGCGGGTCCAAGCTGCGGTCTTCAACCGTTATCGCCCTATCGTCTTCGATTGCACCTTCACCTGTGATTGTAACCTGCTTGTTTGCTGAAAGTATCGAGTATGGATTAACAGACTGCAGAAACCTTACTGCAGAGCTCATTGCAAAGAAATCACGAACTGGTTTAAATGTATAGTTCGGTGGAATAATGTCTTTTATCCTGTCATATTTCTGCATCCTGTCTTGTGCAGTCTGCTTGAGCAGTTTTACACCGAGGTTGATTTTCTCTAAGATTTGTTCCTCTGGTATCACGAGTTTTTTAAACGGCAGGCTACTGACACCAGACGGTTCAGACGGTTCAGCTTTTCCCTGCGCTATCTCAAGTACACCTCTGGCTGCCTGCAGTATCGCCTGCACGGAAACTCTATCAAAAGGCTGACCAACCGTTATCTTTGTGACCTTGTCATCCAGTTCCGTTTTGCTGAAGATGACTTGCAACTGCTTATTCGGCGGGAGCTGGTCAATATTCGATGGCCATAATTCTGAGTACCTCTTGGTCTTGAGTGCGTTCAGTACTTTGTCCATATCTATTTTTGCCGAGCGTGCTCTGATTTCGTTGTAAGCATCACCTAGTACTGTACGCAGTTGAGCTTCGTTTACTCCGAGTGCCTGCAGGAATGGAATAAGGTCGACACTGACTTGGTTCACAACAAGTCGCATTGTCTTTTTGCTGGGCGAATAAAGTATTGCAAAGTTCTCGCCGTTTTTAACATTGAACTTTGCACGAATGGTACCGTCTGGCAGTTCCTGTGTATAGATTGCAGGCTTCAACCTCAGCTGGTTGGGAATAACATAATCGTTTCCGCGATAGATAAATGTACCAAGCGGTGAAATCACAGGTAGCGAGCCGACTGTGACTTCCCCTTCATCTATCACCTGACTGCCTTTCTTCAGTCTGAGTCTGAGTACAATTGGAGCAACTAATGTTTTTTCGTTCGCCTTGACTTTCCGCACGTAGCTTGGGCTGTCAAACGGCACACGCTTGATTTCAACATCAACCAACTCAAGCGTCAAATCGCCAGACTGTATAGGGAATGCCTGACTGTATATTTTTTTTACCTCACGTTGCATGAAGTTATAGTAATCGTACATTCGACTTTCGAACATGAACATACCTCCCGCATTAGTTAATCTCACAGTGATTTTACATTAGGAAGTGGAAGTTGTTGAAGGTAAAAGCACTCTCGTGTCTTAAGACATGAGTAGGAGTTAGTATGTTGGCCAGTTATATTATCATAATCATTATTCTGACTTGACTTGCAAAATAGCAGATGTTATAATATACGTACCGTGTTAATTTACTAGCGAAAGGGTGTTGCTAGTGGCTCACCTTCATAGAGGCAGAGGTTACGTTTATTCCATTCAATACCATATCGTCTGGTGCGTTAAGTACAGGCACAAAATCCTTACCGGCGAAATAGAACGCAAGCTAATCGACATCCTCTACGAAATTGCAAAAGAGCAGGGTGTAAATGTACTAGCTCTACAGGCAAACTTAGACCATGTGCACATATTAATTGACGCATCGCCCCAGGTCTATATACCAAACCTTGTAAAGGCTCTGAAAGGTGTAAGTGCAAGGAGATTGTTCCAAGCTTTTCCTGAACTGAAAACTCGTCTCTGGGGTGGCCATCTTTGGAATCCAAGTTACTTTGTGGCAAGTGTTGGCAACAACGTAGAAGAAAAAGTCAGACAGTATATTCTCTCACAAAAGGAGAGAAGCTAAGTTGATAGTCACGTACAGATATAGGATATATCCAAACAAGCAACAAAAACTGCAACTTGCCAAAACATTCGGCTGCACAAGATTTGTGTGGAACTATTTTCTTGCTTGGAGAGAGGAAAGATACAAAGAACAAAAACTCGCAACCACTGAGGCTGAGTGTAGAAAACACCTAAATAGCGTGCTCAAAGAGCAGTATCCTTGGCTTAGGGAAGTCGATAAGTTTGCTCTGGAAGATGCATTGATAAGATTGGATAATGCTTACAAGAGATTCTTCAAGGGTCTATCCGGTAAACCTCGCTTTAAGAAGAAAAAATCACACAGGTTTTCATACACAACGTATTCTACAAACAACAACATCCAGATTGATTTCGGAGTTATGGCAAAAGATAAGACCAAGAACCGCTGCTGGGGAAAAATAAGACTACCAAAACTTGGTTGGATTAAAGCACGAATACACAGAACGTTCAACGGTAAGATAAAGACTGCAACAGTTACGTTACTTCCGAGTGGACATTACTATGTTTCAATCGCTGTTGAGGTTGATAAAAGTTATGAGAACCAAACACCAGAACCAATCAACTATGCAGTTGCACTTGACCTTGGACTTAAAAGTTTCTACGTGGATAGCAACGGTAATCGTGTCGAAGCACCGAAGGTGCTTGCTAAATATGAGAAAAAACTAAAGAAACTGCAAAAAGATTTATCAAGAAAGAAAGTAAAAAGCAAGAACTTTGAGAAAGCCAGAATCAAACTTGCTAAGCTGTATCAGAAAATATCAAATATCAGAGATGATTTTCTGGAGAAATTATCCTTGCAGGTGATTAACGAAAACCAAGTAATTATCTGCGAGGATTTGCGTGTTAAAAACCTGGTAAAGAACAGGCGGCTTGCAAAGAGCATACATGATGCATCATGGTCGAAATTTTTGCGAATGCTCAAATACAAAGCCGAGAGACGAGGCAGGATTTTCATGCAGGTATCGCCAAACTTTCCATCATCGCAAATATGCAGTGATTGTGGATACAAGAATAAAGAAGTGAAAGAACTGAGTGTGAGAATTTGGGAGTGTCCAAGGTGTGGTAGTGTACACGACAGAGATTTCAATGCGGCGAGGAATATACTTGCAGAAGGTCTGAAGTTGCTTAGCGAGATTAATAAACCCGTAGGGCTGGGACGGTCCGAGCCGGAAGGCGATGCCTGTGGAGGCAAGACCTCTACTATCGGTGGTACGTCACTGGTAGCAAGTCTTGTCTGTGAAGCAGGAAGCTCGTGACTTCAGTCATGAGCAGTTCACAAAAACAAAAGCCCAGACAGCTAGTCTGGGCAAGCGGGATATGGATGGCGGGGAAATCCCATCACCTAGGGTGGCGGGCATCAAAGCTTGGCAATGTTAGCCTCTTTGAGCTTTCTGGCTTCTGCAACTATGGTGAGTGCAGACTGGCTTTCTTCTGCGGTATCCGGTTCAGCTAAAATAACTTGTGCGAACAACTCAATCATTGTAGCAGCGACAACGTTGGAAAATGGATTCGCTTTTGAGCCAAATACTGGCTTAAACGCATACTTGTAGACCTTTTCAGCAGTTGCCTGTGGGTCAAACCTTGCAAGTAACTTAAGCACGTAAGGTATGACAAAAAGTGTGGTTAGTACACTAAGAACAGCCGTAATAATCAAATAAAGTACATCTGACATACTTACACCTCCTTTTCAGATTGCGATATTGTTAACTAAAAGTCAAGTTCATCACTCCTTTGTTAGTTGTGTTGCCTAGCTTACACTCTTTCATCACTACAAGTTAACACTATCTAATTTTCTTTGGTCTATATGCGCCTCTTTTTTTAATCTGTTAGTGGCAAGTTTACAGTAATTTTCATCAATTTCTACACCTATACCCTTTCTATTAAGTAATGCGCAAGCTATGAGAGTACTACCACTTCCCAAGAATGGGTCCAAGATAGTGTCATTAGTGTAACTGAAAAGCTTTATACATCTTTTCGGAAGTTCAATAGGGAATGGTGCTGGATGCCCCACTTTTTTCTTGCTTTCACCTGAGAAAGTCCATAAACCGTTGGTCCATTCCATGAATTCTTCTCTGGTTATATCAGACTCTCCTTCTTTTATTTTTCGCCACTTTTCTTTGTACAAAATCACTATCGTTTCAACAGGAGCTATAACGTAAGGTGCTCTTGCGCTTAACCAGGAACCCCAAGCGGTTCTTCGTGATATGTTCCCCTCGTTCCATATTATCGTTGAAAAGTATTTCCAACCTACTTTTTTTGCGATATTTACAATGTCGGCGTAAACGCTTTGAAAACCGGCCTCTTCTCTTCCTTTACTTTTGTCTAATGGAATATTAAGGCACATTCTTCCGTCGGGTTTTACCAGTGAATACGCCTTTTTTAACCACTTTTCTGTAAATTCAGTGTACTTTTCGTAAGGTATATCGTCACTGAAGGAATTGTAATGTATATTAACATTGTAAGGTGGAGATGTGATTATTAAATCGATGGAGTTTTCTTCTATTAAATTCGTTGTTATAAAATCATCATGAATTATTTTTATCTTGCCATCTTCAGTTTCGAAAAAAATCTTTTTTTCGTTTTGTCTTAACAATAAATCGTTCACATTAATTACCCCCATTTTCATAAAGTATTGAAACTTTCCAAAAACCACATTATTCTTTAAATAAGGGGCACCCTCAACCAACTCTTGACAAAGCAGGTTCCACAAGATGAGCAACTCAAAACCTTCTTTCCCCAAATGTGATTTCACCAGTTTATTCAAAAACGCTCATATGGTTTTTGTGTAGTGAAGCATCTTTGGAAAACGCAGAATGGTAATATCAATCGCATTCTTTCACAACTGCACTCTTTCATCACTACAAGTTAACACTATCCAGATTGCTTCAGCTCGTCATACCAGACAGCAACAAGATAGTTATTGATTTTGTCGAACTGCGCTTCAATCTTGGTTATGTGCGCATTCGGAGAATTCAGAAGCTGTTCCAATTCTAAAGAACTTTCTGGGTCGTCTGCGCTGATTTTGAAAACTCTAATGCGCCTGACAGGTTTTGAATTATTAATCATGCCCTGACTTTCATCAAAGTAATTCACATTCATCCCTCCTTAATTAAATTGGTGAATTCTGCCGTCTAGGTGGTTTCTGTTCAGGTAGCGGTCGCATGTCCGCTTGCTGTTCAACCGGCATCTGTCGCATCATTTCCGGCGTCATTGGCGGATAAGGCATAGGCGGTTGCATTGTCTGTGTTGGAAGATACTGCGACAGCCCCATCAATCTTGCTTGGTCTCCTAGAGGCTGGTTCTCGGGAATATCTACCTCTGGCTGTTGCATCGTTGCAACCACTGCCTGCGCTTCCATCTGCATCTTCTGTTGCTCTATAAATTGTTGCTTCTGCAGTTCAAGTTCACGCAACATTTCCTGACGTTGCAGTTCAAGCTCTCGTTCATAATCAATGTCGAATTCTTTGAGTAGCGTTTTCTTAGATATAGTCTGCATCTGGTAAAGTTGCAGGTACATCTGTTTGCGCTGTATGTCATCTGCCATCTTGAACGGTCTGAACTTAACGGAAACTTTCGGAAGTTCCAAAATGTTCAGGATGATAGCTACAATCTTGTTGAGTATTTCTTCGATTCGCTCCCTGAAGTTGATGAAGTGGTTCTCAAGCATTCTGAGCGACACCGAACTACCAGACCAAGTCAATCCACCTTTGATGAATTCCATCGGAACTTGCAAATCTTGAATAATCTGGTTATTTGCAAAATCCATCTCTGCAAAAACAGTGACTGACTTGCCTTCACCTGAAAGCTGACCTACGCCAACCGGCACAGGGAATATCTGGATGTTGTTGGGATTGAGCTTCCAGTTCGTCAGAGCAGTTGTTACCTTCCGCTTCCAGTCATTCAAATCAAGTGTAAGTGGCGAACCTTGTGTAATAAGTTCGGTTGGCGGATAAATGTATCTGTACGGAACCATGCGTTCACTCAGTATCGCTTCCTGCGCACTTTCAAGTAGCATATAGTAGTATGTATCCTTGAATGCGTGGACTATCCAAGGCAACCCCCACGGCGTGAACTTCCCTGACGGCGAAACCCTCTGGAACACAACCAAGTTATTCTGATTAAGTTTAACTGTTGTCGTGCCTTTAATTATCGCTTCAAGGAATGCATACGGTGTCGTCCTAAGCAGAAACTCATCTTTCGTCAAGCGCTTAACAAAACCTTTGTTCATCTTGACGTAGTATTCGGCAACGTTCGCATACTCATTATAGTTTATTTCAATCTCTGATGGGTTCCAGACAACAATATTAAAATTCCTGTTTTTCAAAATAGTATCACGTACTTCGACTGGTTCGTAACTGTTTGGACCTCTGAAGTAAAGTTGTTTTTCCTTGAACTCCCAGTTGGGTTGCCCGTTAACAACTTTCGGTGTATAGACAGTTTTCGTATAAACACCCACAAACTCACGCATGAACGGTGCTACAACAGAAGCAAATGCATTACCGTAAATGAAGTAGTCAAGTCCTAGCTTAAAGATAATGTCTATTATCTTAAGCTTGTTTTCTAAAATGTCCTTTACTATTTCAAGTGCTTCCTGATTTTCGGTTTCGTAATCTAACTCAGTAAGGGCATACTCGACAAGCTTGTTGACAGCAGCTGCTATCGTTCCGTTAGAAACGTATAGGAAATAAGCAATCTTAAAAATTTCACGGATGTTGTCCGTAATGTTTGCGTTGTCTACATCCATTATTTTGTTGATTAGTCTTTTTGCACCAGAACCTGTAACAGGCAGTAGTCCGCGTATCTCATCAGGCATTATTCCCATCGGTGTCACTGAGCCCATACCGTCCGCCTCCTAACAATAGCCTTGTGCCATTCCACAGAATAGCCGTAGTCTTTAAGAAATTGAGAAATGGTATACAACCTAATAGTCTGCCCTTCAACAATATCCATCGGAAATCTCGTTATATCTACATGTTCCGCACGTTCTAAATACTCAAGCATTTCAAAGACAGGTCCAATGAGTGTGCGGTCGTTCCGCCAGAAATTGAGCATAACGGGATGTGGAACGGCATAACCATAGTACTTGCCCCAGACTGTCGTTACGTAGGTCTGAACTTCTTCATTCAGGTGTTTCAGCATATCTGGAAAATCCCGCTGGATAATCCAGCAGGTAAAAGCGAGCTCCTGCTCAGTCGGTGGTGTTACGTACTCAACTGTGCCAATGCCGTCAAGCAGAAAGTTCGCAACCTTTTCGAATATGTGCCAGTGCTGATACGCTACAGGTTTAGAAAGCGTGTCGTATACTCGGAGCTTGTCGACAACACTATCGTGCACCGGTTGAACTTTTCGAGCAAATGTTAAACACACATCCAAATCGTCTTTTGGATAGCTTACACCGTATGGTGCAACTACGTTATTCAGTGCGTCTATTACTTGTTTTGGGTCAGTTAAGCTGGCTTCGCTAAGCAATGCCATAACTTCTCACTCCTTCTCCGAGAGAAATTACCTCCTTTGCGGACTACAACAGATTATATCGTACAGTATTCGAAATGTTGGAAAACGAAAAGTCCCCTGATAGGGGACTTATTCGTTAACTTTTTTGCACTTGCCTAGCGCATTTTATTTAGCTCGTTCATATTTTTCTCGACAAACCTTAACACTTCTTCGGTGTTTGTCTTGAAAATTTTCGGCTTGCTGTCCGATGCTTGTTTTTCAAGAGGCTTCATTGGTGTAGTAACTGCATCAAGCGGTGTGCCTACGACTTTCCAATATCTATCCACGCCTGCATCTTTATCTAATCTTTCAAGTACCTTAGCAACTAAATGCGGTGGATAGTCTTCAGCAACTGACGCTATCTTTTCATACACGGGTTTGTATTCAGTCGGTGCGTATTTTTCTCTTAGTGCGATGTATTTGTAGAAGTCAGGATTAAGTTTTCCTTCTTCCAGAGACGCATACTTGTTAAGTGCATTATCTGGCGAAATTTGAATGCCGTACTGCTTTGCTTTCTGTTTCATTTTCCTTGCTAAGCTTGCACGGTATTTTTCAGGAACCTTATCGTAGTGCATGTTGAAAAAGCTAATCGCAGCTTTAACATGTGCCTCATCGTGCAGTGGGTACTTCTTTACAACCTTGCCAGTTCGTGGGTCTTTGTACACCAGTCCGAAAACTTTCTTTGGTAGTTTCATCCTTTCACGCATTGTAAGCCTTTCGGCAGTCTTTTCGGTATCAGGAACTGTAACTTCATTTGGAACAGTGACAGGTCCTTCTGGCACAGTTGCACCAGCTTTCGAAGCAAGTTCTGATAGAGCCTTAACATAGTCAGCATCATCTGAGTTAATACCAAATGAAACCAGCGCGTCATATATTTTTGCCGCAATCTGTACTGCAATATCTTCTGGGAAGTACTTAACGTTCTGTACAAAATACCATGTACTCGTGAGTGCATCAATTGGATTGTCTATCCTGTATATGCCTTTCGACGTCCCCTTGCCGACAATATATGCAGCATACTGCTTTTTGCCGTTGACAACATCAGTAAGGTAGTCAGTACTTCTGAATCTCTCAGGAATAACCGTATGGGAGAACCCCATGCGGTTGCCCGGGTCGTTGTACTGGTCAATCGGCAGTGTGTATAAATCCAGTGTCATTTTCTCACCACCTTTGCGTAAGTGACCTATCCACTGGATAGGTCACTAGGTCAAAATTATGCATAAATTGACTTTTAGAAAGGTCATTCCTTCGTTGCACATAAGACCACAACTGTATCGTAAACCAGCACGTCGCCGACATTGGCATTAAGTGCATAGTTCTGTATCAGGCAGTTAGAATATTCTGCAATCGTCTGGTCTGAATCCTTGACCACTATTCTGATGTATTGTTTGTTCTTAGCCAACTTAAATGCATTAAATGTAGGCGAAGCCATGTTCGAAATCTGAATAGTGTATGCTTTTACACCTGTCACGATTTGCGGACTGTCACTACCTATGATGAACTGCCTTCGCACATCAACTTCTTCGTTTACTACCACGTTCATGGCATATCCAAGGGAAGTTGGAGAAGTTGGATTTGATGCCTCGTAAACCTCAACTTGGAATTGTGTAGACTTGAACGGTGCAAAAGAAGTTGGGTTGGTAACAAGACTATTCATTTTGAGTTCAGCCATTTATATCCCTCCTTTTTTTACGCTGGGCAATAAAAGGTCAGTGTAGAGTAATAAATTATAGTCTCCACGGAGACTTCGTCGGTGGCACTGGCAAGCACGCAGTTATTCCATGTTCTGTCGCCTATACGAATTGTAAAATTGCTGCCTGTCAGAGTTCCTGATGCAAATGCCTGAGTAAGCTGAATAACCCACACTGGTTTTGCCGCAATCAGCTTGACAGGCTTATAGCTGTCTATATCGTATATCCGCTGTACATCCTGCTGGAATGTTATGTTAAATGCCGTAACATAGAGCTTGGTTTCATTTCCTGCAGATGAGGTTATTACAACTCCTTGCCCCTGTGCCACACTACTACCTCCTCAAATCTTCGGATACCTTAAGCCCGATAAACAGTTATAGTTTCAGTAGGTTGAACTCTACAGTAGGGTTCAACCCAAATTTGGCAGGAAAACCTGAACTCTCTTGCTGGGAATTTGCCTCAAGTGTTACACATTCAAGTGTAATGTCGTCATAGATTAGAACCTGTCCTGCCGTAACGCCTCTACTAACTTCTGACACATGGCAGTTGCGAGCTATCAGACTTGCATTTGAACCAACTTTGACTTCATAGATTTCGTCCCCGATAGAAAGCTGAGCAATATCTTGGTTTGCAGTGTTGAATGCAACTCTTCTCATCTGAAGTGTCACTGCCTCGAATCCTGTTGCTGGTAGAAACTGCAGTGTTCCGAGTTCGGTAACACGCTCAACTTGTACCATATAGTTTACGGTGATGCTCTGTGCAAACGAGTCTGCATAGTCTTCGCTATAAGAACGTTTCAGCCATACAGGAACATCATTGAGTGTTAAGAAGTTGCCCGGCATGTTTGATACCTCCTTTTATTTTTTAACTCATTGCTTCACACTCATATTCACCTTGAAATCTGAAGAGCTTGCTTGAGCTGTAGTCTAAACTTATGCTGAACGTTCGAGCATAGCAGTTAGATAATTTGATATTGCCAAGTGCAATAGATTGGTAGCTTGCATTCAGGCTCGGCATGTCTTGTGAAACTCCCGAAAACGACACCGCATACCGTTCAGGACCAGCATATGGTACTGGATTCGTAACAGCTACTTCTTTGCCTTCTTCAATTGACGAAGCAAGTTCAACAACTAATTCCTTGCGCACAGATGCTGAGTTTACATAGCTGACTTTTGCTCCATCAAAAGTTATTGCAACGTTCTTAAATGTCAAGAAGTTCTGTTCCATCTGCTCCACCTCTACGCTATGCACTCAAACGTAAGTTCTGAATAGAAGAAGACAGCACCTGCTGTACCATATGCCGTAGCCGATGCAATCACGCAGTCGCTAAGCAGTTTCCCATCTGGCAACTTAATTGACGTCTTGTCGATACCGACCAGCTGGATGCCTGCAACTGCGTATTTCAGCCGAATGGTCTTCACTGGAAATCTGGTTACTACATTGGCTGTTGGTGAACCCGGATTCGAAAGTACCTCAGTCTGATACGTTGTCGTTTCCGTGCGAGACTGATAGTAAATCGGTATCTCCCTACTGTCAGACGGTATCAGCACAATAAACGTACCGCTCGGTTGCTGCTCAACTTTTATGTTCTGACCAATCTGTCTTATTTCATTCTGCTGTCGCTCATTCTGCTGTTCTTTGATTTCTTGCTTGGTATCACTGACTGCTTGCTCAGTTTCTTCAAAGAACTCTTTAATATTTTCAAGCTGCAGGTACTGAAGCAGTTCAGCTGCTGTAATTTGAAATGCTGGTCTATCATTTGAAATTTCAAAAGTAAGTACCACATCGTACAGTACACTGCTGAGTGCAGACTCCAACTTAAGGTAGCCGTTTGAGTATTCTTTGCTTTCTTTGAAATTATTAGCCATTAATTTAACTGCCTGCTGGTAAAGACCCGTACTTCCGAATAATCCATCAATCAAAGTATTTATGTACTGTGCTGCTGTTTCTTTTGAAAAGTCAAGATTAGTGACATAATTTCTGTATTCGGTGGCTAGTTGTTGCAGCTGAACTACTTGCTGCTTGGCGCTTTCAGGAAGCGACAAGGTATTCAGCTTCATGAGTATGGTAGAAAACAGTTCAGCGCTTGCAGTAAAGTAGTCCTGGCTTTTAGCTTGGAAGTCTACTCTTAGGCTCATGTGTTCACCTCATAGTTAAAGAGGGGGCAAGCCCCCTCGCTTTTACATCCGCCCTGCGACTATATGGAACTCGACCACATTGAGTGGGAAGAGCGTCTGCATCTTGATTACACAGTGCACCTTATCTGGTTCATCTTCAGGTATTACGAGCTCGCTGATTTCTGTTTTTGGACCGCAGATGTTTGTCGCCTTATAGAATTTGATTCTGTCTTCAATTGCCGGTCTGATAATAGTATTGAGCGTCTCTTCAGTAAGCACAATTCTTGCGACATAGTTCATTAAGACACGTTTGAGGTCTTCTGAGATGAAGTCTACAGAGCGTATGATACTGTCTTCCCAGGTAACCATATCAGTATTCGCTGTTGTGAGCTGGTGCCTGACTTTTACTGTGGAAGTATTGTCGTCTTTGTAGAGTATCCAGTAGCCGTATGAAGCAAGTTCATTGAGCTCCATTTCGCTGAAGTAGTAAGACAAGTTGTTGTTCCAGAGCACATCTGTAAAGACAGGCACTTCAGTTTCAGTAAGGACTGTTTGTGGCATTTGTCTGTTCATAAAGTAAGCAACTTGTCCTGCATAGAATGGAGCATACATATATCCTGGAACAGGATAAGAGCTAGTAAGGAACCTTGCCATGAACACTGGGTTGAGCAGTATCCTTACACGTTTTTCTTCTATTGGCGCAATGAACTTTGCCAATTTAGCGATAACTTCCGGCTTGCTCAGTCCAGCTGTATATGAAGTGTTCTTAAAGCCGGCCATTACAATTCTGAACTTTCTCATGTAGTTTTCCGACTCGGCAAGCCTTACGGCACTAACTAACGCGTCTGCAACGGAAATACCGCTCTGCTGACCGACTCTGCTTACATCGATAAGCGGTGCTATTGCGTATATGTTCGGAGCTACAACTACTTCGTTAAGTACATCTATGAACTCATCGACATCAGGTTCGTCTTTGTCACTGCTACTTGCTGCAAATGGTACAGCCATAACTGGATAGCCGTTCTGTGAACCTTGGAAAGTCAAGTACAGTGCAAAGCCGAGCGGGTTAGCTGGATGGACTGGTCCAAACAAGCTGACGATGTCAGCCTCGCTTCTAATTTTGACGGGAACTCCTAGTTTAGGCGAATTCGATTTTGGATATGCCTTGAAGTACACGAAGATTTTTACTCTCTGTGGCGAAACAACGTACCACGTCTTTGTAACAGTGTTGCCGTTTTCTATTACTGTTTCTTGGACTTGGCTGAGTTGCAGACCGCCGTATGTGACAATGTTTGAAAGCTCATCGGAAGCGAATTTGAGTCTCGGTATCTGCACTTTTGTTGAGCTTATAGCTGGCTGGCCGTTGACAGTCTGTGTTCTGAGCCAGTCAGTAATATCAGCACACATTTCCGGCACTTGGAACGGCAAGCCGAACTTTTCGAACTGGTCTTTCGTAATGAAAGCTGGTAAACCTGGCTCGGTGAATGGTGCGAGCACGACTCTTACGGTATTGGGGTCGATTTCGAAAAAGTCGGACGGAAAGCCGTCTTTCCAAGGCAGAGGAATTTCAACAATGTTATTAGCCATGGTATCTGCACTGCCCCAGTACGCCTGCGCTTCGTTCACATAAACTGGTACGCCCATCACCATGGGCAGATAGTTATCGATGTTCGGTGCAGCCTTGCGGGAAGGAATGTACTCTTGAGTTACATATACACCAGGTTTTACGTATGGCATCTTTTACACCTCCAAACTGAAAGCTATTTGACCTCGAATTCATTCATGGGAGTTTCGCTATGCTTTATTTTAAAATACAAACCGTTGAGTGTTGGATAGCCCGGTCTTGGCTCAACATTCAGCACTAGTGAGTAGAGATATTCAACGCCAACAGTCACATCGTACTTAGCTGAAGCAAGGGAACCGCTCTCGTCTGGCAGAACGATAGTACTCGACTGGTTTGTGGGTTTGAAGCTTAGAAAGTCGTACTGTTCGAAAAACGGTGGATTGAGCAGTGCAAATGAGAAGAACGCACTGGCAGTCCTGTGAGCGAACAGTTCGTTCAGCGATACGAAATGGAAGTTCACCGTCCCGCTGAGCATGTACTGGTGCGGTCCCATCTTGTAGCGTATTGTTATATTCGGGTTGCCCGGGTCTGGAAATGTAACTGAAGCGTTCGCTAGAGGACCTATGTCTACAACTACGGTTGTTGGAGTATCTGGTGCAAAGACGTTGAAATCATACACCGGCTTGATAGATATATCCTGTCCCAAGACCAAATCAGTGTACTCGGATATGAATTTTTCCATAGCAGTCATGCTGACAGCAAGTAGTCTTTCAAAAAATGAAACAAACCCCTCGGCATGCTCAATCTCTTTTATTACGTGCCTGCGTTCCACTGTCAATCACCTCTTGCAAACGGGTTGGGCGTACTGGCGAACTGTTCAGCAACAAGTTCGGATAGTCGTTGCATCAGCCTTTGCGAGCGCTCCATTAGTTCTATTCCAACTTCCTCTCTTACCTCTTCAAGTATCTGCCTAAGAATGAACTTACCAGGCTGCGGTGGTACATACCATCGACCTTTGGCAATGCTCTGCGGTGTTACTTTCCTGAAGATAATCTCGCCGGTGCTGAGCCTGATTGGTACTGGTTTTTGCCTCGGTCGCATTTTATATCCACGCCTGCCACGTTCATACACTGCAAAGATTTTATCAGGCACCGTCACCATTATTCCGTTCGGCATGACTGCAACCGACAGCTTATTGAGGACACGGTTGATACTCTGCGAACTCCAGCCTTCCATTGCAAGAGCGGATTCGAGGTTGTCCCTGATGCGCTGAGCAAGGACAGGCGAGAGCATTTCGTTCATGCCAGTCCAATGTATCAAATATCCAACACCTGTTGGAACTTTAAGCTCCTCGAGCTTCAGTACACCGACCCTATAAAGGAAGCTGTCCATAGCCATCATTCCTTCGCTTAAGTTTCGCAGAAATTCTATCATTGTTTATTCATAAAGTTGATGAGCGCAAAAAAGGTTGGTTGGCTGTTATTTGACCTACTCCCCGCATTAAAATGCGGGGTTTTAGAGCCTTGAAATTCTATAAATCCCAACCGCCCGGCATCGAGGCGGTATACAAGTATCGGGCTTCCCATTTTTTATCTTTCCCCTCGCTTAAAAATACCAGTAGCTGATGTTATATAGACTATGAACAATTAAAAAATCTCCCGAAAGGGGTGAGAAATTTATGTTAAAGAAAATTGCAGACATCGCAAAAGATGTCTGCGATGAATTTAATGTTCGACCACCGCTGACAGTGGTCGAACTCGAAGGTGGCTCTGACTTCAGAGCCATCTGGCTCCCAGACGACGATTGGGCGCTGGGAGTAAACATTAAGCTTGCCAGCCATATCGGCAAGAAGTTCAAAGACCGATATGGCGAGCAAGCGCCGAAGGACTACCTCAGGTACTGCGTGTACCACGAGGTAGCACACGTAGCGCTCGGCCACAGGAACGCTATGGCCGGCTGGCTGCGTGAGATAAAGCCTGGTTTTTCGAAATACGACCAGGCTGAGGAACTCATAAGCTTCGGTGTTCGCTTCATGAACATAATAGGCGATGCCGAAGTATATGAGTTCCTCGAAAAACATGGGCATCTACCACCCGAGGGGTTCTACAAAATCCACCCCTTCGAGATACTGTTGGTAGATGCCAATGAGATGCTCCAGACAATTGGAGCGCATCCCGACGATGAGGATGTCGGGATGATACTCGAGGCTGCAGCTGATGTTAACAAGTCCGTGCTGCAGTCAAACACTGTCACGGACATCATAGTGTCCTGCAGTCTCGAGGACAGAATGATGTTATTCCAAACCTTCTGGGCAATCATAAACGTTGCCAGAAGGTTTGTGAACAAGAAAGAGGAGGCGAAAATATGATGCCTCTTAATGAGATAAAGAACAGGTTCAGGGAGATATGCAA
>Ga0209204_1001553_pt1 | contig 21132 bp, 18 predicted proteins | sample AD_JPNMR2_MetaG_FD_184425 | JGI IMG/M metagenome (GOLD analysis project Ga0209204, IMG submission 184425) | Active sludge microbial communities of municipal wastewater-treating anaerobic digesters from Japan - AD_JPNMR2_MetaG (SPAdes) (version 2) | ecosystem: Engineered > Bioreactor > Anaerobic...
AGGTGCCGCCCCTGATTATCCAGCCTCTTGTCGAGAATGCAACGATCCACGGTATAGGCAACATGGAGAACGGCGGCGTGATAAGGATATCGCTGGAAAGATGCGGTGATATCGCCAGGATAATCGTCGAGGACAACGGAGCCGGGATGGATGAGGATACAAGGCAGAAGATCCTGAAGTGCCAACCGTTTGGATGCGACGAATCCGGCCATATGACCGGGATAGGAATATACAACGTGGTACAGAGGCTAAGGCTGTTTTTCAACTGTGAAGATGTCGTTGATGTCGAGAGTGCTCCCTGCCAGGGTACGAAAGTTGTTTTGAAGATACCATGTGATGCGGATAACGGGTTGGACCCAATCGGAACAGAAGGGGTGGTTACAGGTGTACAGCCTCATGGTGTGTGATGATGAACAGATCATGATAGAATCCGTCCGGCACATAGTAGAAAAAGAGTTCAGCAATATCCGGATCATCGCGACTGCAAGATCCGGGAGGGAAGCGATCGAAAAGACTTTGACGATCAAGCCGGATATAATACTGACGGATATTAGAATGCCCGGTATAAACGGCCTGGAAGCGATCAAGGAGATAAAAAAGGTCCACAAGGACGTGAAAATCATAATCATATCTGTATACGAATTTTTCGAGTATGCCAAACAGGCCGTCGAACTGGGAGTGAGCGAGTACCTTATAAAACCGGTGAAAAAAGAGAGGCTGGTTGAAGTCCTGCAAAGGATCGTTCACCAGTTGGATGATGAGAGGCGGAAATACAGATGGGAGCTTGAAGCCAAGGAGAGGATCGAAAAGATGCTCTCAGCCGTGGAACACAGCTTCATATATTCCCTGCTTTTTGCCCAGTCGCAGAGAACAGATATCAGCAGATAAAGGAATTCTTCGATATTGATAACGATACAGGCTTCATTTTCGTGCTGATGTTCAGACAAAAAGGCAAAAAAGGCGATTACGACGCCCAACTGGAAAACAGCTTCGACAATGAAGAGATCTATACTCTTTTCAAGAACAATCTCAAGTACAGGTGCAAATGCATAATAGGTCCTGTAATGTTGGACAGGGTCGTCGTATATGTCGCCCAAAGCGTCGATGACCTGTATCAGCAAAGAGTGCAGGCGATCTCCTGCATAGAGGAGATCATGGACCTGCTGGGAAAGAAATATGATATCGAGTTCAAGGTCGGGATAGGAAGGATCCACGATGACCAGGACATCCTGCTGTCTTACCAGGAGGCGCTGAAGGCGCTCAATTGCGATGAGGGCGGCAGGATAGTGCATATAGATGATATAGCTCCCAACACAAGCGATGCCGGATACGAGATCGATCTGCTGGAGCAGAAGCTGATGATATCCCTGGAAAACGGCGATGTGCAAAGGTGCCTCACGATTTTGTCCGATATCTTCCGGAAGTATCCCAGTGTTTTCGAACAGGACAGCATCCACTACAGGATCATCGAAATGATGGCGGCGGTACGGCGCATTGCCATGGAAAACGGCATCAGGGACAAAACGGATCCGGGGCACTACATCAAGAGGATATTATGCTGTTGTTCCAGGGAGGAATTCGAGCAGGTATGTATCGAAGAGGTCAGGAACATAGCCTGCCAGATAAGCGCGAGGAAGAAAAGCAATATCGGGAAGATAGTCGAGTTGACTAACAAAATCATAAACGAAAGGTTCAGCGAGGACCTGAACCTGGACGATGTTTCGAAGGAACTGCACATCAGTCCGCAGTATCTGAGCAGGCTGTATAAGAACGAGACCGGTGAGAACTTCATCGAACGGCTGACGTCAGTCCGGATAGAAAACGCAAAGAAACTGCTGAAGGAATACACGTATTCCATCAAGGAAGTATGCTATATGTCCGGATACAGCGACCCGAATTACTTCAGCAAACTGTTCAAGAAACATGTCGGCCTGTCCCCGACCGACTATCAGAAGCAGGTCCAGGGAGGGTTCCAGCGTGGCCTGGATTGAGCCGCGGCGACTGTAACTGCAGGGATGTGCCTGAAATGTATTTTGGTTGTGAAGATCCAAGGATTTTTGCAGCCAAACAATTACAGAATTAAAGCATTTTGACACATATACAGTTCAAAAGCTATAATGGTATATATTACGGCATCCGGGAGGAATTTGCCATGAAAAAGGCGACCGCGTCCAGACCAGGATATATTGGGAAGCGGCTGGCTGTGTTGATTCCGGCCGTGCTTATCCTGACAGGACTTCTGCTGCCTCTGCCCGGCTGTATGCCGAAAAAAGCCGTTGGCAGCAGTGCCGGCGACAATGAAGATAATGTGCCGAAAATAGGGTTCATCTATGAAACGATGACAGTCCAAAGGTGGCAGAGGGACAGGGATATATTTGTGGCAAAGGCGCAGAACCTTGGCGCTGAAGTTATTGTAAAAAACGCTTATGAGGACAGTGAACTCCAGAAAGAGATCGCGATCGAAATGATTAACCAGGGAGTGGATGTGCTCGTAATAGTCGCTTACGATAAGGACAGCCTCAAGGATCTTGTCAAATATGCCCATAACCGCGATGTCAAGGTCATCGCATATGACCGCATAATAAGAAACGTCGATATAGACTTCTACATATCGTTCGACAACACTGAAGTAGGACGTCTGATGGGCAAAGCTGCCGTTGAAAAGGTACCTGAAGGGAATTATCTCATTCTTAATGGAACGGAGCGGGACAATAACTCCTTTTGGTTCAACGAAGGTTATTACAGTGTACTCAAACCATATATCGAAAAGGGCGCCATCAGCATCGTGGGTGAAACCTGGGTCGATGACTGGCGCTCGGAAAGTTCCTATGATTTCGTAAGCAAGATCCTGAACAGCGGGCAGAAGGTAGATGCCATCATTGCTGCAAATGACCAGCTGGCTGAAGGCGCTGTAACTGCTTTGAGTGAAAACAGGCTTGCAGGTGAAGTGTTCGTTACGGGGCAGGATGCCGAACTTGGCGCCTGCCGGAGGATAGTGGAAGGCACACAGGGATGTACGGTTTACAAGCCTATAAACGTCCTTGCCGAGGGGGCTGCCGAATTGGCTGTGAAACTGGCGGAAGGCAAGGATATCAGCGTATACGAGACAATATCCAACGGTGATTATAGTATACCCTGCAAGATATACAAACCGATCCTTGTTACAAAGGACAATATAGACGAAACGGTGATACAGGACGGATTTTTCACCGCTGAGCAGGTATACAGGAATGCACCGTGAAAGTCCGATCGGTCGGCTGTTTGGCAGTTCACGCTTGAAATTTTCCCCGTATCGAAATAAAATGTAAGACAGTTGGTACTGCCAGGTATAAGACCGGAATATGACCGGCATAGAAATCAAAACCGGAAAAACCGGAGCAGAACTGGTATATTAAAACCGCATTTACTGCTTGATTTGCATTATCAGGCTATTTATTCTGTATTATTTAAAATGAATAATCTGACAGGGGTTAATGTATCATGAAATATGATGTGGAATTGGTTGGAAAGATAGGGTCCATGGCGTTGATCCGCGAGAAAGAACATGATATCGATTACAATGTTTTCAGCCGTATAGGCAGCGAACTGCGCCCGGGAATGATATGGGTAAGTTCAGGCGCAGTGGAGATAGGGCGCCTGGATTATATCAAGCGCACAGGGCATGAACTGACCGGCCCGAAAGAAGACATAATGACCGATTATTCCGCCCAGGGACAAACGATACTGATGGAAGAGTATCGCCGGTACATCCCGTCGAAATACTCTGTCAGGCAACTGCTGGTGGAACACGTGCATTTCAATGATCCGGAAAAGCGGGATCATATATACCGGTTCCTGATGCGTTGCGTAAAACAGGATGCCATACCGATAGTGAATTACAATGACACCGTCAGTTTTGAGGAAAACAGGCGCTGGGAACTTGAGCAGCTTCGCAGTAATGGCCGCAGGGAAATAGTGGAATGCATCGACAACGATGAAACGGCCGCAGTGATAGCAACATTGGTCCATCCAAAGTACCTGCTCATTTTTACTTCCGTGGAGGGGATATATACTGACCCGAAGGACCCGTCCACACTGGTCAGATGCGTGGAAGGCAAAAATGCAGATGAAGTGATAGAAGCAATAAACGAACTGCAGAAGCATTGCGACGGAGCGAGCCGTTCCGGCGCCGGCGGAGCCAGATCAAAACTCGAATTCATAAAGGAACCGATCCGGCAGGGTACAACAGTTATGATTGCCAGTTCACGATACAGGATTTCCGACGTCCTTTCCGGCAATTGCCCGAGGACCGTTTTCCGGGTAAGATAACGACAGACGCGGTCCATTATCTGTGTACCGGGTATGCCATCCTGATTGCCATTTGGCCTTGAGTCCTGTGTCCTGCCGGTCGGCGTCAGTAATACAATACTGAGACATTTTTATCTGCTATTGCCGGAAAGACATCATAAACCATAACGGCGTATTATAGTCAAATACCGCCAGGAAGCCGTCTGTTTACACAACCAGATGTTTCATTGAGTTTATATACAGTTTATACAAATATGTTTATATAAACCGGAGAGCCCGATACCTATATTATTATTGCTGACAGCAGGCGCCGGGATTGCGGCATTTCCGGCAGTTTAGGGTTTTCATCCTTTCCATCGGGCCGATGTTATTGTATAATTAAAAAACAGTCATAAAAAAGTGAAAGGAGTGACTTCATAATGGCTAACCGTTTCTCCAGGATCACCCCCGAGATAATGGAACTTTCCTCTTTATTTGAAAATAACAGCAGGATCGATCCCTCACTTTACGATAAATATGACGTAAAAAGAGGTTTGCGGGATATAAACGGGAAAGGCGTACTGACGGGATTGACAGTCATATCTGAGATCGTTTCGTCAAAGACGGTCGACGGCAAAGAAGTTCCCTGTGAAGGGAAACTTTATTACAGGGGAATCGACGTTGAAGAGATCGTGGAAGGTTTTATCAAAGAAGACCGTTTCGGCTTTGAAGAAGTGGCTTACCTGCTGTTATTCGGCGAGTTGCCTGATGCGGAGCGGCTTGAGAGTTTCGGCAGGATACTGTCAAACTACCGGACACTGCCGACGAATTTCGTGCGGGACATCATTATGAAGGCTCCCAGCCATGATATGATGAACACGCTGGCCAGAAGCGTTCTGACGATGTATTCCTATGATGACAATGCCGATGACAATTCGATACCCAACGTGCTGCGGCAGTCGCTGCAGTTGATCGCTTTGTTCCCGCTGCTGGCTGTCTACGGATACCAGGCTTATTGCCATTACCATGATCAGAAGAGCCTTTTCATACACCGGCCCCAGTCTGAACTTTCGACTGCCGAGAACATATTGTATATTTTAAGGCCGGACAGTAAGTACACGCCTCTGGAAGCCAAGATACTCGACCTGGCGCTGGTATTGCATGCCGAGCATGGCGGCGGCAACAACTCCACGTTCACCACCCATGTGGTGACTTCTTCCGGGACAGACACTTATTCGGCCATCACAGCGGCGCTTTGCTCGCTGAAGGGACCCAGGCACGGCGGTGCGAATATCAAGGTAGTGCAGATGTTTGAAGATATGAAGGCCAGGATATCCGACTGGACCGATGAAGGTCAGGTCGCGGACTACCTGGAGCGGATCCTGGAAAAGAAAGAATTCGACCGTTCAGGGCTGATATACGGGATGGGCCATGCCGTTTACTCGCTGTCCGATCCCCGTGCGACCGTACTCAAGAAATTCGTGGAAAGCCTTTCAAGAGAAAAGGACCGCATGGATGAGTTCAGGCTTTATTCACTTGTTGAAAGGCTGGCTCCTGAGATCATACGGGAGAAGCGGAAAATCTACAAGGGTGTCAGCGCAAATGTGGATTTTTACAGCGGTTTCGTATACAACATGCTTGGATTGCCATTGCAGTTGTTTACGCCCCTGTTTGCAATAGCCCGTTTACCCGGGTGGGCAGCCCACCGTATGGAGGAGATAGCGAATGCAGGCAAGATCATCAGGCCGGCTTACAAATCGGTTTCAGAAAGGCGGCAGTATATTCCCCTTGACCAAAGGTGATCCGGCGTCAAAGGATGTACGATGCTGCAGGCATGCACGGACCGGCTGAAAACATCGCAAATCCGTATGTATAGCTAACTCTGAAAGTTACAAGCAGGTGTAGCTGACGCGATAAGCTAAAATCCTATATGTATGGAATCATATTAAGTTAATACAGTAAAGCAAACCGCCGATTTCCGGCGGTTTGTTTCGTAAGTGTATCTTTTTTGGTTATGTGTACCTGTTTTTAGAGATACTGGAGCGAATGCAGCTGCTAAGGCAGCCTGGGAATATGATGCCAAAAGCGTATGCATTTACAGAAATGCCGGTATATAATTTCAGGGACAATGTAAGCAATTGCAAGATACCGGAGAGAAAGTGACTTCAGAAATACCGGGGAGAAAAACAATGAAAACTTCAAAGAAAAACACATTGAAAAGTATTTTGCGTAAAAACGAGTTATTCCGTACTCTTGCCGAAGTAAAAGGGAATCCCAGGGCATGCATACTTACAGAGCCGATGTGGGGGCTGTCGATGAACCTGTGCCTTCCATACGCGACGGTATATATGCTCACTTTCGGAATGAGCGATATACAGGTCGGGATCGTTACCTCTGTCTATATGTTTTCCCAGATGATCTGTGCATTCCTGTCAGGTGCGATCATAGACAAAATGGGCCGGAGGAAGAGCACCGCAATTTTTGATTTTCTGGCATGGAGCGTCCCATGCATCATATGGGCATCCAGCCAGGGGTTCTGGTTCTTCGTCGTGGCCGCGCTGTTCAACGGTATGATGAAGATAACAACAGTGTCCTGGGACTGTCTGCTTGTTGAGGATGCCCCAAAGGACCGGATAACCCATATATATTCCTGGGTCCTCATCTGCGGCAACCTTTCCGCGTTGTTTGCCCCGATATCGTCGTTGCTTGTTTCTAAACTGACACTGGCTCCTGCAATACGGATACTGTATCTGAATGCTTATGTCGTTATGACGGCAAAACTGCTGATCCTGTATAAGTTTTCAACGGAAACTGCCGTAGGAAGAGCCAGGCGCGAAGCTGCGCGCGGCAAGTCGTGGGGAGAGATGCTGTCCGGGTATAAAAATGCGCTCAATAAAATCATAAAATCACAAGGCACGATTTTTGCGATAATGGTCAGCATACTTGTAGAGATCGCATTGATGATCGGAGCGACTTTCTGGCAGATCATCGTATCACGGCGCATAGGCGTTCCGGACACATTGCTGCCCATTTTCCCAATGGTGAAGAGCATGCTTTCGATCTTTCTTTTCTTCACGGTGATATCGAAAATAAGGCAGACAAGGCTGAAATGGCCGATGTATGGCGGTTTCATCAGTTATATGATCAGCTGTGCGCTTCTTGTTTCGATCACGGGCACAGGGGTGATGGGATATGTGCTGCTGACAATTTCGATATTCTTCGAAGCGCTGGGCTCATCCGTCATGAGCACACTGAGGGAATCACTGGTGGCCATCCATGCCGACCCCGAAGAGCGTTCCGGGGTCCTTGCCCTGCTCCAGACGACTGTCATGCTGGTCAGTGTGCCCTTTGGATATATAGGCGGGCTGTTGAGCGATATCTCCAGAACATTGCCGTTTGTACTGAACATTGGCCTGATGCTGCTCGGGATTCTTGCGACTGCAAAGTACGGCGCCAGGCATGTCAGTTAGACAGCCAACCATTGAGGAATGACCGTCCCGAGCTGCCGGTGCTGATAACGCCTCATTTCTGCCAATGCGCCTGGCGCCTTATTTCTGTCAGCCTATTTCAAATCGGCACCGGATATTATATAATATAACTTGCTACCATTTCATGGCTGCGTCTGCCGGAAGGGGAGACGATATGTTCAAAGTCTTTCTTGTCGAAGATGAGATAGTTGTGCGTGAAGGCATACGCAATAATATCGATTGGGAGCAGTATGGCTTCCAGTTTGCCGGCGATGCCCCTGACGGAGAGCTGGCCCTGCCCCTGATCCGCCAGATAAAGCCTGATGTCCTGATCACCGATATCAAAATGCCTTTTATGGACGGGCTTGCGCTTATCGAACTTGTGCGCAGGGAACTTCCGAAGACCAGGATCATCATAATCAGCGGTTATGATGATTTTTCCTATGCACAGCAGGCTATCCGCATGGGAGTCGAGCAATACCTTCTCAAGCCGATCGCGAAGAGCAAGATGGTGGAAGTCCTGACAGAACTGCACCGGAAGATGGTCGAGGAACAGAAGCAGCAGGAATACTTCGAGGAGTTCATGCGCGAGGTGCGCGAATACAAGATCTTTACGCACAGGAGATTTTTTGAGAAAATCGTCACCGGCGGACTGACTGTGCAGGAGATAACCAAGACCGCCAGGGAGCTGGAAATAGATCTGAATGCGCCATTCTACGATATCGTGCTCTTTTCTCTGAGCAGTGCCGGTTATGACGGAAGCGCGCCTGAGAGGTATACGGAAGTGCTGGCCGCAGTGGAGGAAGAGATCAGGGAGTACATATCAGGTCATCCGGAACTGATCCTGTTCATATGGAACGTCACAATATACGCCGTGCTTGTTAAGGGCGGAAAGGACGATATCAGGCAGAGGACCGACGATTGCATCACGAACATCGCCGACTGCTGCATGAGGGCGGGCAGTGATGTTAACTGGCATATAGCCTGCGGTACCCCTGTGCCCCGTCTTGGAAGCATCCCCGTATGTTTCCGGAAGGCGAGCCGTCTGCTGTCCTATCGGTACATATGCCCTGATGAACACATCCTGACGGAGGAAGTCATCAGCAATATCAGCAGCAGGCAAAATTCAGGGCAGTACGGAGGCAAAAACGGGATCGACCAGGAGTGTATAGTGAATTTCCTCGGCAACGGATCCATGGAAGATATCGACCGCTATGCCGATCAACTGATGCAAAGCGCAAAAGCCGAAGCAGCAATGCCTACGATGTTGTACAGGTACCTTGCCATGACGGTCTACCTGGCCGCCGTGAAATACCTGGATACGATAGGCTGCCGTTCGTACGGCATCTGGTCGCAGGAACTCCGCCCCGACGACGGCATATCCGCGCCGGAAGAGGCACATGAGTATATGTGCAGGGTGATGCGGCATGTCCTGGAACTGCGTGACGACGCAAGCAAAAAACAGCAGCAGGACCTGCTGAACCAGGCTATAGAATATATCAACACACATTATCATGAGGAGTCCATATCACTCGATAAAGTGGCGAAGGAAGTCAATGTCAGCCCGAACTACTTCTCGGCAATATTCAGCCAGGAAGTCGGGATGACCTTTATCGAATACCTCACGAACAAGCGGATCGAACGGGCGAAATACCTGCTCAGGCATACCGACCGGCGCTCAGGCGAGATCGCATTTTCGGTGGGATACAGGGACCCTCATTATTTCAGCTTTGTTTTTAAAAAAGTAACAGGGATCACGCCCAGTGAATATCGAAAGGGAGTAGACCAGTGAAAACGGGTTTGCACCGGAAAACAAAAAACGGGAAAATCACCATGCAGGCCAAGCTGTGGAAGATGATCCTCATCGTCTCAGTCCCGCTGATGATCATGATCATCGTGATCGCTTCCATAGGGATAGGGTATGCGCTGCAGTATAAAGCCATACTGAACAATGTGACGATGGCTTCCGAATTCAACCAGAATTTCAAGGACGATGTGGACCTGAAAATGTACTATTACGTCATTGACAGCCAGTTATCGGAAGGCCTGCCCCTCAAGGAAGTCCAGTCTGCCGAGATGATAGCGCGGAAACTGACCGAAACCACCACGAAGAAAGAGAGCCTGCGCGCCATCAACAGCGTGCTCAACCTTTGCCACAACCTTCAGGACAAAATGGAAAAGATCGCGGAGACCAAGGAATATAACTCACGCGAGGAGCAGCTGGTGAACAATATTTACATACTGACCGACATGATACAGGAATACATGTACACTTATCTGTATTACGAAGCTGCGCACCTGGACGCTTTGCAGAAGACCATGATCAGGAACATGATCGTCCTTATGACGGTGAGCGTCGTTTTGTCGGCCATCCTGCTGATCTTCCTGCTGAGGAAATCGAGAAAGCTCAGCAACAAGATCATCAACCCGATAGACAAGATATGTGAGCGGCTTGTTGCGATCGGGAAAGGCGACCTGCTCGTTTGCGAGCCGATACAGGCTGATGTCAGGGAAGTACAGCTGCTCACCGACGGTATCGAGACCATGGTCGGGCAGCTGAGACGGCTGATAGAAAAGACGGCCGAGCAGGAAAAACAGCGCCGGCGTACCGAACTTGCGCTGCTGCAGGCGCAGATCAATCCGCATTTCCTTTACAACACACTCGACACTATAATATGGCTGATCGAATCAGGAGAGATCCCGGAGGCTGTCACTATGGTCAGCACGCTGTCCAACTTCTTCCGGTCCTCCCTGAGCCGGGGCAAAAACGTGATCACGCTTGCCGAGGAGGAACAGCATATCCGCAGTTATCTTGAGATCCAAAAGATGCGTTACCGGGATCTGATGGAATATGAGATCGATATCCCCGATCATCTGAAATTTTACATACTTCCAAAACTCACGCTCCAGCCGCTGGTGGAAAATGCACTCTATCACGGGATAAAAAACAGGCGCCGGAAAGGCTGTATCAGGGTGACAGGCAGGGAACGGAACGGATGTATCCAGTTGGAAGTGGCTGACGACGGAGCGGGGATGACGCCGGAAAGACTGGAAGAGGTGCGGGCGTCCCTTGAAGAAGCCGGCGGGATCGAAAGTTTCGGACTAAAGGCAGTGCACCGGAGGATAAGGATCCTGTTTGGCGCTGATTATGGACTGGCTTTGGAAAGCGAGCCGGATGCGGGTACGAAGGTCATTGTAACTATCCCGATGCAGACTGCCGAAGAATCCGCGTCATGAAACGGACGGTATTCGCCGTTCGATCCATTGATGCAGGAGAGGTGAAGAGAAGGAGAGATGAAGATGAGCAAATGGAAGCTTGCGGCAGTTGCCTGCCTGATGGCCATCCTTGGCGGATGTGTCATGAGAACGCAGCAGGCAACGTCTCCTGATGAGGAAAACCTTATCGTGGTCGGATTTTCGCAGGTCGGGGCAGAATCGGAATGGCGGGTCACCAACACGGAAAGCATCAAATCGGCATTGAGCGAAGAAAACGGATATGTTTTGATTTTCGAAGATGCTCGCCAGGAACAGGAGAACCAGATCCGGGCGATCCGGAGCTTCATACAGCAGGACGTTGATTATATCGTGTTTTCACCTAAGCTGGAAACCGGCTGGAAAACGGTGCTGCAGGAGGCAAAAGACGCTGGGATACCCGTGATCATGATAGACCGTGACGTGGAGGAAGAAAGCAGGAAGCTGCTGACTGCGTATATCGGGTCAGATTTCTATAAAGAAGGAAAGAAAGCCGTTGTATGGCTGGAAGACTTCCTGGAAAAGAAGGGGAGGACCGAGGAACCTTTAAGGATCGTCCACATACAGGGAACGATCGGTTCTTCGGCACAGATAGGCCGGACCCGAGCCATGGAAGAGGCGGTCGCAAGGCATCCGAACTGGGAACTGGTTGCACAGGAATGCGGCGACTTCACACGTGCAAAGACATACGAGGTAATGAGCGGGATATTGGAAAAGACCAAGGATATTGATGTGGTATACTGTGAAAATGACGGTGAGGCTCTCGGCGCCATCGATGCGATGGAGGAAGCGGGACTGAAATGTGATCCGGAGGACGGAGTGATCGTCATATCGTTCGATGCGACCAGGCTGGCACTCCAATACTGCCTGGAAGGCAAGATCGCGCTGAATGTGGAATGCAACCCGCTGCAGGGCCCTTATGTCGATGAAGTCATAAAACGGCTGGAACGCGGTGAGACCATAGAGCGTGAAATATATGTCGAAGAGACCCAGTTCGATTATCTGACAATCACCCAGGAAATGATCGACAGCAGGAAATACTGACATCGTAACGGAACATGGTGCAAAACTGTACAATGACATAATGCAGGCAGCCCTCTTTACCGGGGGCGTTTTTTATAATGTAATGATATAATTCATGATCCGAACCGGAAAAATGTTGAGCAGCTTTTATAAGCCAGCGATTTTTCTGGTCACCTGGCATACTTCAGGATAGCTGACGCCCTTATCCGGTCCGTCTTCCCGCATCGGCCGCCGATTCTGCCATGTGATGAAAAAACCGGAAGGCTTTTTCCGGGGATTTTTTCATTGCCGGGGCATATTAAATGGTGCCATGGCCGCCGCCTGATAACAACTGGCTGACTGGCGTTCCTGGCACCTGAAAAATTTTTTCAAACGTTCCGGCATCCACGATCGTGTTAGTAATGAAGGGAGGGAAGCTGATTTGCGAGGTTCTTTATTGCGTACGAGTGAAGAGTTGCTGGAAATCTATAACCGTCATGTGGATACTGTCTACCGCGTTTGCTTCATGTTCATGAAAAACGTGCCTGATACGGAGGACATGGTCCAGAACACATTCATCAGGCTTATGAAGGACAAGACGGTTTTCCGGGATGAGGAACATGAGAAGGCCTGGCTCATCAGGACAGCGTCCAATCTATGCAAGGACCACTTCAGGCATTGGTGGTCAAAGACGGTAGGTATCGATCAGGCCGGTGAGACGGCGGTCGATCAGGATTTCAATATAGACAGCAGCCTCGAAAAAGTTTTGGCACTTCCCTCCAAAATAAGGACTGCCGTGTATTTGTACTACTATGAGGGCTACTCCACGGTGGAGATAGCGAAGATACTGGGAAAGAACGAGTCGACAGTCAGGGGGTATCTCCATACCGGCAGGAAGCTTCTGAAAATGGAAATGGAAGGTGGTCTTGAGTGAAGAAAGAAGATCTGAGGAATTCTTTCGATTTGATAAAACCGGATGAAAATGCGAAGAAGAGGATGCTGGACAATATAATGCGGAGCGCCGGTAAAAAAGACGGAAGCCGCAGGATGTATTTCGTGAAAGCCATACCCGCTTTTGCTTTGACTGTCGTGGTAGCCGCAGGCGTGCTGATGTACAGCCTGAAGCCGGGCAATAACGGATCGCCGCCCGGACAGGTTACAGATCTTGCCGGGGGCATCGGCAGGGAAGATGCGGCTGCCCCTCTCCTGGACCAGTTTCGGGTCGATGACAGGCATTATATCCTGCTTACAGATGAACTGAGGAATGATTTCGGACTGCCGTCCGAAATAAAAGAAGGCGACATTGGTGAAAAGCTGACGGATATCACGGTCAGCCCGGATGAGAGCCTGACAGGCAGAGAAGTGTACAGATATGTTCCGGCCGGCTGTGAAGCGGTAGTAGCCGTAAAAGGGGATGACGGATACCGGCTTTTCAGGTTTTTCACATTTGAAAGCTACAATAGCAACCAGGATGAGGATGCCGTGGAATACCTTGAACTTTACGGCATCAACAGTGCGGAAGATATCTCAAAGGTCCTGTTGATCGGCCATTCGGAGCAGGGTAAGATGTCTGGCGTCGATGATATCCGGGAAATAACTGACAGGAGTGAAATCGAGCAGTTCTATGGTTATTATTCCGTGCTGAAGAACAACAGCGACAAATACTTTGACAGGCTGTTCAACTATAATGGTACGGGCACTGGCAACAGCAGCGTCGGGGTAGATATCGCCGAACGGGAAAGGATGGCGGCTGCCGAACCGGCCGGGCCGATCGAGCCGGATGCAGCCGGCTTCGGATCAGACATGCCGATGGAGATCGCGCCGGCTGCACCGGATACACCTGTTTCAGCGAATGTCCCGGCCCCTGCAGATGCCCCGGTGCCGCAGAAGCCGTCGGCAACAGCCGATCCATCCGCCGGAATCGTGACGGACATGGGCGGCGGGACAACAGGATCGGTACAGGGCAGCACAGGTTCGACAGGCGATGCCCTGGATCTTCCCATAACAATAAGGATATACAACAGGAACGGTATTTACTTCGATTCGGTGTACTACAGGAACATAGGCTTCATCAACAGGTACGAGGTAAGTGATGAGTTTGCAGCCTTTCTAAGCGCCAGGTTCTGAAAAAGAGCATCAGATGACACAATGGCCCAATAACCTGATAGCCCGATAATATAAAAACGACACTGTAACTGAGCGGCTAAGCTGCCTGGCTGCTCGGCCGGGGAAACGATTGGACAGTTGTTGGTTTGCATGACCGCCTCCTGGTATTGCACAGTACCGGGAGTTTTTTTCTTTACAGATATGTGTATATGCTGTGCCAGGCACCTGGTTATTATATATAACGGCTGGCTGATATGTTATAATATTTCCAGGTGCCGGCCGCAGGGATCCATATCCGACGCTGCCGGGCATGGCGCCGGGAAGGAGGAGAACGATGCTGAAGTACATAGTTCCTGAATACAAGAGGCTGAGGGTCATCGTTGATACAGATGCCGCATGCGAGGCGGATGATCCGTTTGCGATAGCGCATGCGCTCATGTGCCGCAAGTTTGACGTAAAAGCGATATTAGCCGAACAGTTCGGCGGCCCGGAAACGACTAAAAAGAGCTATGACGAGATCATGACCGTCCTGGATGCCATGGATATTTCAGTCCCGGTTTTTATGGGCGAAGAAGGCAAGCTTTCTGATATACCGGGCGATGACATATCTCCGGCTTCGAAGTTCCTGGCCGAAGAAGCGATGAGGGATGACGACAGGCCGCTGTTCGTGCTGTGCCTTGGAGCGGTCACGAATGTCGCGTCTGCGATAAGAAGGGCTCCCGGTATCATTCCGAGGATGACTGTCGTATGGATCGGCGGACAGGGTTATGATTCATATACGCCTGATTTCCGCGAGTTCAACTCGGGAAACGATATCGATGCCGCTAACCTGGTGGTTTCAAGCGGTGTCGAGTTATGGCAGATACCGTCCGATGTTTATGGCTCGATGCGTATCAGCCTTGCAGAGATACAGCACAGGATATATCCCTGCGGAAAGATAGGGAAGCATTTGTTTGAAAACATGGTGGACTATAATATGTCGAAGCATGCAGGATGGACGGCCGGCGAAAGCTGGGCGCTGGGAGACAATCCTGCAGTCGGGGTGGCTATGGACCAGAACTGCGGCCGCTTTATTTACCGCGAAGCCCCTGTTTTCAATGAGGACACCACTTACACCTTCGAAGCCGGCAGACCGAAAATCCGAGTGTACACTTCCATAGATCCGAGGTTCATTCTTGAAGACCTTATAAGCAAGCTGCAGCTGATTTACGGCGCAGGGCATGACAGGCAGACATAATTATTTGAATCGATGCTTTTGCTGCTTAGTAAACGGAGTGCTTACGAAACACGACATAGTATACATGTTGCAATTCACAAGCCATATATACTATGATACGGAAACCACGTTTTATGCAAGGAGGACAGCATATGCCAGGCAACGGATTCGAACAGCCGTACAGGCACGTAGTCTCAGGAACGGTAACCGGCAGGTATGAAGTGCCCGATTGTCCTGAATGGGCGCACAGTGCCGTATTCTACCAGATCTATCCGCAGAGCTTCTATGATTCGAACGGTGACGGCATCGGCGATCTGCAGGGTATCATACAGAAGCTCGATTATGTAAAGAGCCTTGGAGCAGACGCCATCTGGATAAATCCCTTTTTCGAATCGCCGTTCAACGACGCGGGATATGATATTTCGGACTATTACAAGGTCGCGCCGCGGTACGGTACAAATGAGGACGCCCGGATGCTTTTTGAAGAAGCCCATAAAAGGGGCATTAAAGTGCTTTTCGATTTCGTGGCCAGTTATACATCCATCGAACACGAGTGGTTCAGGGAATCCTGCAGGCAGGAGAAGAACAGATACTCCAACTGGTACATATGGACCGACGGCACCTGGGCTCCGATGCCCGAGGAGCAGAAGGACAGGTTCATACAGGGCTATGCGAGACGCGACGGGCAGTTCATGAGGAACTTCTACTGGAGCCAGCCGGCTCTGAATTACGGATATGAGCATCCGGATCCCGCGTTTCCATGGCAGCTTCCGACCGACCATCCTGATGTGCTTGCCATGAGGGAAGAGATGAAAAACGTGGTAAGGTACTGGATGGATCTTGGCGCCGACGGATTCAGGGCGGACATGGCGGGCGCGCTGGTCAAGTCGACACGGTACAGGGGGAACAGCCAGTTTTACGCCAATAAAGCATCCGGGACCCAGAAGTTCTGGCAGGAAGTGCGGGAAATACTGGACCGCGAATACCCGGGTTCCTTCATGGTAGCGGAATGGTCGCATCCCATATCCGCGATCGAGGGCGGATTCCATGCGGACTTCTACCACTGGTTCAGCGGTTTCAACGACCTGTTCCAGAAAGAAAGCTGGAGGATCCTCAACGGGCTTTCCGAGGGGCACAGCTTTTTTGACGCCGAAGGAAAGGGGAACATCACGGACTTCCTGGCCGGCTACATGGAACAGTATGAAGCCGTTAAGGGCAAAGGCTTTGTCTGCATACCGGTGGGGAACCATGACATTGCCAGGATAAATAATAACCGTTCACCAAAAGAACTTGAAATGATCTTCGCATTCTCGATAACTCTGCCGGGCATGCCTTTCATCTATTACGGGAACGAGATCGGAATGAGGCAGCTCCACGGCCTGCCCCATGTGGAAGGCGCATACAAGCCAAGGGCGGGCGCTCGCACGCCGATGCAGTGGAAAAAGGGACCGAACGCCGGATTCTCTGCGGCGCCTGCCGAAAAGCTTTATCTTCCTGTTGATCCGGCCGACGACTATCCGAATGTAGAGGAACAGGAGAAAAATCCCGATTCCCTGCTCAACAGGGTCAGAAAGCTGATATCGCTGAGAAAACGGTACAAGGCGCTGTCTGCTCACGCCGAATTCGTTCCGTTGTATGCTGTGGAAAACGGGTATCCCTTCATTTATGCCCGGGCCGCCGACGAGGAAGTGATACTGGTGGTGCTCAACCCGTCCGGCCAGGAAAGAAAAGCCGAATTCACCAGCAACCTCGAGATCTCCGGCAGGAAGCTGATCGCAGGAGAAGAAATCAGGATGGACTCCGACGGCAGCAAAATCTCTGTAGCAGTACCTCCTATAACCTATTCTGTTTACATAATGAACGCAAGGCACTGGAGTTAAGGTATGATCACTTTATCGAACAGACAGACAAGGCAATTTTTACTGCTCAGGCATGGATTGCTGGGCGAACACAGGTTTGCCGGCAAACATGGTGCGCTTGATTTTGTACGGCAGGCAGGATGCATCCAGTTCGATCCTGTCGATGTCTGCGGGAAAAACGCGGAGCTTACGCTGCAGTCCAGGATCAAGGGATTCACGAAGAATACGCTTTATGAACTGCTGTATGTCGACAGGAAACTGGTGGACTATCCCGACAAAAACCTTTCCATAATCCCGGCAGAGGACTGGCCGTATTTTGAGCGCTACAGGCAGGCAGCCATAGCGGGCGGCCGGCGGTTCAAAGAGCTCGCCGGACTGGCAGACCAGGCAAAGGCTTATATAAGGGAGCACGGTCCCGTCTGTTCCGACGACCTGCCGATAACAGGCGGTATCCGCTGGCATTCATCCATCCACTGGAGCGGCAACTGGACCGGCATTACAAAGGCTGCGAGGTCTGTGCTGGAACATCTTTATTCGACCGGCGAACTTGTCATCCACCATAAGAATGGCTCCAGGAAGTTCTATGATCTCGCCGAAAGGCACATCCCGCCCGAGATACTGTATGCTCCAGATCCGCTGCCGGATGAATTCCAGCATAAAAAATGGCGTATACTTCGGCGCATCGGAGCGGTGGGACTGTTGTGGGACCGCCCGTCGGATGCATGGCTCAACATTTGGGGCCTTAATGCCCGGGAGATCTACACTCCCGCCGACAAGCGGAAATATGGCCATTATGTCCTTCCGCTGCTGTATGGCGAGAACTTTGCCGGCCGGGTGGAAGCGGCCGCTGATAAAAAGACCTGCACCCTGATATTGAAAAACATCTGGTATGAAGGTAATGTAAAGCAGACTAAGAGACTGGCTGACGCAATCTGGAAATGTATAAACCGTTTTGCGGAATTCAACGAGTGCTCGGCTGTCAAATCGGAATGCGCTTTGATGAAAGACTGAAGCACGGATATGAAAGACTGCATCAATGCGCTGAAACTGAAGCAGTCCATTTTTCCGATCTCTCTAATTATGTATTGATGTAATTTTCTCGAATGCTGCTCACATGCGGAAATTCTGATATTCTTTATCTGGCAGGGTAATGTTTTTCAAGGTACGATTTTTCTCCATCCTGCAAACATGCAGGGCGTATGCAACGTAAAATGTATGTACCAAAAAGATTGCAGCGAATATGCGCCACAGTCCGGGTATGTACTGTTACTTCTTTATTTGGTATAATTGGAAAAGTTGCGCTGTTTGTATTCAATGAATAGTGGGGAGTCAGGAAATGTCGTTTGATGAGTTATTGGTGTTCATATCTTCATGTATCTATTCAGGATACAGCATGATCAGATGGTATAATAAGCTGCCGTCGTATGGGCCTGTCAAAAGGGATAAGGCCGTAAAGCTTGTGCTGGGTCTGCTGCCCGTGATCTCGTTTTTTATCATTGTATATACGCTGCGGGTACTTGCATCGTTCGATGTCGTGAATGATTTCGTTTACATATTGTTTTACATTGTGCTCGGATACGCCTGGGTTTTCCTTGGAATGCGGTGGACCTTCCGCTTTTTTGACATCTCGTGGATCGACGATGTGCTGCATTTGAACAACAAGGCGGCCCTTATCACGGTTGCAGGAGCATTCCTCGGACTGGTGGCGATATATTCGGGAGCCAACATAGGAGACGGCCCCGGATGGTGGTGCGTCATATTTGCAGGAGGGCTGGGACTGGTTTCATGGTTCCTTCTTGGCAGGCTTGTCAATTCATTCGCGCAGGTATTTGAGCGTATAACGGTGGACAGGGACATCTATTGCGGGATCCGTACCGGCGCCTATCTGCTTGCCAGCGGGATCATCCTGGCCCGTGCGTCCGCTGGCGACTGGACTTCATTTTCCCAAACGATAGCCGAGTTCCTGGTAGGATGGCCGGTCCTGCCGCTAACCGCGATGGCGGTAGTTGTTGAACGCTATTATGTACGCAGGGCCAAAACGAGTGAAAGCCTCAACGACACATACCTGTTCGGCTCGCTGTACTGGGCTGCCGCTTACATCGCAGTCGCCGCTGTCAGCGTGCTGATATTCCCGCTGGCTGAGAACCCGATGTACGACATCGCGCCCCCTGGTTATTAGGGGCTGTGCCGCGTTTTTAGGATCCATCATGCAAAAGGATCTTAGGGGTAGTTATGTGAAAGGATCTGAGGGACCATATTATGAATGAATCAGTCAAATTGGTTTTGATACCTGGGGATAAATACTCCGAATACCGATATAACGTTATTTTCAAGGCATATAAATGGGATCCGCAGGTGGGGGACCACAATACGATAGCAAAGCATGCGGTGCTTATGGACCAGGAGACCGTGACCCGACTGGAAACCTGGGCCGAGAAGCTATCGGAAGAGACTATGCTGATGGAAGAGGCGCTTGTCCACAGGCCGGACCTGGCAAAAAAACTGGGGCTGCCCCGGGCGGTCCTCAAATCGCTGGACCGGCTGTCAGGCTATGACAGGAGCAGGAACGTAAGGCTTATGCGGTTCGATTTCCATCCGACCGAAGACGGATGGGCGGTATCGGAGGTCAACAGTGATGTGCCCGGAGGCCTTGCCGAGGCGTCCGTCCTGCCAAGGATCGCATGCGGGTATTTTGACGGCTGCGAACCCCGCAGGCACATTGGAGATATCCTATTGCATGCATTTGAGAAACGTGTCGCGAAAGGCGGCGTCATAGCATTCGTCCATTGTACGTCATATGCGGATGACCGGCAGGTCATGCAGTTTTTGAGCGACTACTTTGAGGCTCACGGATACCGTACGGTTTTTGCCGCGCCGGACCATATCGTATGGGAAGACAAAAAAGCTGTATGCATAATAGAGGGGAAAGAAGGGCCGATCGACGGGATAGTGCGCTTTTTCCCGCTGGAATGGATGACGAACCTGCCGCGCCGGTCGGACTGGAGAGGGTATTTCGACACCGTGACTGTATCCTGCAATCATCCGGTAGCGATACTCACCCAGACAAAACGACTGCCGCTTGTCTGGGACGAACTTGGGATCGATGTCTCAACGTGGAAGAAACTCTTGCCGGAAACCAGGGATCCCAAAGCAGTCAGGCCAAAGGAGGACGGCTGGATATTCAAACCCGCCCTTGGAAGGGTGGGGGAAGGCATTTCGATCAAAGGAGCTGTTACCGAAAAAGAGATGCGGCGGATCGAAAAAATGGCACGCAGAGACCACAGCAACTGGGCAGCCCAGCGTAAATTCGCAAGCAGGCCGCTTACGGACGTCAACGGTGAAATTTACCACCTATGCGTGGGTGTGTTTACGGTAGACGGCAGGAGCGCCGGTTTATATGGAAGGATAAGCCCGTTCCCGAGGATAGATGACCGGGCGAGGGACATTCCTTTATTGGTTTCGAAGGGAGGAAACATAAGTGAGGGATAATTTTCAGGCATATAAGGTATGGGCGCCCGACGGCGCGCGGTGGACACAGTGGGCAAAGCCTGTTATGTTCATGGATCCGGCAGAAACACTGTTTCCCAGGCTGGTGATACCTGAAGTCGACTGGCTGCAGGGGTTGGAAAGCGATACCATGATCGTCGCCGATCTTCCCGGCGAGAGAGGGGTAATTAATCTGCTTCAAATGCAAGGCTATTCTGTTAATCCTGTGTATAGGTAAATCGTGAGGAAGAATAAGTCAGAAGCAATATAGAACCGGAAAATCTTTTTTTTATTTTTTTTAACGATTCGTTTTTTTACCGGCTATTACCTTTACGCTTCTTAATTTAAGTTAGTTTTTTAAAGGTGTAAACATTTGCCAGTACAATGATAGAGCAATTTTTTATTCACCGCCAGTACTTTCTCAGGAGGTGTATTTCCCCGGTTTATTTACTCTTTATTGCCCTCTTCCTATCTTCTT
>Ga0209204_1001556_pt1 | contig 21124 bp, 21 predicted proteins | sample AD_JPNMR2_MetaG_FD_184425 | JGI IMG/M metagenome (GOLD analysis project Ga0209204, IMG submission 184425) | Active sludge microbial communities of municipal wastewater-treating anaerobic digesters from Japan - AD_JPNMR2_MetaG (SPAdes) (version 2) | ecosystem: Engineered > Bioreactor > Anaerobic...
TCTTTCTGCACGAAGCTTTTTCAGAATATTAAAAGTGAGCCGCACCATTGCTGATCTGGACAACTCAGAAACAATTGAAAAACGCCATATCTTAGAAGCACTGTCATATAAAAATCTACAGCGCTATTACGATATTTAGTAAAAAGGCGGTTGCTTTTTTGAAGATTAAATGTATGTATGAAAACTAACGAATACATGGAAGGCAATTGATTCCATGTAAAAAAAGAGCTTATATTTCAACATTGACTAACAAAAAGCAAGGTTCTTTGCATATTTTTTATGTTTTGATCTCCTTTTTGTGCTTTTCATAACCTCTAAAGTATGTTATGGAATATTTCTTACGATAATATTCCTCATACTGCTTTAATTTTGCCACATTATGGCTCTGACCCCATTTCTATTTTTTTTACACCCAATCCACTACATACGAATATTTTTTTCGGTAATACTCCTCATACCGCATAAACTTTGCTACCCTCTCAGCAAACGTTTTCCCCAACTGCACAAAGTAATCATGGTGATCTATAGGTACTCCTACATCAGCATACTCATCTAAATATGCTCGTATGCTGCTGTAGTGGTATCTGGTAGGGTCAGAGCACAGTCTTTTCCGTATGGGATTATAGGCTAAATACCACAATAACCACAGCAAATAGTGAAACCCATCCTTTGCAAACTCTATGATGCTATCCTTATACCGCTCATTCCAGAATGGTCCCGTTCTCCCTGTTATTCTATTATACACTTCAGCAAACCGTGCCTTAATATACTGCACAATACGGGATATCGGAGCACCATCATCCAGGGTATGAATGACTAAATGAATATGGTTATCCATAATACAGAAGGCAATGAGTTTAAAGTGATATTTAGCTTTCGCTTTGTTGAGTATTTCTACAAAGCACGCTTTACAGTAGTCTTCCTGTAGCATAGATTTCCATTCGATGCAGCGGGATGTGATGTGGTAGGTTAGACCTGGTAGTTGTACCCGTAATTTCCGAGCCATAGTATTCCTCCGTATATTTATAGTAAGATGTGAATAAAGCTTTTACTGTATATAACGCTTCTGGTGGAAAAAATTAAAAAGAATTGGGAAAAATTTTGTAATTTTGATAAAAATTTTAAAAATAAGGGGTCAGAGCATGGAAACCATGAACACTGTAATCACAGAGTACACAGAGAAATTTGGATAAGGCATAAATAGGGGTCAGAGCAAAAATGAATCCATAAATCAGCAATCGCAGGCGTTCAAGCGCTTGAGCGCCTGAATTTCAATAATCAATGGGGGCAGAGCCTTAAAACGTTATAATCGTATCTGGGTGAGGAGAAAAAGGGTCAGAGCCCAAGATTGTATGCCCAAGATTGCATATATACCTGAGTTACGAAAGATAGCGGAGACAGGATGTCGAAGCGATTAGAGTTGCGTGCGTGCTTCGATAAACTCAGCAACCGGTATTTGTTAGGAGGGCGTCCGCAGCACGCTGGCAACAATAACATATATTGCAATAGTACAAGGCATTTTTCTTTGGCACTTTCTTTTGTTGCCGTCTGGACAAAAGAAAGTGCATAAAAATAAAACATTGCAATGTCTTTACCATAGACGCACTCTGCGTGAATTGAAAAATTATGTATAAAGAAGAGATCTCAGAGAAATTTTGATAAGTTAAGCATAAAAAATCAGAGTCTAAAATTGACAGAAAATAGGGTCAGAGCCTAAGACAATACATAGTATGGTAAAAAAAGTTGTTTGACGGAACTGGTTATGAAAGTTGTGCATGAAATTATATTTTTGTAGTAAAAAGTGCTATGATTAGGTGCATAGTAAATAATTCACCATATGAGATTTGTTTTTAAATAAAAAGTATTGGAAAGATACAAAATGACAAAGTAATTATAGTATAGTTGCACAGGAGGCGATTTATCTGGGTTATTTATGCACTGCTTTGCGCGCTCTTTTTAGCCATTGGTGATGTGCTGGTTAAAAATGCTCCAAAGATTCATCCAGTAACAGTGGCTGCCGGGCGCATATTTTTTTCTTTACCAGTACTGTGGGCGATAGCTCTTATCAAAGGGATCCCTGCTGTTGACTGGCGTATTGCCTATGTCTTTATATTTTCTCCGCCACTGGAGGTGGTTGCGCTGGTACTGTATATGCGCGCATTGCAGATCTCACCGATGTATCGCACATTGCCGTTTTTAGCGTTCACTCCGCTTTTACTCATTCTTACCTCATATAGTATGCTTGGTGAGCAGGTTACACTATGGGGATTGTCAGGTATTGTATGTGTGGTAGGGGGAACGTATAGCCTGTATTTTAAACCCGGGCAACATTTACTTGAACCGGTTAAAGCTGTCATTTCCGATAAAGGCTCGCTGTTTATGGTTGCAGTGGCATTTTTGTATAGCATAACGGCAAACTTTGGCAAGATGGGTGTGGTGTATTCAAGCCCTTCATTTTTTGGAGCAGTGTATTTTACAATTCTTACCGGTATTTTATGTATATGGTCCATGGTGGTGGATAATGCCAGGCACATATTTACAAAAGAAATTATGCTCATAGGCATAACACAGGGCATAATGATAACATTTCACATGCTAGCTCTGGAGATAGCTCCGGTAAGCTACATGATTTCAGTAAAGCGCTCCAGCATGCTATTTGGCATCATCTTTGGTTCTATTTTCTTTGGCGAAAGAAATGTAGTACAGCACAGTATTGCTGCACTGGTGATTCTGGTAGGTATTGGCCTTATCAGTATATTCGGATGATGTTGTAAAAATGATACACTGATATTAATATTCAACAAACAAAGGCAGTAATAACTGTAAAATTATGGACACTATTATTAAAAATGTTCAATTTACAGTAACTATCGCCCAAATATTAAACATTAGTTATGGCATAATTCTGGCTTAAAGGTAATTATTGAGCAAAAAAAGTAAAAATTTTGCCATAAAACCGTTAAAAACTCCCATAAAATAAAAAATACATTCAGGTTTTACTGAATTGGCACGGTACTTGCTTATATATTAAGCACATACTATTTGAATATAAACGATATGTTTATAGATAAGGAGGACACAATGGGAAATTCTATATGTTCATCATGCATTAACAGAAATATATGTGGCAGGGAGTCATTGGCTCATTGCGAACATTACGATGTTGTGTTGACAAGAGCTGAAGTTGTTGATTTGTTAAAGACCACTCGTGAAAAGGATCCAAACAAATTTCAGACAATCTTAAACGGCATCAAGAAAACCTACCATATCAATCTGGCATATTAAAAGCTTAAACTTAAAAGGGGTGGGTTTAAAACCTGCCCCTCTTTATATATCTACACTTTAATACACCGCACAAGATGGTCTTTTTTTCTTCCAGCAAGGTTAACGGGTTTTTGTAGACATTCATCATCACCCAAAGAACAACGGGGATGAAAGACGCAACCCTGTGGTGGTTGTGTAATAATGGGTACATTGCCTGGAATGGTATATAATCGCTTTGCAGTTTTATGCAATGACGGAATACAGTTCATAAGCCCATGAGTGTAGGGGTGTAATGGGTTTTCAAAAATCTCTTTTGTGGGTGCATATTCCACAATCTCACCGGCATACATGATGGCAATATAGTCTGCAGTATTTGCTACTATACCAAGATCATGGGTTATTAAAAGCATGGACATATGTTCTGTAGCCTGCAGTGTAAGCAGTAAATCCAGTATTTGAGATTGTATGGTAACATCAAGCGCGGTGGTTGGTTCATCGGCTATTAAAAGATCTGGATGAGCAGCAAGCGCCATTGCAATCATAGCTCGCTGGCGCAAACCGCCGGATAGCTCATGGGGATATGCGTAGTAGCGTTGTGCAGCGTTGGGAATGCCAGCTTTGCCTAAAAGTTCAATGGTGTACTCTTTTGCCTCCTGTTTGCTGTACTGCAAATGAAGCTCCACTGCTTCCTGCACCTGATAGCCAATGGTAAATACCGGGTTCAGTGATGTCATGGGTTCCTGAAATATCATGGCTATATTTTTCCCACGGATTGACCTCAGTGTGTTTTCAGAACAATGCAAAAGATCAATGGAATTGTATGTGATAGTACCAGATTCAATTTTGCCAGGCTTTGGCACTAAATTAAGGATAGAATATGCAGTTACGGATTTACCGCACCCTGATTCACCGACAAGGCCCAACGTTTTGCCTTTTGGTATGGACAGTGACAGATTCCGTACTGCATAGCTTTTACCATAAAGATTTGTAAATGAAATGGTAAGGTTTTCAATGGTAACTATCGCTTCCATGATTATGTAATATTCCTGCTTCGTTTTGTTAATTCAAAACCTTCATCTTCCAGCATTGTATAGAGGTCATCTAAATCAGCATTTTCAATCTTGCATTTGTAAATGGTTGCATCTTTATAGGCAAGTATTTCAGCAATAACAACATCTACAACCTGTAATGTGCCGGGTTTAACTTCAACTGCACGCTTTTCGTTAATCTGTGTAAACGCTGCTTTAGTAATGTTGCTGGCATGAAGTGCATTGATAAATTCATGTATGGAATCAAATTTTATTTCACGTTGCATGGCATGACCTTATATGATTTAAAAATATCGTGGTACAAGGGTAATGTATTGCCCGTCAAAGTCAACGACATAATAGCGTATTGCTTTTTTATATTTATTGGTATACGAATTGTCACAGGGAACTGGAATATATTGAATAGTGCCGATAGTTACTGGTTGAGTAAGCCCTGTGACGCCAAAAAAAGCTTTAACAGTATACTGTGACAAAAGTTCATGAAGTTTCTGGTGTGAATCATTTGCAAACTGCTGCTTTGTGCGCTGAATATCTGGCAAAAAGTATGAAAAGACAAATATATGCGCATGGGAATGCTTTTTCAGATCTTCTTTTAGCCAGGACAGTTGCCTGTCTGAAATGGAAAGTGTTTTTTTGCTGGTGCTGTATAATACAATGAAGTGATTGGTGCCATAATTAAAAGAATACCATGCATCCTTCCCGGTAAATTTTGTGTAGATAGCTGTAGAATCATTATATGTATCAAGCGGACCGCATGCAGTAAAGAGGATGCAGTTAAGTTTCTTTGCAAATTTGAAAAATTGCTGGAATTGTTTTTCAACATCAATTACATTAATACCCATGATAGATGAGCCCCCATGAATGATGTTGCCACAATGCATGGTAAATACTGGGTTTTCCTTATTGATTGATAGAAGTGTGTTAGTAAGCTGAGGATTGAACTCCTCATAGGGCGAATCCGGCGATGTGTTGCTGGTAACCACAAAACGTATGGGTTGTGCATCCATCATTTGGCTGGAACTGCAGGAGCACTGAATGATTATGAAAACTGTTGTTATCACAAAAAAGATAGCAAGAGATAGTTTCTTCATAGTAGCAATCACCGTTGTTCAGGTAATATATCAGGAATATTGAACAATAATACCATTAATATACAGTAATACCACAATAGGATGTTGCATACTAATATTTTATTTTTATCAATAAATATTTTGATAAACCGGCAAAAAGATGTTTGATATGTAGAATAAACTCAATTAATCTATTGTTATTATTTCAATTTTCCAGAATTAGTGAAACAGTAAAAATTTTTTTGCTGTATAAAATAATAATTATAATATTCAACTTGACATATACAAATAAATATATTATCGTAATAAAATATGCTATGTATTTTCCAGATTTTCTTATTAATTATAAGGGGGCTTTTATGATACATAAGTGGTATATACAACAACTGACATTCCCTGAAATACTCAACAGGAATGCAATACAGTTTGGTACCCGGCGTGCACAATGGTGGAAAACCGGTCCAAATACTACAACATCCATAACCTATGCAGAGTTAGGAATTATAATAAAACAGTTAACTGCTGGTCTGATGAGCTTAGGAGTGGAAAAAGGTGACCGTGTTGCTATAGCTTCCCATACTGCACCACAATGGTTATGGGCGGATTATTCAATACTATGCGCTGGTGGCATTACTGTATGTGTATATCCAACGCTTTCAGCAAAAGAAATGAGTTTTATTATTAATGATTCCGGATCTAAAATTTTATATGTCCAGGATGAAGAAATTCTATTACGGGCCCTGAGTGCAATACAGGAAATGCCAACACTGGAAAAAATCATCATCATGAACAATGACTACAACGGTAATGATTCACGTGTTGTAACGCTACAGCAGGTAAGGGATTTTGGGATTAAACTGCTGGCACAAGATAGGCTTGCGTATGAGCGGCGATGGCGATCGGTTAACATACTTGACCCAATGACTATTGTCTATACATCGGGCACCACTGGAAGGCAAAAAGGTGCTGTGCATACTCATTTCAGTATCAATGCAGCATGCTGCAGGGATTTGCGTATTGTTCCGGAATATCGTGAAGATGATGTGTTGCTTTCATTTTTACCGCTTGCACATACCTATGAACGTGAATGTGGCCACGGTACAGCTATGATGGCTGCTGCAACCATTGCATACTCATCGCCTATGACGCTGGTTGAGGATTTGCAAATTTTCAGGCCAACAGTTTTTATGTCGGTTCCCCGAATATATGAGCGCATTTTCATGGCAATGCGCGATATGGCAGCTAAATCGCCAATAAAGAAGAAGATCTTTGATTTTGCAATTAAAACCGGATTGCAACTCACAGAAGCACGTGCAGATAAAAATGGATTTGTTGATATGTCCGAAGGCATTGATTTTACAGAAGGTGTTGGAAGGTGGCTGGCATTCAAATACAAATTGGTTGATAAGCTTGTATTCAGCAAGGTACGGGAGAAATTGGGCGGCAGATTCAGGTTTGCGTTTTCAGCTGCTGGCAGTTTGCCCGCAGATTTGTGCAAGGTGTTTATGGCAATGGGGGTCAGGATTTATGAAGGGTATGGTGCTACTGAAACATGTAATACTGTTAATCTTAATTTGCCGCATAAGGTATTACCTGGCTATGTTGGGCCAGTATGCAATGGTGTAGAAGGGCGTGTGGCAAGTGATGGCGAATGGCAGGTGCGTGGTGATAATATATTCCTGAATTACTGGAATAATCCTGAGGCAACGAAAGAAGCTTTTACTGAAGATGGTTTCTATAAAACAGGTGATATTGTTCAGATGGGGCCTGATGGATATATCAAGATTGTTGACAGAAAAAAAGGGATAATGGTTCTGGATACTGGCAAAAATGTTCCTGCTGCAAAGATAGAAAGTTTATTTTCCGTCTCGCGGTATGTTGATATCGTATTCCCAATTGCTGATGACAGGCCATTTGTTGGCGCGCTGGTTGTTCCTAAATTTGATGTTTTTATTGAACTGTTTGATAAGGAAGGAATACCATACGATAAATCAAAACTGGTATTCTTTGGCGAGGGCGCAGCCAGAATGTGTATTGGTGTTGGCGAAGACTTTATTCAGAATGAAAAACTAAAAAAACTGGTTGATGAGGATATCCAGCTGGCAAACAGTGAACTTGAAGAGTATGAAAGAATAAAGAAATACGTAATCATAAACAGGAAGTTTACTGAGGCAACCGGAGAGATGACGCCAACGCTGAAAGTTAAGCGTAATATCATCATGAAAAATTTTGAAAAGGAAATTAACGAGTTGTTTAAACGGTAGTTCTTCTATTTCACCCCACCAGCTTTATATGGTGGGGTGAAATTCATCTAGCAGCGCCATCCTTTCGTCCATATAAATGTACTGAAATATATGCAGTGATAGGGATGCATATAAACATACCAATGCTACCAATAATTGATTTAACTATCTCACTTAAAATTGGATTGTAGTTAAATATCATCCACACTGGCATTCCTGGTTGAATGCGCATGGAGATAAGAAGTATTAATGACAGAGAGCTTCCAACATACGCCAGGACCAGAGTATTGACCATGGAACCCAAAATATCAGTTCCTACTGTTAAAACCGACCTGAAAGCATCCTTAGGTGATAAATCTGGATTTGCATTGAAAATTTCAGCAGTTGCAGACGCTATAGAAATACATACATCCATTACCGCACCCAGAGCAGCAATGATAATACTGGCTAATGCCAGCCCCCGTATATCAATTGCTACGTCGGCAACATAAAATACGGTAAGCATTTCATTGGTAACAAATCCTGAAAGATGCATTATATTTCCCACAATATATGCAAGGATAGATGCTATAATTATTCCTGCAGATGCGCCTAATATAGCAGCAAATGTCTTTTTCTTGAAACCAGCTATTACTGGCAATGTTATCACAGTGGATATAATTGAAATAACTATCGCTAATGGTAAAGGGGGATAGCCTTTAAGTGTTAAGGGTATTAATACAAAAAATAGTAAGAGTATTGTAATGAGTAAAGCCATCAGCGAAAAGAAGCCTTTTACTTTTCCAATGACTATTACGGATAGTATCAGCATTACTGTGAGGATTAGTATCATTGTTGTATTATCAATATCGTATAGCGATATATATTCAGGAGTGCTTTCCATTCCAGTTTTAGATATGCCAATGAATACGACATCCCCCTGTTTATAGAACATGTCTTTTGGCAGGTCATGCTCTCCCCGGAAGGTAGCAACCTTTGTCTGTCCTTTTAATACGCCATCAAGGATAGTAACATGGATTTTTGTTTCGTATAGAGGATAATTGTGATCACCTGCTATGCGGTGTTTTTCAATTTTCGTTATTTCAGCACGGGTAAAAATTCTTTCATCATCATACGGCATTTTGGCAAATAAAGGTATAGTTATAGTTAACAGTAACACTACAAAAAATATTTTTTTCATGAGATAGTTCCTGAGAGTTATTATAATTAAATTGAAATCAAATAGCGTAATGAAAAACAATACAACATTATGAACTGCCACAAATGTGAGAATTGGAAGTACATATCAATATTTTAATTATATCAGTTGATGCATGTGTTGATTTGTCAAGTTGCAATTTGTATTTTTAATCTGTTAGAGTGAAAAAATGTTTTCTATTATTAAGCAGTGAAATGAGTGCTAACCCAAGAATGAATGTCTGCTATTTAATTGCAGGATATGAGTTATGAAACATGATATTATTTTACCAAGACCTTTGTATGATGGAAATGTTTCAATAGAATACACACTGAAACAGCGTCGTTCGGTGCGGCGTTTTTCTAAAATGGCTATCTCTTTGCAGGAACTATCGCAAATTCTATGGGCTGCCAGTGGCATATCACAGGGAAGTTACCGTACTGCGCCATCAGCAGGTGCAACCTATCCCTTAAACTGCTATGTAGCAGCTGGCAATGTTGAAGAATTAGAAAAAGGGGTGTATCGGTATATTGTAAAAAATCATGGATTGAAACGAATAGCCCCCTATGATTTGCGTAGTGCCCTGTGCAGGGCTGCTTTACATCAAACGTTTATTGAAGAAGCACCAATAGTTATTGTAATAACTGCTATCTATGAACGCACTACCGGGCATTATGGTCAGCGCGGTATACGGTATGTACACATGGAGGCAGGGCATGCTGGCCAGAATATTAGTTTACAGGCTGTTGCATTGGGATTGGGTAGTGTCATGGTTGGGGCTTTCCAAGATGAAATGGTTAAAGAAATAGTATCACTGGGAAAAGGTGAAGAGCCGCTCTATATTATTCCTGTTGGGAAACCCGCATAACATACATTATTGAATACCCCTTTTTTTGGGGTATTCAATAATATAGTCATAGTTCCTGAATTGTGTTTGGGTTAACGTTAATTCGATTATTGTTTTTTAGTATTAATCTTGAGTGGAACATATAAAGGGCAAAAGCTTACTGCACTGGTCAATAAAAAAACCACGGCAAGTATTCCCAGTATAATAGCTGCAGTGCCAGTAATCTGCCCGGTAAAGTAAAGCACAATGATTACAATGGCAATTATTGTTCGCAGTAACCTGTCAATTGTTCCCATATTTTTCTGCATTGTTATCCCCCTGTAGTATTATAGTATATAGTATTATACTTAAATATTGATTAAAAGTCAAGGTGTGGTAATGTTTTTTTTGCATTGAGGAAAATTAAAACGTCTGTCCTTTCTTATAATAATCCCTTGACATGAGTACAATCTGAACATAGAGTGATTTTTTATTATGACTAACATCAATACTAAAAGATTGAATGAATAATGGCATGTATACTTTCCAGCTTCTCAGGTGTACGTTGTGCATCATTCAATGTGTATTAATCAATTTACAATCATGGGTAATTTGTAAAGAAATAGTGCTGTAATCAAAATGAATATAAAGTACAGGGTATTTTAAATAGTGTTAACAAGCATTGTATCCATCATGAGAAAGGGAAACAATAGTACTGTTTGGCATGTAATATCGTTTAAAACCTTGATAGGTGCTCTTGTGATTACGATAGTACTACCAACGATTCAGGCTTTTGCGGGTACTATAGTACTTGATAATATTCACGATACCTATGATACCTCCCCATATATAAGTATGTTTGAAGATCCAACCTCACAGCTTTCTGCTCAGGATATCATAAAAAATGATTTACTAAAAAAATTTCAAGATAATACCAGCAAAGGCATTAACAAAGGCTATTCAAATTCTTCATGGTGGTTTTATTTTTCCGTACATAACAGATCATCCCATACGCACTGGTTGGTGGATTTATCATTCCCAACAATGGATTATTTTGAATTTTACAACGTTAATGAAAAAGGCATCACATGTATTGCAAAAGGAGGTGATATTTTCCCATTTGGACACAGGAAAATTGCACTCAATAATTTTATACTTCCCCTAACGCTGGGTTATAATGAAAAAGCTCACTATCTTATACGTGTTAAGACAACAAGTGAGGTTATCATCCCTTTACAAATACGGACATATACATCATTATTAGAAAATAGTATAAAAGAATATGGTGGTCTGTGGTTTTATTTTGGCATAATGATGGCAATGTTTTTGTACAATTTATTTTTATTAATAACCTTGCGAGACATTAGCTATCTGTATTATATTCTGTATGTATTATTTTCAGCTTTGAGCAATATCAGTTTCAATGGAATTGCATATCAATTTTTCTGGCCTGACTCTCCATGGTTTCATAGTGTTTCAATAGTATTTTTAGGAAATCTTGCTATTATTTCTTTCATGCTATTTACACGAAATTTCTTAATGACCCGTAATTTTTTACACTGGTATGATACTCTTTTAAAAATATTTATAGCATTAATTGTCCCTGTAATTATTGCCATCCCTCTTGCACCCCTTTCATTTTCAATTATTTGCCTCAATACGGAAGTAATTGTGGCAACGTTACTTGCATTTATAGCATGTGTGATAGCGGTAAAAAATAAATACAAGCCTGCATATTTCTACTTAGCATCAATGATTGCCGTTTTTTTGGGTGTGAGCCTTATCAGTTTACGTAATTTTGGTATTCTGCCTGATGTATTTATCACGCGCTATGGCTTTCATCTGGGTACCAGTATTGATGTCATCTTGTTATCGATAGCGTTAGGGTATCGTTATAATTTAATAAAAGATGAAAATGAAAAACTTGTGATTTTAAAAAATGAAATTGAAATAGCACGAACAATCTATAATTCTATTGTTCAGACTAACATACCCGAATTAACAAATGTGGCCATTGAAACCATACTTATGCCTACAGAGGTTATTGGTGGTGATATTGCTGAAATCCATTTAATAAATGAAGATACCGTTGGAATATTTATTGCAGATATATCCGGACATGGGATTCCTGCCGCAATTGGCGCAGCAATGGTCAAAATGGCATGTGCACATGCAAGTCAGTATGATGAATTTCCTGATAAATATCTTTTATCAATAGAAAATACATTATCCCAGAGGATAGGGAATCAATTTGTCACTGCCATATATGCAGTTGTTGATACAAAAAAAATGACTGTTGCCACAAGTAATGCTGGACACTATGCTATGGTGTTATGTAAAGTTGATGGGTCTATTGTGCAGCTAAGGCCAAAAGGTGGTGCTATTGGCTTTTATCCAAATGCTTTTTTTGCAGTTGCCCGTGAAAACATAGGAAAAGGTGACAGGATTGTTTTATTTACTGATGGTATCGTTGAATTACGAAATACAAAAGGTGAATTATTTGGTGAAGATCGTTTTATAGATATTATCAGAGAATATAATGGTAAAAGTATAAAAGCATTAAAAAATGAAATACTGGCTGCAGCCTACCGATGGATTTATCCCCATAAAAATTTTGATGATGATTTTACACTTGTTATTGTTGATATAGTTTAATGAAATGACGTATATACATATATAGAAACAAAAGTATATAGTCTATCTGTAAATTAGAATTTCATATTATCTCCGTTCCAATACCTGCATCAGTAAATATTTCTAAAAGTACCGCATGCTCAACTCTGCCATCGATAATATGGGTTTTGCTAACACCCTCTTTTAATGCGCTCAGGCAACAGTTGACTTTTGGTATCATCCCTCCGGTAATTTTATTGTTAACAATTAGATTATCTACTTCTTCTTTACGCAGGGTTGATACAAGTGTATCATCAATCTTAATACCTTCGACATCGGTCAAAAGTATTAATTTTTCAGCTTTCAGTGCTTCGGCTAATTTACCTGCTGCAATATCTGCATTAATGTTATACGTAACGCCATTCTCATCACAGCCAATGGGTGCAATAACCGGGATGAATTTTTCTCTGTCAAGTGTTTCAATAATCAGCGGATTTACCTGCTGTATGGTACCCACCTGCCCAATGTCCAGCTTCTGACCATTCACGTCATGGTAAATCTTCTGGGCAACGAAAAGATTGCCATCTTTACCCGATAATCCCACTGCTTTTCCACCTGCCAGGTTAATATAGTTAACTATCTCCTTATTTACTTTCCCAACAAGCACCATTTCAACTATTTCCATGGTTGGAGCATCGGTTACTCGCATACCACCAACAAATGAGCTTTCAACACCAACCTGTTTTAAAAGAGTATTGATCTGCGGCCCACCTCCATGAACTATTACCGGATTAATGCCAACGTATTTTAACAAAACCATATCCTGAGCAAATGATCGTTTGCCTTCATCAGTTTCCATGGCATGGCCGCCATATTTTATAACAATGGTTTTACCGTAAAATTCTTTGATATAGGGGAATGATTCAATAAGTGTATTAACTTTTTCAATATATCGTTTCATGCAAGGTAAACCTCTTTTTGTTGTGGGATTGCAATTGAATCAGGCAAATCATCAGGTTCAACGGCATATAATGGCGAAATCTCAATTTTTTCAACAACTTTTGGAACAGGAATATTTTTTTGTAGCAGCCATTTTTTATAAAGATTTATCATCAGTTCCTGTGCAGTATCAACAGAATCAACACCTGACTTATTTTTTACCGGAGCAAATTCTTCTTCACGTTTAGTTTCAAGAATGAAATTATGTTCAGTTAATGGTAGCGCATCAAAGACAAACTTTTCAAACTTATAACCGGTGATAGTAACTTTCCCATTATTTGTGTATTGTGGAATGGATTTTTTAGCAACATGGAACGGTAGTGAAATATTTCCCTGTGCTATTTTTTCAATAAAGTGTGTATTAAAAAGATGGATGGCGATGCTGCCTGCACCATAACGCAAATTACCTTGCTCGTCTTTTTCGTATTGTTTTTCCTGTGGAAGGTCAGAATATTCAACAACACCTATCCTGCCATTGGAAAATTTTACAAATACACCTATTTTCTCTTCCGGATAAGCTTTTTGCAATGCTTTACTTGAAACTTCAGCATTATGTTTAACATGAAAACCTATAAAGACAGGATCAATGATGCGTACCAGTGGATTATCTACCTGAAAATATGAAAGCACTTCAATGCCCATGGTTAAAAGTTTATTCAATGTACCTGATGTGTATAATGCCGTTAAACTTCCACCATGACCATCAGGATTCCTGAAAATTGAATATGGGGTTTCTAAAATAAGTTTTCCCTGCTCATCAAGGGAAGGAATCATATTTTGTTTAAATATAAAGACTTTATCTTTATTCAAAGTAAAGAAGTTGTGTTTTTCAAAATAGTCAACGGTTGCCTGGTGATTGGATTCTGATGTCATGATGCACCATGGTATATCAATCCCAAATTTTTTTTCATAGGCTTTTATCTTTTCAGCGTGAATTTGAAATAACGTTTTATTGCTTACCGGCCCAATTGGGAATATACCTTTTGGTCCATCAAAACCCAAACGGCTTCCCTGCCCACCTGCAACCACAAATGAGGCCACCTTGCCTTTTTTGATGGTATCAATTCCAACCTGTTTAGCATATTCAAATGCTTTGTGTTCTTCCGGCGTTTGTGGCAAACGGGTGAAAGGAGCAGGTTCAAAATTCATAGGAATGATATGCTTCTTGGTAAGAGCATATAATTCATTTATCTCATCAAAATTTATGAGCGATAGTTCCTGTAAAAGGTGCTTTTTCTGCTCAATGGTTAGATCATCCCAAAACGTGAATACGTGCTCATTGCCTGATTGATAAACTTTTTTGATTACAGTATCGTAGCCTTCAAAGGATATCATGGTTAGCCTTTCTTTTTATAATATATTTATTTTTATAGTAGCAAAATATGCAGGTATTTCACAAAAAATATTACAACCGTATTTCACTGAATATGGTACTGGTATCAAATGTTTTACATATTTTTATAAATCAAAAGATTTTACAAGTAATACTGTAAAGCCTTTAAATGTATGCTCTAAATCTGGATTAGCTGAGCTGTTTTCTGTATAGTGAGATTCAACATATTGATATCGGTACCCTGCTGCAAGGGTAACTGCAACAGAAGGAATATAATAAGCTAATTGCATAGAACCATTGGCACCTATTTCATAAAAATTGATACTTTGTTCTCCAGTTGTTTGTTCTTCTTGCTGTTTTCCATAAATGTATAATCCCGAAAGATTGGCCAGTAAATATACATTGGTTATAAGAGGCATGGTAAAACTTATGCCAGCCCCAGGACCTAAAGCATGATGTATTCCATCTTTCCCATTTGTTTTATTGTGGTATGCAAAAGCTAAATATTTTCCCCCGCCAAAAACTTTTATATAGCGGTTAATCTGATAGTTCAATGCTAAATCAACATCATACCTGCGCAGTTCCATTCTTTCAGTTCCCATTTCCCATGTGTATTTTTGTGGTGTTGCCAGGGCTACCAGTGTAGTACTCCACTTATCTGAAAACTGATATGCAATAGAAGGACCAATGTACAGTACTTCATCCATATTCACTGTGCCACCCTCAGTGCTGGATTTTCTTTCCATCTTCCAGTCGGCATACCAGCCGGCTATTCCAATGCCTAAATCTGATGCAAAAAGGGATGAAGATATAACCATTGTAAAAATCAGGATAATAATTTTAAACAATTTCATAGGTTTCCTCCAACTATATGTGGTCTAAAGCAATGATAATGAGTGCATGTTTATGGCAAACCTGAATTATAAAATAACAGCTACTATCCCATTACCATTATGAAGTCAGTTTTAATTATTGTACTATCAATTAATAGATGGTTTATAGAAAAATGTCAATGCATTTTCATAGCCTTTTTATGGTTGTACATCTTCTTGTCTGTTGCTACCAGTATGGCTTCAATATCAATATTTTCTTTATCAGGTGCTATTTGGCTTATGCCGTATGCCATGCTGAGCAGGTTATGAATCTTTGATACTTCTTTATTAATACGTTCAATAACCTTGTTTGCATATTCTTCTGTACAGTCAATAAGCAGTATAACAAATTCATCCCCACCAAACCTAAAAAGTGAATCAATATTATTCCGTATATTAAATTTTACTACTTTTGTAAATTCTGTTAGGATTCTGTCATCTTGTTCATGACCATAGGTGTCATTAATTGTTTTAAAATTATTAAGATCTATGTATAAAAGACTTATTGAATAATTGTTTCGTTTTGCCCTAGCAATTTCTTCACTAATTTTTTGATAAAAATATCTTCTATTAAATGCACCTGTTAGTGGGTCTGTTATAGCAATTTGCTGGAGTTTTTCATTCAGGTTTTTTATTTCTATATTTTTTTTAACCAGTTCACGCTGCATATTGATTAGCTGATTATTTAATTGTGCCATTTCTTCAAATAATTTGTTTTCAAATATAGGTTCACCCACGTTCCAATCAGAAAAATTTTTAATAGTGTTGCGCAAAGTATTTATTAACTCGTTATTTATTGTTTGCAATTCAGCATTAATAGCTTCAGCAAAATCGTATAACATAAAAATGTGTATTACATCATTTCTCTGTATCCCATTAAGTATGAGCTTTATATACTGGTTGTTAACATTAAAAGATATACTGTGACCAATGGCATATCCTTGGCTCAGCACAGTTTGCATGAACGTATTAAAGTAATCAATACTTCCTATATCAAGGGCATCTTTTAAATTGTTATATTCAAACAATGCGTGAGAGTAATGTTTTTTTATAATAGTCCCCTGTTCGTTAATGGTCAGTATTGAATGTATAAGTTGAAAAGTATTCATGGCAGTATATCAGCTAATAAAAATTTTTGAAAGTGATTCTGATATTTTAATGGTGTTTGGTGCATATAAATCAGCATCTACTTTTTTCCATAAATTAGTATCAATATTGAATGGATACCCTCCAACAATAATATATATAGGAGTTGTATCTGCAATAGTACGCAATGCTTTAATTGTTTCAATAATTTTGTGGAGATGAAATGTCATAGTGCAGCTTAATGCTACTATATGTGGCTTTTTTTCTTTAACAAATTCTATAATATCCTGTTGTGGAACATTTGCTCCCAAATAGTAGGTATTCCATCCATCCATCCATTTCTAATATATCAGCAACCATTCGTATGCCAACTTCATGCAGTTCTTGATTAACACATGCGGCTACCAGTGAAAAACCATGTTTATTACTTGATGAAAAGAAAAAAGGATATAATTGTGCCATAATAAGTTGTGTTGATGCAGTGCAATAATGTTCCTGTGCAACGGTAATCTTATGGATTTGCCATAACCTTCCCACTTCTTTCAATACCGGTTCAAAAATGTGGATATAAATATCTTTAATGCTCACATCATTTTTTACTGCCTGCATAATGAGTGTACTGGCACTGGCTCTGTCAGTAGTTAGTAAAAATTGCAAATATTCCTGTGCCATATCTTTGTAAGGATTATCTTCAACAATATAGGGGCTATCTGAAAAAGGTTTTTCTAATGTTTCAAGTGCTTCATCAATATATGCTTTTATTATCTGGTAATGTTGGGGAAGTTTATATGCCAGTATTTGACTGATACATTGCAGGTTTACATACGAATGCTCAGTAGGTATTTTTAAATGATTAAGTAAAAATTTTGCCCATACAACATAATCAGTAAAAAGCTTACTATTATCAACAAACAATGCTTCGGCTAAATAATTGAGATGGTATATGATATCATTAATGCACTTATTGTGCTGCTATAATGAATAGTGTTGTTTAAGTTCAGGTTGTAATGAATACTGAAGTTCTAAAATATCCTGTGCCAATGATGATGCATTCTGGGTAATATATGAAAATACATAATCATTTGATAGCATTGAATTTACCCTCCCTTAAAAAATTTAACTATGATGTTATTTTTCATCTCGATTTCATCGTAATGAAAAATCCTGATATGTCATTTTGAACCCTGAAGGGATGAGAAATCTTTGCTTGTGAATAAGATTTCTCCTCACTGCGTTCGTCAAAATGACAATGGGAAAACGTTCGTCGAAATGACGATGTTAGCACTGTCATTTCGAATCCCGAAGGGATGAGAAATCTTTGCTTGTGAATAAGATTTCTCCTCACTGCATTCGTCAAAATGACGATGGGAAAATCTTTGGCAAAATGAAAGTAAAACTCATTATCATACAATTTATTAATCGCCTGTGAATGTGGGTAACTATCGCTACAAAAATATTTCCACATCTATTCCCAATGAAACGATTTTACTATGAGTACAGTAAACCCTTTAAATGTATGCTCATCCTTTTTCCCGTAAGGGTCATCAGTATTATATTTAGATTTTATAAATTGATAGCGGTAGCCAATTGAGGTGGTTAAACCTGCTGACGCAGCATAAAATGCTAACTGTGCTGCTGCATTGTATCCATATTCAGTAAAATCTTTTGTGCCACTATTATCTTTGTGGCTTCCCCATAGATACAGGCCTGAAGCATTGCCAAGAAAATAAAAATTGTTAACAATGGGAATAGTTAGCCCAATACCACCACCGGGGCCTGCACCATGATGCTTGCCATCATTATATGTAAAACCTAAATATTTACCACCAACGAAAAATTTAAGGTATCGTACTAATTGGTAGTTTAAAGCTACGTCGGCATCATAACGTGTGATTTCTGTTGTTTCGCCACTGTCATTGGTCATTTTATATGGTGATGGAGTGAAGAGAGTCACAAGGGTAGTACTCCATTTTTCCGCAAACTGATATGCAATAGAAGGGCCAATATAAAAAGCAGAATTCATTTTTGTTATTTTATTATTTGGGTTGTCAGGATTGTACATCTCCCAGTCGGCATACCAGCCGGCTATTCCAATGCCTAAATCTGATGCAAAAAGTGATGAAGATATAACCATTGTAAAAATCATGATAATAATTTTAAACAATTTCATAGGTTTCCTCCAGCTATGTGTGGTCTAAAGAAATGTTAATGAGTGCATGTTTATGGCAAACCCGCAATGTGAAAAATAAGCTACTATCTTATTAGCATTATGGTCATTCTTTATTACTTAATGAATAGATGGTTTGTATAAAAATGTCAATGCAATTTTATATTACTTTTTTATCTGTACATTTCTGTCAAGCTTTGGTGAAGAGTACCTACAATCCCTTCACAAAATTTTCCATGCGGTCCATGGCTTCTTTGAGCTGCTCCATGGATGTTGCGTAGGCGCAGCGGATGTGGTTATCATAATAGCTTCCAAACGCACTCCCCGGCACTACCGCAACCTTATGGCTTTTCAAAAGCCGGAGAGCAAAGTCACGTGAAGATAATCCTGTTGGGGATATATCAGGGAATGCATAAAAAGCACCTTTAGGAGGCAGGCATGGCAGCCCCATCTCGTTTAAGCGTGCTGTGATAAAGTTTCGGCGTTTCAGATACTGTGAACGCATGGATGCAACATCGCGCTGACCCCTTTGCAAGGCTTCCAGTGCAGCATACTGTGCAATGGATGGGGCGCACAGTGCAGTGTACTGGTGAATCTTGTTCATTGCGCTGATGATTGGTTCAGGACCGCAGGCATAACCTAAGCGCCATCCGGTCATGGCATACGCTTTGGAAAAGCCGTTTAAATAAATTGTGCGTTCGGCCATTCCGGGTATGGATATGATTGAAACGTGTTCCCCATTGTACGTAATGGCATCGTAAATTTCATCCGAAATAACGATTAAATTGTTGGCAATAGCAATGGCAGCTATTGCCTCTAAATTTTCTTTGCTAATAGATGCACCGGTTGGGTTTGAAGGGTAGTTCAGCATAATGGCCTTTGTTTTGCTGGTAATAGCTTTTTTGAGTGCATCAATGTCAATGGCAAATCCGTCTTTAAAATGGGTGGCGATAGCAACCGCTTTTCCATACGACAATTTAATGGTTGCTGCATAAGAAACATAGCAGGGCTCAAAGTAGATAATTTCATCACCGGGATTAACAATGCTGCGAAGCGCAATGTCAAGGCCTTCGCTAACACCAATGGTTACAAGCACCTGAGTTTCCGGGTTATATTCAATACCACAATTTTTTTTGATGTGTGCTGCAATTGCCTGCCGAAGCTCAAGCAAACCTTTGTTGGATGTGTAATGGGTGTTACCATCTTTTATGGCATAGATGCCTGAATCAGAGATGCGCCATGGTGTAACAAAATCTGGTTCTCCCACACCTAATGAGATACAATCGGGGGTGTTGTATACAATATCAAAAAATTCACGGATGCCGGAAGGTGGCAGAGTCTTAACATTATCTGCGATATGATTTTCTATATTACTGTGTGATTTAACTAAGTGCAATTTCATGAATAGCTCCGTAATAATAGAATTAATGTTGCTGTCATTTCGAATCCCTTACTACTCACATTGTCATTTCGAAGCCCCGTAGGGGTGAGAAATCTTTCTTCTCTGAGTATTAAGATTTCTCCTCACTGCGTTCGTCGAAATGACGATGTTAAAGTGTTCGTCAAAAAGACGATGTTATCACTGTCATTACGAATCCCTTACTACTCACATTGTCATTTCGAAGCCCCGTAGGGGTGAGAAATCTTTCTTCCCTGAGTATTAAGATTTCTCCTCACTGCGTTCGTCGAAATGACGATGCAAAAAGTGTTCGTCAAAAAGACGATGTTATCACTGTCATTTCGAATCCCGAAGGGATGAGAAATCTTTGCTGGTGGAATAAGATTTCTCCTCACTGCGTTCGTCGAAATGACGATGTTAAAGTGTTCGTCGAAATGACGATGTAAAAAATATACATAGAACATTATATTAAAATATAATATACAATATTGTATATAATTCTGCAATAAAATTTTATAATTTTCAAGATATATACAACTATATCATTATTCAATGGCACTTTTCTCCTGAGTCTGTGGTTGTTGTGGTAGCGGGGATGTTTTATACAGTAACACATAGATAATTAACGATGCTATTACTATAAGCACTATCGACAAAATTTTATATTTGCGCAATATAAATCCAGAAATAGCAATCAGTATTCCTGCAAGAATTATTGCCGCTGTGGTGTGGTGTAAAATGTATGTGGCTACATCCATGGTAACTATCTCCAAAAATTTAATATACTGGCTTGTAGTCAAAGCGGTGTATTGCGGTAATGTAGCGGATGGTATGGGTTTTATAGCGCATAATTATGGAATGCGTTTTTGCACCCCCTGCCATAAAACGCACACCGGGCAGCAACTCACCATCGGAAATGCCGGTTGCTGAGAACATGATATTCTCACCTGTTGCAAGATCGGACAGCGTGTAAATTTTTTCTAAATCATTGATGCCCATGGCCTTAACAAGTTCTTTGTCCTTCTG
>Ga0209204_1001565_pt1 | contig 20993 bp, 19 predicted proteins | sample AD_JPNMR2_MetaG_FD_184425 | JGI IMG/M metagenome (GOLD analysis project Ga0209204, IMG submission 184425) | Active sludge microbial communities of municipal wastewater-treating anaerobic digesters from Japan - AD_JPNMR2_MetaG (SPAdes) (version 2) | ecosystem: Engineered > Bioreactor > Anaerobic...
TGTTACCCGGGGGGCCCAACTCCGGGCTTTTGATCCCGCCGCCATGAAAGAAGCCCAGTGGCGACTAGATGCAATAAAACAACATATTATCTATGTAAAAGACGAATATGAAGCACTCGAAGGTGCTGACGCGTTGGTCCTGCTCACTGAATGGAATCAGTTTAGAAACCTTGACCTTGACAAGGTCCGCACCCTACTCAGCTGTCCCTATTTCTTTGACCTCCGCAATGTCTATAAACGTAAAGAAGTTGAAGACAAAGGGTTTAAGTATTTTGCAGTAGGAAAATAAGGGGATACTCATCAATAAGTAACCATAAAAATAGGGGCATCTTTTGAAAAAAGGCATTCCATTACATCATATAAACAAGGTTATTCATCTCTTAAACCATAAAGATAGAAAAAAACTTATTATTGTAATGTTTGGCTCTGTCGTTATGGGCATATTAGAAATAGTAGGGGTTAGTTCTATTATGCCCTTTATTTCAGTGGCTTCGAATCCTGATATTATTCATACCAATCAATATCTTCATTACATATATAGTTATTTACATTTTTATTCTGAAAAGCACTTTCTTATTGCGCTTGGTTTTTTAATGTTCTTTTTTATGGTTATAAGAAATGCATTTAGTGCAATCCTTATGTATATTCAAGTTCGTTTTAGTCAGGGTTGTAGACATAATTTATCATTAGATTTATTTCGCTATTATCTTGGCCAAAAGTATGTTTTTTTTCTCGGTAAAAATAGTTATGAATTTTCCAAGAACATAAACTCTGAAATTGAACAAATTATAAATGGTACCATAATGCAATTGGTTAATTTATTAACCTATAGCATTCAAATGTTATTAATTGGATTATTCCTATTCATAATTAACCCTGTAAGTACCCTTTTCATATTTGTTGTCATTACGTGTATCTATTCGTTCATTTTCATAAGCTCAAAACGAAAAGTAAATCAACTCGGAAAAGCCAGGTTTTATCTGAATACTGAACGCAATAGAATAGTAAACGAAGCATTTTGGGGTATAAAACAAGTTAAAATTTCCGGAAATGAGATAATATTCCTCAATGAATTTAAACCAATTTTAAAGAGACTCTCTTTAAATGTCGCATCAGAAGAAGTAATTGGAGTCCTACCAAAATATGTTTTAGAAATTGTTGGGGTATCTGCAATTATTTTTTATATCATGTATATTATTCTTCAATCAGAAAGTGGATTCTCTGAGGCTATTACCTCAATAAGTGTCTATGCATATGCTGGTTATCGACTGATGCCCACTATGCAACAATTCTTCCGTTCTTTAACAAAGATAAAATACAGTTCTCATGGTACTGAATCAATTATTAAAGAGTTCGCTATTAAAGAACACGCGCTTCCATTGCCATTACCACAATCTGATACTTTGCCTTTCACAAAGAAGATTACCCTATCTAATATTATATTTACTTACCCTGATAAAAAACAACCTGCCATTAAAGATATTTCTTTAGAAATTAAAGCAAATTCACTGGTTGGATTTTGTGGACAAACAGGATCAGGAAAAACAACAATAGTAGATATTATTTTAGGTCTTCTCATACCCGACTCAGGGACACTAGCTATAGATGATGTTATTATTACTGATCATAATAGAAATTTATGGCAAAAAAATATTGGTTATGTTCCGCAGAATATTTTTTTATCCAATTCATCTATAAAATCTAACATAGCCTTTGGTATCCCGGAGAACCAGATAGATATTGAAGCTGTTCGCAGAGCTGCAAAAATGGCTCAGATAGATCAATTTATAGAACAAGAACTTGAAGATAAATACGAAACAAAAATTGGTGAACAGGGGATCTGTCTTTCCGGAGGACAACGACAAAGAATTGGTATTGCAAGGGCTTTGTATAGTAATCCGTCGGTACTCGTTATGGATGAAGCAACCAGTGCGCTAGATAATAAAACTGAAATCGATGTTATGAATGCTATTAATAACTTAGCAGGCAAAAAAACCATTATTTTAATTGCGCACCGTATTTCAACACTTAAAAATTGTGATGTTATTTTTGAATTATCCCATGGCAAATTAAATAGATTTGGAATGTACCATGAATTATTTGATAAATAATAATATTATACTTAGTAGGAGTTTTTATGAATATTAAAAAGGCAAAAATTATTTTTTTATTATGTTTTATTTCTTTACAACCCATACTATTTGCTCAAGAAGCATTAAAAAGCATACAAGAAGAATATTATGATACTCTTGCGTTAAACGGTGTAATACAAAGGCCAACGTTAAATTATCAAACCCTTTCCGATTCTGTGTGGGATACAAGCAATGTGAGTAGCGATATTTGGTATAATAATAATCTCGGCAAAAAGCAACATATCAATGATTATATAAGCTATCGTATATATGGACCTTCCCTTTTTTCTTCCTATAACAGCGCTGTTCCTTTTGGTCAGAATGATAGCTTACTCTGGCAAGGGAAGGGTTTAAATACAAGCCTTTCTGGAGGAATACGAATAGAGGGGTATGGTTTTGAAATCACCTTTAAACCAGAAGTCGTATATAGCCAGAATTTACCCTTTGATACCTTACCTTCAAATACAGACAGTGAGTATGGTTATTTTTGGGGATATGGACCTAATGTAGGTATCGATAATCCACAACGATTCGGTGATTCTGCTTTCTTTGATTGGAGCTTTGGTGATAGTGAAATCCGATACACTTTACATAATTGGACAATAGGATTTGGTACTCAGAATATTTGGTTAGGGCCTGCCTATCTTAATCCTATTTTACATTCTAATAATGCTGCCCCCTACCCTAAGGTAGACTTAGGACTACGAAAATCACCATTTTATATACCAGTATGGAACTATTATCTTGGGGATGTCGAAGCGAGAATATGGACAGGATATCTTACAGAATCCGATTATTTTGATAACGATTCCAGTAACGATCATAACATGCTTCACGGTCTTTCTCTTGCTTTTTCTCCCTCATTTATTCCTGGTTTAACATTGAGTGCTAACCGTACCTGTTTGGTAAAATGGAAATGGGAAAACTTACGGTATATATTACCAGCAAAAGCAAATACCTATGTAGGTGAAGCTAATGCAGGAGAAGATCAAAAAGCTTCGTTAGCCTTTAGCTGGCTTTTTACTGATGTTGGGTTAGAATTATATGGCGAAATTGCAAAGGATGATTTTTCTGGTAGTCGCTATATTGCATATCCATTCCATTCAATTGGATATACAGTTGGTTTGCAAAAATTATTAGATTTTTTCCCCTCTGAAAAAGTGTATGGCAAATTAAATATAGAAATTAATAGTCTTGAAATGTCCCAGGATTTCCAGTTCCAATGGCCCTACTCGTTTTATTTTCATTATCAGGTAACACAGGGTTATACGAATAAAGGCCAGATTCTCGGCAATGGTTATTCACCGGGGGGAAATAGCCAATATGTCAGTTACAGTGTTTTTTATCCTAAAGGAATGACAAAAGTGTATATACACCGTTTTAATCCTGATAATAATTATGTATACAAGGATTCTATTGGAACCGAAAACAAAGAAGATGCATCAATTAAGTTTGATTCATGGAAAGTATTTTTAGTTTTTGGTATAAGCAATTCTTATTTTATAACTAATTCATTATTATTAGATATTGGTATTGATATCTCGTATATAAGAGATCTACTCTACTATAATGGTGTTGATACTTATAATTATAGATTTTTTCTAGGAATTACACAAAATATTTAAATTATGCATATAATCGAGATATCAATTATTATTGTAAACTATAACACTGCTGATTTATTATTTAATTGTATAAATTCTATAATAAAACTTGTAGAAGACATTTCTTATGAAATCATCGTTGTTGACAATGCCTCATCAGATAATTCTATTAAATTAGTAAACGAACACTTTCCTAATATAACTCTAATTGCATTACCAAAAAATGTTGGTTTTGGTGCCGCAAATAATATCGGGACAAAACATGCTAAAGGTAAATATTATCTTTTTCTTAATAGTGATACGGTTTTACTCAACAATCTTCCTAAGATACTTTTTGACTTTATGGAAAAACATACTTTCTGTGGTATTTGCGGAGGTAATTTAGTAGATATAAATAAAAAACCTATACATAGTTATAGTAAAACATTACCATCACCATGGACTGATATTTATCGATTTTTTCCAGGTTTAAAAAATATTATTCAAGGAAAAGATTGGTATTATAATTTTTCAAATTATCCTAAACGTGTAGGTTATATTACTGGTGCAGATTTATGTATAAGGGCAGATTTATTTGATAAAATTGGGGGTTTTCATAAAAACTTTTTTATGTATTATGAAGAAACAGAACTTTCTTATCGAGTTATAAATACTGGGTATTATATTTATTCTGTACCTGAAGCAAAAGCAATTCATATTAAAGGCGCTTCTGTAGAGCTTTTACCTTCAAATAAAGAAATTGTATTAATTAGTAAGTATCGTTATTTAATAATGTTATATGGTAAATATGGCGCATACCTATCGCATTATATTTTTAGACTTTTTTGTTTGTTTAAAATGTTATTTAATTTAATTAGAAAAAAATCGTCTAGTACACACTATTATAAAAATATGTATTTACTTGAAAAAAAGGTATTTTATAATGAGGTTATAAAGAATGCCTAAAATACTGCATCGAATATTTTTTAATTTTGATGATGGACCAGACCCTTTTCTTCCTTTTCTTGAAACATGGAAAAAAGAACTTCCTGATTTTAAAATAATGGAATGGAATAAACATAATTTGCCACTGGACTTAAATACTTATACAAAAACATTAACAAAAGAAAAAAATCATGCTTTTTTAAGTGATTATTTTAGATGCTGGTTATTACGTGAATATGGTGGTGTATATTTAGATGCGGATATAGAAATATTGGATGGCAATATTTTTAGAAATATTTATAATAATGCCCAACAAAACAATGATTATTCGCTTTTTTTAGGTGTTGAAAGTTCAAAAAATGGGAAATTAACAGCCCATTCTATGGGGATTAAAGATAATACATTTCATCCATTACTTTCATTTTTGATGAATTTATATGAAAATGAGTTGTCTGGTCCATTACATTTTGCTTTAAAATATTTAGACATGCCATATTTAATGTCTTTATATTTTCTTAATAAAGAACGTACTTTACATTATTCTGATTCGAAGGATGGTAAATTTAAATATTTAAACAATCCTATTATAACTGATGGCATCTGTATATATCCAGCCTCTTATTTTTCACCATTAACAACTTATAATAATAATTTGATAGTTTCTTCTTTTGATTCAAATACTTGTATTTGTCATCATTTTGCTGCAACATGGCGAGAAGATTTTAATGGGATAATTCGTGCAAAAACCTTTTTTCAAGCTCTTGAAGATGGTGAATATTATGTTGACCCAAAACTAATTAAAGAACTTAAATTAAGATATAAGGATAAAAAAATATTATATCGTAAACCTCAATGGGCTTTAAAAGAAAAACATGTCAAAACTATTGAGAAAGTATTTAATAAATTAATTCCTTATGGGTCGCCTTTATTTAATTTTTTTAAAACAAAAGATGTTAATAAACAAACTACTTTATGAATCTTGAAAAAAATAATATGATGAATAAAATTAAAAACATGACGTTATTATTTGATAGAGAGTGGTTTGAACGAATTCATCTTTATAAAGATGTTGGTATGATACCAATATATTTACACAATCTTTATGGATTAAAGACTCATATTGTTTTTTATGATAACACTTCTAATAGAGATTTAAACAATATAGAATTTGGTGTTAATCTTATAAGATTAAAGAAAATATTTTTTAAAAAAAATAAATATTTAAATAAATATTTTTCACCAATGACATTTTATCTCATAAAGAATTCTAAGAAAATTGATATTTTAATGTTATTTCATATGAAAAATATCAATTATTTTTATAGATTTATCTATAAAATATTAAATCCAAAAGGCAAAGTGTATTTAAAACTAGATATGGATTTTAGAAGTATAAATTGGATATATAATAATTATGAATATTATAATAAAAATAAAAATATATTATTTTTAAAAAATGGATTTATAGAATATTTAAAAATATTAAGAAGAAGTTATAGATTTAAGAAATGGAAAAAACAATTATCTCGTTTTGATTTAGTAAGTTGTGAGACAAAGCTTATATGTGATCAACTTAATAAATATTTAAATATTGATAAAAATATAAACCTTACAACCATTCCAAATGGATTTTCTAGAATAGGTATAGAAAATATAAAAATAAGAAATTTTGAAGAAAAAGAAAATCTTATAATTACGGTAGGAAGAATAGGTAGTTATCAAAAAAACAATGAAATGCTATTAAATATTTTAAAAGATATCAATTTAAAAGATTGGAAAGTTTATTTTATTGGACCAATTGAAGATAAATTTAATATAATAATTGAAAATTTTTATAAAAATAATCCTTTATATAAAAATAAAGTTATATTTTATGGACCGATCATTAATAGAAATGAATTATTTGATTACTATAATCGTAGTAAAGTTTTTTGTTTAACATCGAGATGGGAAAGTTATGGACTAGTATTAAATGAAGCATTATATTTTGGTAATTATATAATCTCTACAAATGTTGGCATCGCTTCTGAAATTACTAAAAATGGTAAGATTGGCTCTCTAATACAAGAAGGTGATGAAAATACTTTTAAAAACGAATTATCTAAAATAATATGCGGAGAAAATAATATTTCAAAATATTATAATGAAATAAAAGATCATTGTTATAATAATTATTTATGGGAAAACATAGTAAAAGATTTATACAGCAAATTGTTATTATAATTATTACTTTAATCCTTAAAATACTATAAAAAGATGAGCTATTTTGCTTTAAGGAAAGAAAAACAAATGTTTATAGGTAAATCATGAGAATTGTATTTCATACAAATCAAATTAGTGAAAGAGGGACAGAAATTGCTATATTTGATTACCCATTAGGTAATAAAAACATCTTAGGTGGTGAATCATTTATAGCAGCCCCTCACAATAGTTATATTGATGATTCTGTATTAAAAAGATTCGTCTCTATATTTAATGTTATTTTATACAGAAGTATACAAGAATTAGAATTTTATATTAACAATAATAATATAGATTTAATATATTCTATTGAAAGTGGAGAATTAAATAATTTAATTACTACGAAAATACCAACTTTTATACATTGCGTATTTACTACTAAATACCCTCATGGTAAATATTATTGTCCTGTTTCTAATTTTTTAAATAAATATTATTTTACTAAATATCCAGTTCTACCACATATTGTAAAACCATTTCCTGGTTCTACCTCCAATTTAAGAGAATATTTAAATATACCATTGAATGCATTTGTATTTGGTTCTTATGGTGGTAGAAATCAATTTGATATCGATTTTGTAAAAAAAACAATTATTGAAATCGCTAAAAACAATATAGATATTTATTTTATTTTTATGAATCATGAAAAGTTTTTTGATGGATTAAAAAATGTTATATTTTTACCAAAGTCAACAGATATTAATTTTAAAGAATCTTTTATAAATACTTGCAATGCTATGTTACATGCTCGGTCTGATGGTGAAACTTTTGGTCTTTCAATTGCAGAGTTTTCCATTAAAAATAAACCGATCCTTACTTGGAAACCGACAATAATTTATAACCCTATATTTATTTTGAAAGAAAAAATACGTCAAATTTGCGGACGTAAACACCGTTATGCTACCGCACATATAGAAATATTAGGTAAAAAAGGTGTTTATTATCATAATTCTTTTACATTAAAAAAAGTTATTATAAATTTGACAAAAAATAAAATTTATCTCTTTAATGACTATTATAATTGTTATTTAAATAAATTTAATGAAGAAACTGTGATGAAAATATTTTATAATATTATTAATAATAAAAATCAGTATTAATTTTTGTCCATATATATTTATTTTATATAATTTTTTTAAAGAATATTATTATAGGGCACCTCTAAAAACTCAGTAAAAAAGATGATAAACTCAAAATATGAAACAACGAGGATTATATGATGAAATAGATCGTCTGCAAGAATTAAGCAAAATAGGCGATCCTTTAGAACGGCTTGGGGTGAGCTCATCTGTCAAGACCATTTTTAAGAAAAAATAAGGTGGACAGAGTATAGCGGCATCTGAGGTGAGCCCACCTGTCAAGACCATTTTTAAGAAAAAATAAGGTGGATAGAGTATATAGGTATCAGGCAGATAGAGCCACCTGTGAGGTATGGTTGGGTATAAATGCCTGTACATAGATTTCATCGGGTGTAGCATAGTCCAATGCTTGATGGTACCGTTTCTTTGGCCAGACCCGTTCAATGTAAATGTTATCGAGCGTTCGATTTTTACTATCCATGCTGATACGAATACTGTAGGATTCCAGGACCGAAATAAAGGCATCACTGGTAAACTGACTCCCCTGATCCGTATTAAAGATGGCAGGGATTCCCCACTGCTGAATTGCTTCTTCAAGGGCGGCTACGCAAAAGTCTGTATCCATCGTGTTTGAGACCTTCCAGGACAAGATTTTACGAGAATACAGGTCGAGGATGACCAGAGGATATACAAAGCCTTTACCGATTTTTAAGAATTCGTTTTCTATATGGTCGTAGGTTCCTCCTATTGTGCAGGTTTGTTTTGTACTCCTACCACCTTATTTTTACATTTTTTTGGTCCAGTTTCCAGGGCTCATTATACTATGCTGATAGTGCCTATACCGGAGAAACAATAGAACAATGTTTTGGGAACAACATAGAAAATCATATTTGTGAAAAAGGATATCGTAATAAACCCTTACAAAAAGAGCAGAAAGAAAAGAATAAACAAAAATCAAAAATACGAGCCCGAGTAGAACATGTCTTTGCTTTTATGACTACTACTATGAAAGGAACGTACATTCGGTGTTTTGGCATAGTTCGAGCAGCCTTTACTATAGTCATGAACAACTTGGTGTATAATATGTGTCGTTATGTTTTTCTTGCAACAGCTCGATCATAGGGGTAGTCTGCCCTTTTTCCCTGATAGAGGGAAAAAGAGCAGATGATAGATAAAAGAATTGCATTTTCTAGGCTCATTTTTATCATGATTTCGTTAAATTACTACCCTACTATTTTTTACATGTAGATTGGAAATACAAGGTTAAAAATGAAAGTTTTTAGAGGTTCCCAATATTAATTTAATCATGAACAGTAAAATATTAAATATTGTTGGCCTTTATTTATACAAAGAGATCAGAACAGGTGGTCATAGAAGATACCTGGAACTTATGGAAGGTCTTGCACAAAAAGGCCATAACGTCAAAATTCTTATAAATAAAGATTTTGTTTTTCCTTTTCAATTTGCTCAACCAATACCATTATCTGTAAAATACAAACAAGGACAAAACTTTCCTGTTTCTCTAGTTTTTAAAAATGTGCTTTTTAAGAATAAAAAAACAATTACAACTAATTGTTTAAGCACTGATTGGATACTTATTTTTAGTGAAACTAATCTTTTTGCAGCTCATTATCTTAAAAAGATATTACAAGCTAAAATACTTTATGGTCACCGCAGCAACACTGTTCAAGAAGCTTTACAATATATACAAGAAAATAAAGGAAAGCCATTAAAACAATTTAAATTTTATTTAGACTATTTTAAATATTTAGCTTATGAACATAAAATAAATCATTATTCTGATGCAATTGTTTTTCAAAGCAATTTTGATAAAAATGATTTTATTTCAAGAAATAGTACAGCTATTAAAAAATCATTTGTAATAGGTGGACACATTGGTTTACCAAGATATAAAAGTGAATATTATAACATTAACACAAGTAATGAAGTCAAAAATCTTCTTTTTCTTGGTACTACAGGTCCTCGAAAAGGTTTAAAATACTTATTAGAAGCGTTAGTTATATTAAAAAATAAAGGAATTCAAAATATATCGTTACATGTAATTGGCCCTGGTAACATAGAACCACATGTCTCTTTTTTAAAAGACAATAATCTCTTAAATAGTGTAACTTTCTATGGTCGAGTAGATAACCCTTTTAGTTTTATGAAAGATAATGATTTAATGATTATACCCTCTCTTTTTGATAGTTATCCTGATACCGTTTTAGAATCTTTACATGCTGGTATTCCTGTTATCGCTAGTTCTGTTGGCGGAATACCAGAAATGTTACAATATCCTGAACTTTTATTTCCACCAGCAGATTCGTATGCCATTGCAGATACAATATATAAAATCGTTACTGATAATGAATATTATCGTTATATTCGCCGGCTTTGTGCTCAACGATTACCATTTTTCCATTTTGATTGGGAATTAAAATGGGAAGAAGTGATGAAATCTTTTATAAAGGTGTAATTTTTATGGCAAGAAGTAAACCTATTCAAAATCCTCGACAATTATTAGAAAACATGGTTATAATACGGGACATTTTATTATCTAATAATATAAGATGTTTTCTACATTTCGGAACATTATTAGGCGCTATTCGCGAAAAGAATTTTATACCCCATGACGATGATGCTGATTTAGGAGTATTTATTAATGATTTTGATAAAGTAATAGACCTTTTGCCTGTTTTTCTATCACATGGATTTGAATTTAATAGTCAACGATTTGGTCGATTATTACAATTTATTAGAAATGATGAACAAGTAGATATCTTTTTTGTTACTCAAGCATATGGACTATTTGGAAAAAAGTGGGCTATTGATGAAAGGACAACTGTTCCTTATAAATTTCTTAGTGATTTTGAAATAATTAATTTTTTAGGTTATGATTTTTTAATACCTAAACAACCTGAAAGATTAATGAGAAATCTTTATGGAAGAACTTGGCAAATTCCTCTTAAAAATATACCATCTAGAACTAATCTTTCTTGGAGAATTAAAAAGCTATTATTACATCCAGATAAGATTATTTTTTATATATTTCGTTTCATAAATACCCAAAAAAGAAAATTATTTAAGAATGGTGGATAAATTATGAAATTTCATAAATATATTTCTTATTTTTTTAAATTTTATATTTTAACAAAAATTAATCTTTTATTTTCATTTTTAAGTTCACTAAATATTCCTCATGATATAGATCTTTTAGAATACAATAAACAAATTAAACTTTTAATTCCAACCCCTGAAGGATCTAAACAAGCAGTACATCCTGATATTATATATGATAGCGAAGCAAAGATACCTTTCATATTAGCCTTTACACCATATCCATTTTCTATTGATAAATATGAAAACCCTTGTTTAGTTATATCTTATGATGGATTACATTTCTTTGAAGAACAAAAAGGTATAAATCCTATTGTTTCCACCCCTTCTTATGATCATAATGATGATCCAGATTTATATTATAAAAATGGAAAATGGTATATTCTTTATTTAGAAACTTTACGGCCTAACACTCAAAATTTAGTTTTATTAGAAAGTCCTGACAGAATAAATTGGAAATCTACCATATTATATTCAGCTAATCTTAAAAATCCAAATGATATTTTTATACTGTCACCATCATTTATTAATCAAAACGATATTGCTAATAAAATATTTTTTGTTAATCGATCAATAACACCTTATCGTATTGAATATGTTATACAGACTAAGAATGAAACCTATGATTTTTCAAAACGTCACTCTATTAATATTAATCTTCAGGGATTAATTCCATGGCATCTTGATATTATTTATGGAAATAATGAATATTACATGTTATTGTGTACTGTTAAAAAAAATAAAAATAATAAAGAATATTCTCTCTATATAGCAAAAAGCAAAGATCTCGTATCTTGGAACTTATCTCCTAAAAAGGTTTTACATAATTCTTATAGAGCGTCTGGATTTATTAAAAATACTGATATTTATATATATTATTCTCGTCAACAAGGCCTTTTTAAACCATGGCATATTGGCATTTGTCGATTCAAACTTTCTGATTTTTTTTAAGGTATCATTTATGAATATTGCGATTATTGTTAATTCATTCCCATCTTTATCTGAAAAATTTTTGCTAAATCAATTTGTAGGATTATTAAATGAAAATATAAATATTGATATTTATGCATCTGTAAAATCGGATGAAATTCATATTCATAATTTATATTATGAATATGAATTTTATAAATATACTTATCAAGTTAATATACCAAGATCTAAAGGGCAAAGAATTAAGAAAACTCCTAAAATATTTATTAAAAACATTAAATACTCTTTAAAAAACACATTAAAAGCCTTTTCTTTCACTAAATATCAACGTGCTGCAAAAAATTTAAAAACATTATACTTTCTAGATGCTTTCCGCGGAAAGAAATATGATATTATTCATTGTCATTTTGGGCAAAACGGTCTTATTGGTGCATATCTTAAAGATTGTGGATTTACAAAACGCCTTATTGTTACTTTTCATGGCTCAGACATAACTGTTTTTCCTAAAAAGGAAGGTAAAAATGTTTACAAATATATGTTTACTAAAGTTGATGCTGTTACTGCTGGTACCAATTTTACTGCCAAACAGATTGTTTCATATGGTTGTCCTAAAGATAAAATACATATAATCCCTGCAGGCATTTTAATTAATAAATCTCATACTATCGACTATCATAATAAAGATAAAAATTTAATATTATCCGTTGGTCGTCTTGAAGAAGTTAAGGGGTTTAATTACGCTATTTATGCAATTGAAAAAATAATAAATGAATTTCCAAATATAAAATATTATATTGTGGGAAATGGATCAAAAAAAGAACTCTTAGAGCATCTTATTAAAGAAAAACACTTAGACAAAAATGTATTTCTTCTTGGAGAAAAAAAAGATGTTGAAATAGAAGAGCTCTATAAATCAGCTTCAATTTTTATTGCCCCTAGCATACGAGCATCAAACGGAAGCGAAGAAGGACAAGGTTTAGTAATTCAAGAGGCTGAACTATATGGGATACCTGTTATAGCAACCAATACTGGAGGTATTCCTGATGGAGTTATTGATACTGTGACTGGCTTTTTAGTTCCAGAAAAAAATTTTGATGCTATAGCAGAAAAATTAAGAATTTTATTAACTAATACAGAACAAAGAGAGATGATGGGGAAAAATGGTTATAATTTTGTATCCGAAAAATACGATATTAACTTGTTGACTAAGAAATTAATAGGTATTTACAAATGTCTTCTATAACAGTATTTGATATCATAACTACTGCACAAGGCGGGAAACGATTACTTGAACATCGTGTTCAAGTAATTAATCAGGATCCTTCATTTATTAATTACATTATATGTCCAAAAAATGATATATTTACAGCAGATTTTTATTCAAAAAATATACCTTATATTCAATTTTCTATGACGAGGGGGTTAAACCCCATTTTCACTATTAAAGAAATCATAACTTTTTATAGATTATTAAAAAAATATAAACCTATAATTGTTCATGCTCATACTTCTAAAGCTGGCGCTGTTTCTCGTATAGCCTGTCGAATTTATAATATGCTTAATAAAAATAAAATATATGTTTGTTATCAAGTTCATTCTTTTTATTTTAATACCATATATGGTTTAAAAAGCTATCTTTTTTTATTTATTGAGCGTTACTTATCAAAATATACTGATTCTTTATTATTTCAAAATAACACTGAATTACAACAAGCTAAAAAATTTAAAATGGACAAGCATGCATTGCTCATTAATATTGGTAATGGCATTAATTTAAATAATTTTCCTATTCCTAATTCACCAAAAAGTTTACCGACATGGAAAACTGACCATGATAAACCTGTATTAATAATATGTATAGCCAGAATAGAACCCAAAAAAAATCACAAAATGATTGTTGACACAGTATATTATTTAAAAAATATTCTTACCAAACAATATGGTGAAGTTATTACAGAACATGCTTTCAAAGTTATTTGTGTTGGTGAAATTGGTGAAACCGATGCAATTACCTATCGTGATAGTTTAGGGCTCCAACATTATATTAATTTTGTAGGTTTAAAAAATCATCAAGAAATTATACATTTTTTACAGGAATGTCACATTTCTATATTAACAAGCACAGCAGAAGGGAAACCTAGAGCACTTATTGAATCTATGTGTATGGGGCTTCCCTGTGTTGCAACTAACGTTGTAGGAACTGATGAAGTAATTGTGCATAATGAAACTGGTTATCTTATTCCATTACATGATTATCAAGCTTTTGCTGAAGCAATAAAATTACTAATGGAAAATCCAGAGCTTTATATTAAATTTTCCAAAGCTTCTATTCATCGCGCCATTAAAGAATTTGATGAAGCTATTGTCATCGACAAGTTAAAAACCATTTACCGCGACAGACCTACTAAAAGCAATCCAAATTTAAACTTCTAAAATCCTTTTATACAAACTTAACAATTCTCTTGCCGCTTTATCCCATGAAAAGATTCCACTTCGAACTCTTTCTAATCCTTTAGAAATTAATACATTTCTAAGCTTTTCATCATTAACAATTTTACCCATTGCTTCTGCAAAACCTTTTACATCATTTGGATCTTTCACTAATAATGCACAATCATCAACAACTTCTGGAATTGCAAAGACTGATGAGGTAACAACAGGACATCCAGAAGCCATAGCTTCTATATTTGGTATCCCAAAACCTTCAGCCAAACTTGGAAAGATAAAGAGATCTGCCTCTGACATGAGCTCAGCAGAATCTTGTTCAGAAATGAACCCTGGGGTTATAAGTCTATCTTCTATTTGTAAAGCCATAGCTTCTTTTTTTACAGTATCATTATCCCACCCTTTCCCTGCACATACCAGCTTATGTGGGCGCCCATTGTTTTGTTCAATAAAACGTTTAAAAGCCTTTAGCAAAACCCATGGATTTTTTCGTTCAGAAAAACGGCTAATATGATAAATATAAGGTGATTTTATTCCATATTTTTCTAGAATAACACACTTATTAGTGTTCTTTGGATTGTACACATCACTAATACCATTATATGCAACAACAATTTTTTCGCTTGGAACTTTAAAATTATCAACTAAGTACTTTTTAGTTGTATTTGATACTGTAAAAATACCATCCATTTTTCTTGCAAAGCGAGGTACTAAATATCGTTCATGAAACATTTCTACTGGGCCAAAAAATTGCGGTATTAATAACTGTTCTACACCATGTATCGTTGCAACCTTTTTATTAGGTACACCGTATATTGGTGCATATATCGTAAGTGGCGTATAATGAACCAGATCAAAGGCTTCTTTTTTTAAAATTAATGAGCTTAATAGTGGGTTTCTTGGTACAATAAGTTCTCGCACTTTTTTATATATAGGATTTGAACTAGGTTTATAATGTATAAATGTTATATGAAATAGTTTTTCTTTAGTATTTATATCAACTATTCTTTGCATTATCTGATCAAGGTGATGCCCAGATCCGCTATTCCAATTATCCAGTTGTTTGGTAAAAACTGCTATTTTAGGTATAGACGTCATCTTCATAGTTGCTATATTATACTCTTAAAGCATAATTATGAGCAATATAACAGTACTTACACTCGTAGATCGTATCGCAACATTTTATTCATTAAAGCCCTTTATTTTTTTTGGCGGTTCTAAGCGATTTACTTTTACTTCAGATCCTGTATTTTGTTTAAAAAAAGATAAAAACAATATACTCATTATGGTCCGTCAATTCATCAAACCAGACATCGTAGATCTTGAATTGATGAAAAATCTTAGAAAAAAATATGAAGTTATCGCTTTTTTTCATGATGATGCAGGTGGTGGAATACCAAGATTAGAAGTTTTACCCTACGTTAATTTATTTTATCAAAAAGCATTATTTAAAGATATCAATCTTTATAAAAAAAGACTATATGGTAAAGAATTATACTCTGATTATTACCACACAAAATATGGTGTACAAGATAAAGAACATAAAGAAAGAGCTATCGTTGAAGATGATGCCCAGTTAAATAAATTACGGCTTTCCTGGAATATTGGAATTGGCGATTATCCAAGAGAACAATTCAGACAAAGGTTTGGAACAGCCTTAGCGAAGGTATTTGGACCATCGATATCAAAACATATCTATTCCCGAAAAAAGATTAACTATAATCCTGTCGATTATAATAAAGAAATCTTTCAGGTTCATGCAAGATTAGGATTAACCGGACGACCTTCTATTGCCTACCAACGCTATTTAATCCTAAATAAGATTAAAAATGATCCTCGTTTTCTTATTGGAGAAGTATCACAAAAACAATATAATTACGAAACCAAGCATTCAAAAATGATATTATCCCCCTTTGGATGGGGAGAGTTATGTCTTCGAGATTTCGAAGCTGTTAGAGCCGGTTCAGTATTATTAAAGCCAGATATGGGACATCTATTAACTTGGCCTGATATTTTTATACCCTTTGAAACCTATGTCCCCTTCTCTTGGGATGTCGATGATCTACTCGATAAAGTAGATGCCTATTTAGGAAATGACCAAGCAAGAAAACAGATTGCATATAATGCATGGGATGTCTATAGAGATCAAATGAATCAACTAGAAAACCGATTTGAATCTATTATTGGAGAGATTTGTTCATGCACTACTCAATAAAGGATATCATTGCATCACTTCCAGAAGAAAAAAAATATTCCGATTCATACTGGACTCGTTTTGTATTACGACCAGTCTCGTTTCCTATCAGCTGGTTTTTTCTTAAACTTAATTGCACACCTAACGGAGTATCTTGGATTGGTGCGTTTATTGCCGTATTAGGCGGCTTATTATTCGGTATCAATTATTTTATTCCAGTTCAAGTAAACATATTATACTGGTTAGGTTTACTGTGTTTTTTCATTTTTTCTATATTTGATTGTGTTGATGGGAATATGGCACGAACTATTAATTTACCTAACCCATGGGGCTCTTGGGTAGATGCAGTTGGCGGATATATTGCCTATACAGTTGCTCTATTATCGCTTGGACTTGCAACAGGGGCTATGCATAGAGAATTAAGTGGCTTATATATCTTCCTTGGAGGTTTTTCAGCTGCTACCAATATGCTGATGCGGGCAACCGTTCAATCACACAGAGCTAATAAGGCAAAACTTTTTGGTATAGAACAATCAGCATCACCGGAATCTGAAAAAAGGCTCTCTGAACATTTAGGTATTACGGGAATAATGTTTCCTTTATTTGGTATTGGTGTTTTATATCATGTATTATCTTTTGTATTATTTTTTTACACCATAGTATATGGTATTGGATCAATATGGATTCTTTTTAAATTATGTAGAAAACTATATTAAATAGGGAAGTATTGCATGTCTACTTATCTCATTACTGGAGCAGCAGGTTTTATTGGTTTTCATCTTTCTAAACGATTGATAGAACAGGGCCATACTGTTATAGGGCTCGATAATATTAATGATTATTATGACATTACATTAAAATATGCAAGAATAGCACAATTAGGAATTAAAGAAGATGAAGCAGAAAAATACAACCAACTTGTTAAAAGTACAAAATATCATACTTTTTCGTTTATCCGATTAAATCTCGAAGATTATAATAATCTTATAGATATTTTTAAACAACATAATTTTGATTGTGTAATTAACTTAGCGGCGCAGGCCGGGGTTCGGTATAGTATCGATCATCCCTTTTCCTATGTTCAAAGCAACCTTGTAGGATTTTTATCAATTCTAGAAACCTGTAGACATTATAGGATTCCCCATCTAATTTATGCTTCAAGTTCATCTGTTTATGGAATGAATTCAAAATATCCCTTCAGTGAAGATGATTCAGTTGACCATCCTGTAAGCCTCTATGCAGCTACGAAACGGGCAAATGAACTTATGGCCCATACCTATTCGCATCTCTATGGTTTTCGTACTACTGGACTTCGTTTTTTTACAGTTTATGGGCCATGGGGTAGACCAGACATGGCCTATTTTAAATTTGCCAGGTCAATAATGGAAGGGAAACCGATAGAGGTTTACAATAATGGTGATATGTACCGAGATTTCACCTATATTGATGACATTATTGATGGAATTGTCTGCATATCAAATAAAAACAAAGAAAATAATGAACTTTTTAAAATTTACAATATTGGTAATAACAATCCTGAAAAGCTTTCAAAATTAATTACAGTTTTAGAAGAATCTCTTGGGAAAAAGGCTCAAAAAATCTATTTGCCTATGCAACCTGGTGATGTATACCGAACTGCAGCAGATATTACTGCTTTAAGTAATGATTACAACTGGAAACCTCATACATCCTTAAAAGAAGGAATACTACTATTTGCAGATTGGTTTAAAGTGTATTATAATACGAACACCTTTGAGGAAGCCAAATGAAGCTCGCAGATTTTGATATTTGGTATCGTTCTCGTTATAAACGTACTACATCGGGATATGCAACGTTTTTCTTTATTATTTCAGATCTTTTCGCACTTTTTCTCTCTTTTGGAACAGGTTTTTTTATTGTCAATCTTTATGATTTACATGCAATTAATTTTAAATCTTTTGTAACCTATTGGCCCTATTTACCAACTTTTATATTAATTTTTTATGCTAACCAGCTCTACCCTGGTGTAACCCTCGCACCTGCAGAAGAATTACGTCGTTTTTTTATCGGTTCAATAATTGGCCATGGTGCAATTCTGTTAACTATGTATCTAGAGCATCAAACGATCAATTATATCATGATCGCTTTTATTATAAGCTGGTTTTTCTCTTACTGGTACTTGCTTATCTGTCGTTCTTTTACAAGATGGCTCGTTAGTAAAACTTCATTCTGGGGTATTCCTACAGTAATATATGGCTGTGGTGCTTCTGGTAAATTAGTAGCAGACCGACTGCTTGAAGTACCATCAATTGGTTATGTCCCTGTATTATTTCTTGATGATGATCCTTCAGTAGGTGAAACATATAAAAATATTCCCATTATACATGATACCAGCATTGGGCCAGAACTTGTAGAAAGGTACAACATAAAAATGGCTATTGTTGCGATGCCCCGGGTTGATCGTCATCGTTTAGCTGATATTCTTAATGAATCGGTTTCTGCTTTTAGATATAATGTATTAATTCCTGACTTTTTTGGTCTTACCAACATGTGGATGTCGGTACGAGACTTTGATGGCATACTCGGTCTTGCAACGAGTCAGCGACTTCTTATGCCTTGGAACCGACTGCGAAAACGAGTATTAGACCTTCTGTTAGTGCTTGTTGGTGGTATTTTACTTCTGCCATTATTTCTATTTATAGCACTTTTAATAAAAGTTTCATCACCTGGGCCGGTTCTTTACGGTCATACCCGTATCGGTCGAAATGGAAAACCCTTTAAAGCTTATAAATTCCGTTCAATGGTAAAAGATGCTGATAAAAAGCTTAAGGACCTTCTTGAAAGAGATCCTGAAGCTAGAAAAGAATGGGAAACGAGCTTTAAACTCAAAAATGATCCACGGATTACTCCAATTGGCAAGTTTTTACGGAAGACTAGCCTAGATGAATTTCCACAGCTTATCAATGTGCTTAAAAATGAAATGAGCCTTATTGGGCCTCGGCCTATTGTTGAGGCTGAAATTGAAAAATATGGAAAACATTTCAAACGAGTTTTTGCAGTTAAACCGGGATTAACAGGTCTCTGGCAGGTTTCAGGACGATCGGATACAGATTATGATGAACGGGTTGCTTTTGATACCTATTATATCCAGAGTTGGTCAATTTGGCTTGATTTATGGATCCTTTATAAAACTGTTTGTGTTGTTTTTAGAGGAAAGGGTGCGTATTAATGAATATAAAAAAAAGTAATATCGCAATTTTATTTTTTATTACCCTTGCGCCTTTTTTATTTTCACAAAATAGATCTCTTTCTGATCTATATCCTGAAAAAAGTAAAGATTCTTTAAATATTCTCTTTTCTGAACATGGCTTTATTCAGACACTGGAAAAATCAACACAAAAGCCAATGTTTGAGCCACTATTAGATACTCCATTATATTTTAATAATATTATTCAACAAAGGAAACCAAGTTTTATTATTGAATCTGCCCGTATAATTTCATTACAAAATACGGTCTCTTTACAAAATATTTTCATTTCGCTAAGTAGAGTGCGTGATTTAGCTGGTAGAACTTATAAATCGAGTAGTCGTGGAAAAGAGGTTCCTCTCTTTGAAACCGCTACAAGAATAGATAGTCCTAGAAAACCAACCCCCTTAGGAGATCCTCGCTATACAATTCATGATGTAATACCCTCAAAACAGGTGTTTTATATTTTGTTAAAAGATATCAATTTTGGAAACTCTTATTATAAAATTGAAATGCAAACCTATGATAAGGGTCTTATGTTTATTTTAACAAATGCAAAAGCACTTTCCTATGGTATCATTCCAGTTATTGGTGAAGATCGATTTATTTCTGTTTTATACATAGAACCACTACAGGAAGGCTTATTACTTTATAACCAAGCTGGAGCCCAAGTAAATTCTATCATCTCCTCCCAAGTGCACATGCCTTCGGCAATTCGTAAACGGCTCGATGTCTTTATTGATTGGTTGGTGGATGGTCTAGGCCAATAACCTTCCCGCGCTGGCCGGTCAGTTCCAGATAGGCCAGATCGGCTAAACCGAACCCGCTGTTTTTCGTAAGATTGGTCGCGTATTGATCGTAGAGCATATCCTCATACATTTTGCCTGCAAAGCCTTCATCCATCAATTCTGATTTCATGACGGTTTTGCGCATGCCCTCAAGAAGATTTTTAACTAAAAAGCCTTCTAAAGCCTGGCCGCGCTCTGCCATAATAGTTGTCACCTAGAACAAGATGGAACAGGAGGTGACCTATGGCTCGGTATAGCGCCCAGATACGGAATACAATTCTTAAAAAGCTGCTTCCACCAGAAAATCGAACAG
>Ga0209204_1001571_pt1 | contig 20948 bp, 21 predicted proteins | sample AD_JPNMR2_MetaG_FD_184425 | JGI IMG/M metagenome (GOLD analysis project Ga0209204, IMG submission 184425) | Active sludge microbial communities of municipal wastewater-treating anaerobic digesters from Japan - AD_JPNMR2_MetaG (SPAdes) (version 2) | ecosystem: Engineered > Bioreactor > Anaerobic...
GCTGACATACTTGTTGCTACCAGGTCCACTAAAGCGTATACAATGGGTATTAAGCTGGCTGAAAGGCGTGCTGCAGTATATTATGTGAATGTAGCGATTAAAAAGCAATGCAGCTCTTCGCTGTTAATGAATGTTAGGGTGGCTCTCAGGAATATGAAGGCATATGCGGCGGGACTTCTGGTTAAAAAACAAGCTTTGAGCAAAGCATATGATATGATGATACAGGTCAAGCAGCAGCGTGATGTCTCATATGATATGTCAGCTATATTACGGAAGACTGTAATACAGACATACCAGATGGATATACTTGCTCAAAAACATAATACAGCATCTTACAATATGGCTCTGCTAACAAAGAGAGCTTATGCAAAGAATATTGATTTTGATCTACTTATGTTGAAACAACAGGCTCTGCAGTATTATGTTGACATAATGATGAAGGGGGAGAAGGCGCTAACATACAGATATAATATAAGGTTGCAGGCACAGTGTGCCGCCCCGTACAGTGTGGACTTATTGATACAGTCTATAATGGCGGTGGATGTAGAATACGGTCTCAGAGTAGCACAGAGATTGATTAGCAATTATGCAATGGATGCTATGATACAGAAGCAACAGCTGAAGAGCTACCTGATGAGCGCCCTTGTCTCCAGAGCTATTGAAAAACAGTATCAGATGAGCGTATTTTTAAAAAGACAAGCCATAAAAACATATAACATGTCCCTGAGACTTAGAGCAATATCATCTGTGAATTACACAATGCGCGTTGCACTGAAGAGGACTCTGACTGTGCTTTACAGAGCAACAGTGAGCATTATAAAAACTTCAAGAGAGTATATCAAGCGCCGGACCATAAGAGAAAAGAGACAGGCTGAGAAAATAAGGAGTGTTGGTTCCCCAGTAATGGATATAATATCAGAAGATAAGAAAAGAAATGTTAGAGAAACCTTTATAAAGGCGCCAAAGCAATCTATAAAATATCCTGAATATGAGCCAGAACCCCAGCAGCGCAAAAGGAATATCTCTGCTGCTAGCTAATGATGGTGGTTGAATGCCAGAGAAAGCTAAACTTTCTGAAGAAGACATTTTGCAGGCAATGATCAGGGCCGCCGTTGTGATACATAATGAAGTTATCAATAAAGTACAAAAAGGTAATATACCGCCACCGCTAAAACCATCAACAATTAAACGCAAAGGGTCTTCAAAAACTCTGATTGATGAGGGGTGGCTGCTGGGGGCGGTGACAGAGGGCTTCAAGATCCAACAGTCTGGCAATAAGATCCGGATTGAAATTGGCATTTTTGATCCTGATGTAGCAAAATATGCAGCAGTGCATGAATTTGGATCTGCTCATGTCCCACAGCGATCTTTCCTGAGATCAGCATATGACGAGAAGAAGGATGAAGCTGAAAAAATTTTAATGGAGCATTCCGTAAAAATTGTTAAGGATAAACTCAGTTCAAAGTAAAGGGTTTAAACAAGGAAAAGTATAAAAAGAATGTGATCTATAATGTAAGACCGTGACCCGCCTGTGGGGGCGGGGCGGTTTTGATGAGATCATGTTTAATAATTTGTAATAGGTGATAAAAATGGCTGCAACTGTAAACGTTGAAGAGCTGAATGGAAGCGGTCCAACAGCAACCGTGATAACAACCGGGAGATACTGCACCACTGATAGCTATAATCCCGGATCTGATTATCCGTGTGTTGTTCCGCAGTCTGGTAACAACTATTCATACTGGAAGCATATAAGGATAGCATGGACCGGCATAGGGACGCAGATCAGTAACATCAGGTGGTACACGCCCGGCAATGTTGCATCCACCTGGGGGCTGGGGACAGGCGGTATGCTGATGGTTGGGCTGAGGGATAGCGGTGATCACGGTTGTACAAGTGCAAACTATCAGCAAGCCACCGGTGTGCAGGGGACCAGTGGGCACTACATAAAGGATGCTACCAATGGCCACGCATATTATAAGAGCCAGTCTGCAACTCCTGGCAATGCTGATAACTACACTTCTGCATCCCCACTGACTGTGGACACAACTGTGTACACTGCAAATGGATCTAGCAAGTCTGTTGTGACACAGGTGAAGCTGGCCACAGACGCAACCCAGGGTGATAAGAGCAATGTGACATTTACTTTCCTGTATGATGAAATTTAGATAGTTAGCAATGGAGGTCTAAAAATGAGACAGGAGATAGATGTGCTAGATGAGGGTGTGGGGGGTGATGTGCCCCCCATAACTCTTATGTTTTGGGCCCTGGAGGATTTAGACGGTACTACCTATGTTCTGTATAATCTAGCAACAGGAGAAAGAAATAAAATCCCTAACCCGAATTTCAGGCGGTGGAAATCCGTTGCCTGGATACCATTCACAGATCCTACGCTTGTTGATTTGATTAACAGTGTTGAGCGCCAGAGGGAGAACCCTTCTTTTGTTGATTTGTCCAATTTGCCATTACTTCACATATATCTGAATGAGGACGAAGAGGCCAAGGTCCATTTTACAGGAAAAATTGATTATTCTGATTATTATGAATGTGGTGACTGTGGTACAACTTTTGTATGGATGCAGGATGAACTTGATCCATATCCAGTATGTCCCCGTTGCGGTGCCCATAACACCTGGTTCTGTGACATCCACGGTGATGTAACACCAATTTTTTTACAAAATGGTGAGCGGCGGTGCCCCATCTGTGAAAAACAGCAACCGCCTCGTGGATGCTCATTGATCAGAAGAATATTTTTGAGAACGTCTGTAAGGAAAGAGCTGATGTATTGTATTCAGGTGAAGCGGGGCAACGTAGTAACACATTATACTATTAACAAAAATGGAAGTGTTACTGTGTGCTCTTATGGTGTAAAAGAGTAACACGTTTAAAGATCTGATATGACATATATATATGCACTATGGAACTCTTCGGGCACTCCTCCATCACCGTGGAGTAAGATCGCAACATATAATGGCAAATATTTACGTTGCACTAGCACTGTCTCCCAAGCGTTGACAACAGGGGGGAGCGCAAGCCATACACATAGTGTAAACAGCTATAGCTGTGATTATGCAACTGATGTGTCAATGGCGTTTGGCACTGGAGATGCTTGTATTAGATCTATTACTAATAACAAACATAATCATGGCGCATCAGGTCTTTCTTTCTCTACCGCAAATAATAATCCATCATATTATACTTTATCACTGATAAGATGCGAAATCTCTCAATTTTTTAACTCTGATAGTGGCGGCAGGCGATTATATCAATACATGATCTGCGGCTCCACCCAGCAGATTAGCGCAACAGGCTATTCAAGATTTACGTCAGCTGATGGAAAACTGATTAAATTATCAGCTACAGTCGGTTCAACTGGGGGCAGCACCACACATAGTCATACAGTCTCAGGGGATTTAGACAAGTTTATTGGCTCAGCAATGACGTCCAGCTCTGGCTCAAGATGTGTCAAAGCAAAAGCTTCAGGAGACTACTCGCATACTCATAGTGTTTCTACTGAAACTGGCTCAGTATCCATTATGCCTGCTTATATACAAAACCGGTTATATCAAGTGACGGCAGCTAAAGCAAACATCCCCGTCAACACAGTATTATTTGTTGATGGAAGTATTAGTGGATATACTGACTATCTACAAATTTTGTCGGGGTGGAACGGGTATTTTATAATGTCTGGCGATACAAATCCGTCGCCTGGGGGGGCCAATTCTCATAACCACGGCACGGGGGGAAGTGTCAGCTCATCGTCTACGACAAATCCGGCTTACGGCACGAGTGGCACGAATTCAGCAATGCAGGCATATCATACTCATACAATTAATATTTCTTTTGATGCTTCAGATGTTGAACATATTCCTGAATTTGTCTATCTTGTGCCCGTTGCAGTTATCAAAGAGATTAATCCACTATCTACAAAAACCAAGACATATACAGCAGATCTGCTTGCTAAGAAAAAGAACCTGATTAAAACCTATGCTGCCGATATAACAATCTCCCAGGCAGGGGGGAAGTATTACGTCGCGGATGTACTGATCAAGAAGCGTAATATCGCACGTACATATATTGCAGATCTATTAGCACAATTTGCGCATTCCAAAACATATGCAGCGGATTCACTGATCAAAAAAACCGATAACAGGAATGCGTATAGAATGGGAATAAAAGTATGGCGCCCCCTAACAACATATACAATGAATATCAGGATAATATCTACAGCAAAATCTGTAGGATCTATTATCAACACATTGCTTGATTCTTACGTTGATCAGTTCAACAAAGTATTACAAAAGATATACGCGGCTTCCGGCAATATGAAGATAGAGTATGCTTCTGGTGAGGCTCTGGAGAACCGCTGGGGTAAAGCTTACAATATGCCCAGGAAGCCCGGGGAGACAGACACAGAATATAGAAACAGATTACTATCATATGAGCGGGCGGTGCTGGGGTCTGGCACATATTGGTCTGTGAAGAGCATGCTTGATTTTGCTACCAAGGGGAACAGCACAAAACTCAAAATCACCCCCGGAAGGGTGTTAATATATTTTGATTCTGATGAACAGCGCAGAAACGCGGCGGCAATTCTGCCATCACTGGATGATGTTTTGTATGCATCTATTGCTGCAGGAGTGATAGGACAGATTTATATCAATTTTAAGGATATTGACATGGATCTACTGATCAAAAAACCTGATGCAGTAAAGCAATACAATATGAACTTTGCAGCAGCGGCCCGACTGACGGCAGAGTATGGCGCTAATATAATGGCTATAAAGAGATTCAGCAAGGAATATGATTTATCGCTGATTGTGTGGAAGACTTGCATGAAAGTTCTGCCCTGCAGCGTGATTTTGAGGAAGACCTGCACGGAGCAGTATCAGATTGATCTACTGGCTAAAAAACTTATGTATGTGACGTATCAGGCGAGAGCGGCGGTGCTGAAAAAGAATATCGGGGCACAGTATATGGAGAAGATGGTGGTCAGAAAGCAGATGGCCCGGCCCTATAACATGAGGATGGCTGTGAGTTTAAGATTCATCAAATTTTATAAAATGCATTTGGTGGTAAAAGCTCAGGGGTCAGCAGAGTATAATATGTCTATAAAAATAGTTGAATAAAAGTGATCCACGATGTCTGTAATTCTTGTATCAGTGCTGGGACCGCCGAAATACATTTGCGGCACACATGATGTATACAATTTGCAAAACTGGTGGCGGGCTAATGGACAGTATCCCGGCTACATCTGTAACCGTATAAAACATTTAACAGGGTCTATTTTTCTCGCCATCACGCACACAGATGCGCATAGTGGATACGTAATGAGGACGGAAGACGAGGGCCACAATTGGACATATTCAGCGTTCCCCGGGGGGCAGCCGGTCACGCTGGAGGTAGGCGCTGGTTATGCGTGGATATCTGACGGCAGCGGGATCTGGAGGTCTCGTGATGGAAAGAGTTGGGAATTTTTGGAAGGATCCCCCGCAAGCGTGACTGCTATTGCAGCTTTCCCAGACGGAAAGCTAATGGCACATAGAGGAGATAGACTGTACAAATCATTTGACTTAGGCAGAAATTGGCAACAGATTTATAGCCCCGCCCGGGGCTCCCCCTTCCCCTGGTTTGACACCACCGCTGTGCCCGGGACTCCCAGTTTTGCCTTGGCCGGGGCCAGTTCATCATATATTCTGGCCTCTAATGGGGCGTCAATCTGGCGATCATACGATTTTGGACAGTCATGGACAAAGATCTGCTCATGGAGCACTTGGTACATCCCCAGAGAGCTCCATTATGTCCGGGGAAGCAACTTTGTTCTAAAATTGAGAAAGCTTGATCCAGGCTCTGAGCAAATAAATGTAATATGTACGTCTTTTGATGGCGGTGCCACCTGGTATGAGCGATTTAATCAGGATATCACAGCAGAGCATCAGATTGAATATATAAAACCACTTGGATTATTACTTTGCGGACACACAAGATATATGACGCCCCACCCCTGGGAGACATGGACAGCAAGATATGTGCCAGCGCTGATGGCTTCCTGGGACGGTGGTATGACCTTCACAGAGATTGTAAGTGACACATTTGGGCAAACATTCTCTATTGTTGCCATAGCTGGATGTGTGCATGAGCCTGAAGTGCATGAGCCTGAACAGTACCAGATGGACACAATTATAAAGAAAACAAACTCAAAGAGCTACAATATGAGTATGCGGGTAAGGGGTAGCACTGTAAAACAGTATACTTTAGATATGCTATCCAGGAAACAGCTCTCCGTGAATTATAATACTGATGTTTTATTAAAAGGGAAAGCAACAAAAACATATATGATGTATCCATCTATACAAAAAACTGAAGAGAGAAGCTATGATATGAGTGTACCCATTGCTACCAGGCAGTCTATGATATATGATATGGATATGCGCCTTATCGGGAAGAGATATGCACATTATATGATGAGTTGCCTAAAGTTTAAGACTGATAGCAGAAAATATGATATGACTGTGTTAATTGTAGGTGACTACACAAAGCCTATCAAGCGTGATGTAATCAACAGACTTCCTCAAGGTTTTGAAGTCACCGCTGATGTTAGCTACAAGCTTGATGACAGGATAGCGTTGGGTCAGCCGGTCATTGACAGATACTAAAATTCTTATACTTATAGGGAAATAAAAAATGGCAGCAAAGAATAAAATGATAATGGAGTGATAAAATGACTGGAACACAGGCATACAGCATGTCTCTCACAATTGCAGAAGATACATCACTGACTAGGAGAATTTCTGAGGTACGGTGTGCTATCAATATCCATAAGGAAGAAGAGCTTACTTCTGACGTCATCAGACTGGCTGTTTTGCAGGCAGAGGCTTTTATAGATTCTAATTTAATGCGGCCCGCTCCAGAAGCTATGATTTGGCTAGCAAAGCTCAGATTAGCGGCTTATTATGCCTATATGGCATATTCTGATAGAGTATTCAATGAATTGGCAGGTGTATTTGACCAGACAGGAAATTGGAACCCTATTGGTCAGGCGATTTGGAGAGAGACAAGGGATAAGCTCCAGGCTCTTGAAAAAGCAGCTAATCAGGCCTTGAAGCAGATTGGAATTGATGAGAGCGTTGAGCCCCGCACAATTCCTCATTTTGGAATTATGAGATAGCAAAGGAGGAATATGGTGACCTTAATTGCTGACAGAAGAGCAAAGAGAAATTATTTACAGCACAATCCCTGTAGATCTGGCCGGAACACGCTGGGAGAAGGTTAAAAGCTACCAAATCTCAAAAGAACCGCCATTACCGCGCCTGATCATATCGGAGCTCACAAGCGGCATTAGAGAACACTATTTTGCTGATCAACTGCACAAAATAATTTATGAGGATGCCCCCGTAGATGTGACCTACGGGCAGATAGATAGAGCTACCTTCTCAATTGTTCTTGAAGGTTATGATCGGGCAGTGGTGGATCGGGCTGCAGCAGAGCTCCAGCGGTGGCTGCTGATTGAGGATTATTATGAAATCTGGGCCACACAGCGTGTATTTTTTAAGGGGGTAATTGCAGCTGGGGAGATTCCATCACTGTATTCTGATAGGACTGGAAAAATAATTTATAGATGTAATGTTGATTTTGCTATAAATTATGAAGTATCCTGGCCAGAGGATGCTGATAAGCTGGACAAATATGTGATGAGAATTCACAAAGATGAGCGGGCGCAAATAGTGCTACAGGGCGAGGTTGAGGAAAGCAAATAATTAAATACTGTGTGAATATAATTTATGAGGGTGATAAAAATGATGAGCATGGTGGGCAGGCTTAAGGATTTGAGAGTGCGGAAGGATATCAATGGAGATCCAATACTGTCTGATGAAAAATACAGAGAGTTTCTAAAACAGGGCTATAAGCCGGATTCTAAAGTTTCTGTAGAGGTTGACAGTGAAACTTATGAAATGTATATATAAAATCATAAAAGGTGATGATAATGAGATATGGTAATGAGAATGCTCTGGTAGGCATAACACTTGATTTGCTACCAATGGGCCCGGTTCCTGTTACTATTGGTACAGGTATTTGTGCAATTGTAGGAACGTCTGCAAGAGGGCCCGTGGAGCCAACGGGCTTCAGATCTCCTACCCCAATAGCTCAATTATATTATGCAGGGGATTTAAAAGAAGCGGGTGAGCTTGCATTTATGCAGGGCTGCCCGACTGTGTATCTTGTGAGAGTGCTGGGATCAGGATATACCACAGCATCTGCAGATCTGGAATCAACATCTGGTGATGATGTTGGCACGCTCAAGGCGATTTCTCCAGGCGCCTGGGGCAACTCACTCATATACTCCATACAGAATGGCAACTACAACGGTACACTGACTGAAATATTTAATGGAGACGGTACTGTCGGCGAGTATGTTCTCCAGAGAGATGATCTTGTTGAAAATGCTACAAATTATGTCAAAGTTAATGGCGTAGCAAAGACTGTTGTGTACGAGAAAACTTATCACGGCACCGGGAAGGTGCTTGTAGATAAGGAGAAAGGCACAATTACTTTCTATACAGGCGAGGCCCCCACTGCTGCCGATCAGATCTCTGTCTCAATGAAATTCCATACAAGGAAGATCACAATTTATGACGGAGATACAACATACGTAGCAAATAATATCAGGAGTATCCCCGAGCTGATTAGTGCAGTAACAAATTCCAGACTGGCTACATTTGAGGAGTATGATGCAACAGTTACAAGGCTTCCTGCAGTTACAATGGATGGAGACACAGTAGCACCACGGGCGCTAAGCGGTGGCAGTGATGGTTCAAAAATTACTGTAGGTGACTGGGAGGCTGCACTGTACAGACTTTCTCAGACAGTGACGCCAACAACGGTAGCGCTGTGTGACTGGGAGGTGGAGAGTGAACAGTATGATCTGGTGGCAGTGCTGAGCGGGTGGCTGACCTGGATGGCCGGGCAGTTCAGGCCGTGCTTAGGTTTTGTTCCTATGGAGGATACGCTTTCTGCTCTTGAGGGATCTAAGGTGCTTGATCTGTGTGCCGGATACAACAATAGACTGCTCACAATTGTTGCAAATGCCTGGGATGATCAGTTTCCGTCAAAGAATATTGCCGTTGCTCGGGCCGCAAAAGAAGCAGCTTGTGCTCTGGGAGAGTCTGCTGCAAGATCTTACAACAGTATGGATGGCCTGAGAAATCTGCTTACAATATTTGATGATGAGACTGTTGACGTTCTCACAAGAGGCGGCGCAGACGTGATGATCCAGAAGCGGGGCGTATATCCGTATGAGGCTACACGGGGTATCAGGCCCTATCTGGGCATATCTACAGCAACAGACTGGCAATTTATGAGATGCGTTGACAACAGGACCATCAACTGGATTATTGTTGCCATCAAGTATATCACAGATCAGTACTACCATGAGCGGAGAACAAAGAATGTTCTCACTTCCTTGAAACAGTCTATTGCTGCAGTTCTTGATGATCAGGTTGAGAAGGAGAACATCAGGACATATCAGCTCTCTGTGTCTGCACATCCTATAGATACTGGAAGAGTGGACATTGATCTCAAGATGGAGAACATTGGACACATTGAGCGCTACCGTGTAGTCATGCATGTTGGCGTAATGCCAGGCGGTGGTTTCACCGTCTAAACTATTTTTAAGGTGATAAGAAATGGCGGCTATAATAAGTGAGTCATATCATGTTGAGGCCACAGATCCTGGAGATATTGTGGTAGTGATAAAACCCCCTGGAGGGGGCATGGTCAGATTTCCGGTCAAGGCTCTAACTGTTGACAAAACTATAGGAATTACTCCAGAATACGGTACAGGAAGCCACCTGGCGTATCAGCTGACCCCAGGGAAAATTGGATTCAGTGGCACGTTCCGGGTAGGCACATTCGTTGGCCAGGGAGCAAGAGAAGAGGTGACGGGCGGCAACGCTCTAATCCCCGGTGAAAACAAAGAAGATCTTGTAAGAATGTTGACAGATCAGGGCGATGAGGGTCTTCCTCTGTATTTTGATATAGAGATTCATGACCGGGCCCGGGGCTCCGGAGAGAATCAGTACGGTGAAGCTGATGAGCTGGTTGAAGCCTACAGGGGGTGCATGTTATCCGGCGATGGTATAGATATTGGTGAGCCCGGTACGACCGTCACAAGAGCATATCCATTTGTAGCGCTGAGGAGAGAGCCCAAGTGAGCTCTCATACCTTTTATATAGAACAAACAAATAAATAGGAGGTTATTAATATGCCGGTTGAGCTGACAAAAGAGTTGATTCTAAAAGGGAGAAACTACACGAAAAAGATTACAATCCCCGCATACAATGCGGAAGTGACCATTAGGAGCCTGACCGATCTAGAGCTATCTGAGTGTATATCTTCAGCCCAAAAGAAGAGCGCTGGGGCACAGTTTCTTGAAAAGCTGTTCTCTGACGCCACAAAAGGCAAAAAGGGTGATATTAGCCCGTCTGTTGCCATGGAGGCCATACCATTAATGGCGGAAATTGCAATTAGGGGCATGATAATCTATGATAGGAGTGTTGAGCCACCCCGAGAGCTCAGTTTTGAGGAGAAGATGGAAATTGTGGCTCAAATGCAGGGCATGAGTGTGATCACAGTGGCAGCGGAGATCCTGCAACTGACTGTTCGCCCCCTGGAACAGCTTGAGGATTTTTAGAAAGCCCCCATGGGAAGGCGCTGCAAGTCTTGTTGATGGATGGTTATAAACTGTGCAATAATATTCAGGATCTGACGCCGCTGCAGATACATTTCACAGCGTATGTCTTCAAGGAGAAGCTGCAGATGGTGGCGGCGGCCCTGGGGGCAGATGTAAACGGTATAAATAAAACGCATACAGTTATGCCCGATGCCCCTGCCGCTATCGCCCCCACAAATCCTGCCACCGCCACCTCCACCAATCCAAAGCAACATCTGCAGAGATTCGTTGAAGATCAGGCGGCGCGCCTCCCGCCTGTTGAAGCTGAAGCCAAAGCAAGGGAATTCTATGGCCCCCTGTACCTGCACAGGAGCAGAACCGATGCTGTCGGGCCGCGACCGGAGACAAAGGTCTACAGCATAAAAGAATATATACAGATGCGAAGAAAGCAATGGGGTTTTGAGCGTCAACCGCTGGGCAAAGTGCTTCCTCAAAAATCTGAGGGAGAGGAATCATTTGCAAAGTAAGCAAAATGTGATACCATATGGCAGAAACAGTAAGAAGCTTATCAATTGTTTTAGAGCTAATTGATAATGCGACAAGAAAGCTCAAGGAAGTCCAGGCCCAGATCAACGCTATAGAGAGTACAGAGGCTGCTGTTGCAATTACTGCAGATACTTCTGCAGCTATATCTGGCTTACAGGATGTTGCCGCCGCTTCAGAGCAGACAAAGCAGCATGCAGGGGCGCTGCAAAAGGCGATGGAGACTCTCAAATCCGCTTTTACTTCTGTCGGAAATAGTTTAGATGGTTTCAAGGGGAAGCTCCAAACGCTTCAGAAGGGGCTTAATGAAGTAAAAAGCGCAATGCTGGGCGCCCAGATGGCTTCAGCGGGGCTGATCTTCACCACCGCCCGCGCTGCAATGCAAGAAGAAGAGCTTGCAGCGGCAATGCGGGCGGCATTTAAAGATTCTGCGGGAGGTATGATGGAATGGGTGGCCGCCGCTGATAAGATGACCGGGGTAATGCGCCCCCAGAGAATGGAGATGGCGCTGCTGCTCCAGCAGGCCGGGCTCTCTAATGAAAAAATTATAGAGTATTCAGAGACACTGGAAAAATTTTGGAGCAATCCGGCCCTGAGGTACCGTGCCCAAGCGGCGGGGATTTCATCTGTGGTAGACCTTGCGGAACAGCTAAAATTTGCACAGATGGGCGGGGGGCGGGCATATGCACTTGCTAAATTATTTGGTAAAGAGAACATTGAAGACGTCATACAGTATGGTCACGGAGCAAACAAAGTTATCAGCTTGATGAACCGTTCTCTGGATGAGGTAGGCGGCACGGCCGCCACCACTGGGAAACGGTGGCGGGGTTTTTCTGAAGTTTTACAGGAGTTTCAATCTGAGATTGGATCCGTACTGCTTCCCGCAATTACTAATGTTCTGATAGTTCTGACAGAAATTGTGAAGGTGATCAAGGCCATCCCCGGGGCGCGGGAATTTGTTGCATATGGCGCTGTATTTGTGTTTATTGCCTCTTCAATAGGGCTGCTGCTTACCGCTCTTGTGAGCACTGCTGCAAAGCTTATCACCTTCCTGGAGCTGTTATCAAAATTTCCGGGTATTGCAAAAATCGCTGTCTCAGCTCTATCTTTGATAAGAGCTGCTATTATGGCTATGACTGCTGCTATGGCCGCTAATCCAATCCTGTTAGCCATAATGCTCATTGTGGCGGCTCTGATTATTCTGGAGACCAAATTTGGACTGGTATCTAAGGCGATAGACCGATTAAAAAAGATTGAATGGGTAAAGCTCATATCAGCTGCTTTTGAACAGCTATCAAAGCTATTAGACTGGATAATTTCAAAATTGGGTGGCATTACAGCTTTATTTGGTAAATTGGGTGGTGGATCCAAGATGCTTTTTGCCGCTGCAGCTGTGTCTCCAATAGCCGGAGCGGGCATGTTCTCAATGAAATTTTTGGAGGAGTTTTTCCCACAGGCTCTGGGCACAGTGCGTGGATTTTTTGAGGAAGTAAAACAGCATCTTAATGAGATCAAAAAATTTGTAAGCGGTCTTATCCCTGGGTGGCTCAGCAAATTATTTGAGATGATCAGCGGGCTGGTGGACTGGCTTAAGGGCGCCTGGGCTGCTCTTGCTTCCTGGCTGCATCTCCCCTGGGCAGAGGAAAAAAGCAAGACAACGGGCACAGCTGTCCCCAGGGCCCTGACCCCGGAAGAACAGCTGGCTCTAAATGCAACACAGTACAACCTTGAGGAAGCTCAGGGCCTGATGGGCGGCGTACCTGCCACCGGGATAGCAGAAATGCCCGGCAAGGTGGCTGCTTTTGGCGGGGCTTATAAACAGTATGCGTTCAAAAATCCTCAGGGAGTTGTGAGGACAGGCGCAGAGCTTTCTGAAGAGCAACTGCTATCCGGCCTGTGGACCCCGGTATCACTTGTTGATGAACAGGGCGGTTTTGTGCGGCCACTGTCTGAAGAAGAGATCAAAAGAATTCAGGAAGAGCTGCAGAAGAAGCGGGAAGCCCAGGCACCGCCTAAAAAACCAAAGGAAGAGAAAAAGGAACCCGTGTACCACATTCCACCGGTTCCACCATCTAAGTCTGCTGCTGGATGGACTCCTGAAGAGGCAGCGAAACAGGGGAAGAAACTGACACAACCGCCTTCAGACTTACCACAGGCTTCCCCCGAGGCACAACAGGCTTATTATGAAGAGAGGCAGAAAAGGGGGGAAGAATCGGGCCTGATTGAGCCTGGTTCAGCTCCAGCGGGCGGCATGGGCATTTCTGAGGCCACTGGAGGCAAATATACAGATACAGATGAGAGTGGAGGCGCTAAAAGACCTTCCGAATCTTCTGCTCCAGCGGGCGGCATGGGCATTTCTGAGGCCACTGGAGGCAAATATACAGATACAGATGAGAGTGGAGGCGCTAAAAGACCTTCCGAATCTTCTGCTCCAGCGGGCGGCATGGGCATTTCTGAGGCCACTGGAGGCAAATATACAGATACAGATGAGAGTGGAGGCGCTAAAAGACCTTCCGAATCTTCTGCTCCAGCGGGCGGCATGGGCATTTCTGAGGCCACTGGAGGCAAATATACAGATACAGATGAGAGTGGAGGCGCTAAAAGACCTTCCGAATCTTCTGCTCCAGCGGAAGGAGAAACAGAGAAACCAGAACCTTCTGATGAATCAGAGCCGCCGAAAAAGGAAAAGAAGAAACGGAGGTTAAGCTGGGAAGGGCTTGCTGATACAGCTATAAAATTTGGCCTTGGTGCCCCCGGAGCACAAGAAGGCGGGCAGGTGCTCCGTACAGGTCGCGCCATTATTCATGAGGGGGAGGAAGTAATCCCTGCAGAGAGCAAACGTGCATATATCAAGTATACAATTCCGGAAATTCTCAGAGAAATTGATCAGATTAAGGGGGCGCTGGGTGATTTGCGTGTTACCGCCAACGGTGTACCAATCTTGCCCGAGGCGGCGCATTATGGAGCGGGTACTGCACCGCCCACCAATATTATAATAAATGCTCCATTAATAGAGCACGCCCATCTGGCTTCCCACATGGACCTTGATAATGTCAAGGCGGAGCTAATAAAATTTTTGAGATTTGAGATAAGATCTGCTTTGAAGAGTTGATCTATATGATAAAACACAGGCTCACAATTGGCGGGGAAGATGTATCTGAATTTCTTGTAAAAGCCCACATTGAAAAGTGGGGAGACATAGATTATGCAGATGCTAATGCAGAGTTTACTCTAGTAAATTTATATGGAATGTTTACGGGCAAGTGGCGTGATGAGGGCTCAGAGGATGTAAAAATTGGACTTGTGCTGATCAATGAGCGCAACACCTGTGTTGATCTCCCTTCCTTCAGAGCGGGAGAAGAGAGCACACTGTCTGGATTTATTGAGAATGAAGTGAAAGAGTATCATGCCTTTTGCGGATACCTTGCCCGTGTAGATTATGATGAGCAGTATGTCATCATCAAGGCCAGAACCGCGGAAGAATTTTTAGAAGAAGAGCCCATGCCTGATGGTGTAAAACCAAAGGGCGGCACAGCATACATTGCCTGGAGACCTGCTGAAATTATTTTAGATATTATCTCTCAGCACAAAGACCCGCCTATCCAGGCCGCAACTGTTCCCGCTGGAGAGACAAAAGATTATCCAACTCTGAGAACAACAGCAGATAAGCTTCCTGGGAATGTCCCCGCTACACCGTCTAAAGAACCTGTGGAAGAGGGCCCGGGACCGTCTAAAGAACCTGTGGAAGAGGGCCCGGGACCGTCTAAAGAACCTGTGGAAGAGGGCCCGGGTGATGGCGGGAGCAGTGGCGAAGGGAAAGGAGAAGAAGGTAAATGCCCGATTTCCTGCAGGTACAAACAGGCAGGAACATCATGCAAATCTATACAGTGTCCATACAAGTATGCGGAGACGCTGTGCAGACAGGTCCAATGTCCGTATGATGAGCAGAAGCTGCAAAAGTGCTACGGGTCACTGTGTCCATATAATGTGAAAGTTTCTAATCATCAGTGTACACAATGTGCAGGCACAGGGTCTGTAAACGGGAACACGTGCACAGCCTGTGCAGGTAGCGGTTATTCATCTGCAAGACCTTATAATTATATTGTGAGACAGCTTGAGAGCCAGATAGAGCTCAGAGAGCAGCAGATCAAAGATTTGAAAAATCAAATAAAAAATACAGATGACCCTGAGAAACAGGCGGATCTGAGGAAACAGCTGCAGGAAGCTGAGACAGAGCTGAAAGCAACAAAGGCAGAGCTCATAGAGCAGAAGAGCAAACAACCTAGAGAATTTAACACAGATAGAAGCAGTCAGTCGGGGAGCGGGGCGGTGGATATTGATTTCTGGGACCCCCCGATTGTGAAAGACCAGATGCAGGCGACAAAGGCAATGAGATATGCTGATGCTATCAGAATGGTGACCAGAGCCACTGGTGGCACATTTTACATTGATGAATTCTGTAAGGCTCGCTTCATTCCCCCAGGATGGATTCGGCCGACACCGGAGAACCAGATTGATATCACACATCTTGTTACAAAGCAAGGGCTGGGTAAGAACGCTATGGGGCACGCCAATATTGTTGTTGTCTACGGATCCGGAATTACAGAGCCCGGGGTCTCCCCAGCAGAAAGAGAGCGGCATAAGGTAGTAGGCTATCTGGAAGAAAATGTAGACAGTATTAGAAAGCATGGAACAATTCATGCAGCTGAGGTGGATGTGCACTATCTGCCAAAGCAGGATCAGGTCACCCAGCTTGCAAAAAATCTTGTAGAGTACTATAAATCAGAAGCGGACAAGGCAATTGTGGAAGCAATTGGGATATCCCCGTACATCTTCCAAAAAATCCGTTGGAAGATCCCCATTGGGCCCATCAAAAGCTCAGAAACCTGTGACTATGGTAGCACAGCTATCATGGCAGTGGTAGAGGGTCGTGTAAATCGTGTTACTATTGATTACTCAGCTCAGGGATGGACCGTAGAGATAAATGCAAGCACTGAGACAGAGGTATCTGGAGGTGAAGAGCCGGCAAAGAAATCAACAGTTGATCATCCATCATACTTCACAAATGGCATTTATGTGTTCACAACAGAAGATGTATACAAGCAACTGTATGATGAAATGATGGAAGACTGGACAAAATCAACAATGCCAGGTGCTGAGGGGTTCTACTTCTCACAGAATGACATGCCCTTTGACCCGCGCACAGAATTTATTTATGTCAGGCCTGATCCAGACTCTCCAACAAGGTTAAGCCTGTACAGCAGATCCGGTACGCGGGGACAGGCTTTTGGTCCATACGGAGATAAGCCCCGAGATACCAGTGCTTTGTTGCTCAGGGCAGTAGATGAAACACTTTTAGCAAGAACTACAAACGTTGATATTCTATTAGCAAATTCACACAGCTAACAATCAAACTATAAGGAAAGCAATAAATATACAAACAATAATAATAAATGTGGGGGTGTGATTCATGAGGCCAGATCAATATGAACAGATTATAATGGAGCAAGCCGGTGGGCAGGCAGTTGTTGGTTATCTGAAAGTCACGATAGATGGCAGGGAGTTTTATGTCAACCCCAGGCAGATCAGATGGTTCAAAGATTTTAAGATCACTGAATTTGATATACCTTATTATAAAAATAAGACTCAAAGTATGGGCAGTAAGCTCTGGCAGTGTGAACTAACAATTCGGACAGTCACAGAAGCTGAGAGAAAGTTTCTGTGGAACCTGGGAGAGCCCGACGTGCACCCCGGGCCGCATCTGCTTGTCACAGCGGGCGCAGATGGCGCTATGTGCGTCTATTTGAAATCAAAATCTCAGCTCCAGGAGTCAGCAGAAGGGGATAATGTGTTTTTGTGGCAATTGAGCTTCATAGAAGCGTCTGATGGCAATTAGGGGGATAAAAATGGCAGATTATCTAAAAGAAGCAATAGAGAAGGAGATTGAAAGACAGCTGAGAACATACATCAGGGTAGAACTTTGTACAGTTATTGCCGTACAGAGGCATGCCTATGAAGATGATCTTTTGACAAATACTGTGACTGTACGCGTAAGGGATAATATCGGATACTATGATCCTTGCGGTGAAATCCACAGGCAGAGGGTCTATCATATACAGGAGTACATGGGCCACCACTACGGCCACCCTTACCACCCCCGGGTAGGGGATTTGGTGTGGGTACTGTTTTACAAAAATGAGAAAGCAATTATTTTAGGAAGCTGTCCAAACTGGGAACAGCTACCTGTGTGCCGGCAACATGATGATGATCAAGTCTACAAATACTGTCAGCACAAATTGCCGACAGAGAAAGATGAATGCGGCAATATTGTGGGGAAGTTTCCAGAACCTGAGTTACCAGATTGCTATAAATTCTTTGGAAAAGATAGATGCTCAATCTATGTCTCGGAATGTCCACTTGGGGACAGCGTACCATCCTGTGAAGTTTGCACAGACCTTGATGACATAACAAACTTTTCAAAAAGTTTCAAATGGTACTCAAAAGACCATTCTCGCCACCCCGACAGAATCCGGTGGTCACATAAGCGGGGGCAATTTATTCAGATGGAGCGTGACGGCTCAATCCTGATCCAGGATAATACAGGATCTTTTATATGTTTATTCGGAGATGAACGGGGGATACTAATCAAGGATTGTGCAGGGTCATACGTTGCTCTGAACGGATCTGGAATACTTACAATCAGAGCGGCCGGGGCAGGCTCACATAATTTACATTGTGTTTGCTGTACACATCAGCATTGTATTGCCTGTGGTACAGGCACAGACCCCATGGGTGGGCAGCCAACAGCACCACATCTATCAGATGGAGGCGGTTATGCTTCATCATCAGAAGAGAATTATAATATAGGAGAAGTAAATGAAGGGTGCTCATGTCATGAAGAGTAATCTCAAAGAATTAGTTTTACACGGTGATGGGTATGGATCTGAAGATTACGGGATATTGGACAAGCAGCGGCTTTGAATGCCGGCGTGATGTTGATCTGGTGCTTACCCCAGATGGGGACATAGCCGTCACCACAGATCCTGAAGAAGAGCTGCATCAGGCGCTGCTCTTTTATCTGTTCACCCCCAAGGGGGAGCGGCCGGCTTTTTCAAATATAGGAAGTATATTATTTGAGATATTGCATTCAAAACTGACAGCGGGCACACTAAAACGCCTGAACGGGGCGCTGCAGCGTGATTTAAAGCTACTGTTTCCAGATCTTCAGGATCTGCTCATAACATCTTCCGTAGACCCAACAGACCGCAACAGAATCAACATCACAATTGTTGCACCCACAAATAAAAGGTTTGATATAAATATAGATCCAGAAAAAATTATGCAGAGCTTCTCCAACATAGCATCAATGTTCAGGTGGAACTAGGTGATAAAATGGCGGTAAGATCAATATCTGAGATCATAGAAGAAATTAGACAGTTTCAGATAGCAAGGCAGCCACTACTGGTCAACAACTCTCCAACTTCTGTGCTGATGATGCTTAATGAATCCGTTGCAACTCAGGTGAGGAAGCTGGAGATAGCACTTGAAAATGAGATACAAAATCTAAATATTTATACAGCTGAGGGCGAGGCGCTGGAGGGGCTTGTGATCAACTGGCTACCTGATGGGCGGCTTCCAGGCAGTCATGCCACTGGGGAGGTAACATTTTACACCGCCTCCCCCGTCACCACGGGGATAGACATACCGAAGGGGACATCTATTGCCGCTGTTTCTAAATCAGGCACATTATATTTTGAGACAACTGAAGACGTCACGCTGAACGCTGGAGAGATACAGGTTACCGCCCCCGCTCGGGCGGTAGCAGCTGGCTCAGCGTACAATGTCGCCCCCCGCGCTATTTCCTATCTCCCCACCCCCATACCGGGGATAACTGGAGTAATAAATTACTTTAGTTTTACCGGGGGGGAAGATGAGGAAACAGATGATGAATTAAGAAGAAGATATATTTACGCCATTAAAACGGCCGGCAAAGCCACCGCTCCACTGATCTCTCAAAATGTTGAGACAATGCTGGGGGTGCTGCAGACGTTGTGCTATGTCTACGCCCCCGGGGATCTGCAGGTAATTTGTGATGCCCCAGATGGCTTGAGTGATATTTTATCACAGCGCTTGTATGAGAATATGGCTGCCGGAATTGTTGGATGCGGGTGTGTAAGTGCTAAAATTATCAACGGAGAGATACAAACAAATCTTGCGTCCACCTGGGGTGGGAACCTATGGGTCAGACCCAGCAGCGTGACAGCAACAGAAGAAACAATTACAGGAACAGCTCTGGACCAGTACAACAACGTTGTCAACTGGACTGTCACAATTCCTGCAGGAACTGTGCCCGGGGATGCGGTGCAGGCCACAGTGGATGGGGATGTTTATATAAAAGAGGTTGAAGAAATATCATATACTGGTAGCAAGTCGTATGATTTTCTGATAGGCCTTGGCTACTATCCATATCTGTGGATCAAGCCAAAAGAAGTGGGCATTGACATTCAGATCACAATTCGGAAAGAGGCCACTTTTGAGAGATCTCTGGAATGGAAGATAGAACAGTCAGTATCAAATTTCATTGCAAGTTTACATATTGGTCAGGATCTGGAATTCTCAGATATGGTCAAAGCGGTATTCCAGAATACGCTACCACCCCATCAAGTTTTTGAGGGTATTGATGAAATCATTACCTGTTATGCAGTTAGTAAGGGGCAAACAATTGGATCTTTTGGAGCGGTTCTGGAGATAGGGCCTGATGAAAGAATAATACTGAGCTCTATATCCGTAGAAAGTATTTAATAATTTGAGTAGAACAAATCACAAAAGTAATAGGTGATTTCCTATGACAAATGCGACAGAAGATCTGCCACAGGAATGTATGGAAGTGGCAGGGCAAAAGATCTGTGGCGTGAGAGCATTCTTACTATCTATGCTGGTTGTTGGCACATTTTGCTATATAGCACTGAAAAACAATAGCATTGATCAGATCTCATCAGCAGCGATGCTTGTTCTTGGTTTCTTCTTCGGCATACGATTGAGCAAAGCTGCACAGTAAACAGACTGAATAAGATGATACAGTGGGTAATATGGGGGGCAAGTATGACAGGCAAAATCTGCAACAGGATGACCCAATAAAGCCAGACAAGACGCTTGGCTTCATTATAGCTCTCTGTTTCTTTATATTGATATTCTATGCTGTGCTATATATATTATATGAATTATGTTTGTTTATTGTTCAGTATAGCACAAGCCCCGAACGGGCACTGCTAACTGTTTGTGTTGTTCTTACAATGTTACTGATGCTGAAAGCGGTGATGCGCTGAGCAAGCAAAAAGAATAAAAGCTATGAGATCAAATATTTAAAATAAAAATAAGGTGATAACAATGTCTAGGAGAATATCTATTAAGAAATCTACAATGTGCCCTGTTTGTGGCACAGTATTGACGGTTGAGAATGAATCTGATGACTTGCTTGAATGTCTGCCCCCAGAGGGATTTGAGTGGGCTCTACCCGCTGGGAAGATCACAGACCCCGCCGGGAGGATATGGTATATAGACGCCTTCGGAAAGCGGTTTACGCGTGATGATTATATCACAAAGTATCAGCTTGATCCAGAGGTAGCATTACAGAATATGAGAAGGCAGAGAAATGTTATTAAAATCGGCTACTCAAGGTGATTTTTGTGCCTGTCAAACCCTGTCAAAAAGATAACAAACCGGGCTACAAATATGGAGA
>Ga0209204_1001580_pt1 | contig 20843 bp, 17 predicted proteins | sample AD_JPNMR2_MetaG_FD_184425 | JGI IMG/M metagenome (GOLD analysis project Ga0209204, IMG submission 184425) | Active sludge microbial communities of municipal wastewater-treating anaerobic digesters from Japan - AD_JPNMR2_MetaG (SPAdes) (version 2) | ecosystem: Engineered > Bioreactor > Anaerobic...
AATTTAATAATAGATTTTATAGTTTATCAAAAATAATACCAAATTCGCAAATATTAGTAAAAATACATTTTATAAAACAATAATATATTTTGCATTGATTTAGTGTGTCAAACCCTATATATATATTACAAACTATTTGCAATATATATTTTTAAGTTATTTTGTACAAATAACTTGTAGGTTTCCTATGTTTTGTTAACTACATCGGGTTTTTTCTGAGAGATTAAGAGTAAAACAATCCCAACCAATAAGAAATCAACAAATATTTTTAGCGGATGTGAACTTTTTGAACAACCACAATTCGTATTTTCATTTTGGTTGTTAATATCATTGTTACCCTCTGGTTTGTTTATTGTGCCTTCGTTATGAGAGCCTTCCGAAGGATGCCCTTCATTGATTCCTTCACCCTCGTCTGTTCCTTCCTTGGTTTGTCCTTCCGTAGTAGCACCTTCGGCAGATGCCCCTTCACCCTCATTTGTCCCTTCGCTGGTTTGTCCTTCCGTAGTAGCACCTTCGGCAGATACCCCTTCACCCTCATTTGTCCCTTCGCTGGTTTGTCCTTCCGTAGTAGCACCTTCGGCAGATGCCCCTTCACCTTCATTTGTCCCTTCGCTGGTCTGTCCTTCCGTAGTAGCACCTTCGGCAGATGCCCCTTCACCCTCATTTGTCCCTTCGCTGGTCTGTCCTTCCGTAGTAGCACCTTCGGCAGATGCCCCTTCACCCTCATTTGTCCCTTCATTGGTTTGTCCCTCACCAGGAAGTTGAACATTCCCATAACCAAGAGATTTAAGGGCACATAAATCAATTAAAGCATATTCACGAATTATAGCCCCCGCCTTGTATCTGGGATTCATCACTGCGTTTTGTATACCTGTCCTGTCTGGGTCCCAATGACAAATACTTGTCCCATCAAGAAAAGGTTCTTTTGAGTAAAGAGGGATTCCTTGAACGCTGTATACAAACTCTGTATAATCTGATTTGAAAACTAATTCATTACTAATTAAATCTGCTTGGCTCCCCTGAAACATTGGGGGTGAACCTGAATAAAGAGCATTATCATTTTTATATATAAACTGGTCAAAGGTTGTATACATGTAGTTATTATTTTCTGTTTGTTGCGTTACACCTGTTGCTTCTACAAAAGATAAGAACCCAAAACCATGGGTAAACTCGTGAATAAGAACAGATACCAGATCAATCTGACCACTCGCTGGGGTAGTATTGTTAGGGTCTTCATAATAATCATAACCGAAATCAACAGTTAACTCTATTTCTGATACATAAGAAACCGGTTTTGTTCCAGTTAATAACCTTTGTTGAGAGAAAGTAGGGCTGAACGTCGTCTCATTTTCAAAGACATAACTCCCTGCAAATGCAAGTGCACCAGAACCATCATTCTCACTTTCTGTAACAAGAATATCAATCGAGCCTGAAATCTTAAAAATATTAGATATATACTCTAATGCTTTTTTGAGACACAACTTACGGTTTGGATGACTCGCATCTTTAAATCCTACACCATCCGAGTCGCTATAGGCTATATTAAAAGTTATGTAACTGGTTGAGAAAGTTTCCAACGTTGCTTCAGGGGGATACCAATTGTCTTTTTCAACCTTTTCAGGGAGCACCTCACGAATTAAACCTGCATCAGGGGCAATAAAGTATATCTTATTCTCTGCATAAACATAAAAACTGAATGAAAAAAGAGAAATTAAACAAATAATAACTACAAATCTACTTTGGTAATAGTTTCTCATAAAAGACCCTTTCTTTATCAATCTCTTTTTATGTTTTAACTTTGTTTGTTAGACCTAAAATTCCTATCGTAAGTATCATAAATATCCAATCGCCAAAAAGGATTTTTAATAATTTCTCTGGAGTTTTGTTTTTGCATTGGCAACCGACAAAAGTATTATTTGAGCAACCATATTTATCACCTTCATTAAAACCTTCCATAAGTCCCTCTACCAAACCCTCTCCTTCCTGGGGTTGAGTATTCCCTGCGAAAGAGGTAGAAACAATATTTGAACAGAGTTGAGGACCTGCTTCTCGATATATTGCTTGTGTGGTTATTTGGTAGGCACCTTGTAAGTCTGAGGGAAGATAGACATTAAAACTGAAACTGAATGGGAATGGGGGAATATCTATCCAGGCGAATTCAAAAGGATTTATACCATTGGAGACCGCCCTACTTGATGTAGGATATATCGCAGGGGCATTTGTTGGAGAAACACCTTGAAATTGACAGCCCTTAGGGAATAGTGAAGTAAGTCCTAATGCAAGGATGTTTTCTGAAGTAGTTTTAGTAAAAGTAACTGTAACGGTTAAAGATTTACCTGGAATATAATAGATATTATTGTCCGTAGTAGAAATAGCATCACCAGAAACATCCTGTGCAATAATTAAATCATTGGTTATCGGACAATCATCTAAATATCCTTCGTTAGCAGTGCCTTCACTTGTTCCTTCACCTTCGGGTACCTGTCCTTCGGTGGGGCTCCCTTCACTTGTTCCTTCACCTTCGGGTACCTGTCCTTCGGTGGGGCTCCCTTCACTTGTTCCTTCACCTTCGGGTACCTGTCCTTCGGTGGGGTTCCCTTCACTCGTTCCTTCACCTTCTGTATTTTTAGCAGAAAGGCAAGATGTGTCAGGTTGCGTTTCTAATTGAGGTCCATTTAATCGATACATTGTGGCAAATGTAAGACATTGATTTACAAGATTATTTGATGGGGAAACAAAGTCTATAATTACTTGAATAGGTAATGAAGGGGGTGTAATCCAAAAAATATCCAGTATATTAGCGTTTTTTTCAGTGTCGTATTCGTATTTTGCACTTGGCTGGGTGGTGAATTGTCCAGAGATTCCTTTATAGGTCCACTCTATTGGAACAATTCCTTGTATGCCAATTGCTGTGATAGGTGTCTCTGTTTCACCCGAAATATTCAATGTAACGGAAATAGGTGAATTTGGAATATAACAATCAGGAGTATCGGGACAAAGCCCATCGCCACTTAATTGTAGAGTCATTGTCAATTCAGCATACACACTAAAATGTTGTACGCTCAACATCAAAATTAAAAAGCCTATAAGCCGATATACGTTCTTGGGGAACAACATTTTTTGAAATTTCTTTTTATTTGACATTTTTAACCTTCATCACTAAATATATAATCGTGTTATATAAATTATACACTTTTTAAATTAAGTTCTCTAAATAAATATTCCTAATACTGCAACTTTAAGATAAATTATCGTTCAAGGAGTTTAGTATAAAATTATAAAAAGATTATGTTCATACCCCCAATTAAAACTTAGGGGAAGAAAAAGGTAAACAGACCTAAAGGTGCATAGTATCATTAACTTATCTAAGGCAAGCTATGTGACTCTCTTGGACTGTGAGACATACAAACCCTTTACCACTTATAATCCCTTCGGGGTCATAAGGAGATTTAGGGAGAGTTATGTTTTTGGGCAGGAGAATAAAGGGGAGATTAAGTATGTGGAGGGGAAATCAGATTTGTGGGTGTTGTTTTGTCTTCATTATTTCACTGATGCGGTTGAAGATACGGCAGGTTAATTCGTTTTTGGGGATATATTCGGGTTTTTCATCGATAGTTTGTGGGGTTATCATCAGTGCATAAACGTAATCTGAGCCAAATGCACAGTTTTCGCCTCCTACCTGATTTGCAATGATTAAATCGAGGTTCTTCTTCTTCAGTTTTTCTTGAGCGTATTCGATAAGATGATGCGTTTCTGCGGCGAAACCGACAGTAATTTGGTTTGGTTTTTTCATACCTCCGACTGTTTTTGTAATATCAGGATTTGGTATTAGTTCCAGTTGATGCATTTTTCCATTTCTTTTATGCTTCTCGTCTGTCGGGTCTGCAACTCGGTAGTCAGCAACAGCAGCAGAGCCGATAAAAATGTCGTATTCGGGGAATCTTTTTATTGTTTCTTCGTACATTTCTTGTGCTGTTCTGACATATATTGTATTTGCTTGCTTCGGTGGCAATTCGGAAGCAGGCCCAGAAATTATTGTTACTTCTGCACCGCGTCGTAGTGCTTCCATTGCCAGAGCCTTGCCCATTTTTCCTGAAGAGCGGTTACTAATATATCTAACAGGGTCAATAGGTTCCTGTGTAGGTCCACTGGTGATAAGGATTCGTTTGCCTGCAAAGTCTTTTGGTTCGCCTAAAATAATGTCTATTTCCTCAAAGATGTAGATAGGTTCTTCCATTCGTCCAGGTCCTGTTTCTCCGCATGCAGTTAAGCCAGTTGCTGGACCGATAAATACGTTGCCTCTTTTTTTCAGTATATCTATATTGGACTGAGTTGCAGGGTTTAAGAACATTTGTGGGTTCATTGCGGGAGCCCAAAGGATAGGTGCTGTGGTTGCTAAAAGGGCAGTGCTAACCCAGTCATCGGCGATTCCGTGTGCTGTTTTTGCCAAGATATTGGCTGTGGCAGGAGCAACAACAAATAGGTCTATTTCGTGAGATAATTTGATGTGGGACAATGGACCCAACGTGTAAGGTTCAAACATACCTGTGATAACAGGATTTCCTGAGATGCTTTCGAATGTGGCAGGACCTATAAGTTTTTGGGCATTAGTGGTCATAGCAACAAAAACTCGGGCTCCTGCCTGAACGAGACGGCTACATAATTCACAACTTTTGTAGATAGAAATAGAACCTGTTACCCCTAACAAGATGGTTTTTTCTTTTAGAGATGAACCCATTGTTGAGTTTAATGTGTTAAATTTCAGTTAGGTCATCTTTTTCGTTTTTACGGTATGTAATTTTACCATCCATAAATTCTTCAAGTGTGAGTATAGTTGGCTTTTTCTTTTTGCCGAAAGCATGCTTTTCACTTTTCATGATTTGATTGACACGTTTGGTAGAAACAATGACCAAACGATACAAACTATCAATCTTTGTTCTTAGCTCATCGACATAAAACGGTGCAGGCATTTAATTATCCTCCTGTTATGTATTTATTCAAAATTTATTTCAACACGACTTGAGCGTAGATGTTCTGCATTGATAATGGTATTTAAATCGAAAGCACATTGGTCAATTTCATAATTTATAATAGTATAATCGAATTCATACCTTGCTTTCATTTCGTCATAGGCGCGTTTTAGTCGTTTTTGTATTTTTTCTTCATTTTCGGTACCGCGTCCTTTTAATCGTATCTCCATTTCTTTTAATGATGGTGGCATAAGAAAAACAGTGACTGTTTCGGGAAATTTCTTTTTAATACTTCGCATTCCTTGAATATCTAATTCGAGGATAATATCTTTTTTTTCGTTAATATGTCGTTGTAGTTCGGAATACAATGTTCCGTATAAATCATCGTGCACCTTTGCATATTCTACAAATTCACCTGTCTGAATTTTCTGGTTAAATTCTTCTTCTGACAGGAAGTAGTAATGAACCCCGTGTTGTTCATTCATTCTTGGTTTTCGGGTTGTTGCGGAGATGGAGATAGCCAGATCATTTCTCTGTGAGAGTAAATATTGAATCACTGTCGTTTTTCCGACGCCAGACGGGGCAGAAATGACAATCATGAGATTATTTTGGCCCACAGAAATTACTCCACATTCTGTATTTGTTCTCGTATTTTTTCCAATAATGTTTTCATCTGGACTAATTGCCATGCTAACTCAGCATCACGTAGTTTGGCACTGATGGTATTCAGTTCTCTTCCTATTTCTTGAGTTATGAAATTTAACGGTTTTCCACATTGCTCTGTTTGAAACAGTTCATCAACACGGTTTAAATGCGATTTAATACGGTTGACTTCTTCGGTAATGTCCAATTTGTCTGCCCATAACACCATTTCCATTGCGAGTCGTTCTTCTTTAACAGATGGGTCAATGGTAATCTCTGCTAACTTTAACCGAATCCGTTCTTTTTGAACCTCGCATAGTTCAGGTATCTTTTGTTCTAATGACGTAATTCCATTTTTAAGTTCGTCAAAATGGTTCTTTAATTGTTGTTCTATTTCCGAACCTTCTATGGCTCTTGATTGATTCAATTTTTCAATGGCGAGTTCTATTAATGGTTCCATTTCGAATTTTATCTGTTCTATCTCTTCATCTGAAATTGAAGTGTCAAATATTCCTGGCAATTGAACCAAAGTATTTAATGAAATTTCTTCAGTTGTGTTTAATAATTCCTGCATTTTCTTTATGCTCGATATGTATTCTTTTGCTACGGTTTCATTGAATGCAAATGTAGGTTCTGTTGTTTCGGTAATTTGTCGCCGAATCCAAACGTGAATTTTTCCACGATTTATTTTTTGTCTAATTTTATCTCGTATAAAAGTTTCTATAGAGCCCCATAATGATGGGAGTCGAATACTTATTTCTAAGGAACGATGATTTACAGAATTTATTTCCAAAGAAATAAGCGAGCCACGCACTACCCCAGATACATGACCAAATCCAGTCATACTATGCATGGATTTCCCCCTTCACAAATTCGGATGTATACAATGCTTTTATTTCCTGTTTTTGTTTTTCTTTTTAGTAGATTGTATTTATTATAATAAAAGTGAAAATAGTTTAACAATTTTAAATTCATTGGTAAAGCATTATATGTTCTATCCATTCAGAAAAAAATGTGGTCTTGAAATTTCTGTATCTGTTATCAGTTTAATACTGCTATTTAATTTACTCTCATGTTTCTCTTCAGAAAAAAATTCAACTACTTCTGTAAATGAGCCATCTGAAAAAACGATTTCAAAAGACAATATAGGGGAAGTAAAACCACCTGCTCTACCAGCAGAACAAGTAAGTCAGAATACGGAATCTATACTAATACAGTCCTCGTTGACACCAAAATTGGAGCATGAAAAGACAGAAGAAAGTGAGAGCACTATTGGAAATACATCTGCACTTCAAGTTCAACCGAAAGAATCTAAAGATTCAGAAGTGGTATCGGAACGTTTGACGAAGGTAACGGATGAAAATGTTATTCCTCCTCCGAACGAAGGAAATGTAGAAATTGACCCATTTAATCAAATACAAGTAGGTATGCGTTATGATGAAGTTGTGAAAGTTATAGGCGAGCCGGATGTGTTAATAAGTCAAGGTTCAGGTGGACAAATGAAATTGTATCGCTGGAATCGTGAGGATAAATCGTTATATGCAAGGTTTGAAAATGGGATATTAAAACGATGTTCGCGGAAAGTAGAAACAGGGACAGGAAATATCATACCTTTAACAAGGGAATTATATGACCAGTTAAAAGAGGGGATGCCCCTTGAAGATGTGGTGGCTTTACTACAAAGGCCAGGGACAAAAGTTAGTTCGGATAATGCTGGTGAGGTTATATATTTATGGACAGATAAAGGGGGGTCAAGTTTTTCTGCTCGTTTTGTTAGTAATAAATTAGTCCGAAAAAGTGGTTTTTATGTACGTCCTGTTTCAGTTCCTCAGGTAACGGAAGAGCCAGAGGAGGTACCTCAGCAAATAGAAGAGGAGGTAGGAGAGGGACCCATAACTGAAGAGATAGGAGAAGGATATGAGATGATGGAAGATGAAACGGGTGAATCGTATGATGAGCAAAATGTATTAGAAAATCAAACGCCAATTCAAAATATTAATAGGACTGTTCCACCTGCTGTTAATGAAGAGAGAAGTAAAATAGTTTACAATAATCGGAGGATTATTTATGCTGGGGAACGGAACAGAGGGTTAAGTGAAACGGGGTCTGTTTCTGTAATGAGACAGAAGTTGGCTCGTCAGAGAGTGCGTCTTCCTGATTTTACGTATCGACTTCGTGATGGAGCGTATGAAATAAGGATTAACAATCCGCTGGATACTTCGGTTAAAGTTGGAATTCGTTCTGGAAAACGGGGGAAAGATATAACACTCCCGCCAAACGGGACAAGGTCATTAAAAGTACCTAAGGGGGATTATCAAATTTTTTATATCCGAGACGATGACCCTACAACGGTACAGCAAGGTGGAGTTATTCAAATAGATGGACTTTTTATTGGCGATGTAGAGGTATTGTTATTAAAATAAAAACCTAATCGATAGGTGAAAAATTAAAGTATGGCTAAAAATACAGATGTCCAAATAAAAGCGGTGGCATTGTTTTTTCTGCCTGTTCAAACGCGAATACCTCTAAAATTTGGTAAGGAATCACTCACAGAGGTTACTTGTGCTCGTGTGGCTGTGCGTATTGAAGATAGAAAGGGGAACACAGCAATAGGTTGGGGTGAGACACCGTTAAGTATTCAATGGATTTGGCCATCGGAACGTCCCTATGTGGAACGTTATCAGCATGTCATTTCTTTTACACGTAAAATTGCTCATCTTTTTAAGAATTTTAATGAGAATGGACATCCCATTGAGATTGGTTATCAATTCATTGAACAAATATTACCCCGAGCCATAAAACAATTTAATTCTGGTAGTATGACAGAGCCCCTTCCCAAATTAGCAGGTCTTGTCTGTTGTTCCCCTTTTGACCTTGCCTTGCATGATGCTTTTGGAAATTTACATCAGTTGCCGACATACAACACATATAACTCCGAATTTATGAATAAAGACCTCGAAGAGTTTTTAATTCCTGCAGTTGATAAAAATATATCATTTAAGCATCTATATCCAGAACAATTCTTACAATATCCCTTACCTGAAAGGATACTTGTTTGGCATTTAGTGGGTGGAATGGACTGGTTAGAAGAAAATGAGGTTATAAAACGTCCTCACGATACATACCCAAATTCATTAAGGGAGTGGATACGTCGTGATGGATTAAAATGTTTGAAAATTAAACTTCGTGGAAATGATGCGGTTTGGGATTATGATAGAATAGTGCGTGTAGGGACTATTGCCATAGAGGAGGGGGTTGTATGGCTTAGTGTTGATTTTAATTGCACTGTTAAAGAAACGGAGTATGTAACTTTTATTTTAGACCGATTAATGAAAGAACATCCACGCATTTATGGAATGGTTCTCTATGTAGAACAACCATTTCCATATGAACTGGAAGAATTTCCTGTGGATGTGCGACCAGTATCCGCACGTAAACCATTATTTATGGATGAAAGTGCCCATGACTGGCGTGTGGTTCTTCGTGGTAGAGAGTTAGGTTGGACAGGGGTTGCCCTTAAAACATGCAAAACTCAGACAGGGGCTCTCCTTAGTTTATGTTGGGCAAAGGCTCATGGTTTGTTGTTGATGGTTCAGGACTTAACAAATCCAATGTTGGCTCAAATACCTCATGTTCAATTAGGTGCGTATGCAGGAACTTTGATGGGTGTTGAGAGTAATGGAATGCAATTTTATCCAGAAGCCAGCCAACCGGAAGCAATTGTGCATCCCGGGCTTTATGAACGTAGAGAAGGATATCTCAACTTAACCTCATTAAAAGGGAATGGATTTTGTATGCGTGTAAATGAAATACCACGAGAATTGCCACCACCAGATTTAGTATTAGGGGATATCGAGGTTTAGTGAGCAGGAGCGATTTTATTTCACTGTGTGGAATTTATGTAAATATGGATGTAAGAGGATATTTTTTATAGCAATTTCCAATTGGTCACCGAGGACAATTATATCGGCAAACTTTTTGGATGGTTCGATAAATTGTTTATACATTGGTCGAACAGTGCTTAAATACTGCTTTATGATATGGTTAATTTTCCTACCTCGCTCTGATATGTCTCGCTGTATCCTTCGGATAATCCGCAAATCATCATCTAAATCTACAAATATTTTTAGACTTGATATATCCCGAAGTTGTTCAAATGTCAAGGCATGGAGTCCCTCTAAAATTACTATATCCTTCGGTTCGATTATTATAGATTCATGACAGCGTGTATGTGTGGCGAAGTCATAAACAGGAGTTTCAATAGGGATGTGATGCTGAAGTTGAGATAGGTGATACATCAAGAGTTCAATTTCAATTGCGTCTGGATGGTCAAAGTTAGTTTTCAATCTTTCCCTCATGGGTATATGTGATAAATCTTTGTAATAATTATCGATAGGTATTACTACCGCATGAGGTGATAGCTCTGTCTGCAAACGGGATGCAATGGTAGTTTTCCCAGAGGCAGAACCTCCACCGATAAGAACGATAAAGGAGTTCATGTAAGCCATTCTTTGAAATCTTTCCCAAATAGAATATACAAGAATGCTGGCACACCTATTAGTGTGGTAATAATCCCGACAGGAACGCCTGTAGAAAATATTTTTCGTGATAGAATGTCGCACAATAAAAGAAATATTCCACCAAAAAGAGCACTATAGGGTATAACACGTCGATGAGATGAGCCGACGAAATAGCGAGTAATATGTGGAATAATGAGTCCTACAAAGCCGATGGGACCCACTTCTGCTACAATGACCGCTGTCATGATAGAAACTATGAGAAATATGTAGGTTTGTAATTTTACAATGTTTATTCCTCTGGATTGTGCAATTTCTATGTCAAAAGTATATTGATCCAACGCTTCACTGAAACGCCATAAGAAAAAGAACGATGGTAAGGAGACTATTGAAAGAATAACGACCGCCCTGTAACCTAATACCTGTGTTGAACCGAACCACCAACGTTCCATAAACACCAATTTGTCTGGGGTTGCAACATACCGAAGTATAGAGATGAATGCATTGGCTAACATTCCTAACGTGATGCCTGACAAAAGCAGGACTGTAGCAGAGATTTTTGGTTTTATCTTAATCAGAGTAAGGATTAACACTATTTCACCAACTGCAAATAAAAAAGCGAAAATATGGGAAACGGGAAAGGTTATTTTAAGCGAAATTGATAGGAGTGAGGTAATGCTTGCATGTCCTAAATAGGCAAGGTATGCCCCGAGGGAAGCAAAACTTGCGGTTCCTAAGGTATAAGGTGTAGCAAGAGGATTTCGTAATAACGATTGGAAAGCGACCCCTCCTAATGATAGCCCCATACCCACGAGGATAGAAACAAGTGTCCTTGGTAATCGGTGATAAATTAATATTTGAAAGATTAATGGGTGTTGCTGAGTCTCCGAATTTTTTATTACCTCCCACACAAAAGATGGGTTTATTGATTCGAAACCTATAAATATACTTATTGGAATAAGGATAGTAAGTGCGGTGATAGCGAGAAATAATATATGTACATGTTTACGGTTCATGGGGTATCTTTGGTTCAACCTCAATAAGAAGGGTTTGTGTAAATGGATGTTTTCCTACCCAGAAACGTGCACCATAGGCACGGTACAAATTTTCTTTTGTCAATGTTTGTTCTGCATTACCCTGAGAAACAAGGTGATGGTCTGATGATAGGAGAATAAATTCATCCGCAAAACGGGTGATGGTATTAATTTCATGGGTTGCAATAATTACCGCATAACCTATTTTCGATAAATGTTTGAGATGCTGTAATGTTTCTATCTGATGTGGAGCATCTAAACCAGATAATGGCTCATCCAATAATAGAATTTGTGGTTCTTGTGCGAGAATACTTGCTATGAGCGTTCTTTTACATTCACCACCAGAGAGTTCTGAAAAGGAGCGATTTTTCAATGCACTTAAATTCATTAATTCCATGCATTCATTAATTACGTTGTAATCGTTTTGTGACAATCCTGCGAGGGTTGGTTTTCTTGGGAATCTCCCCATAGTAACAATTTCAAGGACAGATAAGGGGAAAATAGGATAAATATTTTGAGGCAGAAATGCAATTATTTTTGCCCGTTCTCGAAGCGGGAATTCATTCAATGGTTTTTGATGTAATAATACTTTCCCAATATCGGGCTTTATAATTCCTGCGAGTAAGCGGAGTAAGGTACTTTTTCCTGAGCCGTTAGGTCCTATTAGAGCCGTGAGTGTTTCTGGTGAGATTGTTAATGACAAATTATCAAACAAAGGCTCACTGTTTGTGTGTCGGAACGATAGATTATCTACAATTAAAATTGGGTTCATAACCCTAATTTTACGTCGGGATGAAGTGAAGTCGCAATTTTTTCTGCGACTTTATAAATACGAGGTCCTGGTCTCATTCCGTATGATTCGAGGATGAAGAAAATACGGCTTTTACTTACAGCAGGGACTGTTTCTAATGCTTTCCAATCTAAAAATAAAGCGTCTAATTGTCGTTGAGTTAAATTTTCACCGCATCTAAATTCAACGATTGCTTCTGGTGCTTTTGCAATAATTTGTTCGGCAGAAACTTCGAAGTAAGGTTGTTCCGCATCTTCAAAAACATTAATTCCACCCGCTATTTTTAATATCTCTGATAGAAATGATTTTCCGCCTGCTACCTGAACAGAAGATAAATCGCGAAGTTCTCGACCGACAACAAGTAGTGTAGGTAATGGTTCTAAACCAGAGGTAAGGTTTTGTATTTTTTGGATATTTCCTTTCATTTCTTCTAATAGTACTTTTGCCTGACGGGTATGATGTGTTATTTCTCCAATTTTTATTATCCCTTCATAAATTTGAGGAAATGTATCCATCGGAACCGTATAATATTGAATTTCTGAATGTTCTGCGAATTCCCGCAATTGGGGAATTTCACCAGAGGTAATAATAATAGAAGGTCTTAACGTTGTGATTTTTTCTAAGTTTGGCGATAGATAACTTCCAATTTTGGGTATATTTGCTGTTTCGGGTGGATAATCATCAAAATCGCCAATCCCTTTTAGGAGTGTGTTTGCACCAATGGCAAAGATGATTTCGGTAATGTTGGGACCAATAACAACGATACCAGATTTTTCACTGGTTTGTTTGCACCCTAAGTTAAAAATCGAGATGAAAAATAGAATGACAAAAATATATGGGAAAAGTTTATCAAAAAACTTTTGTTCTCTAATAAAAAGTGTTGTTCGAAGAAACATAATACAACCTTCTTTAGTTATGTATATGTTTTTTGCAGCCGTGAAAAACATACTACAAAATGTATTATAATTTATTAACTTTACTGAACGCATATATTGTACTTCTTTCCTTATATACATTTATTGAACATAAGGTTGTGAATAAAGCAATATCAATGTTGACTAACAGAAAGGGATACGTGAACGAATGGAGTTTTTGAAATCTCAGGATTGGTACCCAGTAAGTTTTTTATGGAATAGAAGAGCATGGGAGGATTGGGACCCACAACAGATATTTAAGGAGATGGAACAAACTCTTTCAGAAAAAGAGCGTAAGTCTTTATGGATTCGCTCTCTGGTAGAGAAGGTAAATCAGTTAAATTCTCACCGTGTAGATTTTTCATATTGGTCGCAAGGTGAATTGCGAGCTCTGGAAATTATAACGGAGGTGTTTCGCTACATCATTCATTATTATGGAATGAGAGTTAAATCGGCACCATTCTTAGAATTGGGTGACCTTATACAGGAAGAATATTCTGAAAAAATATTTGATGTATTAACAAAGTGGCTAAATGAATTTCCGCCAGAAGATTATTTTCGAAAGAAATGTCAACATGATGTATTTTTTTCAAGAGAACCTCGTGGCGATTCCGCTTTGGAGCATCTTTTACAAGAAGTTCTATTGGGATGGATAACAAATCAAAATCCTGCAGGCAAAAAGTATAACGTTTTATTTTCTGATGATTTATTAAAGGAACAGGAACCTTACTATCCAAAATTGATTGACAAAGCGGAAACTATTTTAACCACATGGCCTCCTCTTCCAGAAACAAGACGAAATTTATGGGATACACTATGGGAACCGATTCGTGCGTGTCCGCATTCTTTAGAAGAACAACTGAATTATATCCGCAAGAATTGGAGTTTTTTCTTACCTGCTTCACTATTGATAGATATAGATATTATTTGGGGTATTATTCAGGAGGAAAGGCAGTGGCGAGGTTTTGGGAAAGGACCTTCAGATGTCCTTGATTTTAATTTGTTGAAACGTTTAGGTTATGAGGAGTATGAGGCATTTTCGCCGGATCGCGACTGGATGCCAAATCTCGTTTTGATTGCGAAGTCAACTTATGTTTGGTTGTCTCAACTATCGAGGAAGTATCAACGGACTATTAAACATTTAGATGATATTCCAGATGAAGAATTAGACCAATTAGCGGAATGGGGATTTTCTGGGCTATGGCTTATTGGTGTATGGGAACGTTCGGAGGCGTCAAAGAAGATAAAAAGGATGACAGGAAATCCAGAAGCATTAGCGTCGGCATATTCATTGTATGATTATGAAATTGCAGAGGACCTCGGAGGGGAACAGGCATTAAGACGACTTCAAGAGCGTGCATTTCAGAGAGGCATCCGTTTAGCAAGTGATATGGTTCCTAATCACTTTGGGATTTATTCACGCTGGATAGTTGAACATCCGGGCTGGTTTATTCAGTCGCCGTATCCTCCATTTCCTTCATATCGCTTTAACGGTCCTAACCTGTCATTGCACCCGGATATAGGTATTCAAATTGAGGATGGGTATTGGGACAATTCTGATGCTGCTGTTGTTTTTAAGTGGCAAAATTATAGGACTGGAGAAGTTCGATATATATATCATGGAAACGATGGCACACACATGCCCTGGAATGACACCGCACAGTTGAATTTTCTATTGTCTGAGGTCCGAGAAGCAGTGAAGAGAAACATTTTACATGTAGCACGTATGTTCCCAATTATACGATTTGATGCAGCGATGACACTTACAAAGCGGCATTTCCAGAGATTATGGTTTCCTGCTCCGGGAGAAGGTGGGGCTATTCCATCCCGTGCAGAATATGGGATGACGCGTGAAGAGTTTGATAAATATTTTCCAAAAGAGTTCTGGCGTGAAGTAGTGGATGTGGTTGCGGAAGAGACTCCCGATACTTTGCTGTTGGCAGAGGCTTTCTGGTTGCTGGAAGGATACTTTGTTCGCACACTCGGCATGCACCGTGTCTATAACAGTGCTTTTATGAATATGCTTAAAATGGAGGATAACGCAAAGTATCGTCAGACAATAAAAAATGTGTTGGAATTCAGTCCACCCATTTTACAGAGATTTGTGAACTTTATGAATAATCCTGATGAAGAAACGGCTGTCGCCCAGTTTGGTAAAGGTGATAAATATTTTGGGGTTGCTACAATGATGGTGACACTTCCGGGACTGCCTATGTTCGGACACGGACAGATTGAGGGTTTTACTGAAAAGTATGGTATGGAATATCCGCGTGCCTACTGGGATGAATTGCCTGATGAGGATTTAATTCGTAGGCACGAACGAGAGATATTCCCGTTAATGAAGAAGCGACATCTTTTTAGTGGATCTAGAAATTTTACTTTATATGATTTTATTACACCGGAGGGCTGGGTAGATGAAAATGTATTTGCCTACACAAATCGAGAAGGATTAGAACGAGCCTTAATCTTCTATAACAATTCTTATAATACCACGCGCGGTCGTATTTATCGTTCTACTCCAATTAATGTAGGGTCTGCAGAAAATCCGGAACTTATAACTCATACATTAGGGGAAGCATTGGGATTTAAGTCGGAGCCGGGAATCTTTTATATTTTTCATGATTTTAGAAAAGGTTTAGATTACATTTATACAGGTTCTCATTTATGTAATAACGGAATTTATCTTGAGCTGCAAGGATATGAATATGCAGTTTTTTTAGACTGGCGTGAAGTTTACGACCGTGATGGAATCTGGGGTAAGATAGCGGAGGTTCTGGCTGGTAAAGGTGTTTATAACATAGAGAATCTATATCATGAGTTTTTATTCTCGGATGTAATAGGACCCTTTGAAGAGGTTATGAATCCTGAATTGATAGGACCTCTAATCAAAGGAGAAGAGGTAGATAGAGAACGGTTAACAAGGGCATTAGAGATTTTTTGGTCTGCAGTTGCACGGAGAATCCAATATCCATTTCCCATAAACCCCTGGGTAGAAGAGACAATAGATGATGAGAGCCGTAAAATCTATCATAGATATATTGAGTTTTGTAAAATTGAGGATGAACCTGAGATACAATCGTATTTGGGGACTCGACTTGCTTTCTATAGTTCTGAACAATTAAGGTTGTCTCGAATTTTTACTGTTTGGAACTTGTTGCGTAAGTTAGGTGGGCTTGCGTTGATGTTGCTCGGACCTCCTTCTTATGAGTCTAATGAGATTTCATCAATTACAGCACAATGGCTCAAAGAATGGCACTTAACACAAGTGATTGCAAAAGGCTTTTCCGCATTAGGTTTAGATAAATCCACAGCGGAGAAAGAAGCCGAAATTATCCGTATTTGTATTGAACATGCAGAACGATTGACATATCTACAACGAGGACCCTGGGCACCACATTTATATCCAATTTTTTCAGATAAAGGTGTCCAGGATATTCTTGGTGTTCATGAATATGGCGGAAGGACCTGGTTTATAAAAGAGAACTTCGAAGACCTTCTATTTGCCCTTTTTACAACATTATGGTTAGTCAGATATCCCTGGTCTCCAAGAGACCGGGAACAACTATCTGCTTGTCTCGCAAATATTCATGAATTGATTATGGCAAGCAGTGAAACGGAATATGACTATAACTGGCTATTCGAGGCACTCAAATAGTTATTTCTGTGAACCAATCTTACTGTCAGCAGTGTTCCAGATTTGGAGATTGTCAAAACAGCCTGTATCATCAAAAGTGCCCAATCCAATTCTACCTTTTAAGAAAGTCTTATCTTCTGCCACCATAATTGGTTTATCCATGTCGTCATAATACACTTCAATTTTACCAGTTTTAGTATCACGCACAATTTTAATCTGGTGAAAATCCTGACCCCAATCTACACCTTTTGTGCGTTCCTTAGCAATTGATACACGGGGCGCATCATTCACAAGGAAAATAGAATGAGCATGCGGGTCTGCTTTAGTTGCTATATGAGCGTAATAAAAATGTTTTGGGTCTTGATAGCCGAAAAAGAAGCAAAGGTCGCGATGCCCATATTCCTTTCCTGTCTGTTTTGCTTTCACAATAAGTGTAAAATCCTCTAATTCAATATCCTTTAATAAAGCAATAGATTTTGGTGAACGAACAGCAGGTTCATATTGACTGGAACCTGTTAGACACAACAAATGATTGCCTTTATCATCTGTTGAAACAGTCCATGCATTAGGGTCAGTCATTTCCCATCGGTCTTTTCCCTGCTCAAAATCCTCTGTAAAAAAAGGGTTCTTTTCCTGTGCCTGTGCAGACATTGTAATCCCGATAAAGAGACTAAATGAAGCAAGGATTAAAAGTTGATAATTCTTATTGTAAAAAATTCTTAACATTTTTTTTATCTCCTTCAAATAATGGTTTAACTTTTGTTTTTAAAGATTATATAAAACACGCATTTATTTTACAAATCAAGTGATATGAAAAAAACTTGATTTTGGCTAAATAAAAAGAATAGAATAAAATCCAATAATACTATTTCTCTATGTGATGGGAAATAGTAAATAATAAAATAATAATTCAGAAAGGAAAGAATTATGAAGAAAAAAGGTTTTACTCTAATCGAACTGCTGGTGGTTATTGCTATCATCGGCATTCTTGCGGCAATTCTATTGCCTGCACTTGCTCGTGCTCGAGAAGCGGCAAGACGCTCAAGTTGTCAGAACAACTTAAAACAGTGGGGATTGGTCTTTAAAATGTATTCAAGCGAAAGTAAGGGAGAGAAATTTCCTCCAATGCAATTGGAAGTAGCTCAACGAGAAGATAACATGTCGTGGGAAACATATATCGCAGCGGGACCTCGTGTGAAATCTATTTATCCAGAATATTTAACAGACCCAGCAATTATTTTTTGTCCTTCTGATGCAGAGGAAAATGTAGATTCATTAAGAGGTAAAAGTTATCCGAGTATAGGTATAACGGAGAATGATATTCATTTTGGTCATTATTTGCGTTGGAACGATGGTGTTGCTATTGTTGATGCGAGTTATGCTTATTTTGGATGGGTACTTGACAGATTGGGTGATTCTCCTGACGAGGTGACTACCGCAGGTGCTATTCCCAGTTTGCAATTACTTGTTCAGGTCTTAGGTGCAAATTTAGTTTTAAATAACGATACAGTTGTTCTCAAACAGCTTCCTTTTGCTCTTTTACAATTAACAACAAATGGGGATGCATTGAACGCCCTAATGAGTCCTCCTGGCTCTGACCCTGGTGCAGTATTTCGTGCAGCAGATAGCGATATATCAGGAGACTATTTAGCAGGAGAAGGAAATGGAGGCAGCAATACTGTCTATCGTTTGCGTGAAGGGATTGAAAGATTTTTGATTACAGATATTAATAATCCTGGAGCTTCTTCAAAAGCACAGAGCGAAATTTTTATTATGTTTGACCAACTTGGAACAGGAGGTACCACAGTATTTTTTAATCATATTCCAGGTGGTTGTAATGTTCTATATTTGGATGGTCATGTAGAATTTATTCGCTATCCGACAAAAGGACCTGTAAATCAACCTGCTGCGAATATTATGTCCTTGTTCGTTTTAGGATAGTAATTAATAAATAATTGTCATTTGATTTTTTTGTTTCTGTTGTGATAAAATTATTAACAAGTCAAGTGATTTTTTAGTGGAAAAATACTTGACTTGATATAGTAAAATGTGTTCTAATAAAAAAGTTGAAGCCGTGAAGGATGCGGCACAACAAAGAAAGTTAAACCGTAAAATACTAAACCCAACAAGAAGGAGGGACAGTATGAAAAAGATAACTGTATTAGTGATGATTAGTTTGCTCGTATTAGTTGCAATGCCAGCGAAAGCAGCAAAGGTATGGGATGACATGTCCTGGTGGGGAAACACGGGAGCGAAACCGGAACCCGTAGCAGATTCTCAAGGCCGTTCAGGATATTGGTGGTGGCCTAAAGAGGCGGCTTCCAATGCAGACGATTCTGAGTTATGGGGCAATCGCGGAATTGTCTACAGCCAATGGCAGAAACCTGCTCCGCCTGCTCCGCCCGCTCCAACTCCTCCTCCGCCAGCACCTCCTGTACAGAAGAGAACTGCACCTGTCTTTAATCATGTTTTGTTTGACTTTGATAAAGCCATTTTGAAACCAGAAGGCAAGGCAGTCGTTGATGAAGTGATTGCTTATATGAAGAAATATCCGACCGATAAAGTGACCATTGAAGGTCATTGCTGTAACATCGGTACGGATGAATATAACATGGGCTTAGGTCAACGTCGTGCTGATGCTGTAAAGAAATATATGGTTGAGAATGGCATTGATGCGTCTCGCATAACAACCATTAGTTATGGTGAGAGCAGACCCGCAGTTCCAAATGATACACCGGCGAATCGCAAGCTAAATCGTCGTGCTGTATTTGTAATAACAATTGGGAATTAAAACCAGGACATAGATAAAACGGTAAGCTTTCAAAGTTGTGCCTGAAAAAAATAGATAGGCACGCCTTATCAAAGGCGTGCCTACTTTTTATAACTTATAAATTTATCAATCTCTCTTCCGTATTTATTTTACTTTGGACTTTTGAATGTGTAGTGTAATTTATAAAAATATTTTCTGCTCGCTGTTGGCTTAAAAGAAAAGAACCAAATTTGTTATCACATAAAAACCTTTATTAATTTTAACTTCCGCAGTTATTTGTATCATTCAGTATTGGAAGATACATGTAGAAAAAAATAAAAGTCAATTGGGGCTTATGCTTTATCAGTTGATTGGTTATTAAATATAAAACCAGTTAATAAATTCAGTAAGTTGGTTTATTTAGGTAGGATAAATTAAAAACAGAAATCTAATTAGAGCAGTATAATGTCAACCAAAATTTATTAATGGGAAATGTTTTTATTTTATCAGGGAGATTTAGTAGCCTCAATGTTTTTTCATGCTTTCGTGGAAGTAGAATAATCTTTTTTGCTGATGATGGTTCGGATAAAAATATATCAATATCTTTTGCTATTTCTGTATATGGTATTTCTTTAACATTCTCTTCCAACAATTTAATTTCTGGAACTGGAATGTTTGTATAGAATTCAAAGCCATTTAAGTCTTCGGATTTAACACAGTATAATGAGACTTCTGGAAATTGGCTTAATAAAGGCTTGATATCATTTGATAATTGCTTCATATCTTTTGCGTTTGGATAATAGGCAGAGGCTCCTTTTAACGTGATAATAATCAGAGCATTGAGTATCCCAGTTATTATCAATGTTTTATGTGTTATTATGTTGTTTTTCACGGCAGTCCCAAATATTTTTCCCATCCCAGCAGTGAGTGGAATAAATACAGGCAAAATATAGAGAGAAAGCCTTGATTTGCTAAGTAGGAAGAAAATAAAAGGTAAGGAAAAACTTGTAATTAACAACATCCATTCGCTTTGTTTTATATGTTCCTGAGTCAATTTGCCATATTGTTTTTTATTCTTATACAAGATATAGAGTAATAGAAAGAGCCATAAACCAGTCCCAAAAATAGTAGGTAAAATATATAGAGGAAAAATTTTATACCACTCTGGATTTCTATTAAACTCTCCTTCTGCTAATCTCCCAACTGTTTCATGAAATAGCCAATAGAAACAATCCTGGATATTTCCAATTCTCCCATAGGTACCATGCGATTCCTACTATTAAAAAAAGAGCAATTCCTATAGGAGAAATAAAGAACCATAGTTTTTCTTTGTAAGTAAGCCATCTCCATAAACAGAAAGGTAAAATACCCATAAGTGGTATGAATCCCATTGGTCCCTTCGTTATGCATCCTAATCCTATTCCGAGCCAGAATATATAAATATAGAATCTCTGTTTTGTTTGATATGCTTTCCAGAAAGCAAAAAATGTTAAGGCATGCCATAATACAAGAAGTGTATCGGTTGAAATTGAATTAGCTCCTGCAATAAGAAATGGTGAGACTGCATAGATAAGAGCAGTAATTTGCCCAATT
>Ga0209204_1001604_pt1 | contig 20616 bp, 19 predicted proteins | sample AD_JPNMR2_MetaG_FD_184425 | JGI IMG/M metagenome (GOLD analysis project Ga0209204, IMG submission 184425) | Active sludge microbial communities of municipal wastewater-treating anaerobic digesters from Japan - AD_JPNMR2_MetaG (SPAdes) (version 2) | ecosystem: Engineered > Bioreactor > Anaerobic...
TAATAGCATCAACAGCACTGACTATGAATTCAATTTTAGTCACAAATAATGAAAAGCATTTTAATAGTATAAAAGGATTGAAAATAGAAAACTGGACTAAAAAATAATGGGCACTGCATATAACAAAGCTTATGCTGTTCACGCCCTGGTCAGTCGCTTGGGCTACGCCACATCGCGGCAAAAGGCTGGCAGGACGTAGCATAAGCAAAACCTTCTATGCAATAACTGTGTCAATATCACGAGTAATAACTAACATTATCCCCTCTCTCATCTCCTTCCCGGCAAAAAATTTTTATTATTATTTACTCTTCAAGACTAAACATATCATTTCACATAGGGCATAAATTCTTTATACTGAGGATATTTTTTCAGAAATTCCCTGTTTATTGTATTGATATCTTTACCCTGATTTTCCATAATAAAATTATTGTAATCTTCAGACCACTGTGCGGCAAGATCGCTGTTATCAATAAACTGTTGTTGATAGCCACTGTTATAGACACTGATAGCATCAGACACTCCTATAGCTACATAGTCTCTGACACCGGATGGAGTCTCCAGGGTAATGGCCACACGGCCCCTCATTTTAATCTTTTTTTTCAGCTCAGTAACATATTTTTTCACATCAATGACAATGCTGTCTTTCCCTGCCGGTATTGCCGAAGTGAAGGTATGGGTACCAATGATTGTGTCATCGCCAGCATCTTCAACTATGAGATCGATTCTATAACTGAAAGCAGCTTTTTGTGACCGGTACTTTTTTTTAAGTACAGCACTTTCAGGATAACTCTTTTCTACAGTAAATGATGTGTCGCTATTATGGCTCACATTAATGGAATAGCCTTCAGGCTCATTGCCTCCATCGGCCAGAAGTGTGCTGCCGGGAACAAAGAATGATACAAAAAAACCAAGAAGTATTGAAACTACAAGAGACCTAAGGAACAATCCAAAATTAACATTCATATAAACTCTCCACTATTTTGATGTTTTAGGAAAATGATCTTATATAAAGACGGGCTCATTACACAAAAGGTCTCTATAAAAACCATTCCAATAAAAGGTATTTTTCAAGCTGCAAATACCTATTTAACAGCTTGTGGCTAAAATTTTGCGCGAAAAATCACACCAAAATTTCCCAACAGACATACCTCATCTGTCGTGTCGATAAAAAATACTGAAAACACATCAAATCGTCAAGCTCTATTTTGATACACGCTACTTTAAAAATGAATTTTATCATAAAGGTCTTGATTTACTAAAAGGTATGAAATATCCCTTATAAATACCATAAGTTTTCACTAGTTTTTTAATCTCTTTATCAGCAAGAAACGAAAATACAACATTCCACAGGTAAAGGGCACAACTAGAACTATACTACAGTTTGGACAGGTATGACGTTGAAATCCATTTTAAAAATTACCACACCGTATCAGTTTTCTGACCTGATTTTTCTTTTCTTTTGTCAAAGTGCCATAGATTTTCTGCAACTTATAAAGATATATCTTATGTAATTCAGTCCAGTGAAGGATTAAAAGAGTTTTATAGGCACTCCAGCGTTCAAGGTCTGTATGATATTATATAATTTTATAGTAATTTTTTTTATAAGAGTGTCTTTCAAGTGTGAATTTACAAAAATGCTTTCGATTATGAAATAAAACTGATTGTAAAAACAGGCAATTGGGACAAAGTAGTGTAGAGATTTTGCATTCAGTTTTAACGGAATCACAAAATACAGCAAAGCACTATGGTCTGAATTTAATTAAATCTAACAGGTACCGAGATGGTGACACATCGATACTGACAATTGCTGAAAATGCTTTCTAAACAAACCCGGATAAAACATTTGATATTTAAAAAATTTCATAAAACATTAAAAATATAAGAGAAAATTCTGGATAAACACAGCGGGAAAAAAATGAATAAAATTGGAGCATGATTATATATACAGCATAATATTTTATGTAATATATTATTGGATATAATTTATATATTATATCCTGCTTTTTATTCTGTTTATATTTCCTATCTCACCTGCAATAACCAGTGAATCATTGATTGAAATTATATAATCAGGGCTTGGTATGGCTTTTATTTTCACTCCATGTGGAGTATTGGAGCGTATTAACAGTATTTCAAATCCATATTTTGATCGTATTTGTAGATTTTTAATAGATTTTCCAATAAACATTTCAGGAGCAGGAATTTCGGTAATAGCATATCCCTCCAAAAAATGGACGGATTGGTCAATTTGTGGCATTATGATATTGTTTGCAAATCGTGTAGTAATATCCCTTTTCTCAATTTCTTTATTATATGCATCTAAAATATTTTTACGCCAGATTATTCCTAATATTTTTTTTGACTTATCGTCAATAACTGGCAATCCCTCAATATCATGTTTTGATAATAAATCAAGAACATACTGACAGTTATGGGTGGGGTTCACAGTAGGTATATTTTTATTAACTATGTCACTTGCAATTAATAGTGATTGTAAAACATCTTTGTCAAAAAGATTATCCTTAATATCCTGCATGGAGATAATACCAGTATAAGCCCCTTTTTTATCAACGACAACTATATATGAATCATGTGATGCGATAAGTTTGTTTATAACCTCATCAAATGTAGTGTAAAATGGAATTTTGCTTATATTTTTTGTATATACATCATTAACATATATTGAACTCATTATATTGATATCAGTTCCATCTTTTATAAAAATATTGCGTTGAACAAGCTTCAATGTATAAATTGATTCACGTGATAATTTTTGAGTAACAAGGGTTGAGATTATACATACAATCATCAACGGTAATATTATATGATAGTCGTTTGTGAGTTCAAATACAATGATAATAGCTGTTATTGGTGCATGTGTGGCACCAGCTACAAGTCCTCCCATTGCTACAAGTGCATAAGCTCCGGGTGTAGCACTAATATATGGAAAAAAGTAATGAATTAAATTCCCAAAAGTTACACCAGTCATTGCGCCTAAAAATAAAGATGGTGCAAATATACCACCTGATCCACCAGAACCAAGTGTTATGGAAGTTGCAATAATTTTAAAAAATATTAAAATGAATGAAAAATACCAGATCATATTGCCATGCAAAGCAGCATTGATGCTATCATATCCAACTCCCATAATGTCAGGTAAAATTAAAGCCATTAAACCAATAATTAGTCCACCAATAGCAGGTTGAAAATACTCTGGTATTTTAACCTTGTTTTCAAAAAAATCTTCAAAAAAATAGAGCACTTTTATAAATAAAAAGGCAACCGTTGCACATATAAAAGCGAGCATAAAGTAAAAAATGAGTTCATAAGGAGTTTTAAGCTGATATTTTGGCACCTCAAAAGCGGCAAAATTACCTTCGAATTGATGTGATATCACAGTCGCCATGACTGAAGAAATAACTATGGGTGAAAATTGTGTTAAACCAAAATCACCTAAAATAATTTCAACTGCAAAAAGAGCACCAGCAACGGGCGCGTTAAATGCTGCTGCAATTCCTGATGCGGCACCACATGCAACAAAAGTTTTAAGTCTGGTTGATGATACCCTGAAAAATTGTCCAATTGATGAACCAAGACTTGCACCAATTTGTACAATTGGTCCTTCACGTCCAACTGATCCACCAGTACCAATTGTAATAGATGAAGCAAGAGCTTTAATTATAGCAACCCTTGGCCTTATTATCCCACCCTGTTTTATAATAGCCTGCATTACCTCTGGGACTCCATGCCCTTTTGCTTCTTTTGCAAAAAAATATATAATAGGGCCTACAATTAATCCCCCAATGGCAGGTATAAATAAAATTTTAAACCATGGAGTAGCTTTTATGTTCTCCAGTATGTTTTGTGTTCCTGGGAAAGATACAAGCGAAAAACCTTTAATCATTGCCCTTATGGCTATGGCACTGAAGCCTGAAAAAATGCCAATAATCAAAGCAATAATAACCATAAATGAGTGTTCGGTCATTTTTGCTTTTTCTATCAAATCTAATATATATTTTGATAATTTGTAATAATAAAATTTGAAATTATTATTCATTAATATTGTTTTTTTGATTTTTGTAATAAAGCTGAAAAATAGTATTAAATTGTTAATTGTTATTTATTTCATTATGCTATATGTCAATAAAGTTGTCACTTTTTTATTGATTTTTTTCATTTAATATTTCTTTAGTACCATCTTTATGGATTGAATGATTTCCCTGATGATTCCATGTTCATAAAAGATGGATAAAACCAGGGTGAACATAAACAAGAGATTATTTTTAATGTATTTCCGGTTATGTATTAATAATCCGCAGAAACAAATATTTGTAGAATAAATACCATTTTACATAATATGGTATATATATGAATTATTATTTTGTAAGACTATTTACTACATGATCTGGTATCTGATACGATTACTCACAAAATTGGAATTGACTTATCACGAAGATATATGTTATCTTTACCAAGCCTTCATTACGTTAGTTTACATAGGAACCTTCCCCTGGAAGGTGATCACAATGTAACATATACACCAAAATTGTAACTGATATCAATAATTTCAATATTAACCAGATATCAAGGGTATCAATTATGACAACAAAAACAGCAAAGCATACAAGCAACAAATGGTATCAATTAAAAATTTACCTTCTCCATATCAAACCATTAATATGGAGGAGGTTTATTGTTAATTCAGACATTAAACTTCCAGATTTGCATAAAGTAATTCAAACAGTAATGGGTTGGACAAATACGCATTTACACCAATTTGTTAAAGATGATATAATTTATTCAGAACCTGATGAAGATTCTTTAATAGAATATGTAGATTATAGAAAGATAAAATTAAATCAATTACTAAAAAAAGAAAATCAATACATACTATATGAATATGATTTTGGCGATGGCTGGGAGCATAAAATTGTTTTAGAAAAAATTATTACAGAGGGTGATTTCCCAAAACATCCAGTTTGCATAGGTGGTAAAAGGAATTGCCCACCTGAAGATTGTGGAGGTCCGTATGGCTACCTTGATTTGCTTAAAATTATTTCTGATCCAGAGAATGAAGAATATGATGAAATGATGGAATGGCTTGGGGGTGAGTTTGATCCAGAATACTTTGACATGGAATTAATAAATGATCTTTTAAAAAGTAAAAATTATGGTGTAATAAGTTTTTACTGAGATCTTCTGCAACAGCCTATACTCCGGGGGTGCACTCTAAATTATAGATATATCTATGTGCCCTATACGATTAAATGTAATAAACAATTACGCTTTACGATTTAACAAAATATATACTAGAGTATATTATTATATAGTTGAAGTAATTGTTATCCATAGTGCAAAATTTTTGATTTATTAAAAAAGACAAGTAGTTCGTTTACCAAAATAATTCCAATTTTCTGGCAACGATGCACGTATTCAAAAAGTAAGTGGCACCATAAAATATACTTGTAAATATACTTGACTTACATCTACCAGTTAATTATATTTTACTCAGGAGGTATACTATGCCACAAATATCATTATATATTGACAAAGAAACTCTGGAAAAGATTGAAAAAGCAGCAGCTAAAGAGCGCATTTCAATCTCAAAATGGGTAGGCAAGAATATCAAAAAAGTTATACAGGAAGAGTATCCAGAAGGATATTTTGATTTATTTGGCTCCATAACAGATAAATCATTTGACATAAAGGAATTATCATTTGATCAAGATTTAAAAAGAGAAAGCTTATGATATATTTTCTTGATTCTAATATCTGTGTATATTTTCTTAAAGGATTATATCCTTCAATAAAGAAAAATATACAAAATACTAATCCAAATAATATCAAGATCCCTTCCATAGTAAAAGCAGAGCTTCTATACGGAGCCGAAAAAAGTCAGCAAAAAGCAAAAAATTTGTCTATTATTAACCGATTTCTAGAACCTTTTGAAATAATCCCATTCGATAATGATTGTTCAATTATTTATTCTAAAATTCGATCAGCAATGGAATTGAAAGGAACAATTATAGGACCAAACGATTATATCATTGCTGCAACAGTTTTAGCAAAAAACGGAATTCTTGTGACACATATTACAAAAGAATTTGGTAAAGTAAAAAATTTAAAAATAGAAGATTGGACCATGAGATAAGTGCAACAACTGTCAGTAAAAATCATTTACCTATACTAAAAGAATTATGGGAAAAATTAAATATCATCCATTTAAATGATTCACATTATTTCAAAGACCACTATGAAACCTTTACATTTGAAAAACGTTGTGAAAAATTTAACGTAATTGATGATAATAATATACGAATAGAAACAATCGAAGATGAAAAAACATTAATAGGTTATTGCATTGCAACAATCCAGAATGGTAATGGCGAAATAGATTCACTATTTATTGAAGAAAGTTTTAGAACATATGGGTATGGTAGCCAATTATTAGAAAATGCAGTTACATGGTTAAAAGATAATAATTGCACAAAAATAATGGTTTCAGTTGCCGAAGGACATGAATCAGTGTTTGCATTTTATATGAAACATAAATTTTATCCAAGATTAACATATCTTTATCTGAAGGACTGAAAATATATATGCTGGTAATAGCATAAAAATACTGGCTATGCAGGGAAGATTATATAAAAATGCCTGCAGGGGTAAATTGGAGGTAATTATGTTCTGGGACAAAAAATATAAAAAAATATATTTTTTATTGACAATGATAGCAAAAATTTTTATACTATAAATAATAAGTCTGGACGGAATTTTATTTATATGAAAAATCTTGATCGATTAATTACCATTATAAGTCAGAATCTAAATCTGGATGAAGCATTCATTAAAAATTTGCAGCATTCTTTATCAATTGATGAACAGGATAAAGAAATTATTACCCGAATCCAACAATTGATCACCAATGCACCTGATCAGTTGTGGGATGAGTTCCATGCTTATTTAAAGGGAATAAACAGTTTCAAGAAATTTTTTGACAACTTTTCATTTATTAAAAATCACACACAGGCTCTTAATGATTATTTTAAGCGTTTTGCATCAGGTATACCTGACAATGATTATATATTAAACAGGCTAAAGGTTGGAATACAACTTGAAAAATATGATGTTAATCCAATTCTCTTTTCAACTTCATATGGAAATGTATATTCCTATCTTCTGGAATACATAAAAAATAGCATAAACGATGATTCACTGTTAGCGCCAGTAGTAAAGGCATATATGAAAATAGTTTTTCTTGATTTAGCATTGATCCTTTATGCATATTTTTTTGTAAAGGATAAAAAACTTTCAGAATCAAAGAAAGAACTTGCTCATGTAACCAGATCATACCGGTTAATACATGAAATCAATGACCTTATCATCCGTACAAATGATGAAAAAGCCCTGTTTGAAAATACTGTAAAAATCCTTGATGCACTTGGCAATTTTGATCTGGCATGGATTGGTATTGTTGACAATGACCTCAAAGTTGTACCGGTAGCTTCTTGTGGAAAAACTGAATATCTTGATAATATTTTTATATCAGTTGACCCTGCAATTCCAGAAGGTAACGGCCCGGTAGGAACTGCAATACGAGAAAAAACTACCGTTCGGATAAATTACCCTGATGAAGATCCACGGTATGCACCATGGAAAGAAAGGGCACATAAGTACGGATTTAAATCAATAATTTCTATGCCTATCGTCCCTGATGAACAACATGATGCAATAGGTGCCATTACACTTTATTCATGTCATGAAAATTTCGTTTCACTTGGCGAAGCAGCAATGCTTCAGGAAGTGGCAAATGACCTGTCCTTTGCCATACGCAATATCAGAAGAGATAAAGAATATGAGGCTATACTTTTTACTGATACCCTTACTGGATTAGGTAATGTACATTACTTTACTTCAATGCTCTCTTCACAGATGAAAGTTGCATCACAACAAAATGTTAAACTGGCAATAGTAACCATTGACATAGACAATTTTACTGCAATCAATAATTCAATAGGCTATCTTCAGGGTGACAAAATATTACAGGAATTTGGCAAAAGAATTTCCCAGCTGTTACACAATTCACACCTGGTGGCGCGCAGTAGTGATGAGTTCTATACAATATTCCCCTTTACTGATGATATGGAATTGATCAATTTTATTGATGACCTCAAACGATTGTCAATGACACCATTTGATGATATAAGCAATGACCTCATGGTAACGTATTCTATCGGTATTGCTGTATTCCCGGGTGATGGAAACAATGCTGATGATGTTGTACATAAATCCAGAGTTGCACTTTCTGAAGCCAAGAAGATAGGATATGGTACAGTATGCTATTATTCTGAACAACTATTCCAGAAAAATATAAAAAAGATTTCACTACAACAGGAACTCAGGGCAGCATTAAAAAATAATGAATTTGAGTTATATTATCAGCCAACAATTAACCTTACTACAAGACAGATTTCAGGCCTGGAAGCCCTTATACGCTGGCACCACCCCAAACGGGGTATGCTGGCACCCTCACACTTTATTTCTGTACTGGAATCATCAGATATCATTATTCAGGCTGGCAGGTGGATTATTGCCGAAGTAAGCCGCCAGGTGCAAATTACTCCACAATTACAACAGCATGGATTTACCGTTTCGTTCAACGTATCACCAGCACAATTTTATGATTCCAATTTTATAGTTGATGTCATAAAGTCTGTAAAAAGTTCCATGATTAACCCTTCACATCTGCAGATAGAAGTGACCGAAAATTTACTTATGTCCGATGCAGCAGAAGTCATTAATACCTGTAATGCTTTGCAGCAATTTGGTATTAATATTGCCATTGATGACTTTGGTACCGGGTATTCGTCGCTTGCATATTTAAAAAAACTACCTTTGAGTACCCTCAAAATAGATTCATCGTTTGTACAGGGATTGCCTGATAACAGGGATGATGTAGAGATAGTTAAAACTATTGTTCTTCTGGCTCAGTCACTGGGCAAACGAACAATAGCTGAAGGCGTGGAAACCAGAGAACAACTGGCGTTCCTTACGGGTTTAGGTGTTGATGAAGCTCAGGGGTATTACTTTTCAAAGCCTATGCCCATGAGTGATTGCATGGAATACATTACAAATTTTAATCATGAAAAATATTTCTGGCCAAAACGGTAATGCATTCTCGTTTAATTTTTCCAAAACCATATCTTGATTCAAATTCCCTTTTCATGAAAAATCATTTAATCAGGTATGACTTTCATTACATAATATTCCTTGACGCATACAATCCATTAATATGATATAAACACTACCATCATTTAAAAAATTGTAAACACCATTCAAAGCAGTATACTGTTACTTATACAGTGTTTATTTTGCCATTCTGGGAGGTACTGATGATTACACCTGATGAAGCCATTAAGATTATACTGTCACATATACAGCCATTACCAGTTGAAAAGGTTCACTTTACCAATGCATCAGGTCGCATCTGCGCTGATGATATGTATGCTACAGAAAATATTCCCTATCACACCAATTCTGCCATGGATGGCTATGCGATAGTAGCCAGTGATACACTCAATGCCTCAAATAACAATCCTGTCACATTGCCCATTGCCGGTGAATACCAGGCAGGAATTATTCACAATCCCATACCAATAAAGTCGGGAGAGGCTATCCGCATCATGACTGGTGCTCCCATACCTCCAGGTGCTGATGCCGTAGTTGAAAAAGAAGCTACAACAGAAGATAATAATCAGGTGACAATATTTCGTCGGGTAAAAGAAGGGGAAAACATTCGCCAGGCTGGTGAAGATATCAAAAAAGGTGATTGTATCGTTAGCCGGGGGACAAAAATTACACCTGCAATCGTTGGTCTTTTAGCATCAACAGGCAATGTTACAGTAACTGTCGCCCAAAAACCCCGTGTTGCCATACTGGCAACAGGCGATGAGATTTACGAACCTGGTACCCCCCTTAAAGAAGGCATTGTCATTAATTCAAACGCATACACGCTGATGTCACTGGTGCAGGAATATGGTGGCATACCGCATTATGTAGGTATTGCCCGTGACAGCATGGAAGCAAGCAAAGAAGCACTGACACAGGCACTATCGTGCGATATCATTATTTCTTCAGGCGGCGTTTCAGAAGGTAAATATGATTTTATGATCAGTGCTATTGCTGAACTGGGATTTACGCTTTTAGTTGAACGCATTGCCATGAAACCAGGTAAACCTTGCATATTTGCCCATCGGGGCAACACATTGTATTTTGGACTGCCGGGCAATCCTGTATCGTCCATGGTGTCGTTCATTCAGTTTGTGCGGCCTGCTATGCTCGCCATGCAGGGTGCAAAAGCTCTCCAAAAACCGCTTATTAAAGCTATATGCCAGGAACCTATAAAGCGTAAAAACGATGGCCGAACGCATTTCATCCGAGGGATAGTATCGTTTGAAGGTGGACAGGCGTCTGTACGCATAACAGGACCACAGGGTTCAGGGATCTTGCGTTCTATGGCACTGGCAAATTGCCTCATTATACTGCCACCTGACAGGCTCAGTGTTTCACAAGGTGAACACGTTGATGTTCAGCTTATACATCATCCCGAAGTGTAATCTATGAACAAAAAAGCAGTAGCACTATATTCAGGCGGCCTGGATAGCCTTTTAGCTTGTGCCATTATTCAAAAACAGGGCATTGAGGTTATTGGTCTCCATTGTATTTTGCCTTCTGTGGACCCTGCAATAAACCCTGATAGTCTTAAAGCCTCACAGCTTGCAAAGCAGATCAATCTTCCTCTTGTGTTTTATCGATGTGATGATGAATATGCAAATGTTATTGCGCATCCCAGACATGGATACGGTAAAAACGCTAACCCCTGTATTGATTGCAAAATCTTCTTTTTACAGAAAGCTAAAGAATACATGGGAAAGCTTAATGCTTCCTTTGTTATTACAGGAGAGGTTGTTGGTCAGCGCCCCATGTCACAGTATAAATCAATGCTCAAACATATAGAAAAAGAATGTGGACTTGAAGGCCTCTTGCTGCGACCACTATCCGCAAAACTTTTACCACCCACCATACCTGAACTGGAAGGTATTGTTGATAGAAACCGCCTCTATGCCATTGCCGGGCGTTCGCGCGATACGCAATTTGAATTAGCTCAAGAATTTGGTATAACACAGTTTCAATCACCAGCAGGTGGATGTTTTTTAACCATGCCCCAGCTTGCTTCACGTGTTAAGGACTTAATAGAACATCCGCCATTTAATGCATTAGACCTTTTTCTGGCCAATGTTGGCAGGCACTATCGCTTACATGAACATGCAAAAATAATAGTAGCACGTAATGAAAACGAATGCACCATACTGCAGCGCTACAAACAAACCGCCGACTTTTTTGTGGAACCATCATTTAAAGGGCCCGTCATCTATGGCAAAGGAACTATCCTGCAAAGTGACTACCCGGTACTTGTACAGATACTGGCACGATATGGCAAACCATCACCAGATGAAAACAGTGTTGCATTATTTATACGGGGGCACCACACTACAACATTAGTTACAGATAATCCAATTGACGATGCAACATTATCAAAGATGCGTATCTAATCATACCAGGATAAGAAGCGGTATATGCTGCATGTGTTTATCACAACCAGATTATAGAGAATATCATGAGAGGGCATATGAAAAAAACAGTATCATTTTTAGTATCAGGACGTGGGTCAAATTTCCAGGCTGTTGCCAGTGCAATTATCAAAGGTGATATTCCTGCAACAGTGGGCCTTGTTATTTCGGATAAGCCAGGTGTAAAAGCTCTGGACATTGCACGTGAACTTTCAATACCAGCTTTCTTTGTTAATCCAAAAGATTATCCCACACGTCAGGACCATGAAAAAGCCATGATTGAGCTTTTACGAAAATACAACACTGATCTGGTGGTAACAGCAGGCTATATGCGCCTTTTAACTCCATTTTTTGTAAACGAGTTTAAAAACAGGATTATTAATATACACCCTGCACTACTCCCATCATTCCCTGGTACTCATGCGCAGAAGCAGGCACTTGAGTATGGTGTTAAAATTTCTGGATGCACCACGCATTTCATTGATGAGGGAACAGACTCGGGGCCAATTATCTTGCAAAAAGCTGTGCCAGTATATGACGATGATACCGAAGACACACTCTCAGCACGTATCCTTAAAGAAGAGCATCAAATACTGATTGAATCAGTAAAGCTTTACTGTATGGATAAACTTAAAGTGAAAGGAAGAAAAGTTTTTATTGTGCGATAGTTACTGTTAATGGTATCGTTGCAAGTACGTATCCTTTATAAATAAAATACTTGCATAAAATTTCACTATACAGTATAAAGTGAGTATTCCTGAATCCAGTTTTAAAATTTATTTAAGGATAGTAAGAGTGCTATCATGGCCCGAGATCATAGCGTGATTCAGGGTAGTACATGTTGAATTGATTCCAGGTAATGCACTTAATGACAATGCAGACCATGCCGACAAGATTGTCATGACAGAAGCTGGCATCTTAAAATTATGCTAAATAAACTATATTTTTGGAGGAACTGTATGGGGTTACTTTCTATAATGTTACTTTGTATTTTTTATACAATCCTCATTGTTATTGTATATGAATACTATAAACTTTTTAATTCAAAGGATGAATATACAAAACAGGAATTAAAACAGGTAGTTTTCCTTATTCCAGATCACTGGATACCACTATTATCCAAATTCAGATTATACCCGGTATATGCACTTACCTCTCTGGTGTTTGGCATATTAATCCCGTTACTATCAACTAACTGGTTTTTCCAGTCATCCGTATTATGCATTCTTTTATTCATTATACTCCCACAGATACGCAGGTCGTACGAACCAATGAAGGTTACGGTATCTGATTCATTTGTTGATACGGTAGCTACAGCCCTTTCTGAATACTATGAAATTATTTTATTCTTCTTTTCAACTGGTACTTTGTCATCACTGACATATACCTGGGTTACTGAAAAAGAGCTTTCATTTTTATGGTTTATGGTTAATGCTATTATTATATGTATCATCATGTTTTTCATGCTGGCTTCGCTGGATAAGGAAAACATATAAATTTTTTTTGCACTATTATACAAAATATTTGTACTATCATATATTATTTGAATAATATACTAAGAGGAGTACAGGGGTTTAATACCTAAAAATTTTATTTTTTATGTTGACGTTTATTTTTATTTTTATTACTATTTGCTTTAAGTATATGGTATGTCCCTATACTCACTTAGTTTATTAATAATATAATATGGGGTAACCCCCCTAAAGAGAAGGAGGAGCTGTTTATGAAAAAGCTTTTATTAGTTGCATTAATTGCTGTGGTAGCAATTAGCTTTACAGCATGCGGATCACAAAAGATAGGTGGTCAGGTAAAAGGTGAAACGTTTATATCCGAAGGATGGGTAACACCCGATATTTTCAGAGTAACTGCCACAGGAGTACCAAAACCAGGATTAAAAAATAAAATCCAGCGACGCGGAACAGCAAAAGAAGCAGCTATTATTATGGCTGAAAAGCGAATAATTGAAAAGTTTGTTGGTGCCCGTTTGGAAGGTGCTGCAGGAGCTGCTGATTATGCATCTACCGGTGTTGCAGTTGCAAAAGAATTTGGTGGCCTTGTAAAAGGTGGAACCATCGTTAAAGAAACCTATGACGATGACGATAACTGTGAAATCGTATATCAGGTTGAGAAAAAAGGTTTAAAGAAAGAAGTTGAAGGCGGAGCTTACGAGCGATAATTCAATTTCATCAAAGTAAAATTAAAGCAGGCGTTGAGTCGCCTGCTTTTTTATTTTGCATAAATATTTTAATAATTTTTAAGAAGGTTATTTTATCGCCATTCAATGCAAGGCTCTCGTTTAGGAATGCGATAGTATCTAACCAACGGATACCCCACCAGCATTGTTCCGTACACAGTATTACCATCTGGGATTTGTAAAGCTTTCTTTAAGGGATGATATACCATTGCGCACCATGAAAAGTATCCTGCCCAACAACAACCAAGCCCTAATGCCGGGGCAATTAATTCTAAATGCGTAAGGGCTATAGTGCATGATGTTGGAGTATTTGGATTGGATTTTTTGCCATGAGCAACTATTATTACTGGCGCACTGTGAGTTACTGTATCTATACCATCTTCCCAGGCTTTTGTTATCATGTCAAAATGCATGCTCTTTGCCATTTCAGGGGAATTAATTATTATCGTATGCATCCAATCAATTACATGTTTGACCAATGCATGTATTTCTTCTTTTTGAGTATACACAATATATTCAACAGTGCGTGAATTATGGCCTGTTGGGGCATAGGCGGTTATTTCCAGAAGTTTCATCAGATCTTCCTTTTTAACTATATCTTTTTTAAATCTGCGTATTGAACGCCTTGACTTGAAATAATTTTCTATTACAGTAACACCCGGATTCCATTGGTAATGAATATCCTGGCACTCTTCAGCCCTTAGCATTGGTAGACTCAATGCACCGTGAGGGCAAACTGCAACACAATGTCCACATTCAATACACATAGACTCGGCAGTATTAAGTGTCTGTGGAATACCACTATCATCAACCGAAATTATCTTCATTGGACATTCCATAACACACAATTTGTCCATTTTGCATTTTTCTTTATCTACAATTATTGCAGGCATTAAACACTCCTTTGAACATGAAGATTATAGTAACTAGACTATCTATACAAATATCAAATACAACAACTTCCATTTTGCATATAAAGGCTATGTATGATATACACATTTATCCAACATTCAATTACAGGTGCTTACATGTGGTTATCTAAAAATTGTTAAATATTAATGAGGCCACTTAACACTGTGACTGCCTTCCCGCCAATATAGACCCGTGATTCACCCACTTCAACCCTTAGAATACCCCCACGCTGTGAAGCCTGGTACGCGTTAAAAGTATTCTTTTGTAGTTTTTGTTGCCAGTAAGGACCCAGGCAGCAATGTGCAGATCCAGTAACGGGATCTTCATTTACACCAAGACCAGGACAAAAAAATCTTGATACAAAGTCAAATTCCTTTCTGGAAGATTTTGCTGTTATTATGGCACCTCTACTATCCATTTTCTTTAAGGCTATAAAGTCAGGATTGAGCTCTAAAACCTCTTTCTCTGTTTCAACTTCAATAAGGTAATCCATCCTATTTTTCCCTGTGTACACAGGTTTAACACCCAATGCTTCAATAACCCATAGAGGAATTGAATACTCTGTGGCTATCTCCTGAGGAAAGTCCATCGTAATTATTTCGTCTTGTTTTTTTACCGAAAGCAAACCGCTTTTGGTATGAAACCTTAGCTCTTGTTGTGCTGTCGCGATGCGCTGTTCATAAAGCACGTGAGATGCAGCCAATGTGGCATGACCACACAAATCAACCTCTTGAAGCGGAGCAAACCATCTGAGCAAAAACCCATCTTGCTGGGGCAACACAAATGCTGTTTCAGGGCAATTCATTTCGCGTGCTATTGCTTGCATTAATGCATCAGGAAGAACAGAAGACAATACACATACTGCAGCAGGATTTCCTTTAAACATTTCAGATGTAAAGGCATCAACTATATATACTTTTATCATTCTTTAGCTCCTTTTTCCTAGTAAGTAAAATTATTATAGCAATCATTAATTGCACTACAGTCCTGAAATATTTTGTTTCGTTGGAAATGTCTATTATTTCACTAAAAAAATTTATACAAAAATGAAATAGAACACCTTATAAAACTTTTCCAGTAACTATCGCCCCTGAGCCTTGCAAGAATAATCCCCGTTGAAGAAGGTGCTATGCCGCCACCGATATATAATAACATACTTACAGGATGGGTAACTTGCAAACTCAAAAAAATTGGGATAGACCATAAACTCCATGACCATAAAAAAGTAAATGCAAAGTAAATAGTATGCTGTTTCACTTATTGAATACCTTTTGATATAAGCTTAAATATAACAGTATTAACTCATTATATCACTGAAAAAATTACACTCTTCTTGTATTGGAAAATATTTGCTATCTATATAAATCAAAGATACATTTATACATATATATTATACAGGATATATTCACAACTATTTTATAAGGGACTGCAACCACCATATGATATATAAATTTTTTGCATTTATTATATTGCTTTTTTTGCCTCAAACAAATTTATTGGGGTATTCAATTCTTCCGGAAACAATACATAGTCAAAAACATTATCTTAAATCAACACAAGAGATTACACTTACATCTACACCTGCAATAAGAGCGTTTATTACTCAAAATATTCCTATTACGAATAACATTACACTGGAAGCATATTATACGTTTAAAAAACCGCAGAATATAAAAAACCCAATGACCGGCAGCAATAGATTGTTTATAATAAATATTTTACATTCAATTAGCTCAATGCAAGGTATTAAATACTATTCACAAACAAGAAAGAGATTACGCATTCTTTTTGACAAATCTTATATTGTACAATATCCTTCATTAAAACCATTACATGATCCTTGTATTAACAAATTGATAGATGAATATTCTTTTTATGCAATGCAAAAAGATACAACATTTGGTGAGGTAATTTATCAATATACGATATACCAGAAACCAGAATTTATCCTGTTAAAATCTGAAAACATGGATGTAATGAAATATTTTATGATGCCTATTGTGGATAAAAAAGGATTTAAATTCTTTTTGTTTATTCTTGTCAATGGAGAAGATATTGCCTTATACTGCTTATATTCAATTGAAGTAATAAACGATAAAGTATTTCCTTTGCAAAAGGTAAGGGATTCATTGTTCAACCGTTCCGATGCTATCGTTTTATGGTTTTACAATAGGCTTTTCGGGAAATAATACGTTAATAGTATCAATAAAAAAAACCACTCATTACAGAGTGGCTTTTTTATAATAATATTTATGATTGCAATCCCGGCAGCGACCTACTTTCCCACACCGTTACCGGTGCAGTATCATCGGCGATGAGGGGCTTAACTTCTGTGTTCGGAATGGGAACAGGTGTTTCCCCCTCTCTATAACCACCGGGAAGAATTTACTTACCGTGTGAATGGACTTATAAAAAGATAGTCAAACTTTGTCAATAGAATTTATGTAAAATTTTTAAAAAATTTAACAATAAAATCTTTTATAAGATTATCGCAAAACCGTTGTTGTTCAAAAAAAAGTTGAAATTTTGAATCAAAAATTTACTGTTTAATCTTAAAAAAATAGCATTACTTTGGGAGGATATACTATGAATCTCGAAACCACCACATGCATTTCATACGAGCATCTTGACATCATTCAGCGTTATGCAAAACTACATAAACTGTCTTTGAGTATGTTTATTATAAATTTTATTAACTATGTTGTTTCATATAAAACCATCAATACAAAAGCATATTCACGCTTGTCTTACAGAACACGCTACTCAGGTAATTGGCGAAGGCTTCACATTGTGTTACTGGAACATGAATATGAATTTATTATGGATGTCAGGAAGGTTTACAAAATGTCTCTGGCAAAGGTTATTGCATACTGCATTGATAATTATCTTTATGACTTTCTCAATGCCCTTGAAAAAGAAGATAATACCGATAACTATCGAGTCAGTGGTTATAGTTTTCTTGTTTTCCTTGAAGAGGGGATTCAATGTTGCCAGTTTTATTGGGGACCACATCCTGAAATATTAAAAAAAGCAAATGCCGCACCATAAACTTTTTTATACTAGCCATATAAGCTATACGCAAATTTGTCTTGTTTACACGCAACAATGAAGTATATTTAATTACAATACTGGCATGCACGTGCATCATTAAGCTATGGAAAAAGACAGCATTATATCAACCACAACACAAAAACTTATCTCTATCGTTCCTGACGGATACAAGCCAATGCGGTTGGATGTTTACCTGGCAGGACGTTTTACCTATCTTTCCCGCTCACGTTGGCAAAAAGAAATCAAAGGCGGTAAAATCTTTGTTAATAATATACCGATAACTATCCCTCATTATATTGTATATCAGCACTATGTTATTGAATACAAACGCCAGCCCGTTGAAGAACCAACTGTTGACCCCCATTACACCATACTCTACGAAGATGATTACATTATTGCAGTTAACAAAAGTGGCAATCTTCCCACTCACCCTGCTGGTAAATATTTCCACAACACACTTACCATGCTATTGTGGTCCCACACTGGCATTCAGTGTATGCCACTCAACCGCTTAGACCGCGAAACATCAGGTGTGGTCGTGCTTGCTAAAAGCGGACGCATTGCCTCAGCATTTTTACAATACTCTAAAACTATCGCAAAAACATATTATGCGATAGTTATCGGTAATTGTTCCTTTACCAGGCTAACAGTTGACACCCCCATAGGAATATCACAGAACTCACGTATCCGAAAAAAGCGGGCAGCATATACCGATGCACAGTGGCACGCAGTTACCCATTTCACTGTAATTAAACGATACAATGGTTACACACTCATCAAAGCAGTGCCACAAACAGGGCGTACTCACCAGATACGCGTACACTGTGAACACATAGGCCACCCAATAGCTGGCGATACACTGTACTGTAACCATGATGACGATTTCCTTGCATACATACAATCACAAGGCACCATACAACGCCCATTTCCCCGCTGTGCCCTTCATTCGCGCATGTACCGCTTATATCATCCATTTTTGCAAAAGATGATTGCAATAAAAGCGCCATTGCCACAGGATATGCGTACATTTTTATTACAATTAGAGAGCACCAATGGCACAGCCAACAATACCACCCAAAGCTAAACTGTTCATAGGGCTATTAACCGCCCGCGATGATGTTTTGTTTCATAGCATCAATATATTACAAAAAAAATTTGGCACCATAGATCTACAATCAGAACCAATACCCTTTTCACATACAGATTACTACAGTACAATTGGGAAAAATTTATACAAAGTATTCATAAGCTTTGAAAAACTTATTAATAGAGAAGATATAGCAAAGATAAAACTATTTACCAATAAAGTAGAAACTAAGTTTTTACACAATGGCAACCGCACCATAAATATTGACCCTGGCTATCTTACCCTTTCCAATGTATTTTTGGCATCATGCAAGGATTATTTTCATCGTGTGTATGTGGGCAAAGGCGTGTATGTGGAAAATGAATATCGGTATGTGGCAAAACATTACCAGCCCTGGGAATGGACATATCCCGATTACCGTAAAAAAGAATATCTTCAATTTTTTGAAACACTGCGGTCAATCTACTACGAACAGATAAAACAACGGTAATTTTAATATAACATAAAATCGGCAGACGGATCAATAATTGTATATTGAAAATTTTGCAAAAGCTTCATAGCAACTTCTTGTATATTCTCTACACTGCCAAGAGTTGCAACAAGCATATCTTTCCCTATCTGTGCATTTTTTTTACCGGCACACACTGCCCTGAGTACAGCAGCAACAATAGTATTATTTTGTATCTTCAACGCATTGTTACATGCTGACAACGCTGCATCATAATCGTTCAGAGTAAAGTGTGTAAATGCTAAAAGAATTAAAGCATTAATATTTTTTTTGTTTTTCTTTAAGGCTTTAGTACAATCAGCAATACACCTATTATAATTGCCCATTGCAAAATAGGCACAGGCTCTGTTGTAGTACACTCTATCTTCATCCAGCCCCAGTTGCAGTGCCCTTCCCCAGTATTCCACTGCCTCATCATATTTTTGCTGCTGATACATGCTGCATGCATACACATCACATCCACGGGCAAAGTTTGGCTTGTCGTCTATGGCTTTGTTAGCCCACGCTGCTGCATGTGCATAATCTAAGTTGAGATAGTACAGAAGCGCAATGTTGTAACTGATAAACGCATTGTATGTATTTGCTCTATGAGCAAGTAAAAAGTACGATAGTGCCTGCTGCCATTGCCTGCGCAGTGCATACACATAACCAATAGCATTAAGCGCGCGCGAATACGCTGGCTCCAGAGCAAGTGCTATATACAAGCGCGACAGTGCATCTTCATACTTTTTCTGGTTGATAAGTGTAATCGCAGTGAAATAATAAATTTCCTTTATGGGCGGGAACTTTTTATTATATTCATTTATATGCCGTTTCATTAAATGATAATAGCCATTAAGATACAACGTATTAATAGTTGCCAGCAAATCTGTCATGCCAATATAATCAACCGAAGCCTTTATTACTTCACTGCGTGGGATAGTAAGCACCTCATCCTTTCGTCTGGCAAATGCATTTTCATGGTACAGCATCAATACCACACTACATGCGATAGTTACCCTGAATAACATTGCTGTAAATCCATATTTTCTTTTGGTAAAGAACATCGAAAAAAATTCTCCTGTGAAAATTAAACTTTATATAAATTTCATCCTGATAGACTGATAGGTTCCCGCGATAAACTCACAAACAAATCGCTGATTTACTCAAAGACCATCCATATCGTTTCTAAGGCATTTCTTTTCAATACAACATTACTTATCTTATCGGAGCATGGTACTGATTATATCGATTACAT
>Ga0209204_1001614_pt1 | contig 20577 bp, 11 predicted proteins | sample AD_JPNMR2_MetaG_FD_184425 | JGI IMG/M metagenome (GOLD analysis project Ga0209204, IMG submission 184425) | Active sludge microbial communities of municipal wastewater-treating anaerobic digesters from Japan - AD_JPNMR2_MetaG (SPAdes) (version 2) | ecosystem: Engineered > Bioreactor > Anaerobic...
CCCACTGACTTCTACCGGCACATCCAGACCAGAAGTATCCTGCTCCAGGTATATGTTTGCCTGACCTGGGAAGATAACTGGGATCAAATGCAAGGACTTTCCTTTTTCCACAATACTCTTTTACCAGTGAAGTATTGAAACCAAGAAAATCAAAATCCTTTTCAAATTGACGACGATAATGCTGTTCTCCAAATTTACCATAACGGGATAATTGTAAAAAGTTTATTTTCCCGTGAATACTTAAAATAAGCCAAAGAACGTCTTTTATAAAATCTTTACGCCATTTATTGAATGGCTTTAATGAAAGAAAACAATGTTCGCAAATTGAACTGTATATCATTTTATATGAAAAGTGAGTTTTGGAAGTCATATTTCTTTATTTTTTATTGAATTATCTATAAAGATACTGATTCCCAATGACTTACTAAAATATTTTAACAGGAATTATACATTTATATTATTGATTATCAATTGTTTATAATAAAATTGAACGAAGTATTGTTATAATAAAAATTCGTTTAATTATTAATTATAAATATTTTAAATTTAGTTTTACATAATATAGTAGTGTTATGTGAAATTAAAAAATTTATGTAGTTTTAAAATGCAACTATTTATAAAAAAGTTATTGTTAATTTATTCCATATAAAACATTTGTATTAGTTCCTTCGAAACAAGCGAATTATCAGGATTCGTCTCAATAATATCGGCCATGTACACCCGCCATCTTCTGACAATAGGGTTTGAACCTAAATTTTGGGATGAGTTGCTTCCTAATTGTTTCTGAATGGCAAATAAGATATCAGTTTCTTTGTCTAAGTAAATGCTATAATCATAAATACCACATTTCTTAAGAAGTAACTTCATTTCAGGCCATATTTCATCATGTCTTTTTTATATTCGGCTTTCATACCGGGTTTAAGTTTCATTTTAAATGCGAATTGATTCATATTATTTTTTATTTTGAGGTTATTGTCCATACTGTTTTAACATTGGCAGGAATTGAATCATTGAAATACATATCAAGTGTATTGGTTTTCTTTGGAGGTTTTACAAAATACACCTGTAAAAACTGATATATATTTTTATCTAATAAATTAATCGCTTGTTGTAGGCAATTATTTTCCCCTTGATTTTTAAGATCTTTTTTGAGCAGTTCCTTTAATTCAACAACAAGTACAGGGTTCGGTTTTTTTCCGGATTTTATTGAACTTCGGAGCATTTTGCATATATTACTTTCGCGAATATGAAAAGTATAAGCTAAACAACGTTGTTTGAAACCTCTGAGTTCCTCTAAACTGGAATCAAATTCTTTCATCATTCGTTTAGGTATATCATTTCGGGCTGCAATTCCAGCATTAAGTGCATCTTCGGCCTTTTGAGCTGTACAATCAAAACGCAATTGAGCATCTTCAAGCATCCAGAAATGTGGATAATCGGTTTCAACTGTACGCATAAATGCAGCTCTGCGATTCGATTGCCAACTTGGAGTCTCCCACGATGCCCCTTTTAAAGTTGCCTCTGTGAGTGAATGATGAGGGTCGCTACGGCCCACTTCGCGAGCAAACCAGCTTATATCCCACGGATACATTTCAATAGCCTCTGACGACAATCTCCAATATTGCTGAACTTTTTTGCTATATCCATAAGGTTGAGATAATTTCTTTAGTGCTTCTTCTTCCGAAATAGTTGGATTTTTAAAAAAAATAGAAGACATCCGAAGGTTTGGATCTTCTCTATCAGGGATATTACCATAGTATTCCTTAATGCCTGCTATTTTACCAACATTGTTAAGTGCTTTTAAAGCACGAAGTGTGGCTAATGGTGAAGGCAGATAAATATAAGGTTCAATTTCCTCAGTAGCAGTTCCTAACCAAACTTCAACAAGTACTGGTATTGAACGTCTATTGGCAATATTAACCACATTTTTGTACCATCTATCGGCAGGAAATGCTATCTGTACTTCAGCAATATTTGAATGTACAGCTAATCCAATACAGGTACTATCCAGCTTATTAATAATTTTATATGTTTGCCCTGCTGAAATTTCCCATGGTTCCCACCAAAGCCGTCCATTAGGGTTGAGTTGATGCCATTTCCGTGCAATTGCATTGACAAAAACTGGCACTCTTTCGTTGAGTGGTTTGCCAAAGCATTTTTCACAAGGACCATATTCGCTACAAAGCCATGCATTTTGATCGTATGTATAAAGCAATAAGTCATCAACCCCTTTAAATTGGGCAGCAAACAATTCAATGAGCTTTTCGTATCTGCGTATTGTTTTTTCGTCAGAGATGCATTGCGAAAGAGGTTCAATAGGCGGATATGCTACATATGGTGCTCCGAAATGAAATAGGGTGCGCATCTCATGTTTTTTACATATGGCAATCCTGTGTTTTAGTTCGGCAGCGCGTTTAGCAATACGTGCAGAAGAATGTAAATAAGTATTTAAACCACCATTATTCTTGTTTAATGTAGAATCATTATCAACTGGTAATCTGAATTCATTAGGTACTACTAATACATCTTCGAGATTCAACGCATTATCTGCTGGGCGGTATCCCCATGCAATATTTAGTTGCATAGTATTGAACCCAAGTTTCTTCATTAATTCAAGATTATGATCGTTCCATTCTACGAAAGGCGACGAAGGAGCACCTAATATGCCAACTTTATATTGAAAACTATCGGAGGATTTGTGTTTACATGCCATCAATAAAATGGCTATAAAAGTTACTGAGATTATTTTTTTTAACATAGGAGGTAATTTGAATTAGAATTCTTGAAATTAACATATTTTCACAACGTCAATATTTAAAATTTTTCCTAATTTTTCAATTTTATCAGCAATATGCCCTATCCCAATAGCACAATGATGGGCGGGTCCTTGTTTTGACCAGCGATCAATGAAATCTTTAGCGCTGAGTGAAAATCTATATCGACTGTTAGTATTTCCAATTTCCAGTGTAGGTCCTGTTACTGACTTCCCTTCGGCTACCAGTAAAAAGATCTTCTCCTTTCCTTCTACAACAGACAACAAGGTTACTGGCCCATGTTTCACAGTCATTTGAATAGATAACCCCTTACCAGGTTTACCGTGATAAACCGGTAATGGGACCAGCTTTACCTGTCCTTCAGCAATGGCGAAATGGGCAGGTCCATCGTGTCCGAGATATATTACATCATCTTTAAAGTCAATCAAATAAAATTCTGAAAATGATCCACCTGCACCAAATTCCGCCATGATTTTCATGGCCTGGGCATTTTTTACTTCACATTCACCAGCTACAGGGATGTTTTTCCCCGTAAGCAGTGTATTTCCAGCAATGACTGAAGTGACCATATTTTCATACTCATTGCCAACTTGACCTTCATAATAATAAGCTAACGAATCAAGTCCATGAACTGTCACCAGTTTATCGAGAGCAATCGAAGTGTAAGCAGCACGTTCGATCTCAGCAGGATCGCATTCGGAAGACACATCAAAGGCAGTATGAAATTCAGCAATTTTGGTGTTCAATTCTTCTGGTGTAACTTCATCTCTATACTTTTTCAACTCACACATTTCAAGCATTTCAAAATGGGTTCCGAAAAAAGAACTTTGTCTAGTAAGATCGGTATACACGTCAAGCATACCACCATAATAATGTCCCAATATCCCCATTCGATGGTGACGAAGGGCTTTCGCTACTTTGGCAGCTTCTGTCCATTCTTTTATCTCTTTCCATGCTTTTTCATCTTGAAGATATCCGCTAACTATGTCGTAGGAGATGTTGGTGCGATTGAATACCCCTGCAATTTCGGGAACCGAACAAGACTGACAATGTTCAAGCCAAACACCTGTCATTTTTCCACGGTCGCCCAATTTATTGAACATATTGTAATCCAATGCTGCGACAGGCTGAAGATTGAGTATAATTATCGGCACTTTGAGTTTTTGTGCCACAGGTAATACGGTTGACGACAATGCATATGTTGAAACATATAAAAAAACGATTTCCACATCATTTCTTTTCAAGTAGTTAGCTGCTTCACTAGCTTTTAGAGGATTATCGACCATCCCAGCATCCACTACTTCAACACCGAAATTTTTTATTTTTTTACTTATTTCGCTTTGATATATTTTCAACTTCTCAAGCAACCCATCAAATTGCATCCAATAGGTGTCTAAACCTATCCCAAATAATCCTACTCTAGTTTTCATTCTTAAATCTTAAAAATTAATACAGCTTAAACTTTTTCTCTAATACGAGTTCCTATATAATTGTTTTAATCTACTTTCTTATTTTTTTGAGAACCTTATGGAAAAATAAATCAATAATCATATTTTTTTGGAGTATATTCCTATTTCAAAAAGTTTGTTACTATGTTAAAATGCTATCCTACATTTAATTAGATAATGAATGCATTCATTTATTCTTCTGACTTCTCGCGGAACAAGGGGAATCATATTAAAATCAAGACTTACAAGCAATCAAATTGTGTTCATAATATGTAGTCAGCTCCAACTTTAAATTTATTTTTTCAAAAATTTAATTATATTCTTCCTCAAAACATATCTTGTGGCTTTTCAATTTCATAGTATGGAACAAATGTCCAGCATAATCAAGCATTTTCGACACTATTCAATCAATGATTATGGGTTTCTGTTACATAATTTTATTATGGAGCAATCCATTTACTCCAGTTTGGTTCGGCTTCCGATTTCCACGTTAAAGGATAAAAATTGTTTTTAAGCCAACTTTTAGGATCTTTTTTAAACTCTTCAAGTTTAATGGCTGCCATTTTATACCCGTTGTTTACATCCAATTCAAGCAATTGTTCAATACGTTTACATACTTTCTCGAATTGACCTTTGTCAAATGCTACGGTTCTGGCATCTTGTGAGGCAATGGTAAGTGCGAAGTGGATTCCTTTACCACGCAGCGAACGTCCGGTATGTTGTACAAAATCCCGCTGTTTGATAATATCTGCCACATTGTTTTCATTTTGAGCAATGGCCTGATTATAATATTCTACAGCTTCAAAACTGAGTTGAGCTGCATCTTCCAATCTCAAACTAGCATCTTCAAAAATCCATGGATGAGCCACTTTCGAATCGGTAAGCATAAAATTCGCGCGACGATTCGATTCCCAAATAGGTGTATCCCATGTAGCATTAATTATTTTTATACAATTCCAATCATGTTCTCCATTTTCACTTTTATCTAATCCCATTGGTCCAATCATATAAGTTACATCCCATGGAAATGCTTCCACAGATTGTGCAACATATTCCCAGGCTTTTATCATAAGAGGAGCTGTTTTTTTACCATACGGTGCAGCAATCTGGTTCAACAATTCATCCAATGAAGCATTTGGGTTTTTCATCCATGCATGAAGCATTGCGTAATTTACTGAATAAGTAGATGGTGCAAAACCATAATATTCTTTTACACCTACCACACCTTTTAGCTCTTTCCAACCCTCCATCTGCTCATATATGAGACGCGGAAAATAATCTTCAATTTGATATAAACCCTTATAAAGGGTATGATCGAACTCACCTATCGCTGGAATATTGTGTTCAAAAGCATATTGAACGAGACGTTTTACTCCTAAATCCGACTTAAATGAACGATCGTTAAACGGATATACTTCATTGCTTGATGATGAATTAAGCACTAAACCAAAATTATGTGGGTCTATTTTCTTCAAAATATCTATTGTCTCGCCTTTTGAAAGTTCCCAAGGTTTCCACCATAAAGTTGTTTGAGTTTGCGGACGACAATCCTGCATGGTTTTCTTCAAAAGATTTAAAAAATTAGGTAGCCTGTCACTGATGGGAATTCCACTACAGCGAGAACAGGGACCAAACTCACTACAAATCCAAGCTTGCTGGTCATAAGTGTAAATCAGTATATCATTCACTTCAGGAAAAGTGTTCAAAAACTTTTTCATCATTTGCACATATTTCTGCTGAACGTCAGGATCAGATATGCAAGCTGGTTTTACAGGATCACTATTAAGCACTCGTGGCACTCCAAAATGAGCCAATGGTTTAAATCCAAATTTTTTACATTGAGCTATTCTGAATTTCCATTTTGCAATTTGCTCTTCGTCAAGGTCTTCCATGTTCAAAACTTCATTAGCTGGTTTCCCTCCCCATGCTACACTTAACTGAAGCACATTCACCCCAAGTTCTTTAAGACTTTTAAGGCATTGATCGTCCCATTTTATGTCATTTATAACAGAAGGACTACCAACAATACCTACAAAATAGTCAAAACCTCCACGCCCATTTTTTGAAGGATCAGTCTTTTTTTGTGCAAAAATTAATTGACTTAACAACAATAAAATAGTCACATAAAATAAAATTATTTTTCTCATTTCATAAAATATAAAAATGGCAATAGCCGGATTAATAAAATAGTTATATTATTTAATTAAAAGAAGATGATTAACATGTTTAGATGTTTTTAGTTCCATATTCAATATATATATCCCTTGTGGTAACTTTCCGATGAAATAAGTCTCTGAATTTCCAATTAAGATTTTAACTAATTCTCCCTTCAAATTATAAATTCTGATTAACTTTACATCTTGGCCATTCATTATTCGAAGCTGCCCAGTACTATTAGGATTCGGGAATATTTTATATTTAATTGCATCATCATTTATATTTATATTATTAACAGAGGCAATAATTTTTGATGGTTTATAGCTATATTCAAGTATTTTCGTTTCGCCCGGTTGTAAAGAAACATTGTTTACTATTTTCCCGGAAATCATAGATGAGGTATTTAAATTATCCACATCCATCATGCGGGGAATTGCAATTCTTACTATCCTATTTATTTCATTTAAAGATGTATTTTTTAGTTCTAATCGGACTCCTTCTATATCCCTCGTCGCAGTTATTCTGATTCCCCCTGTAACCATTAAACTATCGAATCCTATTTTTCGATATTCCCAGCTATCAGGTATTGCTGGGAAAACATCAATAATATGTTCATTATCAGGATCAAGTAACATTTGAGTCAAATTACAAATATAACTACCATGGGCTCCTATTTCTGGAGTCAAATACAATTGACCTTTTGATTCTGTGAAACAGGTTTCATCATATAGAATATTATCAGACTGGAATCTTTGCAACCATGACAAAGCATCATTTCCCAATCCTAATTTTGCTGCAATAATTCCCATTGTCCCATTATTAAATACATAATCACCAGTATTTGATTTAGCAACATTAATATAACTTGGCAACACTTTCTTATCCTGTTTATCAACTACTCCATACCACCAAAGAGGGAATAACCATGTAGCATCTCCTACGCCTTCCTCGGCTGGAGCCCCAACACCTCCTGCAATAAGCGTATCACCAAATAAGGTAGTTTGAGGAATCAATATTTTACCATCGTATACAGCCCATCCTGGATCAGCAATGCCACGTTTTACACATTGATTATACCCGTAAAGATCTGCTGCTTGCTGAACTGTATTTGGCATGTTTTTACATTGATACGTTTTCCCGTTGTATATCAAATCCTGCAAGGAAACGTAGGTAGTTGATTTCAGAATATCCAACGCTTTCTCAGTGAAAGTATTATCATTACTGGAATCAAGATACGAAAGCGCCATTAATGAGGCATTAGCTCCAGGATAATTTTCATAAAGATTAATTCCCTCACCTTCAGTTGGTTGAACGCAAAGTGTGCCATCATATCCCATTAATGTGGTGTAAATAGCACCACTGTCATATTTACGAGTTACATTATGATGAGTGATTCCATTTACAGCATTTGCTTTAGCTCTTGGTAATACATTATATGTCCACTCAGCAATGTTTTTTGCTTCAGCAATATGACCAGAATAAAGTAATGCCAACTGACTGAAAACCAAATCATATTCCGGACAAATAGCACCAGCAAAACTCTCAATATCAGTACCATTACAACCGGGAGGAATTTTTGTATTTCCAAAATACACGCCCTCGTAAAAAAGCGATTGAACGTAAAGTTTTAGTACATTTTCATCGGGAACTGATATTTTCGAACGACTGAAATAATTACTCCACCAAGCTACAGTTTCCTGACGAAGAGCTTCATATCCTTTTTCTTTCGCTGCATAAGCTGCATTCCATGCATGATCCCAAGGAACTGTAGGAGTAAGTGGATTGAAAGAAGAAGTTGGTGCTACATAGTAAGTTACAATGCCATTGGGTTCACTTGTACTCACAATTTGGTTGTCTGCACTCACAGTAACACTCGAAGAACTTTCAATCGCAACAGCCAGTGAAGCTATGCTGGTATTAGGTCGGGTAGCAGTCACAACAATGCCTTTTGTAGTGTTTTGCTCACGAGCAGTTGCCGAACCTTCCCATGGATCGTGTGGTACATTGTAAATACCAAAATTATTATAAATCCGTACAATGGAATCTATTGCTAAGTTAACCTGTAATGGCGAAGGCGCTCCATTATCCTGAACTCTAATTACCAATATTCCGTCGGGTGTTACAAATATATTCCGTTTTGAAGTGAACGAAGTTCCATCTACCATAAGACCGAGATCAATACTAAGTTCTCCGGTCCGAATGTCTAATTTCTGATTGAAGGCAGTAATTGTTCCCGGATCGAGTGTGGCCCCATAGCCTGCCTTGAGTAAGAATGGATTAAACCTGTGCCCTGCATTGTCCCACCAATATTCATATCCTAAATATGGCTTATGTAAACGCCATGAAGTACCGGAACTTGCCATTGGCGCTTTCTGATAAGCAAATCCCCAAGGATCTACCCGCATAGTAGTTCCTCCCAATCCAATGGGCTGATATTGATAATCTACACGGTTTAATTTCTCCATTCCTGATTTGATAAAAGCACTTTTATCAAGAAGTTCATCCCACGTTTCATTTACTGAAGGCTTTATATCGGTAAACTCAATCTTTATAATTTCTGTGGAAGCACCAAACCATTCCTCGGCTGGTGTAGCCAAAGCCCCTTGTGGAAATTCCAGTCGCACTTTACATATTACACCAGCGTAACTAGAACCACTATTTTGAATTGTCGAGGAAAAATCAACTCTTACAAAATTTTTTGTGGGGTCTACATCGAAAAATGAATAAACTATTGTACTGTCTGCTTTTGTTAATTCCAGCAATGCTTTTACAGGCGTAGTAACAGGCCAATCTTTTGTCTGATAATAAATATCACAATAGGGATAAAGAAACGCATCAAATTTTGTATCTACTTCCACTTGAGGGAACCATAGATGGGAACCGGTGTCCAATGCTTTATTGGTATATATCAATTTCATTATCCCTGGCTCCCAACCCAGCATTATGTCTCTTTCAATTCCATCTTGAATTTCATGCCATCCCTCAAGATCTTTTTGGAACGTCCATGGTAGAATGGTATTTAATGGGATTGAACCTTGCGTAGCGATTTCAGTTGAAGCAAGGGCGTAGTTAAATATTGAAAAATCATCAATATAAGCTATTAGTCCACCATTCCCAATAACAATATTCCCACTTCTGTTTGTCATAGGAACATTCATTAAGTCGGCAACCTTCCTTCCATTAATGTAACAAGTCATTATGTTTCTTTCGTTTACAATCGCTACGTGCTGCCATACTCCTCCATTCCATAAAGTTAAATTATCCCAAACACGCGCTGCTTTTTTGAAAACCAATTTTTCATCATTTAAAGCTAAACCGTAATTCCCTTCATCATACGAGAAAAGAGTTGCAATAGAACTATACTTTTGTCCTTTACCAATGGTTTTTATCCAGAATGATATTGTTTGCTCTCTAGAATTTAAAATAGGATTTGCCGGAATAATCAGATAACTGTCACCATCTAAATACAGTGCACTTTTACCATTTTTAAAATCAGTTGTACTTATGGTAGGATTACCAATGGTAGAACATGGGTATTGATTATTATCATCAGTAAAACCATTTTCAAATGACCATTTTAATTGTTTTTTATTGTCTGGTTTGGGTGTTTGAGTCGCACTTAACTCTATTTTGTCAATAAGTGTATAAAAGCCAAACCAATCAGTAGCTGGATTAGCACTCGAATTATGCGGTAATTCTAATTGTATTGATTTTATTTGTCCATCATAGTGAGTTGCTCCTGTCCAACTAGTCATTTCATTTGCAGCAATATCTATAGATATAAAATTCTCAGCAGGATCAATATTGATAAAAGAATAAACAACAGTATTATCTGTTTTAGTGAGTGTAATCAATATTTTCCTAACCAATATTGTTGGCCAATGTGCCTCATAATAAATCTCAAGATAGGGATAATCTGATGCGCTAAAATTCAAGTTGTCGACTTGTACTGCCGGAAACCATAATTGAGATCCCTGATCGTTAGGTGTACGGTCACAATAAGTCATTTTTAAATAACCGTTTTCCCAACTTGCTCTTACATCGCGTCCATCGCCTAAATCATGCCAACCCTCAAGGTCGGAATCAAAATTCCATGAAGTCTGGGATTTTACTTCCGTAGAAAAAGTTAAAAATAAAATAATTATACAAGTTATTGTTTGTTTGATTTCTGCTAAAAAAAATATTTTACCACTTGATTTCATAATTAATAAAAAATTTCTTCGGGGGAAATTAAAGATTTCCCCCGAGAATTTAATTACTTAATAATAAGTTTTTTTACAACCGAAGTATTGTCATTTTTTTCAATTTTAATAAAATAAACTCCTTTTGTGAGATTTGAAACCGATATAGAAGAAGTAGATTTATCAATTTCTTTTATAATTTTCCCGCACATATCAATTATCGTTGCTTTGCAATAGTTTTGCCCTACAATACGAATAACATCAGAAGCAGGGTTAGGAAAAACATTTAATTCATCCTTTTCATTCTTTATTAACCCAGTAGGGTTTGAATTTAAAAAAGCAATTTTATCAATTTTCAAACTTGCTCCTTTCCAGTCATAACCTGCTAATTCAGAATTATGGGGAATTTCAATCCTTAATCTTGAAGTAGTTCCTGTCGCTGGCAAAACGCTCCATGTGTGTTGTACTTCATTCCGGATATTAAACGAAAATTCGCCAGAAGTGGCATTCATGGTTTGATTTGCATAATAATTATTTCCATTTATTTCAAATTGAATATTTACAAGGACAGAAGACTTTGGCCAATTTATTGCCATAAATTTTATATAGAAATAATTTACATTTGCGACGTTAAGAGGTGTATCATTATAAATTGTAGGATAAGTTATATTTCCATCACTACCTCCAGTGTAATTAAGGACAAGATTATCTAAGCCATCCCATGTGACGTCAACATCATCTCCATAAGATCCCCATCCTTCTGTACCAGTTTTAAAATCCCATGTTATTTGTGCATTAGTTATAGAAAATGTCCATAAGAATAGAAATAAAAGTTTGATTTTCATGGTTATAAATTTTTTAAGTATTCAACAATATGTTTATTAATTAATTTTTTACTTGTATCAGAAAAAGATAAAATGAAATAAAATGATTTATCTTATTTTTTGAATAACACCCCACTTTCATTTATACCATTGATTTTTACATTGTATAGATATATACCTGGTTTAAGTTTTGAACCATCCCATTCCAACTCAGGAACACCATTTCTGCAATTGAGAATTTCAATAGTTTGACCCAGAATATTGATTATACGAATTTCCGTATTTGTATTATCATAACTCTTTAAATTAATATTGAATTTAACAATATCAACAAAAGGGTTGGGATATACAATAACACGTTTAGTTTTATTTTCTTCTGATGCAAATAGATCATTATCATAAGAATTGGCTGGAGAATTATATCTTTTAAACTCATTGTCTATTGGTATAAATCTAATCATATCGTATACAAATCTTTTTGAATTATATAAAGAGGTACTATAATTTGATGTTACGAGAAGATTATTAGTTTCACTATGTGCATAGGTACCGTTCAATCTATAAAAACCAGACCATGTTCCTACTGAATTCCCTTGTATGAACGAACCACTTTGATTAGAAGATGAGCGATTCTGATTTATTATATCACTCGTTTGACTTCCATTTACGGTATATCTTGCATTAGTCACATTTATATTGTCATTATTTAAATAATCCCAGGAAACTTCCACATAATAGTCTTCATCTTTTAAATCTGTAAAAATATTAGTGTCAAGTTTATTTCCAAATGATTTACCATTTGTGGTTGAAAACTGATAACCAATTCCTTGCATACTCCAATGGTTACCTAATCCAGTTGCTCCTGTACTTTCAACCGACAAAATCGGATTTGATTCAAAGTCAGATGCTGATCCTAAAGATGTATTATCTACAATTGGATAATCTGATAAAAGTATTGCATCGCTTTGTAAATATTCGTTTGAAACTACTGGAGCATTTTGATAAATACGAAGTTTAGTACTTGGCGTTATATTAATTCTTTTATTACCAATCAAGTACCACCCCGAAAAAGTGTCATCGGCATGATTTAAATTATCTGCATGTTTTGTTTCATCAACAATAGTATTGAACTTTTCTTCGGTATAATCGTAGAGTCTAAATACAGCCGAATTTGGACGATAAGATCCATTTTTATGCCACATTGAATAAATATATTTTGATTTACCTGAGAATGATCCTAAATCTAATTCAGCCCACGAAGTTGCATCAGGATTAGATTGATAATAACCTGAATTGAGCCAAGTCTGACCAGCAGGACTCCAGACACAACCACTGTATATCCAACCTGAACCACTTCCTTTTATAATAGTCATTTTATTACCATTTTCATTATATGAAGGTGATAGGATTGCTGCCATTCTGTCTGTTTTATTCCATGAAAAGTAAATAAGATAAGCTTCTGGCTTTTCATCAAAACCTGCAGCAGGAGTTTCATTACATGTTCCAGGATTTTGCATTGGCCACCGTTGACCAATATGGTTTCGAAGAGCAAGTGCAGAAATAAAGCAGGAACCTGTATCTGTTTCATAGGTAATATAGGGGAGTTTATAGATTCCCGGACAGGGATGTTCTGAAGTATAACAAGGCGAGTACAACACTGTAGAATCTAGTGTTATTATATCTTCCGGTATTCTAATCCATCCATACACCGTACCATTTGAGACACTCGGAGAAATATGTCCGGTAAAAGAAAGAGTTTTACCTACTTTAATAGTTAACGTATTTGTTATTCCAGTCGATGTCCATTGTCCTTCACTTATCCCGATTTTAATATTTGAGTTACCACTCCAATCACTTATATTGGTACTCGCAGTAGGATCGTATTTTGCAAGCCAATTTTCTCTTGTCATAGTAAAATAAATATTTTCATCAGGTCCTATAGCCGGATATTGGGGATAATCAATTCCTTCTAACGCCTTAGACCAAGTACCATCAGCAATTTTTATTTTTGCCAGAAAACCAGAATTCCCATGATCAGCCTGATCAGCCTCTGTACATAAATACAAGTAATCATTGGAACTATTTATAACTAATCCTCTACAACGCCATATTCCTGTATCTAAAATAGTTGTAATAGTTCCATTTATGTCTCTTTTTTTAACACTTCCACAGATACCTCCACTTGGATCCCCGTATTCACTAAAATAAATACTACCATCAGACGCAACAGTCACGCCTTCAGCAGCATATGAACAGTTGGCCAAAACATCGATAGTTCCAGTATTCTTATTCCACCTTGAAATACGAGAAGGTGATTCAGTTGCAAAATATACATTACCAGAAGTATCCGTTGCAAGTCCTCTAGGCCTTGTAATTCCAGTAACAATATCGGTTTCAACGCCTGTTGGAGTTATTCTAGTTATTTTACCTGGATTACCTACATCACCTAAATCACGGCCAATAAAAAGATTGCCAGAGGGATCAAAGGAGAGACCAAACATCCCACTCAATCCCATCCGTCTTACCTGAACTATGCCATTTGGAAGCACTTGCCTTAATTGCTGATTATTAAATTCAGTAAAATAAACTGAACTATCATTTGCTACAGCGCATCCATATGAGTAATGAGCTGGAGCAACTAAGCGAAGTCCACTTGGAACATCATTCATCGTTTGAGCAGATAAAACTACCCATACAAAAAATGAAAATAGGAGAGCAAATAATTGTTTCATGGTTATAAATCTTTAGTATATTGATCTATTTTTTTATAAATACGCCTTGTTGATCAATTCCGTCAACCTTGGCTTTCAGATAATAAATTCCTGGTTTTAATGCAGAAGAATTATAAAAAATTGATTCTTCAGAGACATTGCTATTGATCATATCAACTGTTCTACCCAATACGTCAATAACACTAATTTCAATAATAGTTTTTATTGGTTTATTAAAGTTGATTTTTATAATATCTGTTGCAGGATTGGGGTATATATCAATATGAACGACTTTTTCACCATAAATCGGACGAACAGAGGATAGATCCATTTTTGTGGTGTTAAGTGATAAAATATGTGATTCAATAGCTGCTTTGTTTTTCTCCCATATTTCTTTTTTAGCAGGATACCAGTTCAAATCTCCAGCAGGCAATCCGTCAAGTCCGAAATTTAAAGCTTCAGTATTAGAATATATTCCATCAAAGAGTGGCCATGTTTCATTTTGACCCATATTTCCATCTGGGTCCCAATACCAGTCAAGAGAAGTATGATCAGTATTGGTATAATAAGAACCAAAATAATCTTTCTTAATTGCTGGTAACGCCCACTGAGCAAGAATATCAGATTTTTGTTTAATACGCGTATCCGTAAACGAAGGATCAATATCATATCTGTTATTTGCAGCTTTCCAGGTAGGATATTGCTCACTATTATAAATAGATGCTTGCGGATTATTTGCAAGGGCTGTATTAATATCTATGCCCCTATTTTCACAAGGTACATCAGGTGTCCATACTAACGGTTGGAAATAAAACGAATTAGGAGCCCCTACACTTGCCGTCCATGAGTATAGATCTTCTAGATTATCAAAAAACTTTTGATTTTTAAATTCGATATTATTGGCTACAAAACTGGTCATTTTGTCAAATCCCCAATCAATATCAACTCCATTATCCTTTACCTTAGAATCTGGATATGACCACAAAAGCTCTGAAACTGCTCCTGTAGGATAATTATCCCAACCTCCAACCCATGCTCTTTCATATGGAATTACATGACAATCATATAACAAATTGTTGGTAAAATAGAATTTTTCTTGATTTGCCATCCAGTCTATTTGACATTTATGATGAACAAAGGTATTATGATTTATCCAGGTGAAACCACTTTTAACTGGAGCAAAATTATCTGAGAATACAGCGGTACTTAAACCTATAAATGTATTATTCTCAATATATAGGGTGTCCACTCCACTTTGATCATTAGGAAAATAAAAATTCACAGGTCCATTTACACTTGTAGTTTGATTAGTGAGTCGATTAAATAAATTATTTGTAAGATAAATTTTAGGGCTTCCTCCAGGACAATAAATTGGACTACCGGAAGGATCTAACACACATTTATCAATAATAACCCTTATATTGTTACCTTGTATTCCCATAAAAAACTGAGTATTAAAAACGCCATCTGCCGTAGCATTTATGAAATAGATACCCTTGAGAGTAATATTAGAAAGCACATTAAACATAAAATTAAAAGGAGTACCACCCGTTCCACTTGTTTGAAGTGTAGCAGGCATTGTTGGTTTGGGATCATTTGCGTCAGGCTTACCCCCTCCTACAATTGTAAGATCAAAGCCAGTGTTGTCGATAATTTCGTTCAAAACATAATAACCGTTATAACCATCTTTCAAACGATAGATTTTCCCTCCTTTATACTGCTTGATAGCAGCATTGAGAGTACCAATTCCGGGAACTACATCAAGAGTGTCTTGCGCTGATGTAGTAAATGCACACGTTAACGTGCATAAAATCAGAAGTAAATTTAATTTTTTCACGACATTGTGATTTAAAAGTGAATAATAAAACTATTTTGATAATATTTTTTTAAAATTTATACCTTAGTCCTAAATCAACAGTAATACCGTATTGTTCAACGCTAATAGGACGATGTTCACCACGATATCGAACACGGTCTTCACTGTTAGTCAAATTAGCTGTTCTAAGTATTATTTCCAATATGTCTTTGTTTTTAAAATCAAAACCATAGGAAGCGTTAAAATCCAATCTACTATAAGGCTCCGAAATAACATACAGCCTTAAATCATTTGGATGAGTTTGTAGTATTTTCTCTGATGAATATTGATAAGATAAATAACTCTTAAAGTTTTTGACCTCAATACCCATTGTTAAATTAAACACATGTTCTGGTACTCCTGTCATTGGTTCAATCACCACCGAGTCTTTTCTTCCAGTTAGCTCATACCGAGATCCTTCAGGTTTGTATTTATATAAACGAGTATATGGATTTGGAGATTTTCCGTGCGTATAGGTATAATTAGCACTTAACGTCAAATACGAAAATGGTTTTGGTAAATATCCGAATGAAGTTTGCCATTCTGTTTCAATCCCTTCTAATAAAATGGAATAAGGGTGATTCTCATATACAGTCATATTCACCAGATCATTATCTTTAAAAACTGGATTTGGGATAGGCTCTCCTTGAATACGTTTGTAAGTTCTTGACCATAACTTATCTTTAACAGTTTTCTTAAATCCTGTTATAGAAAACAAGCCTGCTTTCCTCCCATGAAAAGTTAACTGTAAATCATAACTCTTCCATAACTCAGTTTTTAAATTGGGATTACCTGCACTGTAAGAATAGCTTGATGCATCCTGAGCATTATAATATTCAAAAGGAGAAATCATGCTGAGATCGGGTCGTCGGAGAGTATGTGTATATGAAAAATGAGTATAGAACCAATCAATTGGTTTTATACGTAAATGTAACATTGGAAGAAAAAATTTATCTTCACGAATAGCAATAGAATCTTTTAAGCTGTAAGCCGAATTTATATCTTGGAAAACGGAGTATGGACGTGTAACTTCATTTCCACTGTAAGCTTTCATTTTTGTTCTACCATATTCAAATCTCACTCCGGGCATAATCATCAACCATTTACCAATGTTAATTTCTGGCATAATATAGCCAGCTCCATATTGATTAATGTCGTCCAAATCATTCATAGCCGATGAATACAAATCATATACAAATCCTGAATATCTTGGGTCATCACTGAGGCCTCCTGTGGGACCGGCAAGGTAGGTTTCTTTACCGTGTTGCAGCCACGCATCAAAAACTAAATCATTTCGTTCAAAAGAATATTTATCCCCGAAATTATAACTTCCACCTAAAAAATTATTTTCCTGCCCCGCAACTGTCAATTCTACAATTCCTGAAGGCCAATAATAATTATAGTTATTTTTAATAAAATCAATAAAAACACTATTATTCCCTACAGCAGCTATACCTACATTGCGGTCAAAGTAGTTATGCGAAAGTCGATATTTAGCTCCCAACTGAATTTTACCATGAACTAAGTCAGAATTACTTTTAATTGGTATTTCAAAGTCAATGCGGGGAGTTAAACTCCAATTCTTGGCATAAGTCTGATCATAACTCATACTTTCCAATTCGGTTTCCTTCAAGTTTCCTAAAATCTTATCAAAGTGACTGGCAACCTGTTCAGGTGAAAAAACTTTTAGACTATCACGAGATAAGCCATCTGCCCTAGTTTTAGAACTATATGCCCATGTTCTAGTTCCAGGATTATCTGTTTCATTGTAAACGTAACTAACACCATAATACAAAATTGATCTTAAAAATTTTAATGTTGTACGTCCACTAAAATTATTGGTAATTCCCGAGGTCCTATTTTTTGGAATTTTACTCATATTTACATATATAGGTATAGTGGCAATGCCACCTTCGGGATTAAAACTTTTCGATTGACTTGAAGAGTAATAATTAATAGTTGATAAAAAAGATTGGAAATTAAGCGTGGTAGATTTATTAACAATATAATCTAATGTAAGAACAGCAGATTGCTTGTAATTTATTCGTTCATTAAGAGTGAAGTTCATCCCATTGATATAAAAAGGATCATTTAGGTTAGTAGTATAATTTGTATTATAACCTACATTCAACAGATTAGTACTTCTATTTACTCTGTCAGCAGTAAGAGAGAGAAAAAATCCCAACTTTTCATTAAAAAAGCGATTACTTACCATGCCTACAAAACTATAATTTCCAAAATCTTTATTTAATGCGTTATACCCTGATTGTGCCATTATAGAATAATGTAAACCCTTGGGAGCTTCTCTCATCGTCAGGTCTACCGACCCTGCTACAGCATCTCCCTCTTGATTAGCTGTCAAGGTTTTATATACCTCAACTCCCTCTAGTGAATAGGGTGAAACTGCATTTAAACCAACTGCTAATGGTTCTCCATTAATTAATACCTTGGAATAAGTCTGATCTAAACCACGTATTAAAAATGCAGCTCCTTCTCCACCAGATCGAATTACCGAGATTCCAGGTAAACGTCCGATTGCCTCGATAGTGTTTATATCTGGATTCTGTTGAAGTTTTTCAGCTGATATAACATTCTTCAATGTATTTGAATTGATTTGTTTGAGAATAGCATTTTTCTGGCCTATTGCCTGAGCAGTTATAACAATTTCCTCCAATTCTTTTACTGCTTGCTGCAAAATTATTTTCACATTCGGATTATCCGTCACTATTATTTCTTTTGGTTGATAACCTACATAGGTAATTTTTAATGTCGAATTAAGCGGTGCTTCAATACTAAACCGACCATCCAAATCTGTTATAACTCCCCTATTAGTTCCTGGTATAGTAATACTTGCACCAATAACAGGCATGCCTTCCTCATCGTATACAACCCCTGAGACCAAAACACTTTTTTTTTCACGTGAGGAATCAGTATTTTTTTTTGTAATTACAATTGTATTGTTTTTGAATGTCGCCTGTAATCCTTCTTTATCAAGTACAGTATTAATCACCTTGTTCAATGGTTCCTCAACCACTTTAATTGTAATGTCTTTTTTATTATCAATCAATGTATCTTGATATACTATAGTATAATTCGTTTGAGATTCAATTTGTCTAATAAAATCTTTCAACGTAACATTTTTAAGTTCTATCGTTACTTTTTGATTCGAAGTCTGCGCATTTGATAAGCCAAAGATAGATAGGAGCAAAACGAGTGAAATTACTCTTAAATAATTAGTTATTAAGGACATTGTCTATTATTTTATGAATTATAAAACAACATTATTTTCGAATGAATAAAGATCTATTATTTAGCCAAATAATAGTTTTAACAAAGATAAAAGAAATAGTAACCAAAAAAAGTAAGGTATTTGACATAAATACTTTGAAATTTGACCTAAAATGTAAATTTTCTAATTTTCTATTAATGAGTTCCCGCTTAAAACTTCATTTTTTCAAAAGGAAGGAAAAAGAGATTTTTTGAAAAAATTACTGATTTTTTTTGTTTTGATATTCTACGATTTTTTGCAATCTAAAAGTTTTTGCTTAAAATTAGCTTTTTGTAAAGCAACAATATTATTAACCAGTAGGCGGTATATGTATATGACTTTCCAAATGAAGTTTATTCAGTATAAGTGAAATAAGATTACAATATTACTGCTTAGCAGGTTTGCAATAGCAATGTGTCGTAACTTCTGTCCCCAAAAGAAAAGTCGGCATATTTTCAAGTTAATTGTAAAAATATTTGGTATTTTTTATTTTTTTGCTTTGTGGCAATATTTTGAATAAATTCACCAAAAAAGAAAAAATGATTATCCGCAAAGTATCCTACTTTAAAAGGGATAAATTACAGTATATTTTTCAAAAAATAGTTATTAAAATATTTGTATAATTCACTGATATTCATTATCTTTACACTTCAAATCAACAACTATAATTCTTATGAATATCATTAAATTCAGTTCACAATTCCCCGATGAAAAGTCCTGTATCGAGCATTTTAAGGCTCAAAGAGACGCTTGCGGAGTAATTTGTCCAAAATGTGGCTGCATGGACCATTACTGGCTGGAGAATAAGCTCTGTTACGAATGTAAACAATGTCATCATCGGCAATCCTTACGTTCAGGAACGGTGATGGAAAACAGCAAACTACCTTTTATGTACTGGTATGTTGCCATGCATTTGCTTACCAGCACGAAAAAATCATTCTCTGCAGCAGAACTACAACGACAATTGGGACATAAACGTTATCAACCCATATGGGAGATGGTATGCAAATTACGTGATGTGATGGGGAAACGCGATAATCTGTACCAGTTGACCGATGAAGTAGAGCTTGACAATGCTTTTATCACTACATTAATACCGGAAGAAGAAAAGGATAAACCTCTCAAGCGAGGTGTAGGAAGTTAGAGGCAGTCCAAAATAGTAGTTATGAGCGAAAGTTCTTTCGTGGAAAACCCCAAACCGGGCAAAAAGCCCAAACGTGTCAATCACCTAAAAATGGTGGTTATCGACGATTTACAGGCTGATACCATTTTAAATACTGTCAAAGAACACGTAAATCCACTGGCCGAATTGACCACCGATGATGCTACTTTTTACAGCAAGTTGGCTGAGCATGTCAA